>ERZ827520.544-NODE-544-length-58335-cov-6.000995_pt1 | contig 58335 bp, 45 predicted proteins | sample MGYA00519581_ERZ827520 | MGnify/ENA primary metagenome ERZ827520 (study PRJEB31778, sample SAMEA3449339) | human gut metagenome | biome: human gut; feature: human-associated habitat; material: faeces | place: United Kingdom | collected 2010/2012 ... | reverse complement strand
AAGTCATCAAAAACATCATTCTTGAGAAATTGCATTAGCGGGTGGAATGTACGGAGTAGAAATTGACGAGGAAACAGTTGTTAGTTTCAAAATTTGTCGTACCTTTGTCACCGCTAAGGAGCAAAGGAGCGTTGCTTTCATCCTCAAATCATAGGCTGGTGAGCCTATCTGAAGGGTTTCATTCGGAGCTTCGCAAAAAAAAATCACCTCTAGCTATTGCAGTGTTGATAAGTTTTTGTACCTTTGCAGAGCAAAACAACCGAGGTGCGGTAGTTCAGCTGGTTAGAATACCTGCCTGTCACGCAGGGGGTCACGGGTTCGAGTCCCGTCCGCACCGCTCTGATTCCTCATACGAGGTCACAGCTTTCTAGACAAGATGGTCAGTAAGCATGACGGAGTAAGAGGTTTCTTAGTCTTAAGGAGATAGCGATCTCCTGATTACAGCATTTTTTAGACTCCCCATTACTATTATGGCGAGTCTTTTGTACATACACAGGTAGTCACTGCTACAAGCCCAAGTGGCGGAACTGGTAGACGCGCTAGTTTCAGGTACTAGTAAACGCAAGTTTGTGCAGGTTCGATTCCTGTCTTGGGCACCTAGAGTTGCTACAAGCGTAGTAGTTGCTGTAAGGGAGACTATATAATATAATGTATGCGCAGGTGGTGGAATTGGTAGACACGCTACTTTGAGGGGGTAGTGCCAGCAATGGTGTGTGAGTTCGACTCTCATCCTGCGTACTACGAGAGAGACCTATTGGATGACCTTATACAGATGAGGCTTCAGTAGGTCTCTCTCTTTTTGCCCTACCCTACCTCTGCCTACACCGTTGGGTCAATTTGTCCTATCCTCCATATCGTCTGTCTATTTCGTCTATCTAAGGCATAGAGACGACTGATGATAAGTCGTATCCCTTGCCGTGGTATAGTTTTTGAGTACCTTTACACGGTGAGACTATTGCACGAGGGTGCCTAGCTGTGCTATTCCTCTGCATGTATCGCCCAGTGCTAGGACCGTCTAAGCGGTACAAGGCACTACATAATTCACTCTCAAGAGATAATATATACGCATGAACTTCACGCCATACCAAATAAGTAACCAAGTGGTCAGAGCTTTTGCTAGAGCTTGCGCTATCGGACTACGTTCGGGGAAGCAATTAGATCTCTCTAAGCCACTCTTTATCGACTTAGCTCGCAGTAAAGACACCTTCCCAAGTGTCCTCATCTTGCATACTCTGAATATACCGCTCTCTCAACTACAATACACGCTCTGTGAGGAGCCAACGATGACTGGGTACTACAAGCAGATCCAGAGCATCATCGATCAGAGTCAGTACACGATGCCCAGTGCAGAGCTTGTACGCTACTACCATGATCAGCTGAAGTCCATACTAGAGGGGTCGTGGGAGATTTTCCCTAATCATGATGACTTCCCCGTGATTGACGCACCGCGTATCGTAGCCTACATGCTACACGAGGGGCAACCAGACATTTATCCATGGCCATACATCACCTCTCGTCCAGCTAAGGAAGATATCCTAGCTAGCTATGTGCAGAATAGCCTAGAGCATAGTGCTAAAGCGACCTCTGTAGAGGTGCAGGCGATAGCCAGTGCCGAGGAGGAGGAGCAGATGCTCCAGACGATCCTCTCCACAGCTATGATGGGGATGCCAGACGCATTGTCAGAGGAGATGCGCCAGGAGCTAAATATCGCCTCGTGGCAAGAGTCTTTTGAGAGAACTTTTTCGGACCTGTCCGCATCAGACGATACCCAGGCGAAGGAGCCTGCTAACGACTTTGAGCCTAATGGCATTGTAAAGCAAGTAGAGGTCTTCGTCTCCCAAAACAATCCCAACGGCGAGCCCGACAAAAACTCTATGCGTGCTGTGCCTCTAGAGGAGCTACCCGAAGAGATACAAGAGCATATCAAGGCGATCATACGTCACGAGCAGCGCAAGGTAACGCAAAACTCGGGGAGCAATCCCTTTGACCTATCTGCCGAGGGCGAGAGTGGCAAGGAGGAAAAGGCTTCTAAGAAGTCTAGCAAGCGCTCTAAGACACCTGCGCTAGATGCCTTTGCGACCAACCTTAACCAGCTTGCTAAGGATGGTAAGCTAGATCCCATGATCGGACGTGCTAAGGAGCTAGAGCGTATCACGCACATCCTCTGTCGCCGACAGAAGAATAATCCCGTGCTGATTGGCGAGGCGGGTGTCGGTAAGACAGCCGTTGCCGAGGGCTTGGCACAGCTCTTAGCTCGCGATGAGGTGAGCTACAAGCTTCGTGGCAAGGTGCTTTACAGCGTAGACTTGGCACAGATGCTAGCTGGCACACGCTACAGAGGAGACTTTGAGGAGCGATTTAAGGCGCTGCTCAAGGAGGCTGAGATGCTGGGCAATACGATCCTACTCTTTGACGAGATCCACACGCTGATGGGTGCAGGCTCGACAGAGGGCAGTATGGATGCCTCCAATATGCTCAAGCCCGCCCTAGCGCGTGGCACGATACAGGTGATCGGAGCGACCACACTGGATGAGTATCGCAGGACCATTGAGAAGAATGGAGCCTTGGCGCGTCGCTTTCAGAAGGTGATGATCGAGCCAAACACGCCCGAGGAGACGCTCGAGATATTGCGTCAGCTACGAGGACGGTATGAAGAGTTTCACCACGTACACTACAGCGACGAGGCTTTGATCGCTATGGTGCGCCTGACCAATAGATATATCTACGATCGCTACTTCCCCGACAAGGCTATTGATGTCCTGGACGAGGTGGGAGCGAGTATGCACCTCAAGGGCAAGGTGGGTGAGAGCGACAAGGTCGCTTCGCTCAGACAGCAGCTACGTACCTATCGTGCGTCTCGTGACAAAGCAGTACGCGAGAGCAACTACGACACTGCCATGACGCTCAAAGTGCAGGAAGAATTAGTCCAGAAAGAGGTGGACGAGGAGCTGGAGAAGGCGCATGCCGAGGAGGCTGGCACCTATCTACCAGTAGATGAGGAGGCGGTCGCCAAGACGGTCTCCATGATGAGCGGTGTGCCTATCTCTAACATTAGTCAGGAGGAGCACGCTAAGCTACGCCAGATGCGCCAGACGCTCAAGGATATAGTGATCGGTCAGGACGATGCGATCAATAAGGTGGTCAAAGCGATACAGCGTAACCGCCTCGGCTTGGGTAGCGACAAGCGACCCATCGGAAGCTTCCTCTTCCTCGGACCGACGGGTGTCGGCAAGACCTATCTAGCTAAGAAGCTTGCCGAGCTACTCTTTGACGATGAGGACGCACTCATACGTATTGATATGAGTGAGTATATGGAGTCGTTCAACGTCTCTCGTCTCGTGGGCGCAGCCCCTGGCTACGTCGGCTACGACGAGGGCGGACAGCTCACGGAGCAGGTGAGACGTAAGCCTTACTCGGTCGTACTCTTTGACGAGCTGGAGAAGGCGCACCCAGACGTTTACAATATACTCCTGCAGATCCTCGACGATGGCTTTATCACCGCTGCCGATGGAACGCATGTGAGCTTCAAGAATACGGTCATCATACTGACGAGCAACATTGGTACGCGCCAGCTCAAGGACTTTGGCGCTGGCGTTGGCTTCCGTCAGGAGGTGCAGCTTAGTCAGACGGAGCAAGAGGCTTTGCTGAGCAAGCAACTCAAGAAGCACTTTAGCCCTGAGTTCCTCAACCGTCTTGATGATACGATCTACTTCGCCAGCCTGGAGAAGGAGGACATTCGCAAGATCGTAGATGTGGAGCTACGTCCTATCATGGCACGTATCACCGAGCAGGGCTACAACCTCGTGGTCACACCCTCTGCAAAGGACAAGCTCGCCGATGTGGGCTTTGACCTAGAATACGGCGCTAGACCGCTGAGACGTGCCCTACGTCACTGGATCGAGGACAAGCTGACGGATCTCATCCTTGATGGTGAGGCGAATGTGGGCGACACGGTGCGCCTGCGTGTCTCTGAGGGCGAACTCCTCATGGAGGTGGACAAGCGTCTGCCGCAAAAGGAGTCGAAAGCAAAGAGCGATGAAGCAACACTAGGCTTCGCACTACCCTCTTTCACCTCAACGAGTCAGAAGGGTGGTGAGCGATAAGCCATCAAACTAGACAAACAATACAAGCTTATGAATAGTAATAAAGGACAAATCGGGGTTACGAGTGAAAACATATTCCCCGTCATCAAGAAGTTTCTCTATAGTGAGCATGATATATTCCTCCGTGAGATCGTATCCAACGCAGTTGATGCGACGACCAAGCTACGCGCTCTGATAGCTCGTGGCACGGAGGTGGGCAGCACTGAGGATCTCCGTGTAGAGGTCCTACTAGATAAGGAGTCGCGCACACTCACCGTACGAGACTACGGTATCGGCATGACTGCCGACGAGGTGGAGCGCTACATCAATCAGATAGCTTTCTCTGGAGCAGAGGACTTTCTGGAGAAGTACAAAGATGCTTCAGGTAATATCATCGGGCACTTCGGACTAGGCTTTTACTCAGCCTTTATGGTCTCCGAGCGTGTCGAGATAGACACTCTCTCCTACCAGCCAGATGCGCAGCCTGTCCACTGGAGCTGTGACGGTTCGCCCGCCTACGAGATGAGTACGGGTAGCCGTACCGAGCGGGGCACCGACATTATTATGCATCTGGACGAAGAGAGTAGCGAGTTCCTTGAGCAGGCACGCATCGAGGAGCTACTGACGAAGTATTGTCGCTTCCTCCCGATCCCCATCATCTTTGGCAAGAAGCAAGAGTGGAAGGACGGCAAGATGCAGGACACCGATGAGGACAATGTGATCAACGATACCAACCCGCTCTGGCTCCGCAAGCCACAAGACCTTACGGACGAAGACTATCGTGAGTTCTACCGCAAGCTTTACCCAGGCGCTGACGAGCCACTCTTTTGGATACACCTTAATGTGGACTACCCCTTCACCTTGACTGGCGTACTCTACTTCCCCAAGGTGAGCAACAAGGTGGATCTGCAGAGCAACAAGATCAAGCTCTACTGCAATCAGGTATTTGTGACTGACGAAGTGGAGAACATCGTGCCTATGTACTTGACTTTGCTCCACGGTGTGATCGACTCGCCAGACATCCCGCTCAATGTGTCGCGCTCTTACCTACAGTCCGACAGCAATGTCAAGAAGATCAGTAGCTACATCACGAAGAAGGTAGCCGACAAGCTGGAGGAGATCATGAAGAATGACCGCCCCACCTACGAAGCTAAGTGGCCCGATCTCTCCGTCTTCATACATTATGGCATCCTCACCGATGAGAAGATGGAGGAGCGTGCGCTCAAGTCGCTGCTCCTACTGGAGGATGTGGATGGAAAGTTCTACACGCCTGAGGAGTATCGTGAGCTGGTCAAGAGCAATCAGACCGACAAGGACGGCAAGCTCGTCTACCTCTACGCTACCGATCCTGAAGCGCAGTACAGCTACATCCAGGCTGCCGAAGCTAAGGGGTACAACGTACTCCACATGCACGGCATGCTCGACACGCCCCTACTCAATCATCTAGAGCAAAAGTGGGAGAACACGCACTTCGTACGTGTAGACAGCGACACAGTCGACCAATTGATCCAGCGTGACGACACGACAACCGATGCTTCCGCACAGGAGACTGAGATCATGCGCAGTCTCTTTGCCAAGGCGCTCCCGACGGGCGAAGTCAACTATCAGGTTTTCCTACGCAACATGGGTCAGGAGGCTCAGCCGGCAGTAATCACCCGTATGGAGTGGATGCGCCGTATGAAGGAGATGTCGCAGTATCAGCCTGGGGCTTCCTTCTACAACTCACTCCCCGACAGTTATTCGCTCGTACTCAACGCTGACCACCCGATCATCAAGAGCTTGCTAGAGGGTGAGGGCAAAGAGCTTGAGCCACAGCTCGCCACCCTGCGCTCTCAGCTCGCCACGCTCCAAGAGCAAGTCACAGAGCTAGACAAGGAGGCCAAGGAGCAGACCGAGCCTACCGAGGAGCAAAAGAAAGAGCTACAAGATAAGAAGGAGGCTCTCCACAAGCAGCAAGAAGAGCTACACAACGAGATGCAAAGCTCCTTTGACCAGTATGCCGAGAAGCAGCCTATGATACGTCACATCGTTGAGTTGGCTTTACTCTCAGCTGGTGAACTACGAGGCGTTGCCCTACAAGAGTTCATCAAGCGCACCACCGAACTTCTTTCGTCTAAGTAAATACCCCTAAGAATACCCGTTTTATGAAGAGGAACACTTCCCTTTGCAAGCGTCTCCTACTCCTACTAGCCCTCTCAGCCACCTGGCTCGTGGGGGCTGTAGCGCAGGAGACACCCCGCTGGCTACGCTATGCCCAGATCTCACCAGATGGTAATCAGATAGTCTTTTGCTACCAAGGCGACATCTACATTGTCGACGCTATCGGTGGCGAGGCGCGTCTCCTGACTGGCTCCGATGGGTACGAGTCACACCCTACATGGAGTCCCGATGGCAAGCGTATCGCTTTCATGAGCAATCGTGATGGGCACCGCTCCATCTATACTATGTCAGCCCTCGGTGGAGATGTCAAGCGCATCACTCACCACTCGGGCAATAGCCATACCGTCGAGTGCTACACACCCGACGGTCGTTTTATCATTATGTCCGAGGCACTCCAGCAGCCTGCCACCAGTGCGCTCAATCCTTCGGGCATCCTCTCACAGCTCTACATGATCCCTGTCGATGGTGGCACGCCTATGCTCTACAACGCTCGTCCACTGGAGGCTGTCACCTTCAGCCATCGTGGCGACCGCTACGTAGCGCAGGACATCAAGGGCTTTGAGAATAAGTGGCGCAAGCACCACACCAGCTCCGTCACACGAGACATTTATATAGTAGACCCCAAAAGTGGAGTCACGACCGCCTGCACACTAGAGCCAGGCGAAGACCTCTCCCCCGTCTTCGGACCCGATGACCAGACCGTCTACTTCCTCAGCGAGCGTGGCAAGAGCAATTCGCTCAACGTCTGGAAGCAGCGCATTGGTGAGCAGACCGCTCAGCAGGTGACCAGCTTCCGCAATCACCCCGTTCGCTTCCTCAGCATCTCACGCTCTGGACGGCTCTGCTTCGCCTACGATGGCGACCTCTACACCATGACCGAGGGACGCTCCCCGCAGAAGGTACAGATCACCCTGCGCACCGAGGGCCCTAAGGACAAAGTGTACCGTCGCACAGCCAGCAGTGGTGGTAGCTCCTTCACGCCAAGCAGTGACGGCAAGCAGCTAGCCTTCATCATGCGTGGTGATGTCTACGTCACCTCTGTCGAGCATGGCACTACGAAGCGCATCACCCAGAGCTCTGGCGCCGAGGAGAGTGTCACCTGGAGTCCCGACAGCAAGACGCTCGTCTACGACTCACGGCGTGACGGCAAACATATCCTCTACAAGGCGACCATCGCTTCGGACAAAGAGCTAGACTTCGCCTCCGCCACCATTATCAAGGAGGAGCCCCTCATGCCCGAGTGCAAGATGGAGCAAGCCCTCCCCCAGTACTCACCCGATGGCAAGCAGATCGCCTTCGTCGGAGACCGCAAGTGCATCTATACTTATGACATAGCAAGCAAAAAGCTCACGCAGGTCACCAGTGGCAAGGATCAACCCGAGATGCACGGCTACATCAGCTTCGAGTGGAGTCCTGACAGTCGCTGGATAGCTTTCGAATATACACCCAATAGACATGCACCCTTTGGAGATGTAGGCTTGGTACGAGCTACTGGTGGCGAGGTGATCAACCTAACCAACACGGGTTACTTCAGCAACCTCACGGGCTGGGTCATGGGTGGCAATGCTATCCTCTTCACCTCAGACCGATACGGTATGCGCAACCACGCTTCGTGGGGCTCTATGAGCGACGCTTTCCTCGTCTTCCTCAATCGCAAGGCGTACGAGAAGTTTAACATGACACCCGAGGAGCGCGACCTCTACGACCGCGCGGGACTAGACACCCTGCAGTACGGCTCCGATCCCGTTCCTGCCGAGAGTGCCAAGAAGAAAAAGGATGAGACCAAGCCGATCATCGTCGAGGTCAAGGGCCTCGAAGACCGCATCGTACGGCTCACGCCCAATTCGAGTGACCTAGCAGACGCTTATGTCGATGCCGATGGCAAGAACCTCTATTACCTCTCAGCCTTTGAGGGCGGTTACAACCTCTGGCATACAGATCTGCGCAAGGGCAATACCTCTATGCTCCGCCAGCTAGAACTCTCGGGCAGTGCCTACATGCGCCCCACACCCAAGGGAGATAAGATCTTCGTCGTATCCTCTGGCCGAGTACAGTGCTTTACGCCTGCCTCTAAGAAGTTTGAGTCAGTCAACTACCGTGCTCGTGTCGAGCTAGACAGCTACGCCGAGCGTGAGGCGATGTACGACTTTATGGTTCGCGAGGAGGGGCTACGCTTCTACCGAGCAGACATGCACGGTGTAGACTGGAAGGGTCTGACCGACCACTACCGCCAGTTCTTGCCCCACATTGCGACGAGCGAGGACTTCTCCGAGATGCTCAGCGAAATCCTTGGCGAGCTCAATGTATCGCACACAGGCTCTGGCTATAGGCAAAGCTCTAGCGAGCCACCTACGGCTCATCTGGGTCTGCTGTATAATTGGTATGCCCTACCCCTCGAAGGGATTATCGTTGACGAGATTGTGCCAGGCGGTCCTTTTGACACCTACCTGACCAAGCTACAGCCTGGCGACCGCATCGTGGCGATCAACGGTACACGCATCGACCACCACACCGACTGGCGTAACCTCCTCGCAGGTGCTACAGGCACGCTCACGGCTGTCACCTTCTATAGTAATAAGGAGCAAAAGGAAATCACCGAGGCTGTCCGTCCGATCTCATCTGGCCGACTCTCGGGACTACTCTACAAGCGCTGGGTCAAGGCTCGCGAAGCTGAGGTACAGCGTCTCTCAAATGGTCGCCTCGGCTATGTACACATCCCGAGCATGGGCGATGATGCGTTCCGCACCGTCTACAGCGAGGTGATGGGCAAGTACTACCAATGCGATGGTATCATCATCGACATCCGCTACAACGGTGGTGGTCGTCTGCACGAAGACCTTGAGACCTTCTTCAGTGGCAAGGCTTATCTACAGCAAGAGGTGCGTGGACAGAACTACTGCACGATGCCTAGCAGGCGCTGGACCAAGCCCTCAGTCATGCTCGTCTGCGAGGCTGACTACTCCAATGCGCACGGATCTCCTTGGGTCTACCAAACCCTCGGAATGGGCAAGGTCGTCGGTATGCCAGTACCAGGCACTATGACCTCGGTCAACTGGGTCACGATGCAGAACCCGCTGCTCTTCTTCGGCATCCCCGCTGTAGGTTATCGCACCCAGCAGGGAGACTTCCTCGAGAATAAGCAACTCGAGCCCGATGTGCAGGTACCGCTCGACTACAGTCGCGTCCTCGACGGGCACGACAGCCAGCTAGAAGCTGCTGTACGCGTACTACTTGAGGAGGTCAAGGCGCATCCACAGCCCACCTTCCCTAAGCGATAAAAGCCAATTAACTGGACAGTAAAGGTTCGTTGACCGTGTCCTAAAGGCTAACATACTCAGTGAGGAGCATCGCGCCTCCCCACTAAATTCCCCAAGAGAGGAGATGTCTTCATCGGCATCTCCTCTTTTTTCGTCTCATCTGCCTCTTTCCTTGGTTCCATCGGATGAAACTCTAGTTTCACCTAGGAGAAACTCTAGTTTCATGCGGAAGAAACTCTAGTTTCATGCGGGAGAAACTCTAGTTTCTCACCGAGGAAAATCCATTTTCATGCGGAGGAAAATCCATTTTCATATAGGAGAAAATCTTTTGACACGGGGTGGGCACGCTCCAATCCCCAAGAATTAGTTATCTTTGCAATCAGAGTAACGAAGACTGACACAGCGCTACGTTTTTATAAACCACCGCTACCACCTCGTGACTCTACCCTGTAGCGAGACGAGTCTCGTGGCTGACTCACGGAGAGCGCCCTGCCGTCCACTACACCGACCGAATAGCAGACAAGGAGCTTGCACCCTGCAGTGGGGCACGCCGAGACTCCTTGACATTAGTAACACATCTAGAATCATCTCGATATGAATCTTATCCCACAAGAAGAGAACATCAATCAGAGCTCAGCTCTCGACCAGACGACCAACACAGCATCAACGCAAGAAGCGACGACCACTCCAGAGACAGCCCCATCACCTGAGACGGTGGCGCAGGTGCCTCTAGAGGAGCCCGTAGCGGAGGCTGTAACGACTGAGGATTCAGCCGAGAAGATTCCAGCCCCCACCGAAGAGCTAACCGAGGAGGAGCGTCAGTATCAGGAGCTACTCAACAAGAGCGATGCAGACATTGCCAAGATGAGCTGCGCACAGATCACTGACGACGTGGTACTCTTGCTACAAAGTGGTGAGCTACCTCCACGATCCATCATTGATCGCTACAAGAGCGTCTTCTACAGCAAGATGAATAGCTATCTCAACACCGTCTCTGAGGAAAACGCTAAGCTCCGTGCCGATGCTGAGGCGCAGGAGATAAGGCTCAAGGAGCTTCTCAATGACTTTAAGGAGCGCAATCGCAAGCGCCAGGAGGAGATTGCCGAGGAGCAGAAGGCTAATCTAGAGGTAAAGCGCGAACTCCTCGATCGTCTGCGCAAGCTACTCACATCAAGCGAGAGCTTTAGCGTCATCAGCAAGGAGTATCGTGAGATTACCGATAGCTGGCGCAATGCAGGAGCCGTGCCTCCTGGGGATATGCGTCAGACACAGGGCGAGTTTGAGCATCTGAGAGAGCAGTTTTACGATCTGCAGCAGATCAATAACGAGTTCCGTGACTATGACTTCAAGAAGAACCTTGAGGCCAAGGAGGCGATCATACAGCGTGCCAAGGAGCTGGCTGAGTCTACCGATGTAACCCAAGCAGCTCGCGAGCTACAAGACCTACACCACCGCTGGCGTGACGTGGGACCTGTGGCTAAGGAGCTTCGCAAGGATCTGTGGAAGCAGTTTCAGGAGCTTTCGGCACAGATCAACTTCAACAACCAGGAGTATCGCAACCAGCAGCGCACGCAGGAGGGCGAAAACGAGACTATCAAGCGGGGCATCATCACGCAGATAGAGGCTATCAATCCGAACGAGATCAATACCTTCAAGGATTGGCGCACCTTCACCGATCAGATCAAGGAGCTACAAGCTCAGTGGCGCAAGACGGGTCGCGTGCCTCGTGCCGTCAGTGAGGAGCTATATCTCCACTTTAGGACAGCTTGCGACATATTCTTTGACAAGCGCAAGGAGTTCATGCGGGACCGCAACAAGCTCATCAGCGAGCAGGGCGACCGCAAGCGTGCTATCATCGAGGAGATCGAGCAAATCGTCGCGGAGGAGCGCTGGCCTGAGGGGCACAGCCGCATACAGGAGCTACAGACGGAGTGGAACGAGCTAATCCACACTAACAAGCATCAAGCTCTCTTCAAGCGCTTCCGTGAGGCTTGCGACACTTACTATACGCACCACAAAGCGCTCTTCCAAGCGCAGCGTGAGGAGAGCAAGGAGTCGGTGGCTACGGCTAAGCAGCTTCTAGCTCGTGCTCATGAGCTGGCTGCCATCGAAGCTCCGACCGACGCTGATCGTGAGGCGGCAGTGACCTTGCAGAGAGACTTTAACCAGCTGGGCTACATGCCTCGCAAGACGCGCCGTAAGCTACAGGACGAGCTGAAGGAGCAGATGGATGCTTTCTTCAACAAGCTGAGAGCTAGTGACAGACCACGTGGCGACAGACGTGGCAATCGCAACAATAATAGGCGCAACTTCGGTCCCGCCAGTCCTTACGGTGAGGAGTACGACAAGATACTCCGCAGGAAGGAGCAGCTGGAGAGCGACCTGCAGACCTATAGCAATAACAAGGAGCGCCTGAGTGTGACCAGTAGTGCGGGAGAGAATCTGCTCAAGATGCTTGAGGAGCGATGCGATGCGATGCAGCAAGAGATCGATGAGCTAGACCTCAAGCTACGCAATATACGTAAGGAGCAGAGAGCTCAGCAGGAAAGCGACGCTCCAGAAGCCACACAGACAGAGGCGTAGTAATCCGCTCCGCACAGCCTTTTATGCTTAGGCATCCAGCATCTAGGAGAGCTGTCTCTCCTACGCTATGACTCAAGAAAGTACCCACAAGAGACTACCCCACTCCGCCATTAGCGGGTGTGTCCTCCCTTGTGGGTACTGTTTTATTCGCATCCGTTTTTACTAACTGAATAGCTCTCATCTATGTCACGAAGTCGCAAATCTAAGTCTAGACAATGGCGTCCCTCATACTTCAACGATACTTCACGTCGTAATCATCGCAATAGGTCGCCTAAACGTACTGGTGGTAAACTTGCTCTTTGGATCCTGATCGTCATACTACTCTTACTCTCATGGGCTGCCTACCTACTACTACGCCCCGCTGGTAGCTCCAGTCGACAGGAGTACTATGCCTACGTCACGGACACGACTAGTGGCGAGGCCCTGATGACCTCCATAGCTCAGGAACTAGAGGTCAAGAACCCCGCCCTCCTTCGTAGCGTGGCTCGCGTCATACGTCTAGACAGCAAGCTACGCCCAGGACGCTACCATCTGACGCCAAAGATGAGCATCCTCTCCATTTGCAAGAAGATAGCCTACGAAGCACAAGACCCCGTCAAGCTCGCTTTCTCCTCTATTCGTACTCAGGGGGAGCTGATTGACAAGCTGACAGCACCGCTGGCAATGACCTCTGAGGAGCTACGCACGCTACTGCGAGACTCGGTCTACTGCGATTCGCTAGGGTTTACGACGGAGACCGTGCGCTGTATGTTCCTCCCCGACACCCACGAGGTCTACTGGACGACTACGCCCAGGGAGCTCCTGCACAAGTATGAGCAGAGCTACCACAAGTTCTGGGACAAGCAGCGCACCGCACTGGCTCAGGAGATGGGACTAACGCCTGTGGAGGTGTCGATCATAGCCTCAATAGTCGAGGAGGAGTCCAGCAAGACGGACGAGTATGGCGACATTGCGGGGCTTTACATCAATCGCCTACACAAGGGGATGCCACTACAGGCGGACCCAACGCTTAAGTTTGCCTCGGGCAACTTCACGGCTCAGCGTATTGGAGGCGAACTGCTTAAGATTGACTCGCCCTACAACACCTACAGATACAAAGGTCTCCCCCCTGGTCCTATCCGCTATCCGCAGATGACCACGATAGATGCTGTGCTGCACCGTAAGCCGCATGACTACCTATATATGTGTGCTCGGGCGGACTTCTCGGGGTATCACGCTTTTGCCACTACCTATGCGGAGCATATGCGCAATGCGAAAGCTTATCAGAAAGCTCTAGACGAGCGAGGCATCACGGAGTAGCTAGACGATACGATGACACCTATGGACGGCATACCGCACTGGCTGGAGCGTACGGAGCTACTCCTCGGGAGCGAGACGCTACAGCGCCTTGCCGATAAGCATATCCTCGTCGTGGGGCTCGGCGGTGTGGGGAGCAAGGCGTGCGAACTCTTGGCGCGCTCTGGTATCAGTCGCTTTACGCTCGTAGACCACGACAAGGTCGATGAGACGAATATCAACCGTCAGGTGATAGCCTTCAGAGATACCATAGGTCGTCCTAAGGTAGAGGTGGTGGAGGAACTACTGCATCGGATCAATCCGGACATAGCGGTGGAGGCGCACGCCGCCTATCTCTCGGGTGACAACATCCCCACGCTCCTCTCGGCGCATCACTACGACTATATCATAGACTGCATCGACACGCTCACGCCTAAGTGCGAACTCATCCTCACTGCGCATCAGCTAGGCATCCCAATCATCAGCGCTATGGGCGCAGGAGCTAAGCTAGATCCGCAGCGGGTCTCGGTAGCGCCGATGAGCAAGACGCATATCTGCGCCTTGGCTCGCTTCGTGCGCAAGCGACTTCGCCAGCTAGAGGCGCCTCGATCTGTCTTTGCCACGCCATGTGTCTATAGTAGCGAGCCTTCGCATGAGGAGGCTATACGTGCCCTTCCTCACGGTGATCAGAACAAGCGCAGCATCGTAGGGACAATCTCCTACATGCCTCAGCTCTTCGGCCTTAACATGGCAGCCTACGTACTACAAGACCTCTCTACTCCTCAGTAAAAACGACTAAGCTTATGCCCACGCCTCTCGTTACTCTAGACTCTATCTGCAAGTCCTTTGGCTCTCTGCAAATACTCAAAGAGATAACCCTCTCGATACATCAAAGCGAGATAACCTCTATCGTCGGGCCTAGCGGTGCAGGCAAGACGACGCTCCTGCAGATCATCGGCACGCTACTCAAGCCAGACAAGGGGCAACTGCTCATCAACGGGGTTGATCCTTTTACCCTCTCGGCTCAGAAGCAGGCGCACTTTCGCAATAGTCAGATAGGCTTCGTCTTTCAGTTTCACCAGTTGCTACCTGAGTTCACGGCAGTAGAGAATGTTGCCATCCCCGCTATGATCGCTGGCATGAGCAAGCGCCAAGCACTCAGCGAAGCGGAGCAGATACTGACCCAGCTCGGGCTAGCCGATCGTCTGAAGCACCGTCCGGCACAGCTCTCGGGAGGTGAGAAGCAGCGCACAGCTGTGGCGCGTGCACTGATCAACCGCCCCACGCTCATCCTAGCCGACGAACCTTCTGGGAGCCTTGACACACAGCGCAAGGAGGAGCTCATCGAGCTATTCTTCGAGCTACGAGACCGGCTCGGACAGACCTTCCTGATCGTGACGCACGACGAAGACTTTGCGCAACGAGCTGACCGCACCATCTCACTACAAGATGGGCGCATCATAGCCGACACCGCAACCTCGGAAGAGTTATGAGTAGCTTCAAGAGAGGACGCATAGAGACTTGGGTGCTGATAGCCGTCAGCCTCATCATACTCTCGGCCATCGGCAAGGTGCTTTGGGACAATAATTACAATGCGCAGCCACTTGCATCACTGGCAGGACAGACGATGAACGAGCAAATGGGCGCTCTTCCCACGGACTCCACACAAAGACGAGCTGGCGGGACCTACGCACCGCCTATACAGCCTAATAAGTCCTACAAAGAAGGGGGCAACTCCTCGCAAGGTGTCGAGCTGTCGGCCGATTACGTGGGAGCGCCTGACAGACCGCAGTACACTTCGCAGCCAAAGCTCCGAGAGGGACAGCGCATAGACCTTAATAGTGCTGACACATTGGCACTCCAACAAGTTCCTGGTATCGGTCCCAGCTTTGCCAGGCGCATCGCTAGGTATCGTGACCAACTAGGCGGTTACTACACCGTGCTACAGCTACAAGAGGTCTTCGGCATGGAGCCAGATAGGTACCAGCGTATCAAGCCCTTCTTCTATATCGGGGTGAAGAACTACAGTACTGCCTTCCAGTCCCTACGTAGCGACAGCATCCCCGCTCATCCCTACCTTAACTACCGTCAGCAAATGGCTCTAGCACGGAGCATTCGTAAGAACGGGACCATAGATTCGTGGCACCGCATCATGAGTCTTGAGGAGTTCAATCGGGATGACAGCGTACGCCTCTCCCACTACTTTCACTTCAAGTGAGCGCGTAGCCTACCAGCCCGCCTGCCCTTTCATCACGCCCATCAGCTCTCCAGCGAAAGCAAAGAGGAAGAGGATGTAAACGCAAAGAAATGCGGTCAAATATCCGATTGTCGAGGCGCAGAGACGGCTTTGAGGTGTCGAGGGATGCACGTTGTAGAGCTTGACACGTAGCCAGCGGTAGAGCAGATAGACCAAGTATCCCAGCAGTAGTCCTAGACAGGCACCTGGCACCACGTCCGTGATGAAGTGAACGCCTAGATAGATGCGACTATACGCAGTCGTCAAGGCTAGCGCAAAGACTACAACCGTGTACCAGCGATTGCGAAAGGCTAGCGCGGTAAACATCGCCAGCCCCATAAAGTTGGTCGCATGCCCTGAGATGAAGCCATACCCCCACGCTTTGTAGCCATAGACCGACTGCACGACGTCTGCCGTCAGAGGATGGTAAGAGGGTCGTAACCGCTCAAAGTAAGGCTTGATCAAGCCACTAGAGAGCTGGTCGGCCACCGTAATCAAGAGCGCCAGCATAACCACGAGGAGGATAGACTCGCGGAGAGGCTTTTTGGCAAAAAGGAAGACAACCAGTCCGAAAGCAACAACAATCCACGGCCAGCGTGAAGAGATGAAGTACATAAAGGCATCCCAGTAAGGGGTGTGGGCCGCGTTGAGCGTGAGAAAGAGCGAGCGCTCCCAGAGAGCTAATTGTTCGACCATATCTTCGTTACGTTGACTTCCGAGTGAGATGATTATTGATTGACAGCGACAGGCTCTACATTAGCTTTAGGTAGCCACCCCTCTGTCCCATCAGGTAGTACGACATGCAGATAGGAGCCACCCTCGGCTGTAGATGCGATGCGTAGCTCGGCACCATCGTACAGCTCCGTCACTGGCTCAGCCACTGCGGGGTCATCCTCTAGAGCATATAGCGGAGCCTTGACACTGCACACGATCGCTACGTCCGTTTGCTTATCATAGTGACGACGATGTAGGATCATCAGTAAGGTACAGCCCCACAAGAGTAGCAGAATAAGCATTGCATAGAAAGATGTGCGTCGCACCCTCCTTGAGCGTCCCAAGAAGAAAGCCAAGCAAGTGACAACTGCCCCCACAAAAAGGACAATAGAGATAACCAGCCAACCACTCATAGGGAGTGCATAAGCACACGCATCGGCCCAGCGCCGTACGATCGGGTACTCCATGGCGGGCATATTCATCCTCGCCTCCTCGGCCAAGCGCAGATTGTGTCGTGCTTCCTTATAGTCTGGCGTCAGCAGTAGCGCCTTGCGATAGCTCAGGATAGCCCATCCCCGCTGCTCCGTCTGGCTATAAGCGACACCTGCACGGTAGTAGCAAAGGCTCTGCAGACTAGCTCTCCCTGAGCACTCCTCGGCTGTACGGTCGTACATCTTCGCAGCTTGCTCATAGCGTCCCGCCTTGTAGAGCGTGTCCGCCTCCACAAAGGTCTGCGGTAGTTGCTCCGTATCCGAGAGGTCTGCACGACCACAAGAGCATAAGAGGAGACACCCCACAAGAAGCGTCACCAAGACACTGCACACGCACTTACCGCCTCTATCTAGTATCATCATATGTTTAACTCACTTTCCCTACATTGACTCAGGACTGGCTCTCCTGATACAAAAAAAGAGCGGCAACTCGTACCGCTCTATCAATCATTTACTCACCTTGAGCGGAAGACGGGGCTCAAACCCGCGACCCTCAGCTTGGAAGGCTGATGCTCTATCAACTGAGCTACTTCCGCATATACACGACTGACCTTATCAGTCGTCCGAAGGTCGTGACTACACCGTGGGCAGTGATGGATTCGAACCACCGTAGGCTTACGCCAGCTGAGTTACAGTCAGCCCCATTTGGCCACTCTGGTAACTGCCCCTTCGGTCGTCCAGATTGCTCTGTCAACGCCTTCGTGAGTGCAAAGGTACAAAAAACTTTTGTCTCTGCAACTGCCTAAGCACCTCAAATTGCTAAAAAACATACGAGGCATAGTAGTCGGAGCGTTACCTTTCCCCTTTCGGTACTATGCCTCATACGTTACTATATCATTGAGCGACTATTTATTATCGCTTAGAGAGCTTTGCATTGACGAGATAGATACCCTTCTCACCAGCCATACGTAGCTGATCTATGATGCCGAGGACAGTGTTTTCCTCCTCAACCTGCTCATCGATATAGCGCTTAAAGAACGAGCTAGTAGCGTAGTCGCTAGCCTCTAGAGCCTCTTTATAGATATTGTGTATCAGCTCTGTAACATGGCACTCGTGCTTGTAAGCTGCCTCAAAGAGCTCTAGGGGAGTACCATGGTGCTGTGGCATTTCGGCTACACCTGTCAGCTGTGGGTGTCCAGAGCGTAGCTGTAGATAGTGAGCGATCTCAAGGGCATGCTCGATTTCCTCGTGATACTGCTGGAGGAACCAATGAGCAAAGCCATCATAACCCTCTTCTTCCATCTGGAAGGACATAGAGAGGTAAAGGTATGCTGCGTGAAACTCTGCGTTAATTTGTGCGTTGACCAAAGTGGCCATCTTGTCGTTGATCTTCATACTGTTTTGATTTGAATTTTACTTTGCGGACGTCTTCTTCGTCCGATAGTGCAAATATAACAAATATTCTTCAGCTGGAGACTATGCGTGCGCGCACTTTCATCGTTCTTGATTTTGGGAGAAGAGATAGTTTTTTGTATCTTTGCCGAGCCGTAGCGGTAGTGAGGGTTGTCAAGATCGTTTTTTTTGATCTTATGAACATGGCATCTAGCTTGCGATAGCCCGCTACGAAGATACACTCTGTGAGGAGTGTCGGGATACATAGGTCGAGTAGCTCAGCTGGATAGAGCAACTGCCTTCTAAGCAGTAGGTCTTGGGTTCGAATCCCAACTCGATCACAAAGTGGCACAGCGTGCCCATGGAGCGGTCTTCACCGCTTTTTTTGTATCTACAAGGTAGCTGTAGACTTGTCATATGACAGCTTGCTACGTACTACTATCATCTCTCCAGTAGCTTCGTAGCACCAATTTAGTATCTTTGTGCTCAGCGAGATACGTTTCCCTAGCAGGTGGTAGCTTGCACTTTTATAAACCTATTCACAACACACGTATGACAAAAAAGTTCATCTCGGCTATCTTACTAGCCCTCCCCCTACTCTACTGCCAGAGCCTCTCCGCACAGGATGCTACGCAAAGTCTGAATCCGCTATCGCTCCTGAGTGAGTACAACCTACAGGATGTAGGGCTCCTCGCTAAGCCCAACGAAGACGGCAAGGCGTGGGGTGCACTCTTTCAGTTTGGACGCAACGTACCCTTTGACTACAAGGGTGATGCCCCTCGTGAGGAAACTCCCGTATCGGGCAATGACCCCAAGGTGTGGGGCAAGAGCTTCCTGATGAAGGCTGAGGGGCAGACCAAGTATGACTGGCTCACGACAGGAGCCCTCGGAGATAAGTGGACGGACATCGTAGCGCTAGCGTCCGATGCGCCAGCTACTTATCGGGGTGATAATGGTGGCGATCCATGCCCTAAAGGTATGCACATACCGAGCTACACAGAGTGGGTGTCTGTTATGCCTAGCTCCTTTGCAGTTGCTGACTTCACGGGCAAGATAGGCTTCAAGCATACCACCGAGTCTATCACCATACAGGGGCAAACAAAAGAGTATGAAGCTGATTACTACAGCAATACCAAAAACGAAATCGTCGGCATCAAGTGTAGCGATGAGGGCGGAAAGTATCGCACCGCCTTCCGCTGGAGCTGGTCAGACTATGGCCTTCTCATTGAGGCGAAGTGGATCGGACAGAGATATGCAACCATGCAGGAGCTCGTGGCTGAGACAGACTTCTGGACGACAGACCAGGAGCGTATCGTAAGACGCTTCCTCCCAGCATCAGGCTACATATCAGGCTCTACTGGGCTAGCCTCTCAGCGATATGAAGACCTATACTACTGGTCAGCATCTGCCTCTCTAAAGAACGAAGGCTTCGCTCCGACAGTGTGGGGCTATCCATACGATGAGGAGTCTGGAGATGGTGGTGCAGCTACTTACGAGAATGTCATGGGACGCTATAGCGCAGCCTGCATACGCTGTATGATGGGGCAGCCTACCTCGACAGAGATTCAAACGCCCGCTCAGCAGGTAGCTCTCAGCGCTTCTTCTGATGCCAACGGAGTACTCGCTATCTCTGTAACACCCGACCTCGTCGGAGCTAGCTACAACCTTTACACCACCGAGGGACTGCTCGTCAACCGAGGCATCCTATCTGACACGCAGCAGTGGATCAATATAGCGCACCTACCTCACGGATACTACATCCTCACTGCAGGTCAACAGTCCGTCAGAGTAGTACGATAAGACACCTAAGAGCTAATGCGTTAGTTACATGCGAGTTGCGAACATTTGATCTCATCAAGGTTGAGTCCCCACAGAGGAATCTGCAAATCGCTCACTGAAAAACAAATATTCTCCACGGAGGGGCGAAATAAAAGTTCGGAAGAATGAAATGAAACTTCGGAAGAAGCAAATCAAAGTTCCGAAGAATTTGTTTGTTCCTCCGTGGGGATTCTAAGATTTGCACGGAGGAATTGTTCGATTTCCTCCATGGTAGCGTAGATGAGCTCATCTCGTACCATCTGCCAGCCCCGTTAGGATTGCACGAAAAATCGTCCTATGTCGTGGATTTGTCGTAATTTTGGGAAGCCGATGAAACTCAAAGTCTCGTTTGGCTTCGCCCAAATAAATCGCTAGCTAATGACAATGCACGAACATACCCCAAAGTCTATCCTCCTCACAGGGGGCTGTGGATACATAGCTTCCCACACGGCCGTCGTCTTGCAGGAGGCGGGCTACGGTGTCATCCTAGTAGACAACCTGTCTAACTCTCGTCGTGAGGTGGTTGATGCCATTGCGCAGATTACCTCGGTACGACCACAATTCTACGAGGTGGACTGCACCGATGCGGTGGCTATGGGTAAGATTTTCGAGCATCACAAGGGCGAGATAGAGGGGGTGATTCACTTTGCCGCACATAAGGCAGTCGGAGAGTCGGTCGAGCAACCGCTACGCTACTACGACAACAATATCAATTCGCTCATCACGCTCCTACGCGGTATGGAGCGGTATGGCGTGCAGCACCTTGTCTTCTCCTCTTCCTGCACGGTCTACGGTCAGCCAACGGCTGAGCATCTGCCGATCACCGAGTCGGCTCCTCGTCAAGATGCCACCTCGCCTTATGGCAATACGAAGCGCATCAACGAGGATATCATCACAGACTCTGTGCGGAGTGGCATGCCTCTGCAGGCGGTCATACTACGATACTTTAACCCTATCGGGGCGCATCCCTCGGCACTCATTGGCGAGGAGCCTGTAGGTACACCACAAAACCTCATTCCCTTTCTGACCCAGACGGTAGCAGGGCTACGCAAGGAGCTCGTCGTCTTTGGCAATGATTACAACACGCTAGACGGCACCTGCATCCGTGACTACATCGATGTGATGGACCTAGCGCAGGCTCATCTAGCAGCGCTACGTCGTCTGCATCGCAGTGATGTAGGATCAACTCCAGCACACTATATATATAATGTAGGCATGGGTCGCGGGCTGAGTGTCTTGGAGCTGATACAAGCCTTCGAGCGAGCCACGGGCCGCACCGTGCCTTATTGCATAGGCGACCGCAGAGCGGGCGACATAGAGCAGATATGGGCCGACACGAGCTACGGTGAGCAGGAGCTCCAGTGGCATGCGGAGATACCTATCGAGGAGAGTCTCCGACGTGCGTGGCGCTGGCAGGAGGCTCTAGACAAGCGACATATCAATTGAAAGACAATTATAACCATTTAACGAACAAATAACTATGAACTTCCCAAACGAACTAAAGTACACAGCTGACCACGAGTGGGTACGCATCAATGGCAACGAGGCTGTCATCGGTATCACCGACTTCGCTCAGAGCGAGCTTGGCGAGATCGTTTACGTAGACGTTGACACTGAGGGTGAGAAGATTGAGCGCAACGAGGTCTTTGGCTCTATCGAGGCTGTCAAGACTGTTTCTGACCTGATGATGCCTATGACGGGCGAAGTCCTAGAGGTCAATGAGGAGCTAGAGGATGCTCCTGAGCTGGTCAACGAAGATCCATACGGCAAGGGCTGGATCATCAAAGTAGCTATCGCAAATCCCGCAGAGGCTGACGAGCTACTCGACGCTGCTAGCTATCAAGAGAAAATCGGTAAGTAAGAGCTAGAGCAGATGCAACCTCTCGTTAGCGTCATCATGGGTAGCACGAGTGATCTACCCATCATGCAGCGTGCCGCCAAGCAACTGGAGGCACTGGAGATACCCTTCGAGCTACTCGCACTCTCTGCCCATCGCACTCCCGATGAGGTAGCACAGTTCGCACGAGGTGCCGAGGAGCGTGGCGTACGTGTCATCATAGCTGCTGCTGGTATGGCCGCACACCTATGCGGTGTCATCGCCTCGATGACTACACTGCCTGTAATCGGAGTGCCTATTGATGCCTCTCTGGAGGGACTAGACGCTCTGCTAGCTATCGTACAGATGCCCCCAGGCATTCCCGTAGCAACGGTCGGAGTCAATGCTGCGCAAAACGCAGCGCTCTTAGCGGCTCAGATGCTGGCACTAGGCGATCCAGAGATAGCTCAAAGAGTGAGAGCTCAGAAGGCTTCGCTCAAGGAGAAGATCGTCAAGGCTAACAAAGAGCTAGCTCAGATCTCTGACTATAAGTACAAAACGAACTAACGATAAGACAACGTAGAGGTGGAGGGTGACACAGCTTTTGTCCTCCTCCCCTACTCGCTTATCTTTGCTATACACACCTACTACCATAATATGTCTCTCTGTAGATACCAGCGTCGTCAGAGTTACTCCGTACCTATCGGTGAGGCTCGTCTAGGAGGCGAGTCGCCACTGCTCTTACAGAGCATGGCCAACGTGAGTACGATGGAGACGGATCTCTGTGTGGCACAAGCTCTACGCTGTGCCAGCGAGGGGTGCCAACTCTTTAGGTATACGGCTCAAGGTGTACGAGAGGCTACCAATCTGGGCGTAATCGCTGAGCAACTACGTGCCGAGGGGTGTCGCATGCCTCTGGTGGCGGACATACACTTTAGGAGTGAGCCTGCCTTTGAGGCGCTCAAGCATGTGGAGAAGGTGCGTATCAACCCAGGCAACTTCCTTCATCAGAAGGCTTCGCTAGACGATGAGACTGCACGGGCAGAGATAGCAGAGGTCTTCGGTCGCTTTGTTCGCGAGGCACAAGCTCGTCACCGTACTATACGCATTGGTGTCAATCACGGCTCCCTCTCTGAGCGCATCCTAGCTCAGTATGGCAACACGCCCGAGGGGATGGTCGCCTCCTGCATGGAGTACCTAGAGGTGTGCGACAGCCTAGGGATGCGTGACGTGGTCATCTCGATGAAAGCCTCCAACGTCCTAGTCATGACGCAAGCCGTGCGCCTACTGGTGGAGCGTATGGATGCGCTAGACCTACACTATCCGCTACACCTCGGAGTCACCGAGGCGGGTGCTGGTGAGGATGGACGTGTCAAGAGCTGTATCGGCATTGCCAGCCTGCTCGTTGACGGACTGGGTGACACGCTGAGAGTCTCTCTGAGCGAAGAGCCTGAGGCGGAGCTTCGCTTTGGCAAGAAGCTTATCGCGTACATTGATCAGTTGGCCACTTTTGACCAGACCAGACCAATCTACGGAAGTCATACTTACCGCTCCGTAACTCGTAACCAAGCGCAGGGAGCTAAGGAAGAACTAGCTAAATACCCAGCGGTGCTGACACTGGACAGCGACTGGAAAGCTCTTGACGTAGGCTTTGATGCCCGACTGGAAGAGACGCAATTAGCTTTCGCCGAGAAAAGGCAGACACTACAGGTCATCAACCTGGACACGCCAATGGATCGGCTGGTGCAGCACTTAGAGGACTTTGTAGCTCACTGGGACGGACACGCTTGGCTGGAGCTAATAGGCGCAGAGCTGGACTATATATATAAGGTACGCTATGCCGTAGATCAACTCTCAAGAAGAGGTGCGATACCTCACATCTTGCTACACTATGCGTCCTATGCGAGAGGCTATGACGACATCTTGATCGACTGCGCTACGCAGCTCGGTTCGTTGCTTTTGGAAGGAATCGGCAATGCGGTCGCTTTTTCAGCCGTGGCTATGAGTCCTAAGGCTCGTCTGGATCTGCTCAATGGCATCCTTCAAGCGGTACGCATTAAGATGACCCACACCGAGTTCATCAGTTGTCCTGGCTGTGGGCGCACGCTCTTTGACCTTCAGCAGACGGTGGCGCAGGTTAAGCAACGACTAGCGCATCTACCTAATCTCAAGATTGGTGTGATGGGTTGCATCGTCAATGGTCCTGGCGAAATGGCCGATGCGGACTACGGTTACGTGGGCGGTGGTGTCGGCAAGGTCGACCTATACCGAGGCCAGGAGCGACTCGTGCATGGCATCCCTTCGGCAGAAGCTGTGGATCACCTCATTGAGCTCATCAAGAGTGACGGCAAGTGGTGCGACCCGCCACAGCAATAACCTTTATACCTACTCAACTCATGCTTCCTATTCGGATTATCAACCGCTCTTCCTATCCCCTGCCTCAATACGCTACAGCACTCTCTGCAGGGCTAGACCTACGAGCCAACCTAGAGCAAAGCGTCTCGCTGGCACCCCTAGAGCGTCGGCTGATACCCACTGGTCTATACATGGAAATCCCCGCAGGCTACGAGGGACAGGTGCGTCCACGCAGTGGGCTGGCCATCAAGCAGGGGCTGACCGTACTCAATGCGCCTGGCACGATCGACGCAGACTATCGTGGCGAACTACAGGTAATCCTGATCAATCTATCTCAGGAGGCAGTGGAGATAGCTCCTGGCGAGCGGATTGCTCAGCTAGTCTTCGCACGCCATGAGCAGTGCGACTGGATTGAGGTCGAGAGCCTTTCGGACACTCAGCGAGGCGATGGCGGTTTTGGACATACTGGCGTATGAAAAGCTTCGGTCGGCAGACACCCTTACTCCTTCTCTTAGCTCTGCTAGGGCTAACCTCTGCTAAAGTCTCTGCGCAGTCCACAGAGACGAAGGAGACTGCCTACTCGCTCATTGAGGACTATGCCAATATCCTCTTCTTCGCAGGAGCGCAAGAGCCTGCCATCGGCTACCTCTACTACCTCTACAATGGCTACCCCGACCAGCAGGTTCGGACGGCTGTCCCGCTAGCCAGTTGGCTTGATCTGACAAGTCGGCAAAACGAAGCTAAAGATCTACTCAAAACTCTTTTCACCAAGCGAAGCGACCAAGCGCGCGCCAGCCAAGAGCTCGTACGCTACTACCTCACACTCCTCTACAGTAGCGGAGAGATTGACGAGGCTGACTCGCTCTTTGCCATGCTCCCGAGGGAGGTGTCGAGCCACCCGAACATACTGCTCGTTCATCTGACCAGCCTAGCGATTCTGAACAAGAACCAAGAGTTGATCGAGCAGATTGCACAGCTAGACACAACATTGCTCACAGACCCTCAGCAGCAAGAAGTCTACTACCGACTCGTCGCTCAGACCTCCTCCAAGCTAGGAGACTACCAGCGCATGCTCCAAGCTGCGGAGCGTCTAGTTGCGCTTGAGCCGAGCAACCTTGGCAATCACCACACACGTCTAGAAGCGCTCAATGCACTGAGGCTAGACGATCAGATAGAGAAGGGTCTGGCGCAACTTCAGCAGACGCTCTCCCTACCCGACGCCTATATCGAGGTGACTCGTGCCGAACTGATCGCCTCGCGCCGAGATACCAAGCAATCGGCCGACTACCTCTACCGCTATCTAGCGAGACAAGACAGCATCTCCTCAGTCTCGGCACGCATTGTCTCCATGCTACTGCCAGACTTCTCAGACATTAGCCAGATCCCGTCAGAGTTTATCCCCGCCTTGACTCGCCTTGCAGAGCTAGAGCCGACCGATCCGAAGCTCTTCGCCGACCTTTATATGATTGTCTCAACACAAGAGGGGAAAGCGCAGGCGGAGCAACTGATCAAGCACTTTTACGACAACCCCAAGACCGCTTATAGTGCGGTACTTGTGCAGGCTTCGCAGATGAAGGAGCAGGAGCGACTAGAGTACCTCACATCGGCACGCAAGCGCTACCCCGCAAACCTTCAGATACTGGCGCTCTACGCTGGCGAACTCATCGCTCGAGACCGCTTAGACGAAGCTAAGCAAGCGATCAGTAGCCAGTTAGACTGGACCAAACTCAAGACCGCCGAAGGCGTTAAGCCGACCGAAGGACTGCGTCTGCTACTCCTCTACTCTTCGCTTATCTACGAGCGACAGAAGCAGTCGGCACAGGCGCTAGAGGTCTTTGAGATAGCCGAGCGACTCTTTCCTCGAGATGCCATCTTGCTCAACAACTACGCCTACTACCTCTACACCTTATCGCCACAAGACAGTAGCCATCTAGCGAAAGCCGAGCAACTAGCTGCGACAGCTTACGGACTAGCCCCCGAAGAGGCCAACATCCTCGACACTTACGGCACGATCCTTCTAGCTCAAGGCAAAACGACCATGGCTCAGCTCATGCTCTCGCAAGCGGTAGAGCGAGCCGAGCAATTAGGCAAGCCCAATGCGGGTTACATCGAGCGACTAGGCGACGCTTATCTGCAGGGTGGCGATCGGCAAGCTGCCCTCCAGCAGTGGCAGCGAGCTTACCAGTTAGCCCCCACGGAGGCGCTCCAGCAGAAGATTGATGCGCTAAACCCTTAGTTATGATGGACAAGCAATGAGACACTCCCTACCATATACCCTCCTCCTGATCAGTAGCCTGCTACTGCTCCTAGCTTGTGGCACACGCACCACTCACTCTAGCTCTCCAAAGGCACCCACAGTCGCAGACGAGGGAGGCTGCGCTCTAGGCGACTCGTGGCTTTCTGACCAAATCCTCCAGATCAGCCACACGCCCGAGCATCGCATCGCTAATGCTGAGCTATCTCTAGGCAACTCGCAGCTATCCACACGTATAGACCTCTTTGTGGATCAGAGCGAGGGCATGATGATCTCGGCTCGTCCGCTCCCCTTCATTGAGGCTCTGCGCATCTACGTGCTCCCCGACCACGTCGCTCTGTACGACATGATGCACGACGCCAAGGTCACTATCACTTACTCTGAGCTGAGCGAGCAACTTGCGGCTGAGGTCTCCTACACACTCCTGCGAGACCTGCTCCTCGGGCAGCCCACTTATCTAGCCGATAGTGAGTACAGCGTTGAGAAAGGCTCCCTCGAGGTCTCACTCCATAGCCCCAAGGGCAAGCCCTGGGTCGCCAACTATCTGGTCAATGCGCAATGCCAGCTAGGGGCTATCCGCATTGCCTCCACAGACCAAAGCCAAAAAGGCTATCTGCAGGGACGGTACAGCTACCAGAGTGGCTCCAGCAAAGCCATTGCGACGCAGCTCCTCGTCTCTACCCCTCGCAAGCGTCTCTCCATGCAGCTAAAGTATAGCAAGAGCAAAGTGCTCAGCCCAGCTCAACTACGCGAGCGCATCACCGAGCCTCGTGATGGCTATAAGACTATGACCCTAGACGAGTTACTTAGGCTCCTTTAGTTTTCACACACTTCCCCATTGATCTATGTCACACCTCCGACGGTTACTCTATACCTTCTGTCTACTCACGCTCACAGGCACTCTGCTCTTGGCACAGCAACCCAAGAAGTCCGCAGCCGTACGCAAGCTTGAGAAGCAGCGTACCGAGCTACTCAACGCTATCAAGAAGACCGACAAAGAGATCAAGGCTCTCGGTCAGAGCCTATCCGAAAAGAACCGACAAGACAAACTTGTTCGTCAGCAGATCAAAGACCGAAGCCAAGTCATCTCACTCTTAGATCAAGAGGTCTCTCTGCTCAACGTCTCCATCGATTCGCTAGCCAGACAGATTGGTGTGCTACAGCAAGAGGAAGAGGTAAGCCGTGGACGCTATGCCCAGACACTGCGAGCACTCCAGCAGCGCCCCCGCTTTGAGGATCGGCTGCTCTTCATCCTCTCCGCCTCCAGCTTTGACGAGGGCATACGTCGTGTGCGCTACCTCTCCGCTTATGCTAGAGCGCACAAGGAGGTCGCAGCACAGCTACACGACACCCGTGAGCGACTCCAAGCGAGCCAAAACCAACTCATAGCGACCAAGCAGCAGAAAGGGACGCTCCTACAGCTACGAGCCGAGGAGCGTGTCAAGCTAGAGCAACAGCAGAAGAGCATCGCCTCCGAGGTCAAGGAGCTCTCTTCCGAACGGCAATCACTCCAGAAGAAGCTTAAGCAGCAACAACGTAAGGCAGAGCAGCTCAACCAAGCTATCCAAGATCAGATAGCTCGTGAGATAGCTGAGGCAGAGCGCAAGGCACGTGAGGAGCGTGAGCGCCTCGAGCGTGAGGCTCGTAATAAGGGGCAGAAAGTGCCCAAGCAGGCTGAGCGTCGCGCCGAGACCAAGGATGGCTATGCGATGGATGCTGCCGAGCGTAAGTTGGCTAGTTCCTTTGCTGCCAACAAGGGACGGCTCCCCGCACCTGTCAAGGGGCGCTACCGTGTCATCAGACGCTTTGGTCTCCAGCAGCACGACGACCTAGCCCTAGTGCAGACACGCAATGGCGGTATCGACATACAGGTGTCACGAGGCACCCAGGCGGTCGCCATCTTTGACGGAGTAGTCAGCAAGGTCTTCGTCGTGCCAGGCTACAACAACTCCATCATCATACGTCACGGTAACTATCTGACCGTCTATGCCAACCTGCAGAACGTCTCAGTCCGAGCAGGGCAAAAGGTCAAGACTGGTCAAGTCCTAGGCACCGTGGCGAGTGACGATGAGGGACAGTATGGAGTCATGCAGTTCCAAGTATGGCACGAGCGCACCAAGCTCAATCCCCAAGCCTGGATAAGATAAAGCCACACCCTCATAAAAGCAGTTCATCCGATGCAAAGAGCAGAATCCACGAGGCATCTAGTAGTTGCCATGGGAGCCTTCGATGGAGTACATCTAGGGCACCAAGCACTCATCCGCCAAGTCCTCACGATAGCCGAGCGAGACCACTTGACCTCAGGAGTCGTTACCTTCGATCCGCACCCGCAGCTGGTGCTACACCCCGAGCGTCCCTTCCGCCTCATCACGCTAGAGCGAGAGAAGGAGCTACTCCTGCACCAGATGGGCATAGAGCGGGTCGCTGTCATCCCCTTTACAGTGTCCTTGTCACAGATGAGCGCCGAGGAGTTTCTCCGCACGTACCTCGACGAGCAGCTACATATCCACACACTCGTCGTAGGCTTTGACCACCACTTCGGTCACGACAAGGGGCTCGACTTTGCGGACTATCAGGCGATAGCGCAGCACTACGGCATACGCTGCATACGTGGAGAGGCATATACCTTGGGAGACAGCACGAGCCAAGATCCCATCAGCTCGACCGCCATACGTCGCTGGATAGACACTGGAGCCGTGACCGAGGCGGAGAGACAGCTAGGACACCCCTACACCATCTTGGGCAAAGTCAAGACAGGTCTTCAGATAGGGCGCAAACTGGGCTACCCGACCGCCAATATAGAGGTACCCTCCCCCTACAAAGCGCTTCCACCCGCTGGTGTCTACATGGCACGCACGACCATTGATCCCTTTGGAGCGACCCAGCAGCGAGATATACCGAGCATGCTCTACATAGGCACACGCCCCACGCTCGAGCTAGCCAAGGAAGAGACGATGATTGAGGTCTTTCTAATGGGTGGCGAGGAGTACCACCTCTACGGTCAGGAGCTACAGATCTCCCTCTGCGATAGACTACGTCAGGAGCTACACTTCGAGAGCCTAGATGCACTGCGCAAGCAGATCACCCGCGACGAGGAGGCGGTGCGGCGCTACTTCCAGCTCTCCGACTAATCACGGTCCAAACGACCCAACCCAAGGGGCTGTATCGCGATGTTGCGGTACAGCCCCCTCTTTTTGCCCGCTAAGCTAGGTTTCACCTAGTGAAACTAAAGTTCCACCCCCCTTTGGCACTAAAGTTTCATACGGGTGAAACTAGAGTTTCATACGAGAGAAACTGGAGTTTCTTACGGGAGAAACTGAAGTTTCTTACCGAGGAAACTGTTGGCATCTCTGCACTTTTTTGTATCTTCGTAGCTACAAATAGGGTGATTGGTCTCTTGATGCAAGATTGACCTTATGAGACCAGCACCTGCCATCCTCCTAGAATCTCTATGAAACAACGCAATATATCCCTCTCTCACCTGTCCGACAGGCTCTCCGACATACCAGTCCCAGTGAGTGTACGGAGATGGCGCCAAGGCGCTATAGCTGGCGGAGTCCTCGCCTCTGGTGTAGCCGTCTCCGCTCTAGCACTACTCTACTGGTTGCGACGCCTGCGTAGCAAGAGCTACAGCTACGATACGAGGAGCTTTGACACGCTAGAGATAGGAGCGGGAGTGCAGATACAGATAAACTTTGACACCGTCTCACACGCCTCGCTCAGAGTCTCCTATCCCAACGCTCTAAGGCATCGCGTGAAGGTGCGTATGAGCAATAAGACGCTATCGATCAGCCGACTGCCCTATCACAATCGATGGGTGCCAAGAGAGGTCTTCGCAGAGCTCACATTGCCATCGATCAGCCAGCTACGTGTGGTCGGTGATGCTAAGGTCGTAGCAACGGGATGCAACAAGCCTGAGACATCCTTTGACCTGCTACAGATTGGTGGACAGGTAGAGGGCTTGACCATCGAAGCCAACTATGCCGAGATGCAACTACGTGGCAGTGCTAAGGCGAATCTATATCTCTCGTGCAAGCAGTCCTTCATAGGCTACAGCGGTTCACCTGAGATACGTGCTGTACTGCAGTCTGATGGGGAGACCCACATCACAGCGACTGGATCTGGGCGCGCTACACTACTAGGGCGCACCAAGACACTCTCCCTGACAGCCTCCGACCGCTCTGTCGTCGAGGCGAACACGCTAAGTGTCGAGACGGCTGATGCGCTACTATCAGACAGTGCAGAGTGCCAGCTACATGTGACAGACCAACTCTCCTACACACTCTGCAACGAGTCAAAGCTCGGACTCATCCAGCCCCCGAAGCGGATAGCAAAATCTGATGTCCTAGACTCGGCAACACTAGAAACACTAGACGGGAAGCGCTAAAGCGCATCTCGCTCCATCATATCCTAGATAACGTAATACTTTAACACTTTAATATTATGACAACACCTCCTCCTTACAACCCTTCCAACGACACAGCTTCTGAGGGTCAAACCTATATGGTAGCCCCATTGGTTAGCACAGTGATGCGCAAGACCTTCGGCTGGATGGCTATGTGCCTGCTGATCACGGCACTGACTGCTATGGGCTTTGTAAATAGTGGGCTTTTCTATCATATAGCTTCATCGGGAGCGATGTGGCTACTCATCATTGCTGAGCTGGTACTGGTCTTCGTCCTCTCGGCTCGCATCAACAAGATGAGCGTGGCGACAGCTACCATCATGCTGATAGTCTACTCAGCACTCAATGGTGTAACGCTCTCGTTCATCTTCGTGGTATACAGTCTGGGCTCCATTGCTAAGACCTTCTTTATCACCACAGGCATGTTTGGCGTGATGGCTCTCGTGGGGGCTACGACCAAGCGGGATCTATCTAAGCTGGGTTCTATCCTATTCATGGCACTGATAGGTCTCATCATCGCTTCGCTGGTCAATATCTTCCTACGCTCGAGCGGTCTAGATTGGATCATTAGCCTCATCGGAGTGGTACTTTTCACCGCTTTGACCGCTTATGATGTACAGCGCGTGAAGCAGCTAGCTGCTGAGAGTGACCTCTATGACGATACGCAGGTGGGACGGCTGGCTGTGATCAGCGCACTGTCTCTCTATCTAGACTTTATCAACCTATTCCTATACCTCTTGAGGTTCTTCGGACGCAAGTAACGTCTCTATTGCAGACCTATGCCTCGAGCATCTCTCGGGAGTACACTACTCCTACTACTTTTCGGCCTCCTCCCCTATACTACGGTACAGGGGCAGGAGGCGCACACTTTTGGCTTCCTGCTACAGCCTCCCTCGGCACAGTCGCTCGCTATGGGTGGCAAGGTCATCTCCTACATAGATGCGAACCCTGGGCTGGCTCTGGACAACCCCGCACTCTATGGACACGAGGTGGCGGGACGAATGTTTCTCTCCTACTTTAACTACATGCGTGGTACGCACAGTGCCAATGCGCTCTACGGACTACCTGTCGGTAAGCGTGGTGCCTGGGCGGTCGCTCTGCGCAGTACCTACTATGGCAAGATGCAGGGGTACGATACGCAGGGGGTGGCGACGGCTCCGTTTCAAGCGATGGAGATGGCGCTCTCGGGGCTTTACAGCTACGACCTGACCGACCGACTAAGAGGTGGCTTGGCACTCAAGATGCTCTATGGGCAGATCGAGCGTTACTCGGCCTTTGCGCTTGTAGCTGATGCGGGGCTGAGCTACTACCGCTCCGACTGGGGCACTTCGCTAGGTATGACCATCTCCAATGTGGGCGGTATGCTCAAGAGCTATGGGCTCTCACGTCGTATGCCACAGTGGGACATTCGTCTCGGGATGTCGCAGCGCCTGGCGCACGCGCCGATACGCTTTCACCTCACGCTACATGGTCTGACACCTTATAATATACAAACCTGGGGAGCGGGTCGGTCGACAGGCGTGCGCATAGCGAGTCACTTTGCGGGTGGCGTGGAGTACGTTCCGTCTGAGCAGTTTTGGGTAGGCATTGGGTACAATGCGAAGCAAGCTGTGGATCTCTCGGAGCGAGGAGCTAAGAGCCTGAGTGGTCTTTCGGCTGGTGTGGGCTTTAACCAAAGGCACTACCGCCTGGCGCTCGGCGCGACCTATTATAATCCGCAAATGTTGGGACTGATGTTTTCATTCTCCACAACCTTTGGCAATGACAAGTATGTCTACTAAGCAGATACAGATAGCAATCGATGGATACAGTGCCTGTGGCAAGAGTACGCTAGCACGTGCACTAGCCAAGGAGCTGGACTACACCTATGTAGATAGTGGCGCTATGTACCGTGCCGTGGCTCTCTTTGCGATGAGACGTGGGCTATGGGATGGCGAGCAGTTTGACCTAGATAAGCTACGTAAGGAGCTGGATGGGGTGCTGGTAACCTTTGACCCTAAGACTGGACACACGCTCCTCAATGGCGAGGATGTGGAGTCTGAGATCCGCACGTTAGAGGTCTCTCGCCCCGCTAGTGTCGTGGCGAGCTATGACTTCGTACGCACGATGCTCGTGGCGCAGCAGCGCCGTCTGGGCGAGGCGGGCGGCATCGTGATGGACGGGCGGGATATTGGGACGGCCGTCTTCCCAGAGGCTGAGCTCAAGATCTTTCTCACAGCAAGCCCCAAGGTGCGTGCACAGCGACGCTATGACGAGCTGCGAGGCAAGGGCGACCAGACGACAACAATGGAGATGGTCTCGGCAGACCTAGCCGACAGAGACTATAGAGACTCACACAGAGCGATCAATCCGCTCCGCCAAGCTGAGGATGCGGTCGTCATAGACAATAGTGAGCTGACCATCGATGAGCAGACGCAAGTGGCTCTGCAGATAGCACGAGAGCGGGAGCAAAAGTAGATAAGCGTGAAGGCAAACAATCAGATAGGACGCGTCGAGATAGATCCCGAGTCGGGCTTCTGTTTTGGCGTCATCAAGGCGGTCTCTCGTGCTGAGGAGATACTGCGCCAGGAGCATGGCGAGCCACTATACTGTCTAGGCGACATCGTCCACAATCGTGCTCAGGTGGATCGGCTGGAGTCTCTCGGCATGCGTACGATAGACCACGAGCAGTTTAGCCATCTGAGCAATGCTCGTGTACTGTACCGAGCTCACGGCGAGCCTCCCGCCTCCTACACCTACGCTGCAGAGAACGGCATAGAGGTGGTCGATGCGACCTGTCCTGTGGTGCTAAGACTACAGCAGAAGGTAAGGCAAGCGTACCTCCAGCATGCGAATGATGATACGCAGATTGTCATCTTTGGCAAGCCTGGACATGCAGAGGTCAATGGACTGGTCGGACAGACCGATGGGAAGGCTATCGTAGTGAGAGAGCCTAAGGACTTAGACTTGGTAGACTTCGCACGCTCCATCGAACTCTTTTCGCAGACCACCATGCAGGAGGATCAGCTTGAGGAGATGCTTTCGCTCATTCAGAGCCGTCTGAGCGACACGGCGACGCTTGTTTCTCACAATACCATCTGTCAGCAGGTCTCTCGTCGCATTCCCAACATTCGAGAGTTTGCCAAGAGCCACGACCGCATCTTCTTTGTCTCTGATCAGAAGAGCTCCAACGGACGCGTCCTCTATCAGAACTGCCTTGAGGTCAATCCTAATACGACCTTCATCACCTATCCCTCCGAACTGACCTACGACCTAGTTCCCTCGCACGAAGAGTCTATCGGCGTATGCGGAGCCACAAGCACCTCTCGTGAGCAGCTACAAGAGATCGCCGAGATCATCACCCGATGGATGCAACAGCGCCAAGACGCTACTCAGTCAAATTAAACAACACTCCTTATGAGACGCCTGCCCCACCCCTTTACTACCCTAACGTCCCTGCTCACCTGTCTGCTCCTGCTCGTATCTTGCGGTAGTGGTGAGGTGCAGATAAAGATTGATAGCGACAAGGCCGACAACACTGGCTACACAGCACTCCTCTACACGCTACAGAGTGGCGGAGCACGCATTGACACGCTCGCCTTTACCAAGGCGGGGGAGACTTTCACCTACACCTTCGATCGAGACTCTATTCACGGAGCGTACATCGTCGTGGGGAACTTCGAGCAGTACTACCCGCTAGACCTGCAGAGCCAGAGTAAGGTGCGCTTTCATCTAGAGGTCGCCTCACCGCACAACTGCTACGATCTAGACGAAGCTAAGAGGACGGGCTACAAAGCGTTCCTCAAGAAGGCAAAACCGCTCCTACGCACCTACGACCAGGCGGTAGCGGACAATGACTTGGACAATGCCAACAAAGAGGCAAAGCTGGTGATGCAGGAGTTCATCGCCTTTGCCTCAAACCTCAAAAAGAAGGAGCAGAAGCGCTATGCTGGACAGATGGACTGGGCTCTGGAGATCATGTCTCTCTACGAGGACGGCTTGTCGCAGTTGCGTCAGGCGCTCATGGACGGCACGATAGACTCCGCACTCTTCACGCCTGAGATCTATCAGTTTGTCATCACCCCTTCGTCAGCTAGCCAAAAGAGCTATCCCACCCTACGAGCCATCAATAAGAGCGACACCATCACATGGCGCCCCTCTAGCTATCCTCAGGGACGCATCCTCTTCGGCTCAGACATAGAGTGGACGCATGTGCGCATACCGCAAGGCACCCAGCAGTCGATCACGTTGCTCCTGCCCCTCGGGAGCGTAGACTCGCTAGGACAGATAGCCAATCGCCTAGGAGCTTACAACTACGTCATTGATGCGCCCGAGCCTCTCCGTGTGCAGCTCTACAGAGCCTTAGCTCCAGACGAACAGGCTGGAGTGATGCACTACCGTACCGACAGTAATCACGCTCTGGTCGTGGACTCCATCTCTTATTTCCAATACAATGAGTAAGCTCGTCAAGACCTATTCCTCAGCCCTCGTCAGCCTCGATGCGCTCCTCGTCACCGTCGAGCTCAGTGTCTCCAAGGGCTTCAACATCAGCATGGTGGGACTGCCCGATGCAGCCGTACGAGAGTCGCTCTCTCGTGTTTACACCGCCTGCCACTCCTGCGATGCGCACCCTAAGAGCTTTAAGACGGTCATCAACCTAAGCCCAGGCGATGTACGCAAGGAGGGGACGGTCTTTGACCTCCCCATCGCTGTGGCACTTCTTGCCGCCAATGAGATCATCCCCGAGGAGCCACTCTCAGACTATGTGATGGCTGGCGAACTATCTCTCGATGGCACCTTGCAGCCTGTCAAAGGTATACTCCCGATGGCCATCATGGCTAGAGAGCAGAAGTTCAAAGGAGTCATCGTGCCCAAAGAAAACGCTCGCGAAGCTGCCGTCGTTAACGACTTAGAGGTATACGGTGTCGAGTCGCTTAGAGAGGTGATAGACTTCATCACTGGGAGAGCGAAGCTAGAGCCGACGACAGTCAACACCCGCGAGGAGTTTGCCCAGCAGCAGTGCTTCTCTTCGGTAGACTTCAGCGAAGTCAAGGGACAGCCCGCCCTCGTCCGAGCCATGGAGGTCGCAGCCGCAGGGGGACACAATATTATTATGATCGGTTCGCCAGGATCAGGCAAGTCAATGGTCGCCAAGCGTCTGCCCACGATCCTACCTCCGCTCACCCTCCACGAAGCACTCGAGACCACCAAGATATACTCCGTAGCGGGTGCTCTCAAAGGTAATGTGTCCCTGATGAAGAGCCGCCCCTTCCGTGCGCCCCACCACACCATCTCCAATGTAGCACTCGTCGGTGGTGGCACGACCCCACGACCAGGCGAGGTGAGCTTGGCACACAACGGAGTGCTCTTCCTCGATGAGCTGGCCGAGTTCAATCGCGTAGCCCTCGAGTTGCTACGCCAACCGCTCGAAGACCGCACCATCACCATCTCTCGTGCCAAAGCAACCTTCAGCTACCCCGCTTCCTTCATGCTGGTGGCTGCGATGAATCCCTGTCCTTGTGGTTACTACAACGACCCTAACCGTGAGTGTACCTGTCCTCCAGGTGCTCCCGCTAAGTATTTGCAAAAGCTTTCCGGTCCTCTCTTAGACCGCATCGACATACAGATCGAGACCCGTCCCGTAGACTTTGACTCCCTCTCCGACCGTCGTCCCTCCGAGAGCAGTGCTGCGATCCGAGAGCGCGTTATCAAGGCGAGAGAGATACAGCTACAGCGCTTCGCTCCCTACCCTGGTATTCACTGCAATGCGCAGATGACCCCACGCTTGATGAAGCAGTTCGCCTATGTCGAGGGTGACGCCATGCAGATACTTCGACAGGCCATGATACAGCGCGACCTCTCTGCGAGAGCGTACGACCGCATCCTCAAGGTGGCTCGCACCATTGCCGACCTTGACGGTTCCGAGCAGATCTCGCTCAAGCATATCAGCGAGGCGATCAACTACCGCAACCTGGACCGCTCCTCTTGGGGCATCGTCTCCGTCTAGCCATAGGTTAATACAATAAACAGGCTTCCTCCGCCGTTAGTTCAGTAAAACAATAGACTCTATGAAACTTCGCAATCTATTCATAACCACTCTTATGCTCCTAGGCTTGGGGGCGCTAACGTCTCACCTCACAGCGCAGGAGGTGAGCCAAGACAGACGCTTCAACCCAGTGCTCACCTCAGTACCCTCGCTCAATATCAACCCGAGCGCCCGTGCTGCGGGTCTAGCCGATATGGGTGTCTCGACCACGCCAGACGTACAGTCTCAGTACTTCAACCCCGCTAAGTACGCCTTCCTCAGTAGCAAAGCTGGGATCAGTATGTCCTACACTCCTTGGCTCGCTAAGCTGGTCAAGGATATCAAGCTCATGGAGCTAGTCGGCTACTATAAGATAGGTCGTGAGAGCAACCAAGCGCTGAGTGCCTCGGTACGCTACTTCTCCTTTGGTGCTATTGAGCAGTTTGACAACATGTCCAAGTCTCTCGGTGAGGCGCACCCCAATGAGTTTGCCGTAGACTTTGGCTACGGGCTACAGCTCTCTGACAGCTACTCGATGGCGGTCGCTCTACGCTACATCCGTGCCGACAACAACCTCGCAACGGGTGAGAAGAGCGCAGGCAATGCCTTTGCAGCAGACATTTCGGGCTTCTACAACCGTTACTTTGACCTAGGCTCTGCCGAGAGCTTGTGGACCTTTGGTTTCAACATTAAGAACATCGGTACCAAGATCTCATACGACAACGGCGGCACCAGCATGTTTATCCCGACCAACCTCTCTCTTGGTACGGGACTCCTCTACCCCTTTGATGAGTACAATGCACTGGCGGTCAATATGGAGGCAAGCAAACTCCTCGTGCCAACCCCTCCCGTAAAGGATCAAGCCAACCCCGAGGCATACGATGCTGCTCGTCAGAAGTATCTCAACACCTCCTCCATCGCAGGTATCTTCACCTCCTTTGCTGACGCCCCTGGCGGATTCAAAGAGGAAATGCAAGAGATCTCTTACAGAATCGGTGCTGAGTACAGCTACAACAACCGTTTCTTCCTACGTGCTGGCTACCACTACCTGCACCCCTACAAGGGTAACCTGCAGTACTTCACCGCTGGTGCTGGCTTCAAGATGAACGTCTTCAGCATCGACGCTTCCTACCTCGTCTCGACCGTCCAGAGCAACCCGCTCGACCAAACGCTCCGCTTCACCATCGCCTTCGACTTTGACGGCATCCGTGAGCTACTCAAGTAAGCCACCACGAGCATGACCTGCAGCTACCGCATAGGCTCTGGCTACGACATACACCGTACCACGCCAGACCGACCGCTCATCCTCTGTGGCATACAAATTCCCAGCCCACTGGGACTGCTCGGTCACTCCGATGCTGACGTAGCGCTACACGCTCTGATGGACGCACTCCTTGGGGCCATCGGGCAGCGAGACATCGGCTACCACTTTCCCGACACCGACGAGCGCTACCGTGGAGCCGACAGCACGAAGCTCCTCGCCACCGTCATGCAGATGGTACGCGAGGCGGGCTGTCAAGTAGTCAATGCCGACCTCACCATCATCGCTCAGCAGCCCAAGCTCTCGTCCCATATCCCGCAAATGATAGCGCGCCTCAAGGAGCTACTTGACACCCCGTGTGTCAACGTCAAGGCGACCACCCACGAGCATCTCGGACCGCTCGGCAATAGCGAGGGCATCGCAGCGCAAGCCGTCGTACTGCTTACTTACTGATCATTTAGCGGTAAATAGCGCAGCAATCTCCGCAATACTATATCTATAGCCACGAAGGAAATCAGCGTTCCTCCGTGGCTATTTTTCATTCTCCCGAGGAAATCTCCCCGCGCCTCCGAGAGCAACTTTATTTTCATGCCTATGAAAATCCATTTTCTTACGGAGGAAAATCCATTTTCTTACGGGAGAAAATCCATTTTCATTAGAAGGAAACAGGCAAACAGGGGCTAATGACGGTAAATTCGCTTTGATCTGCTCGGTAACTTCCCGACAAATCTTGGTTTCTCCTGAGGAAATCGGAAAACTCCAGGGAGCAAACGAATATTCTCCACGGAGGGCCGAAATAAAAGTTCGGAAGAATGAAATGAAACTTCGGAAGAAAGATTTCGAAGTTCCGATGAATTTTTCGTTTTCTCGCTGGATAATCCAAAAGCTCCACCGAGGAATTGTCCGATTTCCTTGATAGTGTCGGATTTGCAGTTACTCAGCATCGCCCGTCAGCCCCAGTTGTAATTAACCGCTGTGAGGTTAGGTTGTCGCTTTTTTGTACCTTTGGCACTGCTAACTGAATGCTGTCGCACGAGCGATAGCCCGAACGAAACAGAAACGTATGCCTGAGATAAATCCAGAAAACATTATCCTCCCCGACTCGGCTCTTACGAAGGAAGAAATTGTTGATAGCATCGTCAACTTCAACCTGGCTGACACCCTCGGCTCTTGGATTGATGCAGCACTTGATATAGGTATCCGCGTACTGCTAGCACTTGTCATATTCTATATAGGTCGCTGGCTGATACGCATCGTCATGAAGGGCGTGACTAAGATCCTCGACAGACGTATTGAGCCGCTAGGACTACGGCACTTCATACGCTCTATAGCTCGTGCGGGGCTCTGGATCGTATTGGTCATCATGGTGATCAATATCCTTGGCTTTGCAGCTGTATCCTTCGCTGCCTTGCTCGCCTCTCTCGGTGTGGCTATCGGTATGGCACTCTCTGGTCAGTTGCAAAACTTTGCGGGTGGAGCTATCATCTTGATTACACACCCCTTCCGCATTGGCGACTACATTGTTTACCAAGATGTTGAGGGTACGGTACAGGATATTGGTATCTTCCACACCTCTATCACCACTACGGACAATACAAAGATCTACCTGCCTAATGGTAATCTGAGCACCAATATCATCAAGAACACCTCCGAGATGCCTAATAGACGGTGTCAGTGGAAGTTCCTAGTGGACTACGACGTACCTTTTGAGCGTGCCAAGGGGATCCTCCTCACGGAGCTTCTCAAGGATCCGCGCGTGCTACAGGATCAAGGGGTGCTAGCTGTCATCTCTGATATGACGGAGAGCAACTATACAATCATGATCCGCGTGTGGTGTACTAATGACAATATGTGGGATCTCTTTTGGGACTTCAACGGTAGAGCTACCGAGCTCTTTGCGGGCGAAGGCTTCCCACGTCCATACTCCAAGGTTGAGCTACGTAATAGCACGCCATATAATAAGGAGACCAAGTCTGACGACTAGTCTCTTGTGTCTCGCTTTTTAACTCTATTCATCGGCTCCTAGAGAGCCCTTGTCTGATTCGTATGAATATATCTTTCAACTGGTTACAGCAATATCTACCTCGTCTAGAGGGTTATAATCCAAATGAAGTGGCGGAGACGCTCACGGCCATCGGTCTTGAGGAGGCTGGCGTCGAGCAGACTGAGTCTGTACGAGGCGGTCTGCGTGGTGTCGTCATAGGACGCACGCTCACTTGCATCCCCCATCCTAACTCTGACCACCTGCATGTCTGCACGGTCGATCTCGGCGAGGAGGAGCCTGTGCAGATTGTCTGTGGAGCGCCCAATGTAGCTGCTGGTCAGACGGTCGTCGTCGCTACTGTCGGCACCACCCTATACGGACCCGATGGCGAGCCTTTTAAGATCAAAAAGTCCAAGCTACGTGGCGAACCTAGCATGGGTATGATTTGCTCGCAAGTGGAGATAGGTATGGGGGCTGACAGCTCTGGCATTTGGGTGCTAGAGGATGAGACGGTGCGGCCTGGGACACCTGCAGCTGACTACTTTGACCTGGCCAGTGACACCATCATAGAGATAGACATAACGCCTAACCGTGTTGATGCGACCTCGCACTATGGCGTGGCGCGCGACCTAGCAGCTTACTACTCCTATCGTGAGGGTCAGGTAATCCGTGCGGAGCGTCCGACCCTGACGAAGCCTCAGGCGGTCGATGCGAAGGCTCCTGCCATACAGGTTGAGATGGAGGTCTCCGCTGAGGATTGTCCTCGCTACCAGGGGGTGACGATACGTGGTCTGAAGTGTGTCGAGAGCCCAGACTGGCTCAAGGAGCGACTACAAAGCATCGGCCAGCGTCCTATCAATGCGGTGGTTGATGTGACCAACTTCGTCTTACACGAGATCGGGCAACCGCTACACGCTTTTGACGCTCAGAAGATTGCTGGCGGGAAGCTGCGCATAGCTCATCTACCTGCTGGCACGCCTTTTACCACCTTGGATGGTGTAGAGCATAAGCTCACAGGCATGGAGAATATGATCTGCGACAGCCAGCTCACACCGCTTTGCATCGGAGGCGTGATGGGCGGACTGGACTCGGGCGTGACGATGGAGACGACAGACATATTTATAGAGGCGGCCAACTTCAATCCGACGATCACACGTCGCGCTGCCAGAAGTCACGGGCTGAGCACCGACTCCTCCTTCCGCTTCGAGCGTGGACTAGATCCCGAGGCGACTGACTGGGCGCTCCAGCGTGCTGTATCGCTCATTCTGGAGATCTGCGAAGGCACCCTAGCGGGTGAGACGGTGGATCACTATCGTATGCACCTGGATCCAGTAGAGTTGACAATCTCTACGGACTATGTCTCTCGGACCATCGGTCGTGACCTGACGGCAGAGCAGCTACAGCTCATCTTAGACGCTCTAGAGATGTCGCCTAAGGCTGTGGAGGGCGGAGCTTTTGCCATCTCTGTGCCTCGCTATCGCTACGATGTGACACGTCCAGTGGATGTCGTCGAGGAGGTACTGCGCATCTACGGTTACAATGCCGTCCCGCTCTCAGGTTATGTGCATGCGAGTCTCTCTAAGCAGAGCGACCAAGACCATATCTACCATGCTCAGCTCAAGCTTTCGGAGCTACTCACAGGCTTTGGCTATCGAGAGATATTGAACAATTCGCTCACCTCTCGGCAATACTTTGAGGGGCAAAAGGCCTTTGACCTTAATCAGCTCGTACCGATAGAGAATCCGCTGAGCCAAGAGCTCAACATACTGCGCCCCACCCTCCTCGTGGGTGGTCTAGAAACGATCTCTGACAATGTGCACCGCAAGCAACCTTACTGTGCGCTCTATGAGTGGGGCAACGTCTACCGCTACAAGCAGAACGACCAGGCGACTACGCCCCTAGACCAGTACACCCAAGCGCACAGACTAGGGCTGTGGCTCTCGGGCACGCTCATGCCAAACAGCTGGACGACCGCTAGCGAAGCAACTTCTCCCTATATGCTGCGAGGAGTTGTTGAGAAGCTCTTAGCACACATGGGCTTTACGGCAGAGGACTACTCGGTGACTACACCTGCCGAGTGCCACGACCTGTGGAGCGAGGTGATCTGCTACACCGATAGAGAGGGCAAGAGCCTCGCCTACGTAGGAGTCATTAGTAACTATTGGCTCACGAAGTGCGATATCAAGCAACCAGTCTACTACGCCGAGCTATACAGCGACACCTTGATGGCTCATCTGCTACAGCACAAGGTAGTCAGCACGGAGCTTAGCAAGTATCCAACGGTGAAGCGTGACTTAGCGCTGCTCATCGACAACAACATTACCTACGAAGCATTGGCTAGCACAGCTCGCAAGGCTGAGCGTAAGCTACTTCAGCGGGTTGAGCTCTTTGATGTCTACACGGGCAAGGAGCTACCTTCGGGCAAGAAGAGCTACGCCTTGAGCTTCTACCTACGTGACGACAAGGGCACCCTACGAGATGCCCAGATCGATGCCGCCATGAAGCGCATTTGGCAAGCCATCGAGCAGGAGTACCACGCCACGCTTCGCTAGACTAGACTAGCTTATCCAATCATCTGACATATCAATCAACTAACATAGTTAAGTATCCAATCCAATCATGGGAAGAGCATTTGAATATCGTAAAGCACGCAAACTAAAGCGTTGGGGCAACATGGCTCGTGTCTTCACGAAGCTAGGTAAAGAGATCACCATTGCCGTTAAGGCTGGCGGACCTGATCCTGACACCAACCCACGACTACGTGTCCTCGTCCAGACGGCAAAGAAGGAGAACATGCCTAAGGAGAACGTGGAGCGTGCTATCAAAAAGGCTACCGACAAGGACAGCAACACCGATTATAAGGAGATGAACTATGAGGGCTACGGTCCGCATGGCATCGCAATCTTTGTAGAGACGGCAACAGACAATACGACTCGCACGGTCGCCAACGTACGTAGCTACTTCAATAAGTTTGGCGGTAGTCTCGGGACGACGGGTAGCTTGGAGTTTCTCTTTGATCACCGCTGCGTCTTCCACGTTCAGCCTAAAGCAGAGGTAGACCAGGAGGAGCTAATCCTTGACTTGATCGACTATGGCGTGGAGGATATAGAGCAAGACGAGGAGGAGTGGGTCATCGAGGGCGACTTCTCTCAGAACGGTGCTCTCCAGGCGAAGCTCGAGGAGCTGGGATTTGAGATTAGCTCGGTCGAGTTCATCCGCGTCCCCAAGGATACCCGCTCGGTCAGCGCAGAGGAGCGCGAAGAGCTCAACAAGCTCATTGAGCGACTCGAAGAGGATGAAGATGTGCAGAACGTCTTCACCAATATGGAGGACGAAGAGGAGTAATCTTCACCTCCCCTCTCGGTTCCGTCCTTTATTTCCTTTCTTACAGCAGATAAGCTGTAGCACTGTTGCCCTTTGTTTAGCGCACGAATCCCTTTAGCACATGCAGCACATACGTAACTTTTGTATCATAGCTCACATTGATCATGGCAAGAGTACCCTCGCCGATCGTCTCTTGGAGTATACCAATACAGTCCAAAAGAAAGATCTGCAGGATCAAGTCCTGGACAATATGGATCTAGAGCGTGAGCGTGGCATCACCATCAAGAGTCACGCCATACAGATGTCCTATACTAAGGATGATGTGGAGTACACGCTCAATCTGATTGACACGCCAGGACACGTGGACTTTAGCTACGAGGTGTCTCGCTCCATAGCTGCATGTGAGGGTGCGCTACTCATCGTAGACGCTTCGCAGGGAATACAGGCGCAGACCATCAGCAACCTCTACATGGCGATCGATCATGACCTGACCATCATCCCAGTGGTCAACAAGATTGACCTGCCAGGCGCTTCGCCCGAAGAGGTGCAGGACCAGATCGTTAGTCTGCTGGGAGTAGATCCAGACGAAGTGCTCTTTGCCAGTGGTAAGACGGGACAAGGCGTCAACGAAATCCTCGATGCCATCATAGAGCGTGTGCCAGCGCCCGTAGGAGATCCCGAAGCTCCCTTGCAGGCACTTATCTTCGACTCCGTCTTCAATCCCTTCCGTGGCATCATCGCCTACTATAAGATTGTCAACGGCTCTATTGCCAAGGGCGACAAAGTCAAGTTCATCAACACAGGTATGGAGTACGACGCCGATGAGGTAGGCGTGCTTAAGCTTGACATGATGCCGAGAGATCGGGTCAACACAGGCGACGTGGGCTACATCATCTCTGGCATCAAGACCAGCAAAGAGGTCAAGGTGGGCGATACGATCACGCACATTCAGCGCCCCGCCTCAGAGGCTATTGCAGGCTTTGAGGAGGTCAAGCCGATGGTCTTCGCTGGTGTCTACCCCATTGACACGGAAGACTTTGAGGACTTGCGCGCTTCGCTCGAGAAGTTACAGCTCAACGATGCTTCGCTCACCTTTACACCCGAGAGCTCGGCAGCACTAGGCTTCGGCTTCCGCTGCGGGTTCCTTGGGTTGCTCCATATGGAGATCATTCAGGAGCGTCTCGACCGTGAGTTCAATATGAACGTCATCACGACCGTCCCCAACGTCTCCTACCTCGTTTATGACAAGAAGGGCGGCGTGACCGAGGTGCACAACCCGTCTGGGCTGCCCGATCCGATGCAGATTGATCACATCGATGAGCCGTACATACGAGCTACAATCATCACAGACACCGCTTACATCGGTCCTATCATGACGCTCTGCCTCGACAAGCGTGGCATCCTCATCAAGCAGGAGTACATCAGTGGCAATCGTGTCGAGATCTACTTTGACCTGCCTCTTGGGGAGATCGTCATCGACTTCTATGACAAGCTCAAGAGCATCTCACGAGGCTACGCTTCCTTTGACTATCATCTGAGCGACTTCCGCCCCTCCAAGCTGGTCAAGCTAGACATCCTCCTCAATGGCGAGCCAGTCGATGCGCTCTCGACGCTGACGCACTTTGACAACAGTGTCCCCTTCGGTCGCCGCATGTGCGAAAAGCTGAAGGAGCTCATTCCGCGCCAGCAGTTTGACATAGCCATCCAAGCCGCCATCGGTGCTAAGATCATCGCCCGTGAGACCGTCAAGGCAGTTCGCAAAGATGTGACAGCCAAGTGCTACGGTGGTGATATCAGCCGTAAGCGTAAGCTACTAGAGAAGCAGAAAGAGGGTAAGAAGCGTATGAAGCAGATCGGCAACGTGGAGATACCGCAGAAAGCCTTCCTCGCTGTCCTCAAGCTCGACTAAAGCCCCTCCACAGCTCATCTTATCTCCACAGCCTAGGCTCCAACGTCTAGGCTACTGACTTGTCCCCCTCACGCAACACTCACCTAGCCAAAACATCTAGATCATGCCATCCCTAAAGCCTACACAGCAGAAGCAGCTCCGCAAGCCGCAAGCCTCTCTCGACCGCACGACCGAGGGGCGCGTACCACCTCAAGCCACAGATATTGAGGAAGCTGTGCTGGGCGCCATACTACTGGAGAAGGAGGCCTTCTCCGAGATCAGCACCATCCTAGAGCCCGAGAGCTTCTATATCAATGCGCACCAGATCATCTTCGAGGTCATGCGCGACCTCAGTCTGGAGGAGCAGCCGATAGATCTGCATACCGTCAGCCAGAGACTACAGCGTGATGGCAAGCTGGACCAGGTCGGGGGGATGCCCTTCCTCGTCGAGCTCTCCAACCGTGTCATCAGTGCGGGCAACCTCGAGTACCACGCCATGATTGTGGCGCAAAAAGCCCTCAGTCGCAACCTGATCAAGTTCTCTACCGAGGTACTCACCGCAGCTTACGAAGACACCATCGACATCGAGGATCAGATGGAGACCGCCGAGGGAACACTCTTCGCCCTCTCGCAGAAGCATCTACGCAAAGATGTCCAGCCCATCAATACGGTCCTCAAAGTTGCCATCGATGATATCAAGGCTGCCGCCAATAGTGCCGAGGGTATCAGCGGTATCTCCTCCGGCTTTGACGGCATCGATGCGATGACAGCTGGGTGGCAGAAATCAGACCTCATCATCATCGCTGCGCGCCCCGCTATCGGTAAGACAGCTTTCGTCCTCTCCATGGCCAAGTACATTGCTGTGGACAACAAGATCCCCGTTGCCCTCTTCAATCTAGAGATGAGTAGCGTGCAGCTAGTCAAGCGTCTGATCAGTAACGTCTGCGAGCTCCCTGGCGAAAAGCTCAAGAGCGGTCAGCTCGAGCAGTTTGAGTGGACGCAGCTTGATGAGCGTATCAGCGTCTTGGAGAATACGCCCCTCTACATCGATGACACCCCTAGCCTCTCCGTCTTCGAGCTACGTACCAAGGTGCGCCGTCTCGTACGAGAGCACGACATCAAGATCATCATCATTGACTACCTCCAGCTTATGAATGCCAGCGGGATGAACTTTGGCAACCGTGAGCAAGAGGTCAGTACCATCTCCCGCTCGCTCAAGATGCTAGCCAAGGAGCTAGACATACCCATCATCGCCCTCTCACAGCTCAACCGTGCTGTCGAGCTGCGCAAGAACGATAGCGGGACCAATAGCAAGGTGCCTCAGCTCTCAGACCTGCGTGAGTCAGGGGCTATTGAGCAGGATGCCGATATGGTTTGCTTCCTGCACAGACCCGAGGTGTATGGCATCATGCAGGATGACAACGGAGACACCAAGGGCATCGGCTACTTCATCATTGCCAAGCACCGCAACGGTCCGATTGGAGATGTGCGTATCGGCTTCCGTGGCGAGTTTGCCAAGTTCTACCCACTCGAAGAGGCAAACATGCACTACACCTCCCAAATCAATGGCGTCAAAGCAAGACAAACATCATCTGCCGCGCCAGGAGTCACACCAGGCGCAGAGGCTGGTAGTCCCTTCGGTCAAACCTTTAACGTCGGCGCCTCAGACTTCAACCCGATGGCCACCGACGACGAGGAGAGCGACTTCCCCTACTAGCACAGAGCTAGCCTACCACACCAGACGCTGTCGCTCCTTCTGACAGTGTACAGAGACTATACAAATAAGGCTCAATCGCTGAACAAAAGGCGGTTGAGTCTTTTTCTTTTTGCGCCTACCACAGTTCAATTCTTCGGAAGGAATACTCAAATAGCTCGGAGGAAAGCCAAAATCCCCACGGAGGGGCGAAATAAAAGTTCGGAAGAATGAAATGAAACTTCGGAAGAAAGATTTCGAAGTTCGGAAGAATTTCTGATTTCCTCCATGGAGATTTCCGAATACCTCAGGAGGAAATATGATTCGTCGAGAAGTTGCCGAGCCGGTCCAAGCAGATTCGCAACCCTTAACCGCACTTTTGCTTGTTTCCTCCTTATGAAAATGGATTTTCTCCCGCATGAAAATAGATTTTCTCCTGCATGAAAATGGATTTTCATCCTTATGAAAATAGATTTCCGTGCGCAGGACAATAAAGTTTCGTCCGTATGAAACGGAGGAGAGGCAGGCGGTTGGGTGCTTTTTCGTACATTTGTAAGCGATAGCAGTCGGGCTTGCTAGCACTGACTGCGACAGACCTTTTTTTATCTCAGTAGACTTTATTGATCTCATCGTGCTATGCAAGAGCCAAACAAACCTAGAGTGATCATCAGCGGAGGCGGTACCGGTGGACATATCAACCCCGCCCTAGCTATTGCCGACGAGGTACGTCGACGCTATCCCGAGAGTCAGATACTTTTCGTCGGAGCCTTGGGACGTATGGAGATGGAGCGTGTCCCCGCTGCAGGCTATGAGATCGTTGGTCTGCCTGTCATGGGGATGGATCGCAAGCGTCTCTGGCGCAACTTTAAGGTGCTGCGCTCTCTGATTAAGAGTCGCCTAATGGTTCGCAAGACTTTGGCAGATTTTCATCCCGATCTAGCCGTCGGTGTGGGTGGCTATGCGAGCGCCCCTACGCTCAAGGAGGCTCAGCGTAGCGGTATCCCGACGCTCCTACAGGAGCAAAACAGCTATGCTGGCGTGACCAATAAGTTCCTAGCTCGTGAGGCTAAGTGTATCTGCGTCGCTTACCCAGGTATGGAGCGCTTCTTCCCGAGTGATCGGATCATCCTAACGGGCAATCCCGTACGCCACGCTATCGAGTACAACCATACGACCCGTGAGGAGGCGTGCGCTTACTTTGCGCTCCCCTCTTCACTGTCACGTACTATCTTGGTCATGGGCGGTAGTCTAGGGGCTAGGACGATCAATGAATCGGTCGTGGCTGCGCTACCTGATTGGAGCAAGCTAGGCTATCAATTGATCTGGCAGACGGGACGCAGCTACGAGCATGAAGCACAGGAGCTGATCAAGGAATATGATATTAGCAAGCGGGCTTACGTATCAGCTTACGTAGAGCGCATGGATCTAGCTTACAAGCTGGCCGATGTGGCAGTGTCTCGTGCGGGTGCCCTGAGCGTCTCGGAGCTTTGTCTCTCGGAGCTACCAGCCATCCTAATTCCTTCGCCCAATGTGGCTGAGGATCATCAGACGAAAAATGCGCGTGCGCTCTCTACTCGTGGTGCTGCAATCCTCCTTCCAGATAGCGAAGCGGTAGGCCAGATGGGACTCACCATCACTGAGCTACTCAAAGATGAGACGCGGAGAGAGAAGATGAAGGCAGCGCTTCGTGACCTCGCTACACCGCAAGCTGTAGAGCGCATCGTGGATCAGATGGAGCTACTGTGGTAGTCTCTTTTTACTTTGCAAAGACCTTTCGCTAACGCATGAGTTACGTTTATTTTATCGGTATCGGAGGTGCTGGCATGAGTGCTCTAGCACGTTACTATCATCTCAAGGGATGCAATGTGTCGGGCTACGACCGCTCACACAACATGTACACCGACGAGTTAGAGCAGCTAGGCATCGCTATACACTACGACAGCGATGCCTCGTGGCTGGAGAGCGCTCCGATGACTCCTGACAATACGCTAGTCATCTACACGCCTGCTATACCGCACGACCACCCTGAGCTATGCTATCTGCGTAGTCATCACTTCCGTGTACTAAAGCGCGCTGAGGCGCTTGGCGTCATAGCCGAGAGCTATCGCACTTTGGCTGTTGCTGGTTCGCATGGCAAGACCACGACGACCAACATGCTAGCGCATATCCTAGATGGTGCCAAAGAGGTGGGCTGTACAGCCTTCATCGGTGGACTGGCTGTGGATACGGGATCTAACTTTATCTACTCCGACCACTCCGATCTGCTGGTGGTAGAGGCGGACGAGTATGACCGCTCGTTCCTACACCTCAACCCTTATATGGCTGTAGTGACCTCGACCGATGCGGATCACCTAGACATCTACGGAGACTATGCGGGGTACCTAGCAGGCTTCGAAGAGTTTTGTAGCCAAATACAGTCTGGTGGCACGCTACTGATGAAGGAAGGGCTACCGATCAAGCCACACCTAGCAGAAGGCGTACGCACATTGACCTATGGCAGTGCCTCTACGGCGGACGTTTACTACGACCATGTGACCGTCGGAGATGGGACAATCCGCTTCGACTGGCACTACCCAGAGGCGGGGCTTCATCTAGAGCAGGTCGCTCTCGGGGTGCCTGTACGTACTAACCTGGAGAATGCTACGGCAGCTATGACCATCGCTTATCTCAACGGGGTCGCTCCTGCGGACATCGTACGAGGCGTGGAGAGCTTCCGAGGTACCAAGCGACGCTTCGAGCTGGTACTGCAGACAGATCGTCACCTACTCATTGACGACTATGCGCATCACCCAGTGGAGCTAGACAGTTCCATTCGCTCGATCAAGGAGATCTACGGTTCGGAGGATGTGCTGGCTATCTTCCAGCCACACCTCTACTCGCGTACGGCAGACTTTTATCAGGACTTTGCCAAGAGCCTCTCACATGTAGATCAGGTGATCGTGCTAGACATTTACCCAGCCCGTGAGGAGCCTATGCCCGGCGTCACATCGGAGCTTATATACAAGGAGTTGACAGCGCCACACCGCTGGCTATGTACCAAGGAGGAGCTGCTCCCTCTGCTTCGACAGATAAAACTGCCACGCGTGGTGGTCACGGTCGGTGCGGGAGACATTGATAAGCTGGTCCTCCCGATCAGAGATTATCTAGCTACACTATAAGGGATGCGCTACCTATACCTCTCTCTCGCTCTGCTCCTCGTAGGACTGCTCTGCTACATGGCACTCGTGCCTCCTCAGATAGCGCCAGCACGTATCGTCGACGTGAAGGCGGATATTAGGTATGAGGGTGAGCACCCATTGATGCCGGAGCGAGACCTCGTGAGCGAACTAAAGGCGCTAGGCTTTCGCCCCATAGGTCAGTCGGTAGACTCACTCTCCACAATGGCTATCGAGTCACAGTTGATACGCAACGGACTCTTTAGCCACATAGACCTCTACACCACTCCAGGGGGTGTGCTGCACGTATCCATGCTACAGCGCGAACCTCTCTTTACGCTCCTCACACCACAGGGTAACTACTTCGTCTGCAAGGATCAGACGGTGGTGCCGATAGAGCGTAGCGAGGACTACTATACGACCTTCCTGCCAGTCAGCGGGAGCATATCTGTAGAGCAAGCCTCTCATCAGCTTTACCCATTGATGCAACTAATCCTTTCTGACCCTCTCTGGCGAGATCTATTCATACACATCTATGTAGATCCATACCGAGGGGTCATCGCCACGCCACAAGCTAGCAACACGGAGATTATCCTTGGCACTAGCTCTAACTGGGAGGAGAAGCTGGACAAGCTCAAGCTCTTCGTAGAGCAAGTGATACCCATATTTGGCTGGAATAGCTTTATTTCAGTAAATTTGGAGTACAAAGACCAGATAGTAACTGTCCCGTCGGAGGAGGGAGCACTACAACACTCCCGACCAAGCCTCCCGGCACAGACTTTATAATACCACTCTCACGACTTAATCTCAAGCACTCGAATGTCATACAACGAAGATCTCTACACCGCCATAGACTTAGGTAGTGCTACCATACGGGGTATGGTAGGTACTAAGAAGGATGGCAAAGTCCTCCCTATCGCAATAGCCGAGGTGCCCACAAGCAACGCAATCCGCAAGGGGGTCGTCAACAATATGGAGGAGCTACACAACAAGCTCAAGGTACTTATAGATCGGCTCAACGAGCAGCTCCCCGACAAGCACACAGAGATCAAAAAGGTCTACGTAGGCTTCGGTGGCAAGTCCCTTATGTCTCGCTCCTACAAGATCAATCATAAGATGGACAACCCTGACGGGGAGGAGATCAGCGACTACCATATCAACCTAATCAATGAGCGTGTCAAGAACTACCGACTCAACGCTCACGAGGTGCTAGACGTCTCTGACCCTTATTGTCTCGTAGACGGACGCGTGGAGCGGAATATCAAGGGTCTGCTCTGCACGGAGTTTTCGATCCACTTCAACCTCATCACGACCCGCTCTAGCAATGTCAACTTCATCCGTATGGCTATCGAGGACCGTCTAGGACTTGAGCTAGAGGCTATCCTCCCCTCACCATGCTGCGAGGCGGACGTGCTCCTCTACCCCGATGCTAAGACGCTCGGCGTAGCGCTAGTCAACATTGGGGCGGGGACTTCCTCTGTCGCTATCTACAAAAACGACACGCTGAAGTGCCTACGGGTCATCCCCTTTGGTTCGAAAAACATTACCAACGACCTGATGTCCCTCCACATCACCTATCCCGAGGCAGAGAAGATCAAGCTGGAGAGTGCAACCCCCTTTACCGATGCCTACGATGACGAGACGCTCACGCTTAGCTCTCCCGATGGAACCCGTGACCGTGAGCTTAAGATGCGTGATGTCAACAGCCTCGTGACTGCTCGCATGAAGGAGATCACAGCAAACGTACTCCGTGTCATCCACGACTTTGAGGCTGGTGCTCGGCTGGGCTCTGGCATTGTCTTAGCGGGACAAGGCGCTCTGATGACAGGCTTCGTAAACTACCTACAGGGCGAGAGCAAGTTTGTTTCGCTAGCTCGTGAGTTCAACGATAAGGTTTACAAGGGCGATACGCCTCTCTCTGGAGATGTAGACTACGCTGGTTGTGCAGGACTCATCTATCGTGCAGAGGTCAACTGCATCGGCTCCTTTGATGCACCTCAGAGTACCCCCGTTGCGTCAAGCAAGGTCGCTACACCAGCGTCACAAGCCACGGTACAAGCCAGCCAGCCTGTGGAAGCTCACGAAGAGGATCATAGCACTGCTACACCTCAAGAGACTATCGAGGAGCAGCCCCAGCAGCAACCTCAGACATCTCTCTTCGACCTGCCCGACATTGATCAGCCTCGCAAAGCCACAAAGCGGGAGCATAAGAGTGCCAAGCGGAAGAAGTCCTTCAATTGGTTCTCCAAGATTAAGGATGTGCTGACCGACGACATTGACTAGTCAGTCACACCCTCTCTCCCATTTTATCTAACCTCTTACCTCTTTCGACAAATGGATAACGCAGACAAGCTCGTCAACTTCAAATACAACAAAGCGGTTGCTCAGAAAAAGCTGATCAAGGTGATCGGCGTAGGTGGTGCTGGAGGCAATGCCGTCAAGCACATTCACGCTTCTGGACTCCAAGGGGTATCCTATCTGCTCCTCAACACAGATGAGCAAGACCTCGCCAAGAGTGGGCTAAAAGATGTAGCCGTCATCGGACAGAAGCTAACCCAAGGACTGGGCGCAGGAAGTAAGATCGAGGTCGGCGAAGAGGCCGCCCTAGAAGACCGAGAGCTCATCCACTCCCTCCTCGATGACAACGAGACCCAGATGGTATTCATCTGTGCTGGTATGGGAGGTGGCACAGGTACTGGCGCTGCGCCTGTCATTGCGAAGATAGCTCGCGACATGGGACTGCTCACGGTCGGCTTTATCTTCATGCCTTTCGTCCGTGAGGAGAGACAACGTATGATCAAAGCTGCGCAAGGTGCCGAGCGCATGCGCCAAGAGGTGGACTCACTGGTTATCATTGCCAACGAAAACATCAACCAAGTCTACGGAGAGCTACCCTGGGACGAGTCTCTCAACAAAGCAAACGAGATCCTAGCTAATGCCGTTCGCGCCATCACCATGGTCATCACCAACGAGATGGAGATGAACCAAGACTTCGCCGACGTACGCACCACGCTCAAGGACGGAGGCATCGCACACATCAGCATCGGCTACGGCGAGGGACCCGACCGTGTGAGCAAGGCTATCGACTCAGCACTGCGCTCTCCGCTACTCAACAACGACGACATCACCACGGCGACGAGGCTACAGCTCGCTATCTTCTACGACCCGTCCGACGCGTTGACGACTGACGAGATGGACGAGATCAAGAAGCTCACCTCCTCCATCCGCAATCTGCAGAACAACAAGTCAGGTCACGCCTTCAACGAGGAGCTAGGCAACAAAGTGATGGTCGTCATCATCGCTTCAGGCTTCCAAAAGGAGGCGCACATGCCTATGACCGCTATGGATGTAGAGGACTATGTGCGCCAGACAGAGATCGAGAAGGAGCAAAACAAGCTACTCAACCAGTATTACTCCGAGTTCGACCTTGAGCCTCGTAGCTCTCTGCCCACCTTCGTGCCTATCGTGCTGACCGATGACGAGCTAGATCGTGACGACCTGATCGACTACCTCGACGAGGAACCCGCTAAGAACCACAGCTACTCAGAGGTGGAGGAGCGACGTGCTAAGTATAAGTACGGCAACCAGACACCTGCTATGTCGCAAACGTTGGACACTTCAAAGGTTGCTCAGCGCTCCACGCCAACTAGGATGCCTAGCGCAGACGTAGAGGAGCTCCCCAGCGTAGATCCGACACAGGAAGGTGCCGAGCCCACCACCCAATCAGTCAATCAACCCAAGATCATCAAGTTCTGATCAAGAGCTAGTCGCATGTTTCCCTCCATTGTCCTGCTATGCGCCATGAGTAAAGAGCGCATGGCGATACACTCTGCTATAGAGGCACTAGCTCCCGCCGTGGAGCTAGTGGAGCGTACTTTGGTTGAGGAGAAGCCATTTGCCAGTTATCGCTACACTTTACGAATAGAAGGGCATCAGACGGAGTGGACCTTTCACCTCCTTGAGACAGGCATCGGCAAGGTTCACGCAGCGCTTGCCACACAGCTAGCGATAGTGCGCTACCAGCCCCAGCTCTTAGTCAATGTCGGTGTGTCGGGAGGACTTTACGCAGGAGCGCAGGTCGGCGATCTCTGCCTCTCGACAGCTTACCGCTATCACGACGTATGGTGTGGCGAGGGCAACGAGCGTGGACAAGTACAGGGCATGCCCGCACAATATTCAGCAGATGCGACAGCCATGGCGACTGTGGCTAAGCAACTACGCATACCACTTCACGAGGGACTGCTCCTCTGTGGCGACACCTTCATCCCCGAGGCCGATCATCTGAGAGCCTTCGCGCAGCAATACCCCGACCTCGTTGCGGTTGATATGGAGAGCGCCGCCATCGCTCAGACAGCTTACCTATATCATACGCCACTCGTCAGCCTACGCATCGTCAGCGACACCCCGCTCACGAGCCAAGACCACAGCAAGCAATACGCAAGCTTCTGGCAGCAGAGAGCCAGCGCTCTAGCCCCCTTTGCAGATGCCATGCGGATTATCTGCACACTGGTTGGAAGCCTTTAGTATACCCAAAGGCACCAGCCCAATTCGTTTCACTATATTTGCAAGCAAATAACCCCAAATCAATTATGAATCACTTGTATCGCAATCTACTCCTACTCTGTATCCTCAGTCTAGGACTTCTCAACTCTTGTCGCGAGGACGACCCCGTCGTACCCTCCGACTCTGAGGTCATCGCAAATAGTTCGCAGGTCAGCGGTGGTATCACTGGCTTCTACCTGCTCAACGAGGGTAACTTCCAGGCAAACAACAGTTCGCTGGACTACATGAACCTCGTCAGTGGCACCTACAGCCGAAACATCTACGCTACGATCAATCCCAACGTCGTCAAGGAGCTTGGCGACACAGGCAACGATCTGCAGATCTACGGCTCTAGGCTATATGTCGTCCTCAACAGTTCTAACAAGGTAGAGGTCCTCGACGCTCAGAGCGGTAAGCGCATCGGTCAGGTGGACATCCCCAACTGTCGCTACATCTGCTTCGATAGTGACAACGCTTACGTCTCTAGCTACGTCAGCACGAGCACACGAGACGCTAAGGGGAAAGTCCGTGGCGCCGTCTACCGTGTCAACCTCAACACGCTCGCTATCACAGGGCAGGTCGTCGTAGGCTACCAGCCTGAGGAGATGGTTATCAAGGGCGAAAGACTATACGTCGCTAACTCTGGTGGCTACATGAAGCCAAACTATGAGCGCACCCTATCAGTCATCGACCTTAAGAGCTTCACCGAAGTAGACAAGATCGAGGTCGGTATGAACCTCCACCGCCTCAGAATGGACCACAATGGTAGACTATGGGTCACCTCTCGTGGTAACTACGGCAACGTACCCTCGAACCTCTACTACATAGACCTCGACCCAGCTACGCAAAAGGTGTCAAAGCTCGACTCGCTCAATATGCCTTGCGCTCAGATGGCCTTCTACGGTGACAAGCTCTACTACTACAGCAGCGTCTGGGATAGTGCAGCTAAGAAGATGAAGATAGGCTTCGGTCTTGTAGACATCAACGCTGCTAAGCCTCTCGCCGAGAGCTTCATCACCGACGGTACGGATGCCAACATTCAGACCGCTTACGGTCTCGCTATCCACCCCGCTTCGGGCGACATCTACATCATGGACGCCAAGGACTATCGCTCTAGCGGTACGCTATACTGCTACACACCCGATGGCAAGCTCAAGTGGCAGACCCCCCGCACGGGTATGTTACCCGGTCACATTGCATTCGTAAAGAAGTAAGCAGACAGCACAAGGCACACGACTAGGTGCCCATCTCTGTCCGTTAGACAGCTACGTAGGGGCGGACTCTTAGGGAGTTCGCCCCTACTCTTTTTACATCTAGGACTTCTATCCCGATGGCTACTCTCATCCTCTCTCTACTCCTCCTCTGCGCCACCACACCTCAGCTATGTGCGCAGCAACCCTCCCCACACGACACCGTACAGACGCATCTATTAGAGACCGTCGTGGTACGAGCTCCCCGTGAGCCAGACTACAAGCGCGGCGTCATACCCGCACAGCAACTCTCAGGGCAAGAGCTCAAAGCGCTCAGTGCCTTCTCCATAGCCGATGCGCTTCGCTCCTTCTCGGGCGTTCAGGTCAAGGACTTCGGCGGAGTCGGTGGACTCAAGACGGTCAATATCCGCAGTATGGGCACCCACCACGTCGGTGTCTTCTACGATGGGGTTGAGCTGAGCAATGCGCAGAATGGGCAGATAGACCTCGGCCAGTACTCCCTCGACAATATGGAGGCGATACAGGTCTTCAATGGGCAAAAGGGTAGCTACCTCCAGCCCGCTAAAGACTTTGGCTCTAGCGGTACCGTCTACCTGCAGACACGCAAGCCTACCTTTACCGATGGGGCGCAGACCAATCTGAGAGCAACTCTACGGACTGGCTCCTTTGACCTCTTCAACCCCGCCATACTGATCGAGCACCGCCTGGAGCCTAGGGTCACTATGTCCTTCAATGCGGAGTGGATCAAGAGCAGTGGCAAGTATAAGTTTAGGTATAAGAAGGTCCTTCCCCTCACCCACGAGATAGCCTACGACACCACAGCCGTCCGACACAACGGCGACATCAACGCCACACGACTTGAGGGCAATCTCCACATCGGTCTCCCCGACGGGCAGATGCTCGTCAAGCTCTACAACTACAACAGCGAGCGAGGCATACCCGGAGCTATCGTCAATAATGTGTGGCGTCGTGGTGAGCGCCTCTGGGACAACAACAGCTTCGTCCAGACCACCTACGAGCAGCAGCTCGGCGACCGCATACGTCTACATGCCATCGCCAAGTACGCCTACTACCAGACCCACTTCGTGCGCAACGAGCCGACAGCCGCCTTCAAGGTAGACAACCTCTACCAGCAGCAAGAGCTATACGGGTCCGTCGCCTCAGCCTTTCAGTTGATCGACCACTGGTACCTCTCCGCCGCCTATGATCTGCAGTGGAACAAGCTCGACGCCAATCTCTACGACTTCGTCTACCCGCACCGCTTCACCCACCTGCTCGCCCTCGCCTCGACCTATACCAATGAGTGGATCAATGCGCAGGTCAGCCTCCTCGGCACGCTAGCTCAGGACAAAGCGAAGCTACTCACACGGGCTCCCCTCTTTCGCAAGCTCACCCCCGCAGCGATCCTGTCGGTCAAGCCGTGGGAGGCGATTGATCTACGATTTAACGCCTTTTATAAGCAAAGCTTTCGCCTACCCACCTTCAACGATCTATACTACACCGAGATAGGCAATGTCAAGCTCGACCCTGAGCACACCACCCAGTACAACGTGGGTCTGCAGTATCAGCTCGCACCGCAAAAGCCGTGGCTCCACACCCTAGACTTTAAGGTAGACGCTTACTACAATCTCGTGACCAACAAAATCATCGCCTACCCCAAGGGACAACAATTCCGCTGGACCATGATCAATCTCGGCAAGGTCGACATACGAGGCATCGACGCTCAGTGCACCTGGAGCCTCGTGCCTATCCGTGATCTGCAGCTATCGCTGCGGGCTCAGTACACCTACCAGAGAGCCATCGAGGTCTCCGATCCTAAGGAGAGCTACTACCGCCACCAGATCCCCTACATCCCCTGGCATAGCGGCTCCGCCACGGCTATCCTGCAGTACAAGGGGTGGCAGCTCAACTACAACTTTATCTATGCCGGCGAGCGGTACAGTCAGCTGGAGAACTTTCCCGAGAATCACCTCCAGCCGTGGTACACCAACGACCTAGCCCTCGCCTACGAGCGCACCGTCCGAGGGTACGGCCTGCGTCTGCAGCTCGAGTGCAACAACCTCCTGAGCCAAGCCTACGATGTTGTCGCCAACTACCCCATGCCCCTGCGCAACTACCGCCTCACGCTCATCGTGAGCCACTAGCCCAGCTAGACGCAGCGGTAAACTTCGCCCCACCATTTGATAAGAGGAGATGTCATCATCGGCATCTCCTCTCTTTTTGTCGTCTCATCCGCCTCTTTCCTTGGTTCCATCGGATGAAACTAAAGTTTCAAGGGTGTCTGGCACAAAAGTTTCATACGGGTGAAACTGGAGTTTCATACCGAAGAAACTAGAGTTTCATACCGAAGAAACTGGAGTTTCATACCGAGGAAACTAGATTTTCCTACCGAGGAAAATGGATTTTCATGGGCATGAAAATCTTTTGCCACCCTGAGGGCACCGTATTTTCCACTCCAAAATGCAATTTGGAGTGGAGCTCGCCCTGCTCCGGAC
>ERZ827520.543-NODE-543-length-58354-cov-4.374037_pt1 | contig 58354 bp, 44 predicted proteins | sample MGYA00519581_ERZ827520 | MGnify/ENA primary metagenome ERZ827520 (study PRJEB31778, sample SAMEA3449339) | human gut metagenome | biome: human gut; feature: human-associated habitat; material: faeces | place: United Kingdom | collected 2010/2012 ... | reverse complement strand
CTCGCCGAGGCCATGCTCCACGTCTCTGGCAAGACGCCCCGCATGGGCACCACCCACGATGGGAAGTCGTATCTGGACTACGACCCCGAAGAAATCAAGCGCAAGTTCACCATTTCCACCTCCATCCCCCCCATCCCCTACAAGGACTACAAGATCAACCTGCTCGACCCCTCCGGCCACCCCGACTTCATCGGCGACACGCTGGCCACCATGCAGGCGGCCGAAATGGCCCTGTTCGTGGTGGACGCCGTCGATGGTCCCCAGGTCATGACGACGAAGCTGTGGCGCGAGGCCGAGGACATGCGTCTGTCGCGCGCGGTGTACATCAACCACATCGATCGCGAGAACGCCAACTTCGACGCCGCCATGGCGCTGCTGCTCGCCCGCTTCTCCTGTCCGCTGTCCGCCGGCTCCTCCCGGCGGCCGGAACGGCGGGCGGTGGATTTGGGGACGGGCTGCGGTATCCTTCCTCTGCTGTGGTGCCGGGATAATCCGGGGGTACGGGTGGAAGCGCTGGAAATTCAGCCGGAAGCGGCGGAGATGGCCCGCCGTTCGGCCGAGCGCAGCGGCCTGTCCGACCGCATTCGGGTCATTACCGGCGACCTGCGCCGCTGGCGGAAGCTGCTGGAGCCCGGCGTCATGGATCTCGCGGCGATGAATCCGCCCTATTTCCGGGAAGGGTCCGGCGGAGCCAGCCTTTCTCCGGCGGCGCGGATTGCCCGGCATGAGGAATCCTCGCCCCTGCATCCCGGCTGTACTCTCGCTGACGCCGCGGAGGCCGCGGCCGGGCTTCTCCGGCCGGGAGGACGCTTTTGTCTTTGCCATCGGCCGGAACGGCTTGCCGACGTGCTGGCCGTCCTCCGGGCCGCCGGGCTGGAGCCCAAACGTCTCCGTTTCGTACAGGCTGGGGCGGAAACCGCCCCCTGGCTTTTTCTCTGCGAGGGAAAAAAGGGCGGTCGTCCGGGCCTTGCCGTGGAGCCGACGTTGATTGAGCACCACGGTTAAGAGGGCGGATAATACAAAAAGTAATATATATCTATAAATATACAAATTAAAATCCGGATAAGAATGGAGGGCTCGCGTGGAAAAGAAAAACGACAGGGCGGACACAGCGGGCAGGCTGACGCTGGTAGGGACGCCGATCGGAAACCTGTCCGACCTGTCCCCCCGCGCGGTGGAAGCACTGAAAGCCTGCGATTTTATCGCGGCGGAGGATACCCGGGTCACGCTGACTCTGCTCAATCATTTCGGTATCAAAAAACCGCTGGTGAGTTATTTTGAACACAATAAACGGGAACGGGGCGAGCAAATCTGCGCCCGGCTGGAAGCGGGCGAACACTGCGCGCTGGTGACCGACGCGGGGATGCCCGCGATTTCCGATCCGGGGGAGGATCTGGTCGCGCTCTGCCATGAACGGGGAATTCCGGTGGGGGTCGCGCCGGGACCGAGCGCGGTGATCACGGCCCTTGCCGTCGCGGGGATGCCGACTGGCCGCTTTACCTTCGAGGGGTTCCTCAGCATGAACAGGCGGGGACGGCGGGAACACCTGGAATCCCTGCGGGGGGAGTCCCGCACCATGGTGTTTTACGAAGCGCCTCATAAGCTCCCCTCCACGCTGGAGGATATGCTCGCCGTATTCGGCGACCGCCCCCTTGCCATCGTGCGGGAGCTGACCAAAATCCACGAGGAGGTCATCCGCACCACGCTGGGGCAGGCGGCCCGGCGTTTCCGGGAGGAGGCTCCGCGGGGAGAGATCGTGCTGGTGATTGCGGGGGCGGCTCCCGCCCCGAAGGAGACGGCGACCCCCGAACAGGCGGCGGAGATGGCCGCCCGGTATATGGAGGAGGGCGTATCCGCCTCCGACGCGGCAAAGCGAGCCGCCGCCGAAACGGGAGTGAAAAAAGGAGAAATCTATCGGTTGATCGCGCGGTGAGAAAAACCGCTTGCGGGCCATAAATTGTGGCCCGCAAGCGGTTTTTTCCGTCTGAGCGTTTCCTCCCAAAGCTCTATCGGACAAGTAGGGCTGATAACGCTGTCTCCTTTGCCCGGGATGAAAAGGGAATAATCCGGCTGTGTCGTCTGCCCTGGATTCTGACGCCGGGTCATTCGGCTGGGCGGTGCGATTCATAGGGGTATTTCCGTATTCTGTTATTCAGTCAAAAAACGTTGTTTCACCTCCGTTGTCCTCCAGCGCCGCGCGCAGCACCGGCAGCACCGCCTCCGCCATCCGCAGAAAGCCCAGGTCGTTGGGATGGCAGCCGTCCACGGTGCAGCAGTCCCGATGATCTGTCCCGAACAGGAAGGCGCCGTCGAGAAAATAGACCCGCCGGTCTCCCCGATTCACGGCCCGCTGGTAGGTACGCAGGATGACGTCCCGCCGCCGTGCGCTTTCTATTTCGTCGTTATCCACGTTAGGCTTGGACAGCAGAAGGATTGGCAGGGCGGGATGTCGTTCCCGGATCGTGCGGAAAAACGGCTCATGCGTCGCTTCGAGCGCTTCGGCGTTGGCGGCATTATAGTCGTAGTCCAGCACCAGGGCGGACATGTCCAGCCCGGCGATATACGCTGCCATTTCCGGTTCGCCTTTGGCGTTCCCGGTGAAGCCCAGGTTGAGCATGTCCGCGTTCAGCTCCCGGCAGACGATCGCCGGGTAGGCGTTCCCCGGCCGCGAGGCGCAGCCGCCCTGGGTAATGGAGGAGCCGTAAAATACAACCGGCGACGGAAAGCGGAAGGGAGAGGGCGGCTTCAGCCGGCTGTCCGGCGGCAGGCCGACGGCCACTTCCTGCACGCCGTTATACAGCGGGAAATTCAGCAGGACGTCCCGTTCTTCCCGTCCGGGCAGGAACGCTTCGCCGGATACCTCCCGCCGCCCGTTCTCCGGCATAAACACCTTGCGGAAGGAAAGCGGTCCTCCAGCCGGGCCGGCAAACAGGTCGAAGCCGGCGGAGCCGCTCCGCGGCATGTGGGACATATCGTCCGTATACCGGATGACCGCCTTGAGAGCGATATAGTCGGCATCGGTGCGAAAGCGGAGACGTACGCCCGCTGTGCATTCCGAGATGCATTGAACGGCATAGGGAAGGGGAACGGCGTCCGTTTTGGAGATACGGTAAAAATTGGCCGGATCCGCCGCGCCGCTAACCGCTATGCCGGACGCCTCCCGGCTAAGCCAGAGAAGGCCGTCTCGGCTGATATTACCAAAGCTGAAATTCTGATCCAGTTCCCGGATATCCACGGTAATCATCCTTTCCAATCGTTGCGCGGGAGGGAAGTCTTATGGTATAATGTCGTTAGGCGCCGCCGGATAAGGCTGGCAGAGAATCCGGTCGGGCGGCGTTACGGTATGCAGACGTTTAGGAGAAATGCGAGAGCATTTCTCAAAAGCGCCGCCGGATAAGGCTGGCAGAGAATCCGGTCGGGCGGCGTTATGGTATACAGACGTTAGGGAGAAATGCGACAGCATTTCTCGATTGCGCCGCCGGAAAAGGTTGGCAGAGAAGCAGGCTGGGCGGCGTTACGGTATGCAGACGTTTAGGAGAAATGCCAACGGCATTTCTCAATTGCGCCGCCGGAGAGCGTTGGCATAGCGCCCGGCTGGGCGGCGCTATCGCCTCCCCAAAAGAAAGGAGGGAACGGTATTGGAATATGTCATTACCACCCTGCGGGAAGCGGTATCCGTACAGCAGATCATCACCCTGTATTTTTTTGAGGTGGACCGGAATTTTCAATTTGACGGCGAATCCCATGATTTCTGGGAGCTCAATTATGTTGATTCCGGGGAGCTCCTGTGCTTTATCGACGGGGAATATCAGCCGCTTCGACAGGGGGATATTATTTTTTATCCTCCGAACCAGTTTCATACCCACCACTGCAACGGACAGGAACCCGCGAATCTGATTGTCCTCACCTTTATCTGTCATTCCGAGGCGTTGAACACGCTGGGGAACCGTATTCTCCACCTGAACGACCAGCAGGCCGGCTGTCTCAGCAATATCATTACCGAGGCGCAGAACGCGTTTTCCAGTCCCCTGAACATTTACATCTCCTGCGAGCTGATCCGCAGGAACGAGCAGACCTTTGCCGCGGAGCAGCTGATTCGGCTGAATCTGGAATTTTTACTGATCGACCTTCTGCGGAGCAACACCTTTCCCTCTCCGGTGGGGCTCCGCACCACGATCAAGACCCTGTCGGACAACGATAAGGTGGACCGTATCATTGCTTTCCTGAACGACAATCTGTATAAGCGGATATCGCTTCAGGATGTGTGCGACTACACGACCCTGAGCGCGACCAATGTGAAGACGATTTTTAAACGGGTTACCGGACGGCCCATTATGAGCTATTATACCGACCTGAAGATCGCGGAGGCCAAACGGCTGCTCCGCAAGGGCTTTTATCCTGTTACCGAGGTCGCGGACATGCTGGCGTACACGTCCGTGCAGTATTTTTCCAAGCAGTTCCGAAAGGAGACCGGAATGACCCCGACCGAATACGCCGCCTCCGTGAAGGCAAGGGCCGGGTTCCGATGAGGAGTCCGGCGGCCGGGGCGTTACCGGCAGGAGAAATTCCGCACGGTTTCCGCCAGAGCATCCAGATTTTCCAGCGGAACTTCCGGTTCTACAAGATGGGTGGGCGCCAGAATAAGGCGCCCTTCTTTTTTTGCCAGCTCCAGCATTTCCAGCGCTTTTGCCCGCACGTCGTCCGGCGTGCCGAAGGGCATGGTCGTCTGGGTGCCGATCGTTCCCCACAGGGCGACCCGGTCATGATAGGCGCGATAGATTTCGACCGGGTTCATGCATTCGGGCTGGATGGGGTTCAGGATGTCCATTCCGCAGTCCAGCAGCTCCGGCAGGATGGCGCGGATATCCCCGTCGGAATGGTAATAGCACAAAACCTGCGGATTGGCCTCCTTGGTCATCCGGATCATCCGCTTCAGCCGGGGCTGGAGGTATTTCCGCCACATCGCCGGGGAGATCATCATCCCGTTCTGCGTCCCGACGTCGTCGCCGAAAACCACCACGTCCACGCCGGCCCGGGCCAGGCGGACGGACACCTGTTCCTTGCAGTCCCCGATCCGGTCCAGGCAGGCGAAGGCCATTTCCTCGTCGTCGTAGAAATCCATCAGCATCTGCTCCATGCCCCGGAGATACCACGCCGGTTCAAACACGTCGATGTTGATGCTTCCGAGGACGATCTTGTCCTGCGCCTTCAGCGCGGCGATTTCCGCCGCCGTATTCTCCCAGCGGTAATCCGCCAGCACGTCCGGCAGGGGGAAAGCGCGCACCTGCTCCGGCGTTTCAAAATCCTCCATACAGGAGACATAATGGGTAAAATGCTCCGTGCCCCCGTAGCGGTGACCGTCTCCCCATTCGCCGATATAATCCACCGGCTTTCCCTGAAAATAGGGCGTATAGTCCACCGGATGGGCCGAACCGGCCGGTCCCGCGTAGGCGAAGGGGATGTGGTAATACTCCCGGTAATCCTCCACGCCCCGTTCCTTCCGAAGCCGTTCGATCAGCTGGTCGCACAGGGTCAGGAACAGAGGAATGCGGTCAAAATCCCGGCCTGCCATGACCCGGAAAAAGTTTTCCCGATTGCTCAGCATGAAAATTCTCCCTTCATCTCATCCTTTCATCCCGGCATACGGCGGGTATCCTGTGGGCGCTTCCGCGCTCTCCGGACAGTGCCGTTCGGGCCGTTTGGGAATGGGCGGAATCAGCTTAGCACACACGGAAGGAAATGTACAAGCCTTTTTCCTTTCCGGCGCAGACGAAAGACGGCCCGCCGCCTGAGCAGGGCCGTCTTTCGCCGGTTTAACCCGCCGCGCGTTATCCCGCGCTCTTCAGAATCCGGGCCTCGTCGGCCGGGATGGTTACCTGAAGATTCCCGTTTCCGTCCGCGGTGAAGGTCTGGCCGTAGCCGACCTCCCGCAGCTTGACGCCGCCCTGGCCCAGCGGAATGGTCACGGTTTTCTCGCTCTTGGTGGTGTTGATCAGCACCACGCTGTCCGTAAAGGTCCGGTACACCACGCCGTCCAGGGTTTTCGAATCGTACGAGGCGTTGAAGGCGGTTTCAAACGCTCCGATATCCGGCGCTGAACCGCGGAAAGCAAAGCCCGCGTCTACGCCCGCGTTGACGGCGGCGCCGTCCCGCTTCAGATCGTAATCCCCCGTCGGCTGCCACATAAAGCCGGGCGCTTTGCCGGATACGTCCTTTTCCCCGGCGCAGCCGCTGTCGCCGATTTCGGTTTCATCGAACAGATTGCCGCCGAACTGCGCGCCGGCGCTTCCGTCGGCAAATGCCTGCGCGAAATGGCTGAACACGTTGTTTTTGACCACGTCCGTCGTCTTCGGGGAGGCCAGACGGATCGCCGCGGCGGCCTTTCCCCCGGCGGCCAGCGCGCCGTCAAAGGTGTTGTTCGCCAGCACGGCGTCTCCCGACTCCTCCACCAGTACGGCGACCGGCGCGTACAGGTCGCTGCCGAGCACGTTGTGATGGAATTTCGTCCCCTTGCCGCGGATGGTGACTGCCGATTCCGCCGCCAGTTTGTTTTCCGCGTTGTAGAAGGCTGTGTCGCTGAACACGCAGTTCCGGACGTGGTTGCCTTCCCCGTTGATCTGCATCAGGCTCTTGACGCCGGCTTCGCTTCCCTGGAAACAGAAACCGTCCCAGATCATATAGCTGCCGTTCAGCCGGAAGGGAACGCTCTCGCCGGCCGCTGTGCGGATTGTCACGTCGCCGTCGGCGACGTAAGTAATGGGAGCGTCCGCCGTACCGGAGCAGTTGTAGTTGGTTTCGTTGGGTACGCTGTACTGGCCGGCCGCGACCACCACCGTGTCCCCGGGCTTCAGCAGTTTTTTGGCGTCGCCGTAGTTCAGGCTTCTCCACGGCTTGTCGGCGCTTTTGCCGTCGTTGTCGTTGCTTCCATAGGGAGCGACGTAATACACGGTTCCTTCGCCGGTCTTTTTCAGCGTCAGGTTGTTCGCATAGCCGCTGGCCGGTCGTTCCGCCGTTTCATAGCCTTCGCGGCTGAGCCGGACGGTCGTCTGGCCCGCCGGAAGGGTGATCGAGAAGCAGCCGTTGTCGTCGGTGACGGTTTTCTGGCCGCCCGCTTCCACTGTGACGCCGGACAGCCGGGCGCCGCTCGCCTCGTCCGATACGCTGCCGTAGAAAACGCCGAAGCTGCCCGCCGGCCCGGTTTTGACGCTGTACAGCTCCTTTACCAGCTCCCGATCCATCGAAGAACGGTAGAGCGAATAGTAATCGCTCCAGCAGAGGTCGTACATCCGGCAGTAGGCAATGGTGTATACCGCCGCCTCCAGCGCCAGATCCCTGCTCATCTTCTCATAGCTGTAGGAGAGCAGCAGTTCCACCTTGCCGTTGGCGATCCCGGGAGCAAGCCGCTTTGCCGCTTTTTCCAGCATGGACCAGGAGGTCCATTTTTTGGTGTTGGAATCGTAGATGGCGTGCTCCCACATGAGTGCGTCGGTCAGAGGCCAGAGCTTTTCGGCGGTGCTGGGGTCGGATTTGTCCGCCAGCGGCATGCCGCCGTTCAATACCACATAATTCTGAGGATTTTTCTTTTTGACATACTCATAGATGTCCTTCAGGGTGCTGCCGAAATAGTTTTCGGTGTTCGTCCCGGACAGGGTATGCTGATGCTTCGTCGAATAGCAGGTGTTGTAAGCCTTCGCAATGGAGGCGTAGGGGGCGCGGATATCATCAAAGAACATCCCCGTTGCGCCAAAGGACATGGCCTTGTCGATGTAGTCGTGAGCCCAAGGGAAAGTGACGTCCGGGCAGTTATGGCACACGACATACAGGTCGTTGCGGCCGGGTTCGATATAGTCCGACTGCACCGGGTTCCCGTCGGCGTCCATCACCGCGATATCCTCATTGGTGAACACATGGTACGGGTCGAAATAAGAGGCGGTGCGTATCTCCTGATCGGTGTAAATGCTGTTGAACGCAGCGTTCCACGGTGCGCCCAGTATGAACGAAAAGTAAGGGGACCACTCCCGCAGTTCCTCCTCCTCGGTCATGCCGCTTATGCTGTATTCCGAATACATCTCGCTGTCCCGCATCCATTTCGGCGCGGGGCGGCCGTATTCGGAAAGCTCTGTCGCCGCAGTCGCCGGTTTTTCCGGAGCCGCGGGAATCCGCACGGGCGGGTTGGGTTTTTCCTCAGAAAATTCCACATCCGTGCCGGCGCTTCCGCCGGACGAAGAAGACTGACTGGACACGACGCTTTTCCCTCCATTACATCCGGCCGCGGACAGCCCCAGCACGGCGCAGCAGAGCAGGGCGACCGCCCGCCGCAGCAAATGATTTATCCTCAAAGTCAAGTTCTCCTTTCCCCATTCCTCAGCCGGCGGCGTTCAGCACCTTGTCAATCTCCGCCTGCAGCACGGGCGCGTATTGCTCCAGCGTCGTTCCCACCGGCTTGCCGGCGCGCAGGTCGTCGGTGATCCCGAAGAACTGGGTGGAAAAATCGCCGTACGCGGTGGTCAGGGAGATCACGGCCTTCTGGTCGAGCATGCTTTTGATCATGCCGAACTGTTCGTCGTCCAGATGCTTCATCGCGGCGCCAGCCATTACGTTCTGGTAGCCGGCAGCCAGGTATTCCTCGATAAAGGCTGCGCCGCCCTTCGGATTGGCGGTATCCTTGGCCAGGCCAAAGCCGGTGTTCGCTACGTAGTTAATCTGCTCGCCCGCGTCCGGGCCCGCCGGGAAGGGGACGATGCCGATCTCGTCGTTAAAGCCCTCGGCCAGCAGGCGGCTGATCTGCCAGTCGGCTCCCTCAAACACCATGGCCACCTTCCGGTCGCGGAAGCCCTCATACCAGTCCCAGTGCTCCTTCTGGATGGAGTGGTCGGTGTAGAACATATCCTGGAACAGCTGCAGGCCCTTGGCAACCTTGGAATCGGTGATGTTCAGGAGCGGATACCCATCCTCCATCTTGATCAGGTCGGTGCCGTTGGCCGTCAGGAAGATATCGTCCCGCCAGGTGGCGAAGCCGTAGACGTCGTTCACCCCGTCGCTGTCGGTGTCCTCGGACATATCCAGTGCGGTCTGGCGGAAGGTCTCCCAGTTCCAGTTTCCTTCCTTGTACAGCTCATCCGGCGCGGTGACGGCCGCCTTTTTGAACATGGTACGGTTGAAGAAGATGGCGTACGGCGCGGAGAAGGTGGTCAGGGCGTAATGCTTGTTATTGAAGCTATAAATGCCGTTGTTGCTCTCCTGATGGTAGACCTTGTTTTCCAGATCGGTCAGCCCGTCGATCGGATCCAGCAGCCCCTTGACCGCGAAGGTCGGCATGTCGCTGTAGACGACGGAGACCACGTCGGGCGAATCGCCGGACTGGATTAACTGGGCCAGTCGGGTAATCCGCACGTCCCACGAGCAGGTGATAATTTCCACCTTCCCGCCGTATTTTTCCTCATATTTGGCGATTCGCTCTTTGCTGTCGTCCGTCGGTTCATAGGGCAGGAACAGCTTGACGTTCGGGTTTTCCAGCTCCCGCTTTTCAAAGCCGATTTCCGCGGGGTCGACATTTTCCGAGCCGCTGACCAGCGGACGGTCGCCGTAATCCTTGCCAGTGCTGGAGTTCCCGGCGGAGGAGCTTTCACCGCCTCCGCTGCCGCCGCATCCGCTCAGGGCCGAGGCGGCCAGAAGAAGACAGCACAGTGCGCTGAACAGTCGGAATCGTTTTTTCATCGGTTGACACTCCTTTTCCTCACGGCCTGGATGTCGATCCTTCCGCCCCCGGCCGCACAGGAGGCGGAAGGACTGCAGGGAGCCGTTTATCCGACGATTCCCGTGCGCTCGATGCTTTCGGTAAAGGTCTTTTGGGTAAACAGGAACAGGATCAGCATGGGCAGGATGGAAAGCAGCGCGCCCGCCTGAACCCGTACCTGCGTAATAACCGGGTCATCCCCGCCCGCGTCGTTGAGCCGAAAGACGACGATGCGCAGGTCGGACAGGGCCACCGACAGGGTACGGTTGTTCGGGGAGAGGATGCTGGCGGTATAGGCGTCGTTCCAGTGCCAGACCAGCGAAAACATGAACACCGTCACCATCACCATTACGGCGTTGGGAAGCATCACCCGCAGATACGTCTGGAGCGGATTGCAGCCGTCAATCAGCGCCGCGCTTTCCAGGTCGGAGGGAAGGCCGCGGTAGAACTGGCGATAGATAAAGATGAAGAGGCCGGACCGCAGCCCCATGCCGAACAAGCCCTGTATCCAGAACGCCATCGGCGTGTCCAGCAGGTTTACCGGCCCGATGAACAGGGAGGCGATCGGAACGTGAAAGAAGCGCATGGTCATATACAGGGTGTTGATGATCGCCTGCGGCGGTACAATAATGGTAAAGATCACCAGCAGGAACAGGGCTTCCCGCCCTTTGAAGCGGAACCGCGCGAAGCCGTAGCCCACCAGCGAGCATACAATGGTCTGCAGCAGGGCGTTTCCCACGCTGATCAGCAGCGTGTTTTTCAGCGCTTCCGGGTAATGGATGACGTCGATCAGCGTCCGGATATGCTCCAGCGTGAAATGCCGGGTGATCCAGACCACCGACGGATTCCACATATCCTCCCGGCTCCGGAAGGCGCTGGTAAACATAAACAGCAGCGGATATACCAGCAGAAAACAGATGCCGAACAGGATGGCAAACCGGCAAAGCGGCCAGATCACTTTTTTTACCGCCCGGTCCTTCAGCCGGTTCCATTCGGGGACCGCCGTTTTATTCTTCGTCAAAACAACCGCACCTCCCGTGTCTTGATGCTCCGGGTTTATTTCTCCTGGTAAAAGGCGCGGCGGGACGTAAAGAAAAGAACCGCGGCCGTCAGGAGAAAAATCAGCAGGAAGTACGCCATGGACAGGGCGGAAGCCGTTCCATAGCTCATGGCGCTGAACAGCTCGTTCACCTTCTGCATCACCGGGTTATCGTAAAAGGTAAAGGAATCAATGATGGAATAGACCGTGTTGAGAATGATATAGGGGGTCAGCAGGGGGAAGGTGATCTTCCAGAAGGTCTGCCACGGGGTGGCTCCCTCCACCGCGCTCACCTCATACAGCGAGCGGGGCACCGCCTGCAGGCCCGCCAGGAAGAGAAGAATCTGCACGCCCGCCTTCCAGACGATGTCCATGATGCTGTCCACGAATCCGGTTACCATGGTCACCAGCTGGTTCCCCAGCCCCATATCGTTCAGCACCTGCTCCAGCGCCGAGCTTTGAAAGATTGTTCCCGGCTCCGACATCATGGATTGGGCGAAGAGGTCTTCCTTGAACACCATCAACAGGATGCCGGAGGAGACGATGATCGGCAGGGCGAAAAGCGCCCGTACCACGGCCCGGCCATGAAATTTCTGGTTCAGCAGAATGCCGGCGAACAGGGAGAACACCAGCACCAGCAGCACGCTGCCGATGGAGGAGCCAAGGTTCTCCAGGATCATCCGCCCGTTGTCCGGGTCCCGGAAGAAGACCTCCCGGATATTTTCCAGCCCGGTAAAGACAAAATCCACGCCCTGTGAGCTGACGGTGACTTTTCCAAACATATAGGTGACGGTGTTGAAAAAGGGGAGGAGGAAAAAGACCGTCACCCCAATCAGCCAGGGGGAAATGAAGAGCACGCCGGTCAGCCCCTGCCGGAAGGAGAGGGTTAGCCGCCGGCCGCCGGATTTTTCTTTTTTCGCAGAATTTACTGTCTTCATTCCCCGTTACCTCCCGCCGGACGGCGAAGATAGGACAGCGGCTCCACCGTGTCCCCGCCGGCTGTAAACGGCTTTTCGCCGTAATTGACCAGGATTTCCTCCCCGTTGTCGTAGACGACCGCCGCCACGGTTTCCGTCAGCATCCGGTGCTCCAGGACGGCCGCGCTTTCGAGGCCGTCCAGCGCCTCCTCCAGTCTTGCCTGCCAGGCGGCTGCGGAATCCTTCCACAGCTCGTACCGCGCACCGTAGAGGGTATTCAGCTGGGTGTCCCGCACCACGTCGTAGGAGGAACCGATGAAGGAGAATTTGAGGCTGCTCCCGGTTTCCACCGCTTTCAGGAACACTTTCTCCGGGCTGCCGGAAAGGTTCAGCGAAGGGGTGGACAGGGTGACCAGTCCCCGCAGCGCCAGCTGGACGAAGGGGACCGACTCGTCGAAGAAGTCGTATTCGCTGCTGGCGAGTGGGATATCCGCCGCCACCCGCAGATAGGGAAGCGCATACCAGGCGGGATTTTCCGCATAAAGCCCCCGGGTTTCGGACGCCTGCTCCAGCAGTCCCGCCATCACCTGGGCGGTATTCTCCGGACTGGAATACTCTTTGCCGTAATCGGCGTAGGGATACTGGCTGACGGAGCCAAGAGACAGGCCGCTTACGCTGTCCGGCAGGGCGGACTCCAGACGATCCAGCACGTCGGGAAGAAGGTGAGGCGCCAGCAGGGAGCCGACCGGCAGGGCGGTGTTCTGTTCATTGGTGCTCCGGCGGTAGCTGTAGACCTGGATCGGCTTGTTGGTAATCTGGCTTGCCGCGTGGAACATGCTGTTGAATCGCAGTGTTCCATCGGTGAACCGCGCCGCTTCCGCCTCCAGATACAGCTCCACGCCGTGTTCCCCGGCGTAGGAAAGCAGGGATTCCAGCCCCTGTTTTCCGCCGGCGGAGGAAGCGGGACGATAGCGATACCGGACGCTTCCGCCCGCAGCCCCGTCCTTGTCCCAGCCAAGCAGCCGCAGGGCGACCGGCGTATTTTCAAAGTCCTTCAGGATAGCGGCGGTTTCCTCAAAACTGGTGACGACCGCCGATTTTTCGTGGGGAATGCCGAGCGTATATCCCAGCTTCCTCACGCTGTTGTATACGTCCAGCACCAGCTTCGGTTGGGCGGCTTCCAGCGGCTCCATACCGAGAGCGCGGAGCGTTTCTCCCAGCTGCCGGGCCATAGCGGTGTAGCCGGTTGACTCCGAGGTGAGGAAGCCGTATTCCACCACCGGGTCCACATCAGAAGCCGTGGAGCGGGAGATCATATTGAAGCTCTTCTCCGCCCAGGTCCGGCTCAGGATGCTGGTGGAGCGGGAGGCGCGGTAGGTGAAGGAGAACCAGGCGTTGTTATAGCTGCAGTTCACTCCGCCCGGAACGGCGTTGAGGGTGGCCAGCGCCGCGCCGGAGGACGCCGCCGCGAGAAAGCCGGCTTCCTTTCTATCTCCGGCCGGTTCCTCGTCCGCTTCGTAATGCATCCCGAAAACCGGGAGCATGATCGGTTCGCCCCGCCGGGTACGAAACCGTTCGCTTTCATAGTCGTCGTTGCTGTAAACCGGCTTGGAATAGACGCCGAAGGCGGTTTTTCCGTTGTTGAACCGCAGCAGGGCGCCCGAACCGTCCGGGAGCAGCATATACCCCTGCTCCTCCGGCCCGGCCGCGCCGAAATAGGGCAGGAGGCTGACGTCCATCAGCCGGTAATCGGCGTTTTCCTCCTGTACCTCTCCGAAAAGGAGCTGCACCCGCAGGCCGTTTTCGCTCAGGGTGACGGCCAGCGGAACGGCGATTCCCAGCTTCTCAAAGCGGTAATCCAGAATCACGCCGTTCGTTGTCCGGGAAACGGTCAGCCCGCCTTCTCCCACACAATCCACCGAGGAGTTATAGGACTCGACCGTTCCCTTGGCGTCCGCCGCGGTGATCAGCAGCTGCGAACTCATGTTGGTTCGGGTAACCCCTTTGGCCAATGGGTCCTCCCGCGGATTCTCCGGGTTGCTCCGGTAGACGCGGCCGGTCTGCCGGTCCTCCACCAGCAGACTGCCGTCCGAGGGATTGCACAGAAGCGTGAGCCGGCTGTTGGCCGCCGCTTCCACATAGGCCTTTCCCGCAAGAGCCTCTCCCCGGGAAAGGGATGTTGGCTTTTCCGCAGCCGGGTTGCCCGCTCCATCGGCCGCCCCGGAGGACAGCCCAAGGAGGGGAACCATAAAAAGAAGCGCCGCCGCGCCGGCCAACCGCCGAAGGAGCGTTTGCCGTTTTATCGGAGGGAACGCGTGCTGTTTCATCCTCTTTTCCTTCCTTTCCCAGACGCTATGTAAGCCGCATATAGCTGATTTCGTCGATGATTGTGGAGAAGAACGCGCCGATCTGGTTATACAGTCCCCAGACCAGAAGGGCGATGAAGGCCATCAACAGCATTCCCACACCGGTGAAGAGTACGGACAGCACCGCCTGCTTCCCGTCGTATTCGTGGATCAGTTTCATGCCGGCGAGCAGAAGCAGGGCCGACCAGGCGATCCCGCCCCACACCAAAACGGTCAGGAGTCCGCCCTCGCCGATGGAAAGAAAGTGGCTCAGCAGGGTCTTGAGCACTACGGCGGCCAGCGCCGGAATCAACGCCACGCTGGAAACACCGAAGATTTCCCACACCGCGCCGTTCCCGTTGAACAAGGTGCAGACCAGCCGGTTGGAGACCACAAAGGCGAGAAACACCACCACGGTGGAGGCAAAGACCAGCCGGATGTCCAGGTCCTCCAGCTTGTTAGGGTTGAAAATAAAGCCGGTAGCCTGCCGGGAGAGCACCGCCGTGCCGAACAGACAGAGGACGAGCGCCGCCGACAGGATCATGACGCCCCGGCGCGGGGCGCTCAGAAGGGCGGCGTAGCCGTCCGTCGGATGCAGCAGCGTATGGCGGCACCGCCTGAGTAGGGAAGCGTCCCGCAGGTTTACCTCCCTCCTCGGCCCTTTGAAGAAGCGGGCGTACAGAAAGCCGAGGAGCAGCAGGACGGCCGCGCCGGCCATCACCGGCGCCACCAGGAACGTGGTTCGGGTCTTGCGGTATTCTTCATACGCCTGGGAATATCCCTCCCGGTCCTGCCCCTTTTGGAAATAGGCCATGGCTTCGCCGTAATTTTCCGCTCCCATAAGGGCCTTCCCGATGCCGACATAGGCGGTTTCAAAATTGCCGTTCTGCCGCATCACCTGGTTCCACAGCTCCACCGATTCGGTATATTTCCCCTCCTGATACAGGGCGGACGCTTCCAGCAGGGCCGCGCCGTATTCCGTCGGCGAAAAGCGGGTGATGGAATCCTTATACGGATCGAGCACATACAGGCGGCTGCCGATGCACTCCAGCGCGGAGGGGGTGCGGAAGGTTCCCGAAAACCGCCCCGTATCGCCGAAGACCGTCAGAAGCGTGCCGTCGCTGCTGTAGAGGAATACGCGTCCCCGCTGGGCGTCCAGCGCCGCGATGATCTGGTCGTTCATGGTCAGGATGTCCACAAACGCGGTGTCCTGGTGTTCGTTCTTGATCCAAACGTCCTCCAGGTCGCCGTAGTTTTCCACTGGCAGGATATTGATTCCCTTGGCGTTGAGCTGCTTGATTTCTCCCATGGAGTTGTCGGTCACCCGCGTGCAGGTATAAATAAAGCCGCGGCTGTCCGCCGCAAAATTGGAAAATTCAATCGAAACGCTGCGCTGCATCCGGCCGAGCTGCTCCTGGTTCATCAGGCTTTTCCAGAAGTGCTCCAGCAGCATCGCCGCCGTAATGTCGACGTCGTTGCTGCCAAAGAAGCCCAGAAATTCCCCTTCCCGGGAGAAGGTAGCTGCTCCCCGGTAAAGGTTCTGGCAGATCGCATACACGGTGCCGTCCCGTCCGGCCAGCACCTTGGAGGGCCGGAAATCCAGCGACTGGGGAAAAAGCTCCTCCTCCGGCTTGCTGTATTCCTGAAGAATCCGGCCTTCCGCGTCCGTGCGGAGAATGCGCTGGTTTTCCGTGTCCGCCACCAGAATCTGCAGCTCGTCCCCGACCGTTTCGAGGAAAAGCCCGTTTGCGCCGGCTGTCGACTGCTCCTGCCCGTCCTTCGTGAAGCGGATGCTGCGGAGAAATTCCAGATCAGCGTTCAGGACGGAAACCGTCCCCTGTTTATTGTTAAGCACATACAGCTCGCCGCGATAGGCCGCCATGTCCTGCGCCTGCCCGAAGCTTCCTTCCGCAAGCTCGCTTCCATATATCGTCCGGTCATACTGATAGCCCGCCGGGGCGGGCACCGACTCATCGTAGCTGTTGTAGCAGTAGCCCTCTTCCGGCGCCGCCGCGCCCGCGCTTATGCCGGGCGACAGCAGGGCGAGCGCCGCCAGCAGCGCCGCCGCTGTTTTTCGTGCAGGATGTGACATCCCCGCGTTCCTCCCATCTGTCCTTACCGTCGTGTTGTCCGCCGGCCTTTGTCCCGCCCTATCCCTTGATGCCGGAATAGGCCATGGTTTCAATGACCTTGTTCTGGGTCACCATGAACAGCACGATCGGCGGGATAATCATAAACACGCTCCCGGCCATCGAGGCCCCCATCCGCAGAAAGCCGCCCGCCATGATCTGGCTGATGGCGTCCCCCAGCAGCTTCAGTTCCTCGCTGAAAACCAGGCCCTGCAGGCTCTGGTTCCAGACGGACTGGAAGGCGAAGAGCGTCAGCGTCAGCCAGGCGGGCTTTACCTGAGGCATCACGATTTTCCAGAAGGTTCGCCACTGGCTTGCCCCGTCGATGATGGCGGATTCCACCAGCACAAAGGGAATCTGCTCCATGAACTGCTTCATCAGGAACACCCCGATCGGCGCCGGAAGCGCGGGGAGGATGTAGACCCAGTAGGTATTAATAATTCCCAGACGGGACATGATGACGTATTGCGGAATCCACAGCACCGCCGAGCTGAACAGCAGGCAGGCCACGATCACGGGAAATATCCAGCGGATCCGCAGCCGGTATTTTGCCAGAGGAAAGGCCGCCATGGAGGAAATCACCACATGCCCTACCGTCGCCGCCACCGCCACAAAGACGCTGTTGAAGGCGTACCGGCTGAAGGGAACCCACAGCCCGGACGCCAGCTTAAACAGCATAGAAAAGTTGTCCAGCGTCGGGTTCCGCACGAAAAAGCGGGGCGGGAAGATGTAGATTTCCTCCAGCGGCTTAAAGGCGTTCAGTATGCCGTACAGGAGAGGCAGGAGCATAAACGCCCCCAGCAGCCCCAGGAAAACAAAGATCAGGAAAGTGCCGAACCGGGTACGGTTGGCATGCCGGTTCCGTGTTGAGAAACCGCGTTTGATTCCGGTCAAAGAAACTCCTCCCTTTCGCCGATATGGACGCCCCTTATTCCGAGCCCAACAGGCCCAGCAGCCTGTCAACGAGGAACTTGACCAGAAGCATTATGGCGAACAGCACCACCGCCACCGCGCAGGCGTAGCCCATTTCGTATTTGATATTCCCGTAATCCATGATGTGGAGCACGATGGTATGCGCCGCGTATTTGGTGCTGGGGAAGCCGCAAAGCTGCATGGAGATTGTGCTCACCGAAAAGGAAGCGGAAATCTGCATTACCGCGCTGAAAACCAGCTGGGGCTTCATGATCGGCAGGGTGATATAGGCCAGCTCCTGATACCGGTTGCGGATGCCGTCGATATCCGCCGCCTCGTACAGACTGGGGTCCACCGCCTTGAAGCCGGCGATAAAGGCCAGGAAGCTGGTGCCGAGGCTCATCCATATCTGCACCACCATCAGCACGCCCAGGCTGTACCGCGCGTCGGTCAGCCATTGGATCGGCTCCCGGATCAGCCCGAGCTGCATCAGGAAGCTGTTCATCAGGCCGTAGGAGTCCCCGCTGAAAATAAACTGCCAGATAAAATAGACCGACGAGGCGAGGGTGGGGGCGTAAAACACGCAGGTCAGGAATACCCGCACCTTCGACGACATCTCGTTGATCAGCCAGGCGATGAAAAAGCAAAGCACATAGCTGATCGGCCCGGTAACCACCGCGAAAGCTAGGGTGTTTTTCAGGGCGATGAAAAATACCTCGTCGTTGGAAAAAAGGCTGATGTAATTCTGGAAGCCGGTAAACGCCGGCGACTCAAAGATGTTGTAATAGGTGAAGCTCAGCGCCACGGCGCTGAATACGGGGATGATGACGAAGAGAAGGAAGAGCAGAACAAACGGAAGCAGCATCAGATACAGCTGATAATTCTGTTTCAGCTCCTTTTTCAGCGGGATCCGGGTCCGCCGGAGTTCTTCGCGGCGGGAGCGGTTCCACCGGTAGTTTTCCTTCATTCGGCTAGTCCATGTCATACCGGAATTCCTCCCGCTTTCTTTGGATTTCCGCGTTGATGCTCCGATTCCAGACCAGCAGCGCCTCGCGGGGATTCCGCCCCTCCAGCACCGCTTCGCGGAAAGCGTTGTCCAGACCGCGCACGAGGGTGTACCCTCCCACCGCCTCGGGGATTTCCTCCACGCTTTCCCATTGCTTCATCAGGCTGGCGGTTTCCCGCCGGGTCCAGGGGATGTTCTGAAACGCCTCCAGATTGGAGGTGGGGTAGCGGGCCGAAACGCCCATGGCGGCTTCGATATCGCTGCTGTAGCGGGTCTGGGCCTCCGCGGAGGTCCACCATTTTAAAAACTGCCAGCATGCTTCGGGATTTTTCGTGTCCCGCAGGATGATCGCCGCCGTCCCGGCGCCGCCCTGGGAAATATCCAGGCTTCCATCCTCTCCGGCCGTGCCCGGGATGGGGAGCATTTCCCACAGCCCCCGGATCTCCGGCGCGGCCACTGTCAGCTGGTTATACATGGTGTAGGCGGCGATGCCGACCGGCATTTCCCCGGTGCGGAAGCGGTTATAAAAATCATAGGTCAGGGGCATGTCGTACAGCTGATAAAACTCCGCCCAGTCGATGAACGCCTGCTGGGCAATCGGGTCGGACAGCTCCGTGGCGGACAGGCTGTCGTTGTACACCCGTCCCCCTTGCTGGAGCAGCAGGGCGGAGAAGATATTCCGCGAGCCCATGCCCGAATCCACCGCGCCGCTCGCGTCGATGCTGGTATAGGGCAGCCCGACCTCCATATTGTTCCGCTGGAGCGCCGAGGAAATCGCCCGCAGCTCATCCCAGGTTTGCGGGGGCGTCAGCCCCAGCTCCTTTAAAACGTCCTTCCGGTAAAACAGCATGAAGAAGGTCTGCGAATCGGGGAGGGCGTAGGTTTTTCCATTGAGCTGGTACGGTATCGCGGCGGAGGCCTGGAACCGGGCCATCACCTCCGAAAAGCCTTCAAAATCATCCAGAGGGAGCAGCGCGTTCCTCGCCGCGAGGTTGACCGGCTGGCCCCGTCCCTGCATGACGGACACGTCGGGAGAGTTGCCGGACAGGCGGGCCTGCACCAGGGTGGCGTTGACCAGCTTGATCTCGACGCCGACACCGGTCTGCGGGGTGAACATATCGCTTACCATGGATTTGATCACCTGCGCCTGATCCCGGCCGGAATTGAGCCACAGGGTGATGTTTTCCTTCCTGGCTTCAAAGCCGACGGCGCTGTAGTCCTCCACAAAGGAAATGAGGAACGCGGACAGCTCGTGCTTCACTCTTTCCCAGAAGCTGTCCTCCGCCCGGGGAAGGGTGACGCCGGGACTGCTGACGGTAAAGGAATCCAGCAGCAGCGGCTGCTGTTTCATGTCCAGCAGCCAGGCGGAGAGCGCGCTGATGTTGTCCTTGAACTCGGTCAGCCGCAGGTCGATGGTGTCGCTCTCCTCCACAAAGTCCTCCAGCTGGTAGGCGAACCGGCTGAGGAGCTCGGCGTAATTGCCCTTGCCGCCGGAGAGCGCGGTCACGTCCGCATAGGCGCTCCGCAGCGCGGAGGCGGCGGAAGAGAGGGTGTCGAGAAGCCCCGGCACGCTGGCGTCCAGATTATAATCCTGGTATTTGTCCGGGGAAACGCCGGTGATCATGATGATCTGCCGATACAGCTCGTTGAGGGTATAAACCACGTTATCCAGCGACCGAATGGATTCGGTCAGGTCGCCGGAGGTCGCCTCCAGCCGGAGGGTATGCGGCCCGGCCTCCAGCCAGACGGCGGCGTCCTGCCCCTCGCCGTCCTGCAGGCCGGCGGAGGCCCAGCCCTCCGTATAGGGGAAGCGGAGGGCTTCCGCTTCCTGGAAAGGCGTTTTTCCGTCGATGGTCAGGATCCGATGGGTCGCCATGCCCTTGACCCCATCCTGCTGATAGCGAAAATGGAAGCGGTAATAGCCGTCCGCCGGTACGGTGAATTCCCATTCGATCCACTGGGCGGGGGAGGACCAGTTCCGGCCGATCACGTTCATCCGGAGCTTTGCCACGTCGTAGGGGGTGGTGTTGGGGCTGGTCCGGTCCCCCGAGGGGCTCAACGTCTGGTCGGATTTGAGGGAGGCGCGTTCCGCCTCGTAGGTTTGCCGGTATTCACCGTCGGCCGGCTCGCCGTGTGTTTTCACATAGTCGGCATAGGCAGGCGGCTCGTCGGGCGGGGTCAGGGTACAGCCGCCGAAGGCAAAGGCGGTCTGCAAAGCGGTCAGCGTCAGCGTATGCTCGCCCTCCGTCAGATAAAGGCGGTAGGCTCCCCGGTATTTGCCGTCCCGGTTCTTGAGGAGGGAGGTCAGCCACATCGGGCTTTCGACCTGCCGGGGGCTGTACTGGTTGCCTGTCGTCGGATCGGTCTGGATTTCCGTTTCATCCCGCCAGGCCCGTTCCAGCACGATGGTCGCCGCCTCGCTGAAAGGGAAGGCGCCGTCCAGCTCCAGCCCGATCTCGATCTCCCGGCTGTTGTCGGGGAGCGGATAGTAAAGGAAGGAAAGCTCATAAACGCCGGCTTTCTTTACCGAAACCGTCGCTTCAGCGTTTTCCCCTTCACCGGAGAAAAGCAGCGCTTCCCTGCTCTCATATTCTGTGGGGGTGATCCCCTCAGCAAGGAAGGCGGAAGCCGCCAGCGGGATTGCCTCCGTCCCGTCCGGCTGCGTTTGTATGGTCTCCAGATAGGAGGCGTAGGTGTTTTCCCGATCCATCAAGCTGGCGGTGAACCGATCCTCGCCGAGTTCGTTTTCCCCATCCGGGGCGGCGAGGGCGGAAAGGGAAAAGAGGCCGCTGACCGCCAGCGCTCCCGTGCACAGCAGGGCGGCGGTCCGCCGAGCCGCTGAAAGCAGCCTGTTTTGTTTATTGGTCATATTCGACGGCTCCTTCCCGCAGAATAACGCTTATTACGGCTTCGGCCTGAAAATCCATGGCCCGGCCGTGCAGCCGGATTGTCCCCGGCCGGGCCTTCGCCCGCACCCACAGCCCGGCTGAGCCGCCCGGCATGGGCAGCGTGTCCGGGCCAATCAGCTCGCCGGGGCCCTCCAGGGAAAGCGACAGCACCGCCTGGTTGAACGGAAGCCGACGGCCGTTCTGATCCTCCAGCCGGAACACCACACGGGTACCGTCCGAGCCGTCCGCCCACAGGGTACTGTCGTCCGCCGCCGCCGTCAGCCGCGCGGCATAAGGGTTGGCCGCCAGCTCCTGCACCGCCGCGAGGCGGCCCTGCCGCCACGCTTCGATCCGCAGGCCCTGCCAGTTCTCCCCCCAGAGGAAGCCCAGTCCTTCCTCCGCCACAATCGGCGGATGGGACAGGCCGGGGAAGCGTTCCCGGTCGGGATAATAGACGCCCAGCTCCCGTCCGCCGGCATAAATCCGGATAAAGTCGTAATTGGTGAAGACGGTGAGCGGCGCTACGCCGCCGCCGCTTCGTTCCCCCATGGCGCCCACCGAGGCGACCTTCAGCACGCCCCGTTTCTCCGGCGGGCACTGGCTCATGTAAAAATACGCCGCGTATTTCGGCTGCCGGAACATATCCATCACGCCGTGATAGCAGATTTTGTCCCCGCTTCCGAACTGGCAGTGGGTGTTGTAGTCAAAGGCGCACCAGCCCAGCGCGCCGCAGACCGCGTCGTCCAGCGCGGCATGGTTATGTACGGCGGCGTGACGGAGGGCGTGCTCCACCAGCCGTTCCTCCGGATCAAAGCGCTTGGTCGGGAACATATGCCCGTTGCACTCGGTCACCAGATACGGCACGTCCTTTTCCAGCCCCGTGACCTGCCGTTGGGGTCGGAGCGGGGTGTTTGCGCCGTTATACACGAAATCGTTGGCGGTGTATACGTCCTCCAGAAACTCGCTGTGGTCGATCGCCCGTACCCCGCCGGTCTGCCGGGTGGGATCCAGCTCTTTGGCCAGGCGGTTGGTGGTCTCGTAAAAATCGTGGAAATCCTGGGATTCATTGATCCGCGTCCCCCAGAGTACGATGGAGGGGTGGTTCCAGTCCCGCCGGATCATTTCCCCGAGGCTGGATGCCGCCTCCCGCTGCCAGGCTTCGTCCCCCACGAACTGCCAGCCGGGCAGTTCCTCGAACACCAGAAGCCCCAGCTCGTCGCAGCAATCCAGAAAATGGGGGGACTGGGGATAGTGGGAGGTGCGCACGATGTTGCAGTTCAGTTCTTCTTTCAGGATGTCCGCGTCCCGGCGCTGGGCCCGTTCCGGCATGGCGTAGCCCACATAGGGATAGGACTGATGCCGGTTCAGGCCGAACAGCTTCACCCGCCGGCCGTTGAGGTAAAAGCCCTTTTCGGTGAATTCCGCCTGGCGGAAGCCGGTGCGGAGACGGTATTCGTCCGTTCCGCCGCCGGGCGTTTTTACGGCGATCCGCGCTTCATATAGCCGGGGATCGTCCAGTTCCCACAGCGCGGGCTTCCGGACGACGGTCAGGGGAAACTCCACAAGCTCCCCGTCCCCCTCCGCCGGAAGAAGCGCGTCGGCCGCGCCGACGGCCGTTTCGCCCTCCTCGCCGCGGATCGACGCCGTTATCTGTACGCCGGCTTCCCGTCCGCTGCGGTTTTGCAGGAATACCCGGATGCGGAGCGAGGGGGAATCCGTCAGCAGGTCCTTCGCCCGCACCTGCGCGTTTTCGATAAACACCGGGTCGGTCGCCAGCAGGAAAACCTCCCGGTAAATTCCGCCGTAGGTCAGGTAATCCAGCTGTCCGCCGAAGGGCGGAATTCCCGGCAGCTCCCGGGAATCCACCTCCACGGTCAGGAGGTTTTCCTCTCCGGCCCTCGCCCAGCTGGTGATATCCACCTCGAACGGCGTGTAGCCGCCCCGGTGTCCGCCGGCCGGGCTCCCGTTCAGGAAGACGGACGCTTCCGCCATGACGCCTTCGAAGCGCAGACGCAGGCGGCGGCCCGCCCAATCGGAGGGGATAAAAAACCGCTTGCGGTAAACGCCGCGCGTCTGGTAAAGCCGTTCGTCAAAGCAATTGTAAGGAAGGGCGCGGACGGTATGGGGCAAATACACCTCTTCAAACCGGGCGTTCGGGTCTGCTTCGCTTGTTTCGCCCGCATTGCACGCTTCGCGATATTCCCAGACTCCGTCCAGCTTTTGAAGAATTCTTTCCATTCTGCCATTACGCCATCCTTTCCCCTTGCATCCGTCCGCCGCTTTTGAGAAGGTTCCCTGTGCGACGTTCACTCAGCCGACATGGGCGGCTTCCATGTTTCTCCGGCAGTCCTCGTAGATTTCCTGAAGCTCGACGACCCGGCCGTCCTCCCGGCGGGAGCGCTCCGCTGCGAAGGCCATGACGTGGCTCTGTACCGATTTGTCGATGGAGGTCAGCGCGCTGGCGGCCGGAACGATTCCTTCCGTCAGATGGAAAAGGTCGCGCAGCAGGCGGTTTTCACCGCCGCCGTGTCCCGAAAGGTCGGTGGTCAGGGTGGTTACGTCGATTCGCTCGTCCGGCTGGCCGAACACCCGGATAAGAATTTCGTTTTTCTCCATATCGCCGGTGATTTCTCCCAGTGTGCCCATGACCTTGATCTCCCGGGTCATCCGGGAGGTAAAGCCGCACATGGTCAGGGAGGCGGTGATTCCCTGGTCAAATTCCATGTTGACGATCTGATGATCCACGACATTGTTGTTGCAGTGGTAAACGCAGCGGCCATACTGGCCGTCCTTCAGCGCATTTTCCACCTTTTCCGGCGTCGGATTCAGCGCCACGGCGCCCTGCGCCCAGCTCCATTGCTCCGAAAAATAGATTTTTTTGGCGTCGTAGGGGCAGGCTTCCCGTACCTGGCATTCGTCGCTGCAATAGAGGGCGCTGCCTTCCGGCGCGTTTTCCTCCTTGAAAGTTTTCAGCTCGCCGAAGGAAGAAATCCGACGGCAGTTTTCCCCGATCAGCCAGAGGATGATGTCCAGGTCGTGGCAGCATTTTGCCAGGATCATCGGGGAGGTATCGTCCGCGTTGTTCCACAGCCCGCGCACGAAGCTGTGCGCATAATGGCCCCAGCCGACATCCTCAAACTGGTGAAGGGAGACGATCCTGCCGATCCGCCCGCTTTGGATGGTTTCCTTGATTTTCTGATAAAATGGGGTATAACGCAGCACATGACATACCACTACGGTGCGCCCCAGCCGTTTGGCTTCCTGCGCGATGGCCAGGCAATGCTCCGGAACGTTGGAGATAGGCTTCTCCAACAGGATATCATACCCTTTGTTCAGCGCGCTCATGGTGTGGGCGTAATGCTGCTGATCCTGCGTGCAGATAAAGGCGACTTCCGCCATTCGCGGATGGGCGAAAAGCTCCTCCGCCGTTTCAAAGCACTGATCGGGAGCAAGGCCGTAGGTTTGCGCAAAATATTCCCGCCGTTCCCGAATTGGTTCCGCCGCGGCCACAATTTCCACGCCCTCAAAATCCTTGACATAAGGCGCGTAGGAGTGCATTCCCCGGCCGCCGCAGCCGACCACGGCGACGCGTATCTTCTTTTTCATTGTTCGTTCCCCTTCGCTGTGAGAAAAGTAAGGTAAGGATAAGGGTAAAGGTTAAAGGGTTAAAGGGTTAAAGGGTTAAAGGTAAAGTGCAGAAAGGGCCCCGTCTCTTTTATTTTAACGTGTCCTTCTGCATAAAAGAGACGAGGCCCTTTCAAGGCTTATAGGCTTAATCGGACAGATTCCCTGGATTCAGCCGATGGACATCCGGGCAGCGCTTACCGGCGCTTTCTGGTGCAGACCGCTATTCCGGCCGCGGTGACGCAGGCCAGCATGGCCGCCATCGCCGGCAGGGTGGAAACGCCGGTGTCCGCGCCGCCGGGATTACCGCCGGCGCTTTCGTCCGGGACGTAGATCACCGGATCCATCAGAATCTGGTTCTGCCATTCGCCGTCCGTATTGGCGGTAATATCCTGTCCAGGCATCGCGCCATAGCCTTCGATCACGATCACGTCGCCCTTTTTCAGGTTCAGCTCAAGCTCCGGGAAGTCGACCGCCGCGCCCTGCTTGATTGAGACATAATCCGCGTTGGCCGGCCAGATTTTTTCGCCGTTTTTGTAGATAGCCACCCGTCCTTCGGTCTTGGCCAGTGCGTCTTCTCCCCAGGCGGAGATCGTTTTGATGTCGCCGGCTTTCAGGACGACCTTCTGCGCTTTGGGGGCAGTGTAGGCGATGCCGGCTTTATCCCAATACGGGCCGCCGGCCGCCCACTGGTTGGCGTTCAGCACCACGCCGCCGTCCTCGGACGGCCATACATACGGCAGCGCCCAGTCGGTGCTCTTCATGTTGAAAGTTTCGCTGTTGACCAGCATATCTTTCCAGCCGTCCATACAGTTGGCGTCGAGATATACGGGCTTCCACAGTGCGTTGGCCGCGACCTTGCCGGCCTGCAGAGATTCCATCAGGCTGTCATGGGCGCTGTAGGTAACGCCCTTGGGGGCGGCGGAGGTTGTTGGGGCGGCTGCCGTCGCATCGGCGCTGGACTGGGTGGGGACTTCGGAGGATTCGGTTGAAGCTGCGCCGGAGCTGGAAGAAGGCGTGCTGGAGCTGGAGGAGGTGGGCTTTACCTTCGCAATCGCGGGATTCAGAACAATGTCGTTTTTATAGTCATTTGTATTGTGCGTCACGTCCTGACCGATCTCGCCGCCGAATCCCTCAAAACGGATTGTATCTCCGACAGCGAGGGTCACGGTCATCGGATCAAAGGTAGGGTGGTTAGCGGAGGTAACCGAGGCGTATTCCGAGTTTGTCGGCCAGATTTTTACGTTGTTTTTATACACCGTCACATGACCGTCGCCGTTAACGCCGTCCAGCGTGTCTACAAAAGCCTCGCCGCCCCAAATCCGGCCGGGTTCCATGGTGTCGCAGGTAATTACATAATCGCCCGCCTCTTTCGCCGTAAAGGTAACGGCCGCTTTGCTCCACCAGGAGTCGCTGGCCCACTGATTAGCAATTAAAGTGACCTTGAATTTTTCGGTCTCAAGACCTTCTTTTTGCTTTACCCGCGCATAGGGCTGCGAGCCGTGCGTTCCGTTCCAGCTGAAAGAGAACTGCTCAGCGTCCGCCAACGACATCGGCTGCCATTCTGTCAGATTGGAGGTGATGTACTCTGCTTTCCAGTCATACTGGCTCCAATCCAGGGAGGATGCGGCGGACGCGGCTTTCAAAGAGTCGGCCGCATACATGGGGGCATCGGTTTCCGGGATGGTATCCCCTGAAGCCATTGCCGCGGTAGATACGCTGAGGGACACTGCTAACGTGGATACGAGTGAGAGGCCCATACGCCAAAGTTTTTTCAATTTGATCTCCTCCGTTCTTTTTTCCTTATTACGAAACCCGGATTTGCCCGGATATCATAGACAGCAGCGAATATCGCTTTGCTCAGCTTCCCAGAACCTCCATGACCGGGTCAATTAGGATATGATTCTGCCAGCATCCGCCGGTGTCGGCGGTGATGTCCTCTCCCGGCATGGCGCCGTAGCCCTCGATCACGATCACATCGCCCTTCTCCAGCTTCAGCTGCAGGGACGGAAAGTCCACCGTCTGGCCTTTTTTCACAGTGACATAGTCGTCGTTCTCCGGCCAGATTTTTTCATCGTTTTTATAGATGGCGACCCGGCCTTCCGTCTTGGACAACGCACCCTCGTCGATCCCGGTCGCGGCGGAAATCGTCTTAATAGTTCCGGCCTTCAGAATCGCTTCATGCGCATAGGGGGCGGTGTAGGCGACACCGGCCTTATCCCAGTACAGGCTGCCGGACGCCCATTGGTTGGCGTTCAGCACCACGCCGTCCGTGTCCGGCAAATAGACATACGGCAGGGCCTTATCCAGGTTTTTCATGCTGAAGCTTTCGTCGCTCGTCAGCATCTCTTTCCAGCCGTCTATACAGTTGGCATCCAGATACACCGGCTTCCACACGGCGTCGGCCTTTACCTCGCCGGCGTCCAGGGATTCCTTTAGCACGTCATGCGCTCTGTAGACGGCCGCCTGCACGGCGGGGGCGGTGCTTGGGGATGTGGTTGGAGTCGTGCTTTGGGTTGTGGCTGCTGTTGAGCTGGAGGAAGCCGTGGATGAACTTTGCGCCGGGGTGGAGGACGTTTCTCCGCTCGCCGTCGAAGCATCCTTTCCTCCTCCGCAGCCGGGCAATGCCAACAGCATCACCAGCAGCAGACTGAACCATCTCTTTTTCATACTCGCCATCTTACCATGTGCCCTCCTCTGTTTTGATTTATAATAAAAGCCGTTTTCTGTGGGCTTATCTTGATATTTGCAAAAAATAAACTTCTGGTTATTTTTTCTAAAATCGTTCTCTATTTTCCCAAAAAACAGGGCATCTATGTTTGGCGGATCGGTTGACTTTTACTCAATCGAAAAGTAATTATATCTTTTATGACAGAAAAACGAAAATTGAGTTTTAATTTGATGGGCATTTTGCTTTCGATTACGATTTTCATTATAAGCTTCTGATTCTGCACTTGTCATCGTAAATTCAGACCTGTAATTTATACAATAAGACCAAAACATGCGATTTGGGAGAACGTGGAGCGTTTTCCTCCTTTTCTTTCCCGTTTTATTTCCAAACCCTCCCTGCAAAGATAGGGAGAGGGACTGCCGGGCGGAATGGCGCGGGGCAGCCGTAAGGCCTTTGGTTTGCCGGGGGCGGGCTTATCCAATAAAAAAAGCAAAAACACCCTGTCCGATCGGACAGGGTGTTTTTGCTGTGGGATAAACAGTATGTAGCCTTGTGGGAGGCATACCTACTGGGAAGGAGATGGCAAAGGAAGACGCTGGGAAAATCAGCCGATTTCGGGCAGACTCGCGGCGGCGACCGACTGGCCGACGCGGCGGATTTTTTCATCCGGCAGATGGAGCTCCATCCCCGCGGCATCCGGATATTCGTCCTTCAGCACACGGTTCGCCTCGGCAATGATGATGTCGCCGCCCTCGCCGGACATCACGCGGCCGAGGAGGAGGACATGCCCGATATCGTAATAAGCGGCGTAATAGGCCAGCGCGTGACCAAGGTATACGCCGATGGAACGGTAAATGTCTTTGGCTTTTTCGTTGCCGTTGTTCATCTCGCCCTGCACGACCTTCAGCTTTTCGGCGGGGGAGAGGGACTCGTCCAGCGCAATGCCGGCGCGGGGGGCGAGCTTAATCACGCTGTCCTGCGAGAAATACTTCACGCCGCAGCCCTTGTCTCCCGACCATTCGTCCACCATCGCGTCGTCCTGGAGATCCACCGGGGCGAAAGCAAGCTCGTTGAGCCAGCCGGTGATGTTGCCGGCCGCGTCTACATAGCCGACCGCTTCGGAGGTGCCCATGGCGATGCCGAGAATGCGGTTTTCCTCCAGGCTCATCGCGCCGGCGAGCGCGGTCACATCGCCGTCGTTCGCCACCTGAACCGGTACATCGCCGATTTCCTTCGCGGCGCGCAGGTAGATGTCTTTCACCTTTTTATCAAACTCGTCGCGCGGCACCTTGATGAACAGGGAGGCGACCATGGCGCGGTTATCGACGTAAACGCCGGCGGAGGAAATGCCGATCGCGTCCACGCGGGGCATCTTCGAGGCGGCGGATTTGAACGCGCTGACGATGCCCTCGTAATGATAATCCGGATCGCTGTTGGTTTTCGGGAACCAGACGACTTCTTCAGAGTAGACCGGCACGCCGTCCACCACCGCGGACACCTTGCGGTCGCTTCCGCCGGCATCGAAACCGATGCGGCAGCCGTCCAGATGCCGGCCGACGGGGGAGGTGACGGAATGCTCTTCCGGCGCGGCGTCGAGGGGCAGCACGGCGACCTCGAAGTCCCGTTCATACACGCGGCTCATGAAATCCGCGTCAAATTCGCGGGAGCCGCCCGGCTTGTACGCGTCGGCGATCTGGCGGCCCAGCGCTTCATCCCCGCAGATAAACACCTTCCACCCGCCGTAGGCCCAGAGCAGCATTTTCACCGTCCGATCCACATAAACCGCGTCGGCTTTCGCCATGGCGGGGGTGCCGTGGACTTTGCAGCGGCGAACCGCGACCTGGCCCTGGTTGCGCTCCACCGCGATCACCAGATCGCGGCCGTCCTTCGCGGACTGCTCGAACGCCCGGGTGTAGGCGGCCATCGGGATATATCCGTTATCCAAAATCGGGATATTTTTTACGTTTACGTCAATGCCGTATACGTTCATGAAAGCTCCTCCTCTGTTTTCAGGGCGATCCCTCCGCAGGAGAGGGCCGCCTTCCTTATATGTTACTTTTACTATAAAGAAAAAAAGCAGGGATTGCAACGGCGCGGGAACGGCTTTGCCGCCGATTGTCAATATTCCGTCCAAATGTGCAAAACCGGGCGGGGCGTTCCAAAAAACGGAAATAAAAAGCCAAAAGCAGAACCACCCGTTCCGGAAGCAGGAGCGGGCGCCCGACTGTTTAAAGGAAAAAGGACGGTCGGAAATTCACCGGCATGCCGTCCTGTTTCACTGCATATACATGGGATGTCGACGAAACGCGCGGACTGTGGGCCGTGTGCAAAGGAACGGAGAAAAATGGAAAATGGAAAGGCTGCGCGGCGGGAAAGCGGTTCGGGAACCTCTCTGCGCGGTTCCATTGAGAAAGGAATGGGCGTAAAAATGAACCGTTATTATCCGGAGGGACACCTGATTGATACCCCGAGAAATCAGAGCAGCCTGCGCACCGCGAACGGGCTGGCGGAAGCGGCGCTGGAAGGGCGGGTGCTGGAGGCCCGGGCCGTGCTCTGCGACGCGGAGCATAATCTGTATGTGGACCTGCCCTGTATGGAGGGCATCATCCCCTATTACGACGGGGCGATCGGCATTGCCGAGGGGACGACCCGGGACATCGCGCTGATTTCCCGGGTAAGCAAGCCGGTCTGCTTTACCGTAAAGGGCTTCGAAGATACAGCGGACGGGGGGCGGCGGGCTGTGCTGTCCCGCCGGGACGCGCAGGAAAAGTGCCGGGCGGAATACATCGCTTCTCTGCGGCGCGGGGACGTGATCCCCGCCCGGGTTACCCGGCTGGAATCCTTCGGCGCGTTCTGTGACATCGGCTGCGGCCTTCCCGCCCTGATGCCGATTGCCAGCCTGTCGGTGTCCCGGATATCCCACCCCTCCGACCGCTTCTGTACGGGAATGGATATTCTCGGGGTGGTGTCCTCGCTGGAGGGGGGACGGGTCTGTTTGTCTCAGCGGGAGCTGCTCGGCACCTGGGAGGAAAACGCCGCGCTCTTTTCCCAGGGGGAGACGGTGGCGGGCGTTGTCCGCTCGGTGGAGGAATACGGGGTGTTTGTGGAGCTGACCCCCAATCTCGCCGGCCTGGCCGAGCCGCGGGAGGGCGTGGCTCCCGGCCAGCAGGCGGGGGTGTATATCAAAAGCATTCTTCCGGAAAAAATGAAGCTCAAGCTGGTGATTATCGACACATCGGACGCCGTCCCGGAGCATGCGCCGCCCCGGTATTTTATCAGCGGCGGTCATATCGACCGCTGGGTGTACTCTCCCGCCAGCTGCGGAAAGGTCATCGCCAGTGAATTTGATGTTGTTTGATTAAAAGGAAACATAAGTTGGGGAAAAGAAGCGGAGCCGGAAGGGTTCCGCTTCTTTTGCGTTTCGAAATCCTTCCCATACAGCGACTAACAGTTGATAAATATATGGGAGTAAATTATTATAAATACGAAAATAGAAAAATTTTCAAATTTTCTGGGAGGTGTCTTTTTGAGGTTTAGAGACAATGTTCTCTTAGGAATCTTTCTTTTTTGCGCTTTGCTTTTTCTCCTGGCGGCTTGTTTGGTTTTCTGGCGCTTTGTCTCTGCGCCGGCTTCTGTTTCAGAGGATACGATCCGTATTACGGAATTTCCGGACAGGCTGGTTTTGAAAATTACACAGATAGAAAAGGGGGCTCTTCGGTATATTCCGGAAGAGGAATATCTAACCGGGAATAAAGAGCTGGCAAATTCGGAATATCGGCTTGTCTTGGACGATAACGTCCATTTTTTTGACGAGGCAGGCAATGAATTGTCCCTTCGTGAATTGGAGGTCGGAGATCGCCTGTTTGTATTAGGGCGCGAAGATATTGTCCTGACTTCGAGAGTACCGCAGCTGCTTATCTATTCGTCGATCATGGTACGGCTGCGCTGAATGGCCGATGCCGCTTTTTGGAATATAAATCATAAAGTGAAATTTGATGCTGCTTAATTATTCAGACAAAGGCAGCATAAGTGAGGGGAAGGAGAGAGGAAAATGTCCGCTATCGACGGATTGGAATGGACGTTTAACACCGTAGCAGCTGAGTATGATAAATGGAGAGAGGCTTATGTTCCCGAATTATATGAGGATATTTTTTCCTATAAGCAGGTCGATACGGCAAGTAATGTCCTGGAAATCGGTATCGGAACGGGACAGGCGACAATGCCTGTACTTGAAACGGGATGCACTCTTACGGCTGTCGAACCAGGAGCGGAATTAGCGGAAGTCTGTCGTAAGAAATTTTCGGAATATCCCCGTTTTTCTATTGTTACAATGCCCTTTGAGAAATATGAAGGAGCGACGGAATCGTTTGATCTTATCTTCTCAGCCAGCGCGTTTCACTGGGTTCCCGAAGAAATTGGGTATCGGAAGGTTTTTGATTTATTAAATCAGGGTGGGGTCTTTGCCCGCTTTGCAAACCATCCGTTTTACAACAAAAAAGGACAAGAAGCTCTTTTTATCGACATACAAAAAGTATATTCAGAATACCTACCCTATTCCAGGCCTTCTTCCGAATATACGGACGAGAACGCGGCGAACCGTTCGAATACGGCCGCAAAATACGGCTTTCTGGATATATCGCATAAGATATACCATAGAACGCTCGCTTATACATCTGCCGAATATATTCAACGGCTTTCCATTCAAAGTGATAAAATTGCATTGGAGGAAAATAAGAAGCCGGGGTTTTATAATGGAATTAAAGCGGCCATAGACGGTCATGGAGGCATTATATATATTTTCGATACAATTGAACTGAATCTTGCGAGAAAGCCTTAACGAATAAGCACATGGATAAGCCGTGCGGCATTCCTGTCTTTTTGCGGCAATCGTCTGTCTATGGAAATCCCTGTTCTTTTTGTTTTTCCTGTTCCGTTTTTCTATCTGGATGGCGGAACCGCGACCGCAGACATGGGTTTCGGTAACAGTGGCGGGACGAAGACAGGCGTGGTTTGGACGGGGACCACCGCAGTTGCCTAATTTTGAAAGAAAAAACCTTTACAAGAAGAAAACCGTGTGGTATACTATCTAAGCGCGCGGCCATTACGCCGCGGCATTCCATTTCCCGGACGGCGGAGTATGCCCGTCTGCATTACAGGCGCTCGCCTGAGGCGCTCGCCTGCCACGCAGGCTCACAGGGAATCACCGCTTCCCCGCTCTGGGTGATCGGAAAATATTTCAAAGAGGTGAAAGCCATGCTGCCGGAAGAAAAAACCGCGATTATCAAGGAATATGCGACGCATGAGGGGGACACCGGTTCGCCCGAGGTCCAGATCGCCGTCCTCACCAAGAGGATCAACGACCTGACCGAGCACCTGAAGGTGCACAAGAAGGACCATCACTCCCGCCGCGGCCTGCTGAAAATGGTCGGCCATCGCCGCAATCTGCTGGATTACCTGATGAAGAAGGATATCGCGCGCTACCGCGTGATTATTGAAAAGCTCGGCATCCGCAAATAAGAAAATCGCTGAGGCAGGGGGGCTGGCGCCTTCCTGCCTCATCCGCATTTCCGCGGCGGTCCCAAGCCGCCGCGGAAAACCGTGGAACGACCGTTGTCCGATAAACGGAGAAGCGTGGGTTTAGCAGTTAAACGACGGTTCAGCGCGGACGGAAAGCCCGGCGGGTATAGTCCTTCGCGGAAGGATATAGCCCTTCGAGGAAGAGGGGCGGCCGCGTTGCCGAAGGTGAGCCGTGGTTTCATTGCTAAAATTCCATGCCGCTCCGTTTTGGAAATAAATTAAAAACGGAGGTATTGCCATGTTTGAAAATTACAAGGTGTTCGAAACGACGCTGGCCGGCCGTCCCCTGGTCGTCGAGACCGGGAAGATCGCCCAGCTCGCGAACGGTTCCTGCCTGATCCGCTACGGCGAGACCGTTATTCTCTGCACGGTGACCATGTCCGCGAAGCCTCGCGAGGGAGTGGATTTCTTCCCGCTTTCGGTGGATTACGAGGAGAAGCTGTACGCGGTGGGCAAAATCCCCGGCTCCTTCCAGCGGCGGGAGGGCCGTCCCAGCGAGAAAGCCATTTTGACCTCCCGTGTGATCGACCGCCCGATCCGTCCGCTTTTCCCGAAGGATATGCGCAACGACGTGTCGCTGGTCTGCACGGTGATGAGCGTCGACCCTGACTGCCCGCCGGAAACCACCGCCATGATCGGCGCGTCCATCGCCATCTCGATTTCCGAGATCCCGTGGGATGGCCCGATCTCCGGCGTTGTGGTGGGCCTGGTGGACGGCGAGTACGTCATCAACCCCACCGCCGAGCAGGAGAAGCGCTCCGATATGCATGTGACGGTGGCCTCCACGGCCGACCTGGTCGCGATGATCGAGGCGGGCGCGAATGAAATCGACAACGAGACCATGTTTAATGGCATTATGGCCGGCCACGAAGCCAACCAGCAGATTGTGGAGTTCATCAAGGGCATCGTTGCCGAAATCGGTAAGGAGAAGATTCCCTTTGAATCCAGCGATCCCGACCCGGCGATGTTTGAGGCGGTCAAGGACTTCGCGATTGAGAAGGTTCGCGCGGCTCTGGACACCGACGACAAGCGCGTCCGCGACGAGCGGCTGCTGCCGGTGTACGACGAGGTGCACGCGCAGTTCGACGAGCAGTATCCGGAGCAGACCGCGATGCTCGACGACTGCCTGTACAAGCTGCAGAAATATGTCGTCCGCCGCTGGCTGCTGGACGACGGCAAGCGGGTGGACGGCCGCGGCATCGACGAAATCCGCCCGCTGGCGGCGGAGGTCGGCATCCTGCCCCGCGTACACGGCTCGGGTCTGTTCACCCGCGGCCAGACGCAGGTGCTCACCACCGTGACCCTCGGTTCCTCGGGCGACGCCCAGCTTCTGGACGGCATCGACGACCAGGACAGCAAGCGGTATATGCATCATTATAACTTCCCGTCCTATTCCGTGGGCGAGACCAAGCCCTCCCGCGGCCCCGGCCGCCGGGAGATCGGGCACGGCGCCCTTGCCGAGCGCGCTCTGCTGCCGGTCATTCCCCCGGTGGAGGAATTCCCCTATACCCTCCGTCTGGTGTCCGAAGTGGTGTCCTCCAACGGTTCCACCTCGCAGGCGTCAATCTGCGGCTCCACCCTCGCCCTGATGGACGCGGGCGTGCCGATCAAGGCGCCGGTGGCGGGCATTTCCTGCGGTCTGGTGACCGAGGGCGACCGCTTTATGACCATGGTGGACATCCAGGGGCTGGAGGATTTCTTCGGCGATATGGACTTCAAGGTGGGCGGCACCCATAAGGGCATCACCGCCATCCAGATGGATCTGAAGGTGCACGGCCTGACCCCCGCTATCATCAGGGAGGCGCTGGAGAAGACCTATAAGGCCCGGCTGTACATCCTGGACGAGATTATGCTGAAGGCCATTCCCGCCCCGCGTGAGGAGCTGTCCCAGTATGCGCCCAAGATGCTGAACACCAAGATCGACGTGGACAAGATCCGCGAGGTCATCGGCAAGGGCGGTTCGGTCATCCAGAAGATTCAGGCCGAATGCAACTGCAAGATTGATATCGAAGAGGACGGCAACGTCTTCATTTCTGCGCTGGACATCACCGACGCGAAGCGCGCCCTGTCTATTGTGGAAACCATCGCGAAGGACCCGGAGATCGGCGCGATTTATAAGGGCCGCGTTACCCGTCTGATGAACTTCGGCGCGTTTGTGGAAATCGCGCCCGGTAAGGAAGGGCTTGTCCACATCAGCCGGCTGGACGTCAAGCGGGTCGAGAAGGTGGAGGATGTGGTCGCCGTGGGCGACGAGGTGCTGGTCAAGGTGACCGAGATCGACGAGCAGGGCCGCCTGAACCTCTCCCGCCGCGACGCGCTGATCGAGGTGGAGGGCCTGACGCCGGAGAACACCGTTTCCGATTCTCCCCGCCCGCCCCGCCGGGAAGGCGGCTTCCGCCGCGAACGCGGTGAAGGCGGCCGTCCCCAGCGTCGCTGAATCCTTTCGTTATAGTTTGTAACAGGATATCCAGATATATGGAATAAGTGAGCCGGCAGGTTTATTCAGACCTGCCGGCTTTTTGCGTTTGTCAATAGATAACAATTTGCACAAGGAAGTGAAAATTCATGACAAGGCCAGAACCTGTGCTTGCAAACGCTGTCCCTCCATTATACCATAAAATAGATGCCGAGGGGAAAAACGATGGTGGCGCGAAGCGACAGGAAGGGCCTTTGGCCCGACAATCGTTTTTCGATAAATCCGGCTTTGCCGGATTTATTATACCATAGCGCCACCCAGCCGGGTTCTCTGCCAACGCTTTCCGGCGGCGCAATCGAGAAATGCTGTCGCATTTCTCCCTGCCGGCATTATACCATAAAAACAAGGTTCAAGTGGGAAAGCGGTAGGAGAATTTGCCTCCGGGCGGACGGGATGATAGGGTATGGAACAGACGTTGGAACAGACGTTGGGAGAAAAGCTGGGGGAGCTCCGGCAGAAACAGGGCCTGACCCAGCAGCAGGTGGCGGAACGCCTGGAGGTGACGGCCGCCGCGGTTAGCACCTATGAGCGGGACGCCAACCTTCCCTCTCTGCCGGTTCTGAAAAAGCTCGCCGGACTGTATGGGGTATCCCTTGATTACCTGATGGATATGGAACCGGCCTGCAATGCGGAGCTCCGGCACCGGCAGGAGCTTCTTGTCGGCCGGCTGGAGGAGATCATCGGGGAATTGACCCAGTGGATCGAGGACGGAAAACGGTAAACGGTAACCTTACAGAACGATGGAAGGCCGCCGCTTTTGGGCGGCGCAGGGTTCCGTCTCATGGAAAATCACGAAAATCCCGAAGGAAGAGCATTGCCGCCTTCCTTCGGGATTTTTACGTAACCTTAATAATCGCGGCGTCTTTTCCTGAAAAAGCAAGGAGAACAACCGCGGCATTTCGGGCCTTTTCCGCAATCAACAACAGGCCCGGAAAAAGAAGCCGCGGATTTTAACAGAACATAAAAAATACTTAACATCTGGCTAACATGACGCCGGTAAAATTACAGGCGTACCAAGAAAAAGAAAAAAGCAAAGCGGGCATCCCGGGAAGAGTTCCCAAGGGAGAGGTCTCCTTGGGGAAGAGGGCTTCTTTGGAAAGCCCGCCAGAAAGGAATGGTATTCTCATGAAGAAGTTTGTAGGCATTGTCTGCGCGGCGGCGATGGCGTCTGTACTGTTCGCCGGCTGCGGTAATACCGAGGTGGGCGGCAATTCCAGCGCGGCCGGGACTGCCAGCGGCGGCGACGCCTCCACGGCGGAAAAGCTGAGCGGCGACCTGAAATTCGCCGGCTCCAGCTCAATGGCCGACATCATGGCGGCGCTGAGCGAGGAATTCAGAACGCAGTACCCCGATGTGACCGTTACGGTAGACCAGCAGGGCTCCGGCTCCGCGATCACCGGACTGAACGACGGCACCTGCCAGATCGGTAACCTCTCCCGCAATGTTAAGGACGAGGAAAACGCGGATGGCAAGTATGAGGTCATCACCATGGCGATCGACGGCATTGCGGTCGCCGTTCATCCCAATAACGGCGTAAGCGACCTTACCCTGGAGCAGATCGCCGGTATTTTCAAGGGAGAGATCACCAACTGGAAGGACGTGGGCGGCGCGGATCAGGCGATCTATGTGGTCGGCCGGGAGGAAGGCTCCGGTACCCGCGACGGCTTTGAAGAGATCATCGGCGCCAAGGGTGAGTGCCAGTACGGCGTTCTGCTGAAGGAGACCGGCGACGTGGTTTCTAAGGTCGCGTCCGAGGAAGCGGCGATCGGCTATATCTCCTACGCCTCCGTCAATGATAAAGTCAAGGCCCTGAAGGTCGGAGGCGTCGCGGCGGAGGAAGCCACCATCGCAGACGGCAGCTACAAGCTCCAGCGCCCCTTCGTCCATGCCTATCGCAAGGGCACCGACGACAAGCTGGTTCTCGCTTACCTTGAATTTCTGAAGACGGATAAGGCGCAGAGCCTGATCAAAGCTGACAAGCTGATCCCGGTGGAATTCTGGAAATAAGGCCGGCGGGGCTTACAGGCTCCCCCTTCCCCCAAAGCGCTTCCGGATACCGCAGACTTTTCCCCTGACTGTACGAACCCTTCCCCTTCATTTCCTGTTCTTTGGCCCGCCGGGAGCGGGCGGCTCCGGCAGGTCTCGCCGCGTACGAACCGCGGCGAGACCTTTCGGGCTGTCCGCTCCCGGCGGGCAAAGAGCAATAGGGCGTTGCAAGACGGTTTAAGAGCGGCGCATAAACGAACAATCAATACAAAAGTCAAAGACCTTTTGATTACGGCTTTATATTCTGTCCAGACGTAAAATCCGGATCGGAGACGAATCCGGAGGAAAGGACTAGGATTCAGATGGAAAAAACCATGAACAACGAGGTGAAGAGGTGTCGCCGGGTAATGCGGAGGCGCTGCCTGACGGTTCTTGCGGTTCTGGCGGCGCTGGCCGGGGCGGCGATGTTTTTTCTTCCCTTTGTCACCTTTCGGCTGGGCGGCGTCGGCTACACCTTTACCTCCCTGCAGGTGGTGACCGGGTACATGAACGTCAAGGGAACGGCGGTTTCCCTGCCGCTTCTCGCCAAAATTGCGGCGGCCGTCTGCCCGCTGGCTTTTCTGGGGGGCGGGGTTCTGGCGGCGCTGAAGAAGCCCCGGCTGGCCGCCGTCGGCTTTATGCTGGCCGCCATCGCACCGCTGACAGTGATGATGACCGGCAATTCGATCACCTCCGTCTTTCTCGATCTCGGCGTGAGCCGGGTGGAGATGGCCTATCACACCTCTCTGGCCGCGATGCTGGTTGCCGGATTGCTGGGCGCGGTGCTTTCCATGACCACTCAGGGGGTGGACCGGCTGGCGGAAGCGATCTTCCTTGTGTTCGCCTGCATGTCGGTGGGCGCGGTGGGAATTATCACCGTGTATATGGTCGTGGCAGGCGCGCCCGCTATCGCGGAGATCGGGCTGGGTGATTTCCTGTTCGGCGCCAAGTGGGCCCCGAGCGCGGGAAGCTACGGAATCCTGTATATGATCCTGACCTCGATCCTCGGGACGCTGGGAGCTATTCTGCTCGGCGTGCCGATCGGCCTGCTCACTGCGATTTTCCTCGCCGAGCTGGCGCCCCGTCCGCTGGCGGCGGTCGTCCGTCCGGCAGTGGAGCTGCTGGCCGGCATCCCGTCGGTGATTTACGGCTTTTTCGGCATGATTATTATCGTTCCGGCGATTAAGGCGGTATTTCCGAACACCTTCGGAGACAGCCTGCTCGCCATGATCCTTATTCTGGCGATTATGGTGCTCCCCACCATTGTCAACGTGTCGGAGACCGCTCTGCGGGCCGTTCCGTCGTCGTACAAGGAGGCGTCCCTCTCACTCGGGAACACCCACATCGGCACCATATTCAGGGTGATGGTGCCGGCCGCGCGGTCGGGCATCCTCGCCGGGGTGATTCTTGGCGTGGGCCGCGCGATCGGGGAGACGATGGCGGTCATCATGGTGTGCGGCAATGTGGTGCAGCTTCCGCAGCTGCTCTCCAGCGTCCGCCCGCTGACCGCCGGCGTGGTGCTGGAAATGAGCTACTCCTACGGCCTCCACCGGCAGGCGCTGTTCAGTATCGGCCTGGTCCTGTTCGTGTTCATCATGATCGTGAACATTTCGTTTACGATGATTTCCAAAAGAGGGGTGAAGATCGATGGCCGCGAGTAAAGCAAGGGCGGCGTCCCTGGCCGCGATGAACACATTCCCAGCCGTGCCGGATGTGTCCCCGGCCGTGCCGGATATGTCCCCGTCTGTGCCGGATATGTCCCCGCCTGTGCCGGGCACGTCTCCGGCCGCCGCGCCGCCCAGCCTTCACCGCCGGCGTCGCCGGGTGAAGGACGGCATGCTGAGCGGGCTGATTTATCTGTGCGCGGGAATCACGGTCTGTATTCTGGTCGGCCTGATCGGGTACATTCTGGTGCAGGGACTGCCCCATATTTCCTGGAACTTCCTGTCCACCGCATATTCCGCGCGGGATAAAGCGTTACAGGGGATTCTGCCCATGATTATCAATACCCTGTACATAGTGGCGCTTACCCTGCTGATCGTGACCCCGATCGGCCTGTCGGCGGCAATCTACCTGACCCAGTACGCCAGACAGGGACGGCTGGTGAAGGCTATCCGTTTCACCACGGAGGTGCTCTCCGGGGTGCCGTCCATCATTTTCGGCCTGTTCGGCTACACCGTGTTCTGCGTCATGCTGGGTATGGGGGTGTCCATCCTCGCGGGCTGCCTGACCATGGCCATCTGTATCCTGCCCACCATCATCCGTACCACCGAGGAATCCCTCCTCGCCGTTCCGGACAGCTATAAGGAAGGGGCGCTCGCCCTCGGGGCCGGGAAGCTGCGGGTGGTTCTGGGAATTGTGCTGCCCTGCGCCATGCCCGGCGTGCTGACCGCGCTGATCCTCGGCATGGGACGGATCGTGGGGGAATCTGCCGCTCTGATCTTTACCGCCGGGATGGCGTACGATATGCCGAGGGAGTTTTTCGGACATATCCTGCAAAGCGGGCGGACGCTGACCCTGCATCTTTACCAGACGGCCAGCCAGGCCACCGACCCGGATGCCTTCCACATTGCCTATGCCACTGCGTCGGTGCTGCTGATTCTGGTCTTCCTGCTCAACCGCCTGGCCAGCCTGCTTTCCCGGGTGTTCAACAAGAATCCGGGCGGCCGCGCCGGATAAGGCGGCGCGGCCGATAGGCACTGACCGCAACATCATAAACGAAAGGACAGGGGAAAGCCATGACTGCGACGACGCAGACGAATACCGCTCCCGTTAAAATTTCGGTACAGGACCTGAATCTGTATTATGGGGATTTTCAGGCCCTGAAGCATGTTACCATGGACATCGGCCGCAACCAGATCACCGCCTTCATTGGTCCGTCCGGCTGCGGAAAATCCACCTGCATCAAAACCTTCAACCGGATGAACGATCTGGTCGCCGGCTGCCGGATTACCGGCGGGGTGAAGATCGACGGAGAGGACATTTACGATCCCCGCACCGATGTGACCCTCCTCCGTCGCCGGGCGGGGATGGTGTTCCAGAAGCCCAATCCCTTCCCGATGAGCATTTACGACAATATCGCCTACGGCCCACGGGTACACGGAATCAAAAACCGAAAAAGGCTGGATGAGCTGGTGGAAACCTCCCTGAAGGGCGCCGCCCTGTGGGATGAGGTGAAAGACCGGCTGAAGGAATCCGCCATGGGGATGTCGGGCGGCCAGCAGCAGCGTCTCTGCATCGCACGGGCGCTGGCGGTGGAACCGGATATCCTGCTGATGGATGAGCCGACCTCCGCGCTCGATCCGATCTCCACCCTCAAGATCGAAGACCTGATGCAGGAGCTGAAAAGGAAATATACCGTAGTAATCGTGACCCACAACATGCAGCAGGCCGGCCGGATCGCGGACAAAACGGCCTTCTTCCTGCTGGGGGAGATCGTGGAATACGACGATACCGTGACCATGTTCAACACCCCGCGGGATAAGCGTACCGAGGATTATATCACCGGCCGGTTCGGTTAAGGCCGGGGAAACGAGGAGACAGCGATGCCGAGAAAAGTATTTGAACAGGAGCTCGCCCGCCTGAACGTCGATCTTGCCGAGATGGGCCGCCGGGTGGATGCCAGTATGCAGGGGACCCTCCAATGCCTGAAGACGATGGATGTCCGTCTGGCGAAAACCATTTTTCCCCGGGACCGGGAAATCAACACCATGGAAAAAAGCATCGAACAGAGCTGTATGAACCTGCTCGCCCTGCAGCAGCCGCTGGCCCGCGACCTGCGGCTGATTACCGCGACGCTGAAGATCATTACCGATATGGAACGGATCGCCGACCAGTGCGCCGATATCTGCGAAATCCTCGCCACCGTGGCGGGAATGGCGGCCCTGCATCCCACCGCTCGCCTTTTACAGATGTTCGATAAGGCGCGGGAGATGTTCCGCAGCGCACTGGACGCGTATCTGCGGGAGGATATCGAGCTGGCGGAGAAGGTATGCCGGGAAGACGACGAGGTGGACGCGCTGTTTTCCGCCGCCGTCCTCGAGCTCTGCAGCCAGATCAGCCGGAGCCAGTCCCGCGTGCCGGAAAACGTCGATTTTCTGTTCATCGCCAAGTATATCGAACGCATGGGCGACCATGCGACCAACATCGCGGAGTGGGCGATTTTTATCCGTACTGGGATACATCCCGACCTGAACAACACGCAGGGCGGCGCCTACGAAGACGGGCAGTCAGAGGAGACGCCCTGACGGCGATAATCCTACTGGACAGGGAAGAGTGTAAAAGCTATAATTGTCATGAAAGGCCAGAGTCCCCATTTGGAAAGGCGTGGTAAAGGTATGGCTTTGGTATATATTGTGGACGATGAACCGCACATTCGTCGTCTGGCCGCCATCGGCCTGAAGGACGCAGGCTTTGAAACGGCGGAATTCTCCGACGGCTCGGTGATGCTGCACGCGCTGAACCAGACGCAGCCCGACGCGGTGCTGCTGGACTGGATGATGCCCGGGCAGGACGGTATGAGCGTGCTGCGCGCCATCCGGGAAAACCCTGCCACCCGCCCCATCCCGGTTATCATGATGACCGCAAGGTCGGACGAGGTGGACCGGGTGCTGGGGCTGGAGCTGGGGGCGGATGATTACGTCACCAAGCCCTTCAGCGTCAAGGAGCTGGCCGCCCGCACCCGTGCGGTAATCCGGCGGCAGGAATACCTCAGCGCGCCGCTGGAGGAGGTTCTATCCGCCGGCGGGCTGACGGTGGATTACACCCGGCGGCGGGTGACCAAAAACGGGCGGGAAATCGAGCTGACCCAGAGGGAATTCGAGCTGCTCTATACCCTGATGAAAACCCCGGGACGGGTGTTTACCCGGGAAATGCTGCTGGATACGGTCTGGAAGGTGGATTTCTACGGCGACACCCGGACGGTGGACGTGCATGTCCGGTATCTGCGGCAGAAGATCGAGGACGAGCCGGATAACCCCAAACGGATTCTCACCGTGCGGGGCGTAGGCTATCGCTTCGCGGAGGAAACCGCCTGAATGGGTACGTTGCAATAATACTAATAGGCTAATTTTACAACTAATATACAAAGAGTAAGCCTGGAAGGGAGGCGTTCCCCCTGCGCAGACGATTTTTCCGGGCGGCGACGCTGGCGATTATCGCCGGGCTGGTGGTCGCTTTCCTTTTTGCCGTTCCTCTCATGGAACAGGTATATACCGACGAAACCGAAAAGAGGCTGGATACCGCATTGGCGCTGATCGGCGGCTATCCCCTGGAGGATACGGACGCCTGTCGGCGGCTGGCCGTGGAGGCGGGGGAACGGCTGAACGGCGAGGTACGCGTCACCCTGATCGCGGCGGACGGAACCGTGCTGGGGGACAGCCGGGCCGATCCGGCCGAGATGGGCAGCCACGCTTCCCGTCCGGAGGTGGAGGAAGCGCTGGAGTCCGGCCGGGGGGAGGACGTCCGCCGCAGCAGTACCACCGGACGGCGGGAGATGTACCGCGCCGAGCTGCGGACACTGCCGGACGGAACAAAAGCGATTTATCGGGTATCCCTGTCTCTGGATGGGGAAAGTCGGGTGCAGTATATGCTTTGGGGCTGCGGGCTGATCGGCATCGTCCTGGGGCTGGGGGCGGCGTTGTTCGCCGCCAACTATTCAGCCGGACGGGTGGTGGAGCCCCTGCAGGAGCTGACCCGCGCCGCCCGGCAGATCGCCGATGGCGATACCGCCGTACGGGTTGCGGACGCCCCGGACGAGATGGGGGAGCTATCCGGCGCGTTTAACCGGATGTCCGAACGGCTGGCCTGTGCGCACGCGGAGCTGGAATACCACTCGGAACGGATGGCCGGTATCCTGCAGGGCATGGACGACGGCGTGATCGCACTGGACGCGGACGGGCGGATCACGCTGCTTACCCGCCGGGCGAGGGAGCTTCTCGGCCCCGCGCCGATGACCGCCGTCCGGCTTCCCGAATGCGGGGAGAATTATCGGTATATCCAGAAACTCCTCGACCGGCTGGCGCAGGAGAGCGAGCCGGTGCGGGACACCGTGGTGCTGGCCGGTCCAACCGAGCGGATTCTCCAGGTTTACGCGGCCCGGGTGAACGAAAGCCGGGAGGGCGGTACGCTGGCTGTGCTGTCCGATGTGACCCGTATCCGCAAGCTGGAGATCATGCGCAGCGAGTTCGTCGCCAACGTGACCCATGAGCTGAAGACCCCGCTGACCTCCATCCGCGGCTATATTGAGCTGCTTCGGAACGGACCACGGGACGAGGAAACCGCGCAGTCTTTTTACGAGATTATCGAGATCGAGGCCGAGCGGCTGCAGAAGCTGACCGACGATATCCTCCAGCTGTCCGAGATCGAAAACGGGGAGCGGGACGTGGACGCCGAAGCCGCGTCGGTGGAGGAAACAGTGGAACGGGTTATGGAGGCTCTCCGGCCTGAGGCGGGACGGCGGCGGGTCTCCTTCCAGACCGAGCTGGAGGATGGGCTGCAGGTGAACGCCAGTCCTCGCCGCTTTCACCAGCTGATGAAAAATCTGATGGAAAACGCGATGAAATACAACCGGGAGGGCGGCAGGGTCACCGTATCCGCCCGCCGGGAACGCGGGGTCGCCGCCATCCGTGTGGAGGATACCGGGATCGGTATCCCGGAAAAGGATATCGGCCGGATTTTCGAACGCTTCTACCGGGTGGATAAGGGACGTTCCCGCGAACTGGGCGGAACTGGGCTGGGGCTGTCCATTGTCAAGCACATTGTCGGTCTTTACGGCGGCGACATCCGCGTGGAAAGCCGGGAAGGGGTCGGTACCACCTTCACTGTCCGGCTTCCGCTGGGGCATGCCGCCGGCACGGACAGTACGATTTCCACATAGCAGAATATATACAAAATGTTGAATCCGACGGAGAATATACGATTCTCTGTCGGATTTTATTTACTTTTGGGGAAACGGCCGTTGCGGGCTGGCAATCCGGCGCGCATTCGTCCCCATGGTTGTATCCCTGGAAGACAAATTCCCGCCAAAAAGCGGGCCGTGCCGCGGAAAATTCGAAATTTTTCTTGCATTATGCACACCCGGATTATATAATGTTTAAGAAACGGGCCGGGTTCCCGGCCCTGAACGCGCAAACGGCGCCTGTGCCGCATCCTTGGCGGCGGGCGGTGAAGAATATGGAGGGATAAGGTTTGAAAAGCAGAAAAGCCATGAAGAAGAGAAGTGTTGTCGCGCTGGCTTTGGCGGCTGCGCTGATGATCGTGCCGCTGGCAGGCTGTACAAAGGACGTCGGCAGCGGCGACGCCATTAAGATCGGCGGCCTGGCTCCGCTGACCGGCGAAGTGTCCCAGTACGGCAAGGCCGTGGACAACGCGGTTAAGCTGGCGGTCAAGGCCATCAACGAAAAGGGCGGCGTCCTTGGCGGCAAGAAGATCGATTACATCTGCTACGACGAGAAGGGCGACCCGAACGAAGCGATCAACGCCTATAACAAGCTCGCCCAGACCGATAAGGTCGTGGCGCTGGTGGGCGACGTGACCTCCAAGCCCTGCACGGCGGTGGCTCAGAAGGCGAAGGCCGACAATATGCCGATGATCACGCCGTCCGGCACGGCGGCAGATATTACCGAGGTGGGCGAGAACGTGTTCCGCGCCTGCTTTATCGACCCGTATCAGGGCCAGCTGATGGCCGACTACGCGGCGAAGAAGCTGAATGCTAAAACCGCGGCGATCCTGTACGACAACGGCGACACCTATTCCACCGGCATCGCCGATGCGTTTGAGGCGGCGGCCAAGGAGCTGGGCATCACCGTGACCAATAAGGAAGGCTACCAGACCGGCAGCACCGACTTCAATTCGCAGCTGACGAAAATCAAGGCCTCCAATCCCGACGTGCTGATGGTGCCGGTGTACTATTCTGACGTCGCGCTGATCGCGGTGCAGGCTAAGGCGCAGGGCATCACCTCTACCTTCCTGGGCGCGGACGGCTGGGATGGCGTACTCGAGAAGATCGACGCCTCCAATGTGGACGCGGTGGCAAACAGCTATTTCTGCAGCCAGTATTCGGCCACCAGCACGGACGCAGACCTGCAGGCGTTCCTGAAGCTGTATAAGGAAACCTATGGGATGGACGCGAACATGTTCGCCGTTCTTGGCTACGATTCGATGATGATTATGGCGGACGCGATCAACCGCGCCGGCTCCACCGATTCCGACAAGATCATCGAGGCGCTGAAGAGCACCAACTACAAGGGGCTGACCGGTACCACCACCTTTGACGAGAAGCGTAACCCGGTCCGCGAGGCGATCATTACCAACTGCAAGGACGGCAAGTACGGCTTTGTAGAGAACTACAGTATTTCGAAATAAAAAAGCCTTTTCGGGGTGATGGCGTCCCGAAAAACGGAATAGAGCGGGAAAAGAGGGTGGCGTGCTCACCCTCTTTTCCCGGTTTCAAGCCGGTTTGCGGACAGGCATTCCGGTATAGAGGGCCAAGTACAGAGTGGGAAGGTGCGACGATGAAAGACTTCATGAACTTTATAGCGCAGATACTCAACGGGCTGGGGCTGGGGAGTATTTATGCGCTGGTTGCGCTCGGCTACAGCATGGTGTATGGTATCGTGCAGCTGATCAACTTTGCTCACGGCGATATTATTATGGTGGGCAGCTATATTGTCTATCTGGTGCTGGTGCTGTTGAAAGCGCCGCTGTGGATCGCCGTGCTCGCCGCTGTTTTGATCTGCGCTGTTGCGGGCGTGGTGATTGAGCGGGTCGCTTATCATCGGCTTCTGGTTCACGACGCTCCCCGTATTTCGCTGCTGATTACCGCGCTGGGCGTGAGCATCTTCCTGCAGAACCTCTTTATGCTGCTGTTCGGTTCGGAGCCGCAGTCCATGCCGCAGATGTTCGGCAATCAGGTGCTGGAGCTGGGGGCGCTGAACGTCAGCCTTTCCACGGTTTTGAATATTATCGTATCCATCCTGATGATGGCGGGGCTCCAGCTTCTGGTGAAAAAGACCAAGACCGGCAAAGCCATGCAGGCCACGTCGGAGGACGCCGGCGCCGCCAAGCTGATGGGGATCAACACCAACCGTGTGATCGCTGTCACCTTCGCGGTCGGCTCGGCGTTGGCGGCGGTCGGCGCGCTGCTGTACTGTAATACCTATCCGCAGATCAAACCGGTTATGGGCAATCTGCTCGGCCTGAAGGCTTTTGTGGCGGCGGTGCTCGGCGGCATCGGCTCCATTCCCGGAGCGATGATCGGCGGCTATGTGCTCGGCGTGGCGGAAAGCCTCACCAAGGCGTATATCAGCAGCACCCTGACCGACGCGGTGGTGTTCGGAATTCTGATCCTTGTGCTGCTGGTCAAGCCGACCGGCATTATGGGCAAGAACCGGAAGGAGAAGGTGTGAGTATGGCCATGATGAATCCGACGAAGAAGAAAAGGACGCTGGTCTCCTACGCGGTGAATCTGGTCCTGACGGCGCTGCTGTTCATCGTTTTGTTTCTCCTGATGAACACCGGCGTCATGAACCGCTACCAGGCCGACCTGGTTACCATGGTGTGCATCAACGTTATCCTGGCGGTCAGCCTGAACCTGGTGACCGGTGTGCTTGGTCAGCTCGTGCTCGGCCATGCCGGCTTTATGCTGGTGGGCGCGTACGCGGCGGCTTTGTTTACCAAAAACTGCGGGCTGCCGCTGCCGGTCGCCCTGCCGATCGGGCTGGTGCTGGCCGGTCTGCTCGCCGCCGTGTTCGGGATTATCATCGGTATCCCCGCCCTGCGGCTGCGGGGGGATTACCTGGCGATTATCACCCTCGGCTTTGGGGAGATTATCCGGGTGGTGGCCAACAATCTGAAAATCACCAACGGCGCCATGGGGCTTTCCGGTATTGAATCTCTGAACAACCGGGAGCACCCCGCCGCGATGTTTATTTATGCGTTTGTCCTTGCCGTGCTGGTGGTCTTTATGATGTTCACCTTCGGACGTTCCCGGCATGGCCGGGCGGTCATCGCCATCCGGGAGGATGAGATTGCCGCGGAATCCTCGGGGATCAACACTACCTATTACAAACTGCTCGCCTTTGTGATGGCGGCGTTCATCGCCGGTGTGGCGGGCGGCTTGTACGCTCATCAGCTCGGCCTGGTCGACCCCTCCAAGTACGACTTCAACAAATCGGTCGAAATCCTGATTATGGTGGTGCTTGGCGGTATGGGCTCCATCACCGGTTCTATTATTTCCGCTACGGTGCTCACCCTGCTTCCGGAGTTCCTTCGCGATTTTTCGGATTACCGGATGCTGATCTACTCGATTATCCTGATCATCGTTATGCTGTTCAAGCCGACCGGCCTTCTCGGACGGTATGAGCTGTCGCTTACGAAGATTTTCCGTAAGCTGTTCGGTTCCCGCCCGGCGCGGAAAAAGAAAGGGGAGGTGTGACGGATGACCGTACTCGAGACCAAGGACCTCGGCATCACGTTCGGCGGCCTGCGGGCGGTAGACGACGTTTACCTGCGGATTGAGGATCAGGAGATCGTGGGCTTGATCGGGCCGAACGGCGCGGGCAAAACCACGGTGTTCAACCTTCTGACCGGCGTGTACGCCCCGACCAAGGGCGCCATCCGGTTCATGGGGGAAAGCATCATCGGCAAAAAGCCGTACCAGATCAACCGGATCGGCATCGCCCGTACCTTCCAGAACATCCGCCTGTTCAAGGCGATGACGGTGCTGGATAACGTCAAGGTAGCGATGCAGCAGCATATGAAATACAGCGTCGCCTCCGCGATCCTCCGTCTGCCTTCCTATTGGAAGGAGGAGCGGAAAACCACCGAAGAGGCGAGGGAACTGCTGAAAATTTTTAATATGGAGGAGCTGGCCGAGCAGCAGGCGTCCAACCTGCCGTATGGGCAGCAGCGGAAGCTGGAGATTCTCCGTGCGCTGGCCGCCCGTCCCAAGCTGCTGCTGCTGGACGAACCGGCCGCCGGCATGAACCCCACCGAAACACGGGAGCTGATGGAGACCATCCGTCAGATTCGGGAGATGTTTGGGGTGTCTATCCTGTTGATCGAGCACGACATGAGCCTGGTGATGGGCGTCTGCGAGCGGATTTATGTGCTGGACTACGGCACCCTGATCGCGGACGGCACCCCGGAGGAAATCCGTTCGAACGAGAAGGTCATCAAGGCTTATCTGGGCGGCTGACGGAAAGGTGCATCCGGGATCATTGCGCGGTCGCGTCCGCATTTGAAGAAAGGGAGGCTGTTTATGCTGACCGTTAACGATATCAATGTATATTACGGCGCTATTCATGCCCTGAAGGGAATTTCTTTCCATGTGGAGGAAGGGGAGGTCGTCTCTTTGATCGGCGCCAACGGCGCGGGGAAGACCACGGCGATGCACACCATCTCCGGCCTGCTCCGTTCCCGTTCGGGGGATATTACTTTCATGGGGGAAAGCATCGCCAAGGCGGAGCCGCATAAAATCGTGCGGATGGGGCTGGCGCAGGTTCCCGAAGGCCGGCGGGTGTTCTCCGCTATGACGGTGGAGGAAAATCTGGAGATGGGGGCTTTTATCCGGAAGAGCGGGGAAAAGGCGGGGATCGGAGAAGACCTGGAAATGGTCTATACCCGCTTTCCCAGGCTGAAGGAACGCCGCCGCCAGCAGGCGGGCACCCTCTCCGGCGGCGAGCAGCAGATGCTGGCCATCGGCCGGGCCCTGATGTCCCGCCCGAGGATGCTGTTGCTGGATGAGCCGTCCATGGGCTTGTCCCCCATCCTGGTACAGGAAATTTTCGATTGTATCCAGGAGGTGAAGAAGGGAGGCACTACCGTCCTGTTGGTAGAACAGAACGCGAAAATGGCGCTATCCATCTCCGATCGGGCGTATGTGCTGGAAACCGGAACGGTCTTTCTGGAGGGAAAAGCCGCCGATCTGCTGGATAACGAGCAGGTTCGCCAGGCTTATCTGGGCTCGTAATTTTCCCCACCGGATCAAAACGGGACGCCGGACGGCGTCCCGTTTTCTGCGGAAAATGGATTTTTTCAGTTCAAAAATCCGGAACCGTATAAAGCCAAAACCGCTCAATTTCTACCTTTTGAGATAGCATGGGGATTCGCGTGAAAATACGATGCTTCAACCTTTTCACGCCGGAATTTGATCCTTAGCCGCAAAAAGCGCTGCGGCAATTTCGACCGTTGGCCGAAACCGTCTCAAATTCAACAAGGAATGGGGATTATCATGGACAAAGGGATGGCCCGCCGGGGAGAGCTTTTCCGAGCCGGGTTCCGCTGCGGCGCGCCGATCATGCTGGGGTACGCGCCGGTTTCGTTTGCCTTCGCCGTTACGGCGGTTGCGGAAGGACTGCCCTGGCCGGTCGCTCTGCTGATCTCGCTGAGTAATTTCACCTCGGCCGGGCAGGTGGCGGGCGCCGGCCTCATGGCGACCGGCGCCCCCCTTCCGGAGATCGGGGTGACGGTGTTCATCATCAATATCCGATATTTTCTTATGTCCCTTTCCCTGTCCCAGAAGCTCCAGTCCATGCCGGTGCTGAAGCGTCTTCTGGTGGCAAACGGGGTGACGGACGAAATCTTTTTTCTCGCCATGCAGCAGAAAGGACAGCTTTCCGGCTGGTTTTTTGCTGGTCTGGCGGCCGGGCCATATCTCGGCTGGACGGCTGGTACGCTGCTGGGCGGGCTGGCGGGGGCTGTCCTTCCAGCCGCCCTGTCCTCCGCGCTGGGGATCGCCCTGTACGCCATGTTTATCGCCATTGTGATCCCGCCTGCGAAAAAATCCCGTCCGGTGGCGCTGGTGACGGCGGGCGCAGTGCTCCTCGCCTGTCTGTTCCGGTATTTGCCGGGACTGAAGCTTCTCCCTTCCGGCTGGGCGCTGATCCTCTGCGCAGTGGCGGCTGCGGCGGCGGGGGCGTTATTTTTCCCGATTGGGGAGGAAGCGGACGGGGAAGCGCCCGCAGAAGGGGGACGGACGGCATGACCGGCTGGATATACTGGATCGCCGCGATCGCGGTGATGGCGCTAGTGACCTATGTGCCGCGGGTGCTCCCGCTGACGCTGGTCCGCCGGCGGATCGAAAGCCCTTTTCTGCGTTCATTCCTGTACTATATGCCCTTTGCGGTGCTGGGGGCGATGACTTTTCCCGCGGCGCTGTACGCCACCTCCTCCCCGCTGTCGGCGGCGGTTGGCCTGCTGGTCGCGCTGGCAATGGCGTTCTGGGGAAAGCAGCTTCTGCCGGTGGCGCTGGCCTCTACGGCGGCGGTGCTGCTGACCGAGATGCTGATGCGGCTTCTGCACTGGCTGTAATCCGTGCGGCGATGGTTTTTATTCGAGTATGAACACACTCTAACCCATTCCTTCAGGGATACCTGGCAAGGAGGAATTGGTTACGAGCTGCTCGTTTTCTCTTACCCGTCCCGGCGATTGGGCGGAAGAGACCAACCCCATTATCCTGGAAGAAGTAGAGAGCGTTCTGGACAAATTGCCTTCCGGCTTTCGAATCGACCGCCGTGTCGGCGCGAGTATGACCCTTCCGACCGGGCGGACCCACTTGATCGGGAGCGGGGGCGTTTGTGGAGTATTATGACGGAGCCAGGGAGAAAAGCCGGGCGCGCCTCTTTCTTTCCGGCTGTCCGGAATTTTCGATAGCGGAGGAACGGCGGAGACTGTCGGTTTCCAATTTGACGAAAGCGTTTGGGGCCAGCATACAGAGCGGGGAGTTTGAGATATATACCAGAGAGCAGGTCGCGGGCAGCGTTGGATAGAGCGAAAGCAAAAACAGCCCGAAGAAGTTCAATTGGCTTGGCCGGATTTTTTTACTGGTCATGCCCCCTTTTTGGTACGAATTCCGGCCGGATAAAAGCCGGTTTAAAATTCCTGGGACGGCGGCGGAAGCGGCGCGGACCGGGAATTTTCGCTGCGGCGCTGCGGTCGGAGACCTGAGCGAACTCAAAGTGGGCCGTCCGTCTCGCGGTGGATAAGTGCCGCGTTGCGGTGGAAAGCGAGGAATCTTAAGAATGTTTTCGTTTTTTCTGCCATTTCAAATCACTTTTTTTCAGCTATAATAAACAACGCGTCAAAAATAATAACAGGTTTGTAACAAAGATTGCGATTCAAGGGCAGAATATGGCATAATGTCGTTTGGAAAAATACCGACAGGCATTTTTGATTACGCCGCCGCAGAAGGCTGGAACAGGAGCCTTGCGGGGGGGATTGAAAAAAGCGCGCTGCCGTGAAAGACAGATATCAAGGTCATGCAGAGACGGCACACTGTAAGGAGGTGGGGGACATACAGAGCAGCAAAAGCGGGAAGATAGGGCTGAGAGATATCCGGGAAAACCTGAAACAGCCGTGGTTGCTCGCACTCCTTTTTGTCGCCGGCATCCCCCTTTTTCCGGAATATATCGCGCCGGTTTTGGCGGGCGGCGCTCTTCTGGCGGCATATTTTGACGCAAAAAAACGGCAGCGCCAGGTGATGATCGGCGCGCTTGGAAAAGTGATTCTGGTTTATATCGCCTATATGGCGTTCGGCCTGCTGTATACGCCGCATTTCCTCTCCACGCTGTCTACGGTGGGAATGTGGGCGGTTATGTTTTTGGTTTATCTGGCGATCACCACGGTTTTGACCGACCGCAGCCGCCTGGATACCGCCCTGTTCTGCATCTCTCTGGTGGCTGGGCTGGCCGGGCTGATCGGCTGCGTGCAATACGGGTTGCGGGCGTTTCTGGGACTAGATATTTCCCTGCAGTTCTGGCGGTTCATCGACCAGGTGGTGTTTGAATGGCTGCCGCTCAAGCTCCTGCCGATTACCACCGATCTCCGGGTTTCCTCCACCTTCAACAACCCGAATATTTTCGCGGAATATCTGGTGATGGTGATCCCCTTCCTCTCCTATTATGCGTTCAGCGGACGGCGGACCGGCGCGCGGGTCCTCTGCCGCTGCTGCCTGCTGGCGGCGGTCGGCGGGGTGGCGTTTTCCTTTTCCCGCGGCTGTTATCTCTCGCTGCTCGTTATCGCTCTGATTTTCACTGTAGCGAATATCCGCAAAATTATGCTGATTATTGTCACCGCCGCGTCGGCGCTTTTGCTGATCCCGGAATCGGTGCTGGCCCGCCTTTTCTCGGTGACCGGGATGGACGCCTCGGTCAGCGAACGGCTGGATATCTGGGAGGCCGGGCTGCATACTATCGGCCAGGATCTCCTGTTCGGGATGGGGGCGGGGGTGGATAACACCTGGGATATGCTGCTTCGGCACGGCATCAATGCGCCGCACATGCATAACCTCCCCTTGCAGCTTTTGGCGGAGGGCGGCGTGATCGCCCTGGGCATTCTGCTGCTGGCGGGCTGGAGGCTGCTTCGCGGCGGGGTGGATATGCTGCACCACTCCCGGGATAGCCGCATGATGGGCGTGGTGTTTATCGCCTTTGTCGCTGCGTTCTGCATGGACGGCATGGTGGATTTTCCCCTGCTGACTCCCAAGCTGGTCGGAATATTCCTGATGGTTCTTGCCCTTGGAGACGCGGCGGGAAAGCTGTATCTCGATCAGGCTATGCAGCCTCTGACGGATACGGCCCCCTTTTCCCGTATCGCCCGTTTTATACGGAAGCATCGGGAAAAGGCCTATGCCAACATGCCGCTCGAAAAATGATACGGTGGATCGGTGGAAGAAAAGGGGACGGCTGCAACGCGGTGTTTTGCAGCCGGCCCCTTTTTCCTGTCGGAGCGTCGCCGGGGCGCCAATATATTTGTGTCGCGATTTCTTTTGCGGCATGATTTTTTCCGGAAACTTTGCGTGTCAAAATAATTTTAAAACAATCGGCTTGACATCCCGCGTGGAATACGGTAACATAGTATCGAAAACCAGATGGGTGAAAACAGGAAGGCGCTCTTTCTCCTGCGGGACGGCAATCTTCGGAAGAAGGAAATCGCTTTTTGAAAGGAATGGGGTCATCTATGTATCGTATTACGACCGATTCGACCTGCGATCTGCCGCAGGAGTTTTATCAGGAGCGCGGCATTGCGTATATTGGGCTGAGCTTCCAGCTGGATGGGAAGGAATATAAAGAAGGCGCCGACGTCGCCGTGACCTCGAAAGAGTTTTACGACCAGCTCCGGGCGGGGAAGGAATCCTCCACCATGCAGGTCAACGCCTTTGAGTTCATGTCCTTTGTCGAGCCGTTTCTTGCTGCCGGGGAGGATGTGCTCCACATCGCGTTTTCCAGCGGGCTGAGCGGCACCTGCGATTCCTGCCGGCGCGGGGCGGAGGAGCTGAAGGAGAAATATCCCGACCGCACGGTGATCGTGGTCGACAGCCTGTGCGCCTCCATGGGCGAGGGACTGCTGGTGTTTTACGCGGATGAAAACCGGAAGGCCGGCATGTCCCTGCAGGAAAACGCGGAATGGCTGGAAAACAACAAGCTTCATCTCTGTCACTGGTTCACCGTGGACGACCTGATGTTCCTGCACCGGGGTGGGCGGGTAAACAAAGCGTCCGCCATCTTCGGCTCTCTCCTCGGGATCAAGCCGGTTCTGCATGTGGACGACGAAGGACACCTGATCCTGGTCTCCAAGGCCAGAGGCCGGGTCGGCTCGATCGACGCGCTGGTGCAGCGGCTGAAGGAGAGCGCGAACGACGATATCAGGGAGCAGACGGTGTTCATCAGCCACGGCGACTGCCTGGACGAGGCGGAGCTGCTGGCCGATAAGCTGCGCAAGTCCGTGGGTATTGAGAAAATTGTGATTTCAGATATCGGGGCGGTGATCGGCTCCCATTCCGGCCCCGGCACCATCGCCGTCTTCTTTATGGGCAAGCAGCGGTAAGAATTGGTGGAATCCCTCCTGTCCTGAAAGCAGGAACGTTCGGAAAACGGAATAAGGTTGAGTGCGCCGCGGGATCGAAATTCCGCGGCGCATTTTTTGACGGGCGGATAATCCAAGCCGGAGACAAACGGGGGCATGATCGGCGCGGTTTTTTTCGTCCTTCGTAAAGAAACTCTTGATGAAGAGTGGGCGAAATGCAGAAAAGCGGCCGGGAATCGGTTGCTCTCTTTAGAAAAATATGCTACAATATACGATATCTGTAAAGCGGAACGGTTCGGTGCGGATAAGCATGGCGCCGCGGCAAACGCGCTTCCGGCAGTATTCCCGGACATGGCCTGGGTTTCGTTTGAATCCGAAAATTTTGGAAAAGGCGAGGGTAGACGCCAATGAAAAAGACGTCCGATTCAAAAACCAATTTTTTACGCGTGGTTATCCTGGCGATCGTGTTTCTGTCGCTGACCTGCCTGCTGTACCTCGGCTTTCAGGAAGACAAGCAGCTGGTCACGCAGAACCAGAAGCTGCTGTATTCCCTCGGCTTCGGCGGCCTGCTGGCCGGATTGGTGACGCTGTTGCTCGCCGTTCAGACGGAGGAGCACGCGCCTGCGGCGAAGAGCAAATGGTTTTATCCCGCGATGGCCGGACTCCTTGGGCTGGCCTGTATGGCGCTGGCCTACATGTATATGGGCGTGTGGCCGGTGGGCGACCGCAGCGTGATGGTAGTGGATATGCATCACCAGTATGCGCCGCTGCTGGCCCAGCTGCGGGATATGATTCTCCACGGGGGAAACGGACTGTATTCCTTTGATATCGGCCTGGGCGGGAGCTTTCTGCCTCTGTTCGCTTATTATCTTTCCAGCCCCTTCAACCTTCTGCTTACGCTTTTCCCGGAAAGCATGCTCAATGAGGGAATCCTGGTTATTACCCTGCTGAAAAATGCGCTGACCGCCTTCTGCTTCGCGCTCTGCGTTCAGTATATCTATCGCCGCCGGGATATTTCGGTGGTGGTGACGTCTATCATGTATTCCATGATGATGTATCTGATCGCGTATTCCTGGGATATCATGTGGCTGGACTGCGTCATGATCCTGCCGATTGTGGTCATGAACTTTGAAAAGCTGATGCGCACCGGCAAGTACCTGCCGTATGTGCTTTCTCTGGCTTATGCGCTGTACGCGAATTACTACATCGGCTTTATGCTCTGTGTGTTCCTGGTGCTGTATTTCCTCTGCTTCTCCCTGCGGCAGGTGCGTACCTTTTCTTCCCGCCGGCGGTTTTTCGGCCGGTTTGCCATCGGTTCCCTGCTGGGCGGCGGGCTGGTGATGTTCCTGCTGGTTCCTACCTACCTGGCGCTCGGCCAGACCTCGGCCGCCGGCGGGACCCTGCCCGAGATGAAGAACAATTTCGACATGTTTAACCTTCTCGGCCGGCACCTGTATGAGACGTCCCCCACCATCCGTTCAGGGAACCTGCCGAATATCTACTGCGGCATTCTGTCGATTTTCCTGCTCCCGATTTTCGCCACGATGCGGTCTATCCCGATGCGGCGGCGGGTATCCTATATCGGCCTGCTTGGAATTCTGGGCGCGAGCCTCGTTCTCAACCAGTTTGACCTGCTCTGGCATGGCCTGCACGCGCCGAACGATCTGCCCTATCGCTTTTCCTTCCTGTATTCCTTCGTTCTGCTGCTGATCGCGTATGAGACGCTCATCCATATCCGGGAGATTCGTTTCCGCCAGATTAGCGGCACGTTCCTTGGTCTGCTGGCCTACCTGATGCTGGAGGAACGGTTCGGGGACGAGGCGTACGGTTTCTCTACGATTTATGTCAGCCTGCTGCTTGTCGGGCTGTACGCCGTGATTACCGGTCTGGTCTCCCGCCGGCGGATTTCCGTCCGCCCGGCCTACTGCCTGCTTCTTCTGGTGGTAACGGCGGAAATGGTGTTCAACGGCGGCGCTTCTTTCCAGGCGGTCAACTCGAAGGAATATTTCACCGCCCGCGCGGATTATGTAGCCAACGACGTGACCAAAGCGTTGCATACGGCGGTGAACCGCACCGAGGAGATCGGGGACGCCGCGGCGAACGGCGCGTTTTATCGTCTGGAATTCCTGCCCCGCCGCACGACGGTGGATACCGCGCTGTACGATTATCATGGCTGCACGGTATTCGCTTCCAGCAATCCGCAGAGCGTGACCAAGTTCATGGGCTATCTAGGATACGCGGTCAATGGGGTGAACAGCTACCTGTATAAAAGCTTTGTCCCCACTACGGATTCTCTGCTCGGAATCAAGTATGTCATACTGAACAACAATCTGGGGAGCCATCCGCAGCTGACCCAGCTGGAGCAGACCGGCACGGATGAAAATCCTTATTACATCTATGAAAATGCCGACGCGCTTCCGGTCGGCTTTGTGGTGAATGCTTCGATCAAAAGCTGGACGCCGGTGAAGTACAATCCGATCGCGTCGCAGAACTCTCTGTTCGCCAGCCTGACCGGCAACGCGGACGAGCTGTTTGCCCTGGCCGCGACCGAGGTGGATGCCGAGAGCAGCGGGTACGGCAGCACGGGCGGCGGCTCCAGCTTCTCGGTCAATCCGGGAGACGGCCAGCAGACCGCTAAGTTCAACGCTGCGGTGGCGGAGACCGGGCAGGTATATGTGTATATCGACTGCGGCGCAGCTAAAAGCATCAGCGTGAGCAGCGGCGGCAATACCTGGAGCGTCAGCCCCCGCGAGCCTTTTATGATCGATGCCGGAAGCCTGAGCGCCGGCGACACGGTCTCGGTTTCGATCACAGCGGAAAGCAATTGCACCGGCAACATTTATGTCGCGACGCTGAAAAAGAGCGTATACGAGGCCAAGCGGAACACGCTGGCCGAAAGCCCCTTTGTGGTGGAAGAATACAGCGATACCCACTTTTCCGGCACCGTCAGCGCCGTGAAAGGCGGGGTGCTCTTTACCTCCATTCCCTATGATGCGGGCTGGACGGTAAAGGTGGACGGCAAGAAGGTGGAAACCTTCGCCGCCGGCGACGCGATGCTGGCATTCGACATCGGCGCCGGCGAGCATACGGTGGAGTTGCACTTCTTTACGGTCGGCCTGATTCCCGGCATTGTTCTGAGCATCCTCAGCCTGCTCCTGTTGATCCTTCTGCTCTGGTTCATCCAGAAAAAGGTGAACCGCCGCGATCCGGGGGATGACGAATTCGCCGCGTTTGGCCGCCTGCTTCACGGCGCGGCGTCCGGCCGGGCGGCAGGGTTGTCCTCCCCGCCGCCGGCAGCGTCTGGGGAAGCGGTGCCGGGTGTCCCGGCGGATGGAACCGTTCCCTCGCCGGAAGCCGTCGGGGAAGCGCCGCAGGCACCCGAGGAAACCGGCGCGGGTTCCGGTACCCCCGCCGGGGGGGCCGGTACAGCCGGAAATCGCCCGGATACTGACGACAGGGAAAAGGACGATCGCGGCTTCGACTACGATACCGATGCCGGGTTCTGATCCGGATAAAGACCAAAACCCTCCCCGCCGGCAGTGAACCGAACCAGCAAAAACGGACAATAGACAAAATCCCCCCTGATGTAGGAAAATAGAAACATCAGGGGGGATTGCTATGAGCAAGAGGAATTACACGCACATACAGGAGTTCCTGCCAGAGATCGAAGAAATGATAGCGGCAGGAAAAAGTCAGAGGGAAGTAGCAGAACACTTCGGATTCAAGGACAAATATGTAGTAAAGGAAGTACTGAAACGACAGCGTCGCAAGCAAAGGAAAATAGAGGCAGGGATTGTTCCGCGCCCAAAGGGAAGGCCCAGAAAAGATACAGCAGTGAGAGATATTGTTGCAGAGCAGGCTTATGAAATCAAGCGTTTGCAGATGGAGAACGAATTGCTGCGGGATTTTCTGCGATCCACAGGAAGGAGGTGAGAGCGAGAGTAAAGTACGCGGTCGTCTATCGCCATCGAGAAAAGTATCCAGTAGCAGTCATGTGTAACTTCTTTTCGGTGTCCAGAAGCGGATATTACAGTTTTGTGCATCGGCTTGGCAGGCCGGAGAAAGACGCGCAGATGGCAGAGAAGATACGACGGCAGCAAAAGAAATGTTTTCATACCTACGGATATCGTCGAATGTGGCAATGGCTGAAAAACAGCGAAGGCATCTGTCACAATCCCAAAACCATCCTTCGGGTTATGAAAAAGT
>ERZ827520.540-NODE-540-length-58622-cov-11.820360_pt1 | contig 58622 bp, 56 predicted proteins | sample MGYA00519581_ERZ827520 | MGnify/ENA primary metagenome ERZ827520 (study PRJEB31778, sample SAMEA3449339) | human gut metagenome | biome: human gut; feature: human-associated habitat; material: faeces | place: United Kingdom | collected 2010/2012 ... | reverse complement strand
CGGCCGCCACGCTCGGATGCAAGAATCCAATCGGACAAAATCGAGGCGTTTTTAATAAAGACCTCTAAAAAGGCTTTTCTTGGGCGAACCTTCTATAATCCGCAGGGCGTTTCCTCTCCGCTTCCTCTCCGTCGGGACGCTCGATGTCCGCCGCCTTCGCAGAAATGCGGGGAAAATGCCGTGCAAGTACTGTTCCTCTGCGGCAAAGACACAGCAGGGAAGCAGAATCAATAGTTTTCGGCTTTGATGCGGAAGTATGCCTTCGGATGATCGCACACGGGGCAGATTTCCGGCGCTTTCTTGCCGACGACGATGTGGCCGCAGTTGCCGCACTGCCAGATGGCGACGTCGTCGCTGACAAACACGGTGCCGCCCTCGACCTTGGAAAGCAGCTTTCTGTACCGCTCCTCGTGCTCCTTTTCGATGTTGCCGACCATTTCAAAGAGGGCGGCGATCTTCGTAAAGCCCTCCTCCTTGGCCTCCTTGGCGAAGGTGGCGTACATATCCGTCCACTCGTAGTTTTCGCCGTTGGCCGCGTCCAGCAGATTCGCGGCGGTGTCGGGCATCTCGCCGTCGTGCAGCAGCTTGAACCAGATCTTGGCGTGTTCCTTCTCGTTGTTCGCGGTCTCCTCGAAGATTTCCGCGATCTGCACATACCCTTCCTTGCGCGCCTTGCTCGCGTAGTAGGTGTACTTGTTCCGCGCCTGGCTTTCGCCGGAGAAGGCGGTCATCAGATTGGCTTCGGTTTTAGATCCTTTCAGTTCCATAACGCATATGCTCCTTTTCTTTTTTTGTTTTGGCTTGGCAGTCTGGGCACACGCCCCGAAAAATGATCTCGTTTGCGCGTAGCGCGTAGCCGCTTTCCCTTGCGATGCGCTTGGGAATCGAGCTGTCGAACGGCACGCTCGTGATGTCGCCGAAATAGCCGCAGACCTCGCATTCGATGTGATAGTGGTCGTAGACGGTCTTGTCGAACCGGTCCGGCTCGTTGGGAATGGTGATCCGCCGAATCTTGCCGTCGGCGGTCAGCCGGTTCAGATTGCGGTAAACCGTCGTCAGGCTAACGTTCGGCATCGACGCCGCCACGCGTTCGTAGACCTGCATCGCGGTCGGATGGTCGTCCGCCCGCAGAACGGCTTCGAGGATCAGCCTGCGCTGCCCGGTCATCCGTTCAAAGGCCATGCGCTCAGCCTCCTTGCTCTGTTTTTCTTACGCGTCCAGTATAGCATAAATGCAAACGATTGTCAATAGGGGAGCGAAAAAATCGTCCGCCGCACAAAACGCGGCGAAGCGGGTTTCTTCAGCAGGCAATCCAAATATAGCAGATTTTGTCGGTTGTGCGCTCTACGACGCCGCCGTTGGACAAAGCGACCTTGCGGGAGGGCAGATTGTCCTTGTGGATGGTAAGCAGGACCTTCGGGATGCCGAGGGCGGCGCATTGCGCGAGCAGCAGACGCATAAGGGCCGTTCCGTATCCCTTTTGCCGTTCGGCGGGACGGACCGCGTAGCCAATGCTTCCGCCGTCCTCCAGCAGCTTATCGGTCAGGAAATGGCGGATTTTGCCGTACCCGACCGGCCGGTTGCCGTCAAAAAGCCAATAGGTGCTTTCCGGCACCTTCCAGCCGTCTGCCAGCCCCTCCTGCGCCGCGTCGGCTAGGCAGCTTTGCAGCCACGCGCGGAATTCGCCGTAGGATTTCCCGTGCATTGGGTTGATAAAGCCGTTTTCCTGCGCCGGCATTTCCTGCAGCATTTGGTATACGGCTTCGCCGTCGGTTTCGGACAGCGCGATCAGCTTCAGTTCCATACGTTCCCCTTCCGATTCAAAAATAGCGGCCCGCCGGCTGCTGCGCGTTCAGAGCAGCTCGTCGAGCAGGGTGTAATAACGCAGCTTTTCCGCATCCGGCTGCAGGCCGAGCGCGTCGAAGAACGCGTCCTCCGAGACGGTCCGCCGCACCTTGCCGTCGTAAACGCCCGCCAGATTTTGCCGCAGGCTGCGCAGGCAGAGCGCGATGTCGGTGTACGCGTCGGCGATTCCGGCGCGGCCGAGGTCTAAGAAAAAAGCGCGGCCGCCGCCGTCAAAAAAGAGGTTCGGCAGGCAGCAGTCGCCGTGTGTGAAGACGGCGTGTTCCTTTGGCCGGTGCGTCTCCAGCCAGCCGAGCAGAGAGGCGGGGGAGTCGAACCCGTGCGCTGACAAAACGGCTTCGTCCGGATCGCACAAGCCGCTTTCGACCTGCACTTTTGCGGCGCGCAGCTTGGCGCCGGTCGCGTCGGGCAGCGGACAGCCGCCGAGGTCCACATCCCGCAGGGCGCGCAGCGCGCTGGACAGAAGGACGAGCAGCCTGTCGGGGTCGTCCAGCAGCGCGCCGTCGGCGGCGGACACGGCCTTGAGCCGCTCCGTGAGCAGATAATCCCTGCCGTTTTCGCGCGCGTCGGCCAGCAGCGCGGGGACGGGCAGTCTGCCAGCCAGCCAGCGCAGCGCCGTCCGCTCGGTTTGCGATTCATCGGAGGCGGGCGCGATTTTCAGCGCCTGCGTGTCCGACAGCCAGACCTCCGCGCCCGAAAGCCCGATGCGGCAGGGCGTGAACGCGCCGCCGTCGAGCCGTTCCCGGACGGCTGCGGGCAGGACGTCAGTCCACGGTGAGGATGCGGTTTTCACGGATGGCCTTGTCGGCGAGCAGCGCCGCCTTGAAGGCGGAGAATACCTCGTCGATGGTCGGGTCGCCGTCGCTGTCGGTTTCGATCATATCGATGAGCGTCATCAACTGCCCGTACATATTCTTATAAGTGGAAATGTTGTTGATCGTTTCGTACACGCCGGTATCGGAATGGTAGATTTCGATTCGGTCGCCCTCCTCGCGGTCGCGGTCGCGCATCTCGCTCAGCGTGAGGGAGATGCGGCCCTTGGTGCCGATGAACTCCTTGAGGTTGCAGCTTGCGGTGCTTTTCGACCAGCCGGCCTCGTAATAGCCGCGGCAGCCGCCGTCCATCTCGAAGTTCATAATCCCGTAGTTGTAGGTGGGCGCGTCGCTTTCGATGGTGGTGCCCATGCCCCAGACCTTGGTGATCTTCTGGCCGGTGAACCATTGGGCGACGTCGGTGTAATGCACGCCGCAGTCGATGATCGGCGAGCAGTCGGCCAGCAGCTTTTTGTAGCGCTCCCAGTTCATCGTGTGGTGGTTCTGCGCCATGCGGATGAGCACCGGTCGGCCGATGACGCCGTCGTCGATGAGCGATTTGATCTTCCGATACGAATCGTTGTGGCGCAGGATGTGCGCGACGAGGCACTTCTGCTTGGACGCCTTGACGGCGCGCACGAACGCCTCGCCCTCCTCGAGCGAGCCGGCGATCGGCTTTTCGCAGAGCACATGCTTGCCGTGCGCAAAGCAGTCCTGCATGATCGGCAGGTGGGAGGCGGTGTAGGTCGCGATGATGCAGATGTCTACGTCCGCGCGTTCCAGAAAGGGGCGGTAGTCGGGTCCGAAGGCGAGTGCGCCGAAGCGCCGCGCCGCTTCACGCGCCGCGGAAAGATTGGTGTCCACGCACGCGACGATGCGAACGTTGTCGCGGTAATAAATGTCCGTAAGGTGCGCCAGCCCGATGTGCCCGCAGCCGATGAGTACGATCCCGTAGGTTTTCATGCCATACTTCCCCTTTGTTGCGCTGTTTTTGCCAGAAAGCGCCTCTATGTTACCATAAAGGCACCGGGATTGCAAGACCTTTTTTGATTTTCTTGCAGCCTTTTTCTGCTTTTTCAGCGAAACCCGCCGTCTACGCCGAGTACCTGCCCGGTAATGTAGGCGCTGTCCTCCGAGGCGAGAAAGAAAATGGCCTTCGCCGCCTCCTCCGCCGTACCCAGCCGCATCAGCGGGATTTCGTCGGTGAGCGCGAGCATCTCCTCGTAGGTCAGACGTCCGTTCATATCCGTGTCGATGACGCCGGGCGCGACGCAGTTCACGCGGACGCCGCTCGGCCCGACCTCACGCGCGAGCGCGCGCGTCAGGCCGGCCACGGCCGCCTTGGACGCCGAGTAATCCACCTCGCAGGAGGCGCCGGTCGTACCCCAGACCGAGGACACGTTGACGATGCAGCCGCTTTTCCGCCGCAGCATCTGCGGCAGGAACAGGCGGCACAGCTCGACCGTCCCCGTCAGATTGACGCCGTACAGCTTTTGCACCGCGTCTTCCGGCAGCGCGTCGAACAGGCCGAACAGCGCCACGCCGGCGTTGTTGACCAGCACGTCGACGCCGCCGAGGGCTTCGTCCGCAAACGCGAGCAGCGCGCTGCGGCCGTCCGAATCGGACACGTCGGCCCGACAGAGCAGACAGCCGGTCTCGGCGGCCAGCGCGCGCGCCTGCTCCTCGCTGCCGCAATAATTGGCGATCACCTGCCGGCCGTCCGCCGCGAACAGGCGGACCGCAGCCGCCCCGATGCCGCGCGAACCGCCGGTGACGAGCACGCGCTTCACAGGTCCGCCGTCATCAGCAGGGGCAGGATCATCGGCTTGCGCTTGGTCTTGTTGACGATCATGCCGGCCAGCTCGTCTTTCATACGGGTTTTGATGACCTCGGCGTCCTTCGCGCCGCGCTTCAGGCAGCGCTCGATGATTTTGATGCAGGCTTTGCGCACCTCTTCCATCAGCGCCTCGGCTTCCTTGACGTATACGAACCCGCGCGAGGTGATGTCCGGTCCGCTGACGATGGTGTTGGTGTAGAAATCGATGGCGGCGACGATGATGAGGATGCCGTCCTCCGCCAAATGCTTGCGGTCGCGCAGCACCGACGTCCCGACGTCGCCCACGCCGTAGCCGTCGACGAGAATCTGGCCGGAGGGCACCGTCTGTCCGAAGCGCATCGAACGTTTGTCCAGCTCGATGACGCGGCCGGTCTCCGGGATGAGGATGCGGTTGTCGGGCATCCCCAGCTCGCGCGCGAGGGCGGCGTGCTTGACGAGGTGGCGGTATTCGCCGTGTACGGGCACGAAGTTGTCGGGCTTGACGAGCGCGTGGATGAGCTTCAGCTCCTCGCGGCAGGCATGTCCGGAGACATGGACGTCCGCGATGTTGTCGTCCAGCACGTTGACGCCGCGCTTGTACAGCTCGTTGATGATGTTGGAAATCGCCTTTTCGTTGCCGGGGATCGACGACGAGGAGAGCACGACCAGATCGTTCGGCCCGAGCGAAATCTGCGCATGGCCGCCGAACGCCATCCGATAGAGCGCGCTCATCGGCTCGCCCTGGCTGCCGGTGGTGATGAGGGTAAGCTGGCTGGGCTTGTAGCGCTTCATGTCCGTCACGTCGATCATCAGGCCGTCGGGGATGTCCATATAGCCCAGCCGCGTGGCGGCTGAGAGGATGTTGAGCATGCTCCGCCCCGTCACGGCGACCTTGCGCCCGTTTTTGGCGGAGGCGTTGATGATCTGCTGTACGCGGTAGACGTTGGAGGAGAAGGTCGCCACGACCACCCGCTTTTCGTTTCCCATAAAAATGCGGTCGAGCGAGGAGGAGACGATTTTTTCGGTCGGCGTGTAGCCCGGCCGCTCGACGTTGGTCGAATCGCACAGCAGCAGCCGCACGCCCTTCGTGCCCAGCTCGGCCAGACGCGCCAAATCGATCGGCTCGCCGTTTAAGGGCGTGAGGTCGATTTTGAAGTCGCCGGTGTGGACGACGCGCCCGACGGGGGTGGTGATGCAGAGCGCGCACGCGTCCGCGATCGAATGGTTGACCTTGATGAACTCCACCGAGAACGCGCCCGCTTTGATCGTCTGCCCCGCCTTGACCTCCACAAGGTCGGCGCCGCTGATGTCGTGCTCCTCAAACTTGCCCTCGATGATGCCGAGCGTCAGCCGCGTGCCGTAAACGGGCACGTCGAACTTCTTGAGAAAATAGGGCACCGCGCCGATGTGGTCCTCGTGCCCGTGCGTGATGAAAAGTCCGCGCAGCTTGTCCTTGTTGGACTCGATATAGGACATATCGGGGATGACCAGATCGACCCCGAGCATGTTGTCCTCCGGGAAGGCCAGCCCGCAGTCGACGACGATCATGTCCGCCCCGTACTCGAACACCGTGATGTTCTTTCCGATGCCGTTGACGCCGCCGAGCGGGATCACGCGCAGCTTTTCGGTTTTTTTGTTTGGCATAGAAATCTATATATCCTTTCAGTTGTGAAATACAAAGCCATCATATTATTATGTACTATTTTTTCCACTTTGTCAAGGGGCAATCGCGCAGCGCGCTCCTTTTGAGCGGAAGAATGCGGCTGTGCTGTGCCTTAGCGGCAAGCTCCGAGCGGCGCTCTGTATGGCCGCCCAGTCGGCTTGAATGCAAATATAGCGGCCTCGGACGCCGCCGCTGCCGCTATATCTTTTCGGAGTTACGGGGACTGCGCTTTCGCGCGCGTTTGGCAGGAAATCGAGTCTGCCGGCCAGTCAAGCGCCGCGCCGTGCGGCGGCTTTTTATCCGACAAGCTCAAACTCGGCGTATATAGTTTTGCCGAGAATGCTTTTGGAAATTCGGTAACGACCGGCTTTGCAGGCAAAATCGTGATTTTTGAGCGAAATCTGCATTTCCGTGCCGTCGGCGCCCAGATATTCGACAGACTGGATTTCAAAGCCGTCTGCGAAATCGATCCGCTCCCATTCGCCGCTGTCATATTCCAGCGTATATTCCAGACCGTAGAAAAACTGTGTGCCTTCGGAATTGCGGAAGGCTAGGGTAAATTCCTGTTCGTCAAGTCCGGCCTTTGCGGGAGAAACCTCCATGGTGAGCGTGTCGGCATTTTCGGCAAGCTTCAAGTCCGCGCTGCTTTCGGCGTAGCGCTGCGTCGCCGCCGATGGATTCTATATGGTCCGTATGCGGACCGCTTGGGGTTTGCGCCAGCTCGCCGCCGGAGGCTTCCGCATCGTTCGGAGCGCTGCTTTCGCTATGGCCGGAAACACTGCCGGCCGATTCTGCGGGGCCCTCCAAGGCGCAGCCCGCAAGCAGCAGGCAGAAGAAAATTGCTGTGAGCGCTGCGAACGCAATGCATTTTTTCATTTTCGTATGCTCCTTTCCTAAAAAGTGAAAGCGCGTTTGGTGTTATTTATACCGTTCAAGACCTTCTTCCAATTTCTCCTGTAATAAATTGTATAGACTTTGCGTAATGCGAACGCCTCCGTTATATGGCGAGCTTCCGAATGTATGAACGCCCCAAACGATATTGGACGAATCATAAACGGGAGAACCGCTGTTGCCGCCTACGGTATAAATATCATAATAAATTTTGTGGGTTGTTTCAAGTTTTATCGTGCCGGACATTTTCCACATCGTCTCAGACAAGCTGCCGGTTTTGTCGCCGGGATAGCCTGTTAGGGTAACATCTTTGCCGAGCAGCGATCCACTTGTCCAAGCCTTACCGTTGTAACCCGTCAGCGCACCGATGTTGCGATTGATCACCACGACACCGTAATCGTAATCTGAATTTCCGCCAACCACCGCCCAATTGGAACTGACATAGCATGCAATAGAGGTCGCTTGTCCGTATGGTTCTCCTGTCGAATCTGAGCCGGTGCCGTTTTTAGCTGGGTAATAATATACTCTATGAGACCATACGCCGTCGCGCATAATCACATGCCCGGCGGTTAAAACTACATCTGGGCCTTGCAAGGAACCTGAACCTTTGGATATTTCGCCGGCGTCCCACTTTCCATTTTCGTTATTATCATACCAAGCGACGACAAGCCCTATTCGGTTATACGGACTGGTATTTGTCGAATAAACTCTTGTTCGGTTATCCGGAACCGACGCTGCCTGAGGCATCAGGTTGTTCCATACGGTATCTGCGTCTATGTAATCCTCACCTTCCTCGACAAGGTATGGGGCAATTTCTTCAAAGGGTGGAGCCTCTTCAATATTATATGCAACTTGCGTTGATGTTAGGCAGGCATCATCGCTTGGAACAAATTCAGGCGTTGAAAATATGATATTGTGTGACATTGCCTGAATGGAAACATTTGATCCGTTTTCGTTTATAGTATTTGCCAATACGGAAAATTCGGACGTTTCAGAGGTAATATAATCTTTTTTTCAATAAGTTTCTCGAATTTCCGCAACGGTAAGCGCAGATTCGCTCGAAATGGCCGACACAGGGGTGGGGCAGATTGACAAAAGAAGAACTGCGGCGAGTAGAAAACTGATTTTTTTCATAATAAACCTTCCTATCAATTTGAAAATAATTCTTCTTTGTGAAAAGAGCTGTCTGTTTTGTTGTTTTGTGCTGACTTGCTTTGTTTCGCCATTTTGTTTGCCGAACGTCTTTGTATGGCATCGGCATCGGCCGTAATAAGGATTTAGGGGCGCCGGGGCGGCGCCTGTTCTTAATTGCAGTATACCATATAATAGAATTTAAGTCAATAGGGTGAACAAAAAGGCGGCAAATCGCAAACAACAGCTTACCTTACCGGCGGAAAGAGCGCGCGTCCTTTCGCAATTTCCTGTGAAGCGTAACACCGCAATCGACGTGCGGGCATATATTGATATTGTTAAAACTTTGCTTCGGCGGCGTTTTGCCCTTGACTTTTTGCGCGCGGGCTGGTATCCTATAATAGAAAACGTATGAGATTTTAACTTCGATTTGATATACATATAAGGGGATATATTGATGGATTGCTTAGTGGTCAACGGCGGTAAGCCTCTGTCCGGCAGCATCACGGTCGGCGGGATGAAAAATGCGGCGCTGCCCATTCTTTTTGCGACGATTCTGGTCGAGGGACGGTGTGTGATCGAAAACCTTCCGCCGATCAGCGACGTCACGACCGCTCTGGAGATACTGCGCGCGATGGGCGCAAAGATACATATGCTCAACAAGACGACGATGGAAATCGACACCTCGGTCATCCGCTGCGGCAGCGCGCCGTATGAGCTGGCGCGGAACATGCGCGCGTCCTATTATGTGCTCGGCGCGGAGCTGGGGCGCTTCCGGCAGGCGTCGGCCGCCTGTCCGGGCGGCTGCGACTTCGGCGTGCGGCCGATTGACCAGCACGTCAAGGGCTTCGAGTCGCTCGGCGCGAAGGTGAGCGTCGTGAGCGGCTATGTGCGCTGCGACGCGAGCGAATCGGGGCTGAAGGCGGCCAACATCTATATGGACGTCGTCACCGTCGGCGCCACCATCAACATTATGCTCGCCGCCGTCAAGGCGCAGGGGCAGACGGTGATCGAGAACGCGGCCAAGGAGCCGCATGTCGTCGACCTGGCCAATTTCCTCAACGCGTGCGGCGCCAATATCGTCGGCGCGGGCACCGACATCATCAAAATCAAGGGCGTGGATACGCTGCACGGCGTGACCTACGCCATCATTCCCGATATGATCGAGGCGGGCACCTATATGATGGCCGCTGCGGCCACCGGCAGCCGGCTGACCGTTTCCAACGTCATCCCCAAGCACCTCGAATCCATCACCGCCAAGTTGGAGGAAATGGGCGTCGGCATCGAGGAGCATGACGAGTCGGTGACCGTGATCCCGAACGGGCGGCTCGGCCGTGTGAACGTGAAAACGCTGCCCTATCCCGGCTTCCCCACGGATATGAACCCGCAGATGTGCGTGCTGCTTTGCCTGGCGGACGGGATGAGCGTGCTCACCGAGGGCGTGTGGGACGGACGGTTCAAGTATACCGAGGAGCTGATTCGCATGGGCGCTTCGATCAAGGTGGACGGCCGCACCGCCATCGTAGAGGGCGTGGAGTCGTTGCGGTGCGCGCATGTGCGCGCCGTGGACCTGCGCGCGGGCGCCGCGATGGTCATCGCCGCGCTGACGGCGCCGGGCGAGACGGTCATCAGCGACATTCACCACATCGAGCGCGGCTACGAGTGCATCGTGGAAAAGCTGCAAAGCGTGGGCGCGGATATCCGCCGCGTGACGATGGCCGACGTCGGCGCGTCCGCGAACGTTTCCTGAGCGCATTCGCATTGCGGCGCGGCGCTTCCCCGGCAGCTTTGCGGCGGCGATGCGGCAGAAAAGAGTATGCATAGCGTGCGTTTTGCGTACGGCTGCTTATAAGAGGGAAGGGCGTGTGATTTTCGCTTGCCGCCTGCGGTTAGCAATACGGCGGGCAATCCGGCCGTCCTGCGCCGGTACCATTGTTGGCCCTGTGCTCTCGGACAGCGTTTCGAATATCGTGTGTTAAGCATAGTGCTGCGCGCGAATGTCTCGGGCCTCTTTGGGCTGTGTTTTACGAAGAATAACTGACGTTTGTCCCCGCCGCGTTTGCGGCGGGGATGCTTTTTTCGAAAAAAACTTTTGTAAAGGAGAAGGGCGCCGCTTCTGACTGCGGCGCCCTCGTCCTATGGGATCCGGATCGGGGATCTATATAAAAGCCTCGGCGTTCCGCCTCGGACTTGTTATCACTGAGCCGCGTCGAGCTGGAAGGTGAAGGTCAGCTCGGAGCCGCTGCTGCCGTCGCGCGAAATGCGGTAGACCTTGATCGTGGCCTCGTCGCCGGCCTTGCAGGCGGCCAGCGCTTCCTTGAGCGAGGTGTTGTTGGTGATTGCCTGTCCGTTGAACTCGGTGATGATGTCGTACACCTCCACGCCGGCGCGGTAGATGGCGGCGGTGCGGCTGCCGATGTTCACCACCAGCACGCCCTCGGGCACATCCTCGGGCAGACGGTAGAGCGCGATGGTCTGGTCGTTGATTTCGGAAACGGTGATGTTCAGGTAAGCGGAAACGGTCACATAGTCGTTGTCCGGCCGGCTGACGACCTCGCCGTCCTGAATGAGCATATTGATGATTTCGACGGCGTTCGTCATCGGGATGGCGAATCCGATGCCCTCGTATTCATCCATCAGCTTGAGCGTGTTGATGCCCACGACCTGTCCCTGCATGTTCAGCAGCGGGCCGCCGCTGTTGCCGGGGTTGATGGTGGTGTCGGTCTGAAGCAGGCGCATCGTTTTCGTGCCCGAGCCGGTGCCGGAGGAAACGGTCACTTCACGTTCGACGCCGGAGATAACGCCCTGCGTGAGCGTGCCGGCAAGGCTGATGCTGTACGGCGTACCGATGGCCACGACCGGGTCGCCGACCGAGAGCGCGTCCGAATCGCCCAGCTCGATGGGCGTGAGGTTTTCCGCGTCGATTTTCAGGACCGCCAAATCGGAGGCGTCGTCGCTGCCGACAAGCTCGGCGTCGTATTCGGTGCCGTCGTAGAAGATGACGTCGATGGAGGTGTAATCCTCAATTACATGGTGGTTGGTGACGATGTAGCCGTCCGCGGTGATGACAAAGCCGCTGCCGATCGAATAGCCGTTTCGGAGGGTGGTGCGGATGGTCGCGCAGGAGACGGAGCATTTCTCATACAGCGCTTTCACGTCGTAGGTCTGTCCCGACGCTTCGGTGATGCCGACGGTCTGCTTGATTTCGCTGCCGTCTGCGCCCGTGCTTGTCGTCCCCTGCGTGCTGCCCGGCGTAAACAGTCCGCCGCCGTTGTCGTCGGCAAAGAGCAGCGCGCAGGATAACGTAATCGTTAACACCGCCAGAACGACGGCGGTCACGGCGATAAAAATGCCTTTCCGGCTCTTCCGCCTGCGGCCGTTTGCGGCGGGCGCGCCGTTCCATTCGTAGGCGTATTCCGGCCGCGCCTCGGGAACCTGAGGCGGCGTAAGCGGCGATTGTGTCTCTTGCGGGATATTGTTCTCTCTATCGTTGTGTTCGAAATGATCGTTCATCGATTGATTTCTCCCTTCTCTTTTGTTGTGCCCATAGTATAGCGCGATATACTTAAAATTTTCTGAAAGCGCAAAATTTTTCTTCAAAAATTCTGCGCCTTTATTTTTGTGCCAGCGGCAGCGTGAAGCTGAACTCGCAGAATTCGCCGTAGACCGACTGCACCGTCAGCTCCTCGCCGTGCATGTTGACGTTGGTCTTGGAGATGTACAGCCCCAGCCCCGTGCCGGTTTTGTCCAGACCGCGCGAGCGGTCGGATTTATAGAAGCGCTCGAACACATACGGGAGCTCCTCCTCCGGGATGCCGTCGCCGCTGTTGCGGATGGAGATGAAGGCTTTTTTGTCGCGCATTTCGATGGTGAAGCGGATCGTGCCCCCCTCGGGCGTGAACTTGACGGCGTTGTCGCACAGGTTGTACAGCACCTGATGGATGGCGTCGGTGTCCGCGTTGACGAAAATGTCCTCGGGCGAGTTGAAATCGATTTCAAAGTGCTTTTCGTCGATTTTCTGCTCAAAGCTCAAAAGCACCTGACGCGCCTTCTCGGTGATGTTGAAGTTGGTCATCGTCAGCTTGCGGTCGCCGCTCTGCATGCGCGAGATTTCCAGCAGCGAGTTGACCAGCCGCGACAGCCGCCGGACCTCGCCCGAGATGATGCCGAGATAGTAGTCGCGCTTTTCCTCGGGGATTGTGCCGTCGAGGATGCCGTCCACATAGCCGGAGATGACCGTCATCGGCGTGCGCAGGTCGTGCGAGACGTTGGCGACGAAGGCGCTGCGCAGCTCGTCGGTCTTGGCCAGCGAGGCGGCCATATTGTTGAAGGCGGCGGCGAGCTGCCCGACCTCGTCGCGGCTGGTCACATCGACGCGGACGCTGAAATCGCCCAGCGCAAAGCTCTTGGCCGCTTTGCCGATGCTCTTGATTGGCTCGCTGATGCGCTGGCTGATGACGTACACGGCGATGATGGCGGCCAGCAGCACCCAGAGCGAGGCGGCGATCATCGTTTTCTGCATCGTGCCGATGAGCAGCGGGTTGCCCACCGACGGGGAGGAGACCAGAATCAGCCCCTCCACGCTGCCGCCGTCCTCGCGGACGACCGAGAAGAGATTGCGCCGCTTTTCGGAGAAGGTGTTTTCCAGATTGCTCAGCTCGTACAGGTTTGCGTTGTTGGTCACGTCGCTGATGACCGTCTGCGGGAGCAGGACGCTGCCCACGAGCGCATCGTATGTGTGCGAGCTGACGACCAGCAGCGTTCCGTCCGGCTCCATAACGAAGATGACCGAATCGGCGGTGGAGGCGTATTCCTCCAGCGCGTCGCGGATGCGGGAGGCGTATTTTTCGACCGTGCCGGAGAAGCCGGTGTTGTCGAACACCCGGTAGGTGTCGATGATCTCGGAGGTGTAGCGCGCGCTGCTGTCCATCAGCGTCTTTTTGGTCTCGATGGAATAGTTGGACACCAGCGAGGACATCGCCAGCACCAGAATCAGAAAGCTCACCGCGATGATGGCGGTGAATGCGGTGATGTATTTGGAAAATAGGCTTTTGAACATAGTATGCCCGTCCTTCCCGATTGATTTCCTGTGCTCCGTCTTTTCACGGAAACAAATATACAATTTTATTATATACCATTCTTTCGGGCAAAGCAATAGAAGATTTGCAAAAAGCATACCGTGCGGCGACATCGGCGGGGACGGCGCTTTCACGGCGGATTTGAAAGCCGTGCGGCGACGCGCGGCGGACGGCGGGTCCGTCGATCAGTCCCCGCGCGTGCCGCGTATTCCCGAAAGTCGTGCGGCGGGCGGAGCGGCGGGCGTTGCGGCAAAAAAGGGCGCGGCGCGGGGAAGAGCTTCCCTGCGCCGCGCTTTGCGGTCGTACAGACGGTTATCTGGCTTTGGTGCGGATTTCTTCCGCCGCTTTTTCGATGAACGCGCCGGGCGTCATCGCGCCGAGGTCGCCCTCCTTGCGGCTGCGGACGCCGACGGTGCCGTTCTCGGCCTCCTTGCCGCCGACGATGAGCATATACGGCAGCTTTTCAAGCTGCGCCTCGCGGATCTTGAAGCCGAGCTTTTCGTTCCGGTCGTCCAGCGAAGCGCGAAGCCCCGCGTCCTTGAGCGTGCGCAGAACCTCCTCCGCATAGGGCTTCTGGTCGTCGGAAATCAGGATCACGCGCGCCTGCTCGGGCGCGAGCCAGAGCGGGAACGCGCCGGCGTATTTTTCGATCAGCAGCGCCAGCGTGCGCTCGTAGCAGCCGATCGACGTGCGGTGGATGACATAGGGGTACTTGCGCTTGTTGTCGCGGTCGACGTATTCCATCCCGAACTTTTCGGCAAGCTGGAAGTCGATCTGGATGGTGATGAGCGTGTCCTCCTTGCCGTGGACGTTCTTGATCTGGATGTCGAGCTTCGGCCCGTAGAAGGCCGCCTCGCCGTCCGCCTCGTAGTAGTCGATGTGCAGATCGTTCAGAATGCGGCGCATCGTGTCCTGCGCGGCCTCCCACGCCTCCTCGGAGCCGATGTACTTCTGGCGGTCGTTCTTGTCCCACTTCGAGAAGCGGTAGAACACGTCCTCCTCCAGCCCCAGCGTGGTCAGCATATATTTCGCCAGCTCCAGACAGCCCGCGAACTCGCTTTCAAGCTGTTCGGGCGTGCAGGCGAGATGGCCCTCGGAGATCGTGAACTGGCGCAGGCGAATCAGCCCGTGCATCTCGCCGCTGGCTTCGTTGCGGAAGAGCGTGCTCGTCTCGTTGTAGCGCAGCGGCAGGTCGCGGTAGGAGCGCGTCTGCGTCAGATAAGCCTGAAACTGGAACGGGCAGGTCATCGGCCGCAGGGCGAGGACCTCCTTCTCCGGGTCGTCCTGGTCGTCGCGGTCGCCCAGGACGAACATCCCGTCGCGGTAGTGGTCCCAGTGGCCGCTGATTTTATACAACTCGCGTTTGGCCATAAACGGCGTTTTCGTTTGCAGGTAGCCGCGTTTTTCCTCTTCGTCCTCGACCCAGCGCTGGAGGGTGCGCAGGACGATGGTCCCTTTCGGCAGGATGATCGGCAGCCCTTGCCCGATCTCCTCCGAGGTGGTGAACAGTCCGAGCTGGCGGCCGAGCTTGTTGTGGTCGCGCTTCTTGGCCTCCTCCACGGCGGCGAGGTAGGACTCCAGATCCTCCTTGGTCGCAAAGGCGGTGCCGTAGATGCGGACGAGCATCTTTTTCGTGCTGTCGCCGCGCCAGTAGGCGCCCGTCGCCTGCGTGAGCTTGAACGCCTTGAGCTTTTTCGTATACGCGACGTGCGGTCCGGCGCACAGGTCGGTGAACTCGCCCTGCTTGTAGAAGGAAATCTCCTCGCCCTCCGGCAGGTCGTGGATCAGCTCGAGCTTATAGGGCTCGTCCTTCATCAGTTCCAGCGCCTCCGCGCGCGGCAGGGTGAAGCGCTCGATGCGCAGGTTCTCGGCGGTAATCTTCTTCATCTCCGCTTCAAGCTGCGCGAGCACCTCCGGGGTGACGGAGACCGGCATATCGATGTCGTAATAAAACCCGTTTTCAATCGCCGGTCCGATCGCCAGCTTTGCCTGCGGGTACAGGCGCTTCACCGCCTGCGCCAGAATGTGCGAGGCCGTGTGTCTGAGCGTTTGCAGCTCGTTGTCCATAAGCGTTTATCCTTCTTTCCGCTTCTCACGGTCCGCCGGATATGCGAACCGCGCCTGCAATCTTTGTTTCTTCTCTGTTATTATACACGCCTGTCAGCCGTTTGTCAACAGCCGCCGCGCCTTTTCCGCCGCGCCGCAGACCGGCTCGCGCGTCAGGACGGAGACGCGGCAGTCGCAGCGCAGCATCGGCAGCAGCAGTTCCATCGCCCGCGCGTCGCGGAAGATGCCGCCCGCGATGGCCGCGGGGAAGGAAGCGTCGAAATAGCGGGCGGCGGCGTTGATGTACTCGGCGATGCGCGCGATGTTTTCGCGCAGGATAATACCCGCCGCCGCCGAGCCGCGGCGCTCGGCTTCGAACACCAGCGGCGCGTAGCGCGCGATTTCGGTCTTGGAACTGCGCAGCAGTCGGGGCAGCGCGTCGAGCAGGTCCTCGCCGGTATAGTCCCGCACCAGCGCATAGAGCGCGTCCGGCTCGGCGCGGCCGTCGACGCAGGCGAGCGCGTGCGAGACGGCGCGCTTGCCGATCTCGTAGCCGTTGCCGGCGACGTCGAAAATCGAGTAGCCGCCGATGCGGTGCAGCACGTCTCCCTTGCGGACGTAGCACGAGCAGCCGGTGCCGCAGATGACCGCCGCGCCGTCCTCCTCGGGGAAGGCCGCGTAAACGATGTTGACCGCGTCGTGCGAGACGGCGGTTTTCGCATTGGGGAACAGGCGATGCAGCTTTTCGTTGGTCAGCGCGCAGAAGCCCGCGTGCGAGCCGCCGGCGACGCCCAGAAAGACGGCGCGCACCTGCTCGGGCGCGACGCCGTTCTCCGTGCAGAGGCGGGCGGCCGTTTCGGTCAGGAATGCGGCGCTGTTTTCAATGCCGAGGTCGGTCGGGTTGGAGGCGCCGGCCGTCAGCCGCGCGACCTCGCTGCCGTCTGTGTGCGCCAACAGCATCGCGGTTTTGGAGCCGCCGCCGTCGGCGCCGATTATGTAGCCGTGCGCGCTCATTTTTTCTGTTCCTTCATTTCCGCCAGCAGGTCGCGGATTTCCTTGAGCATAGCGGCGCTCTCCTGCTCGGGCGTGGGCGCGGGCGGCGCGGCCTCCTCCGCTTCTTTCTCCGCTTCCTTCTCTCTGCGCAGCAGGGCGTCGGCCTTTTGCTTGGCCTTGACGGCGATGCGCAGCACGATGAAGATGCAGAGCGCGATGATGAGGAAGTCGATGACGGTCTGGATGAACGTACCGCCGTTCATGACGATCGCTTCGCTGTCTTCGGTCGCCTCGCGCAGCGTCCAGACGATTTCCGTAAAGTCGGTCTTGCCCAGCGCAAGCGAGATCAGCGTCGTAATGATGTCCGCCACAAGCGAGGAAACGATTTTGCCGAACGCGCCGCCGATGATGACGCCGACGGCCATGTCGATGATGTTGCCTTTGGTGATGAACGCCTTGAAATCCTTGAAAAAGCTGCTTTTGCCCATAATTCTATCCCCTTTTCGTATGCTGCCGGTCCGCGTCGGCAGAGCCTGTCCACGCGGACCGGCGCGCGGTTTTTATTTGCCGGCCAGCGCGGCGTTGAGCTTTTTGACCAGTTCGTCCGCGTCCACGCCGTGGACCTGGCAGGCTTCTTCCACGGTCTCGCTGCGCGCGGACGGGCAGCCGAGGCAGTGCATGCCGATTTCGAGGAAGTAGGGGGCGAGGTCCTCATTCAGATCGAGGATGTCGCCGATGACGGTGTTTTTCGTGATCTCTTTCATCTTTCATTCTCCTTTTTCCGCCGCGCCGTGCGCGAAGGCGCGCGCACGCGAACGGTTTGTTTTGATTTTGTTTATGACGAACAGCGCAAGCTGTAAGCATACGAAGTTCAGCGCCGCAGCGCCTGCGGCTGTCAGCAGATCGACCGCGCCCGGCAGGGCATAGCCGAACGCTTCGCGCGCCGGCGCGTAATACAGCAGCAGCGCCATACCCGCCAGCGACAGGGCCAGCGCGGGCAGCAGGAGGTAGTTGCGGTAGGCGCGGCTGGTGACGAGGCTTTGCTTCGACGAGCCGGAGAACGCGAAGGCGGCCAGCAGCAGCACCATCGTGACGAGCACGCGCGCGTGCGCCGCTTCGGCGCTGCCGGCGAAGTACGACAGCAGCAGCGCCAGCGCGCCGCCGCCCGCATAGCCCAGCGGCACTGCGAAGTCGGAAAGTCGGGGGCGCGCGGTGTAGCGCGGAATCTTGTCGGTGAGGATTTTGCGGTGCGTGGGCGCGAACGCCAGCGCCAGCGCGAACAGCAGGTTGGCGCCGAAGCCCGCGAACACGATTTCCGTCACCCGCGCGGGGAATTCCAAGCCGCAAAGCAAAGACAGCAGTGCGGAAAAGACCAGCATCGCGTAGGCGACGACCAGATATTGCACCACCGCATAGACGCGCTTGTAGATGCTGCGCGCGCATTCGAGCACGCGCGCAATCAAGTCGAAGCCGCCCGCGTCGATGAGCACGTCGGCCGACTGCAGGATCGTTTCGGGCGCTTGACTGTTGGAAACGAAGGTCGCGTCCGCCTCGCTCATCAGCGTCAGGTCCTCCATCCGCTCGGCTGTGACGGCGACGGCCTTGCCGTCCTCCTTACGCAGCCGCAGCACGCGCAGCCATTCCGCGTCGGTGACGCCGCGGTAGACCTTGTAATCGGGGCTGTTGGCGATGTAAAGGCCCTCGTCCATCTCGCGAAGCTGCTCGCCGGTGATGACCTGCGACTCGTCGGTGATGATGCCGGCGTTTTTGGCGTGGCTGACCGCGCTGTAATAGGATTCGTCCGTCCGCACCACCGGCTCGATGCCGGCCTGCGCGCATTTGTACACTGCCGAGGCCGCGTCCACATAAACCGACGTATAGCAGCCGATGAAGCCCCTGAAAAGCAGCCGCTTCTCGGCGTCGATCTTTTTCAGGCTGTCGCAGTCGGTCACGCCGGCGGCGACGGCGTAGACCGTCATCGACTCGCGCGAAAGCTGCGCGGCCTCGTCGAGCAGCCGCTTGGCGGCGGCGGGCGTCATCTTTTTGGCTTCGCCGCCGGACATATATCCGGCGCACCGGCTTACGACCATCTCGGGCGCGCCCTTCAGGATGACGAGATTCTTGCCCTCGTGCAGCACGAGGGTGCGCGTGGCCTCGCCGCCCGTGGAATATTCGGTTTCGATTTTGAAATAGTTGTTTTTCAGTTCCGCAAGCTCGACGCCCAGATCGCCGCAGGCCTTGATGAGCGCCAAATCGCTCTGGCTGCCCTCGTAAAACAGGTCAAGGTTCCGGCGCCGGCGGTAGAGCGAGGGGTTCTCGAATTTTTCGCGGAAATTCGAGCAGACCAGCGACAGCGTCAGCAGTTCCTCGAGCGCGTCCCGGTTCTGCTTTTCGATCGGGATGCGGCGGAAATCGACATAAGCGGTCTGCGCCGTGAGCTGCCGGGGCGGGAAGGCGCTGTCCTTTTCGCACATCACCGTGTCGATGAAGCAGAGCTTGGCGATGCTGTTGAGGTTTTTCAGCGACGCGCCTGCGGCGGACGCCTTTTTCATCCCCAGCCCGATGGCGGACGAGGCGAGCGCGAACGCGCTGTCCGACAGCGAGACGAAGCCGATGGTCAGCGCGAGCGCGAACACGTTGACGATGTCGCGGTTCATAAGCAGGCCGAGCAGGATGAGGACGAAGTCCGTCACCACCGCCGCCAGCGAAATGAACCGGCCCGTGCTGCGGATGTATTTGAGCAGCGCCGGCATCGGGTCGCGCGTGCGGTCGCCCGAAAGCAGGCGGACGGCCGTGTCCTTGCCCGTGGCGGTGACGATCGCCTTCGCGCTGCCGCCGGTGACGACCGAGAGCGCGCAGACCATATTCAGCGCGATGGCGTCGCCGGTCCCGTCGGCGATATAGGAGGCGTCCTTGCCGACGGAGGACTTGGCGCGCGTGACCGGCGTCTCCAGCACGGTCAGTCCGTTGGATTCGATGAGTCGCGCGTCCGCGGGGACGATGCGCCCGACCTCCAGCCGGATGACGTCGCCCGGGACGAGCGCGCGGCTGTCCACCGAGAATTCGCGGCCGTCGCGGATGACGATGGCCTTGGGCGACGCCCGCCGCAGCGTGCTTTTGATCGCCCGCTGCGAGCGGCTTTCCAGATAGGCGTTGACCAGCGTCACCGCCGCCGCGCAGACGGCCAGCAGCATATACAGCGGGTCGGGTGTGAAAATGTACAGAATGACCGCGCACAGCAGCACCAGCAGGCCGTGGATGCCGAGAAGCTGCTTCTTCAGGCTTTGGCCGAAGGAAAGCGACAGCTCCTCCCGGATGATGTTGCCGCCGTATTTGCGCCGTGCGCGCGCCACGCTCGACTTGGTCAGCCCGCTGTCGATGTCGCTGCCGAGAATCTCGGCGACCTCATAGGGCTGCATCTCCGAGGGCGAGAGGAACTCGCGCGTGTATTCGCGCGCGGAGGCCGAGGTGATCGTGCGGATGCTCGGCCCCTCGCCCGATTTTTTCAGAAAGCCGCGTGCCATCGCGCACTAATGGCTCTCGAGCTTGAGCGCGCCGTTTTCGACGGTGAGCGAGACGGCCGTGACCGCGTTCTGATAGCCCTCGATGATGACGGAGGCGACCGCGTCCTCCACGTCGGTCTGGATGAGCCGGCGCAGGTGGCGCGCGCCGTATTTTTCGGAATAGCCCTTGTCGACCAGCAGCGCCACGGCCGCGTCGTCGTAGGTGAAGGCGACGTTCTTTTCGGCCAGCACGGCCTTGAGGTCGTCGAGCATGATGCGGCAGATGAAGCCGAAGTTTTCGCGCGTGAGGCGGTTGAACACGACGATGTCGTCGACGCGGTTGATGAATTCGGGGCGCAGGAAGTCCTCCAGCGCGGCCTTGACCTTCACCTCGTCGGCCGAATGCGCCGTCATCGTGAATCCGGCCGGCGTGCCGTTGGCCGAGCTGCCGGCGTTGGTGGTCATAATCAGCACGGTGTTTTCAAAATTGACGGTTTTGCCGTGCGCGTCGGTGATGCGGCCGTCGTCGAGGATTTGAAGGAGGATGTTGAGCACGTCGGGGTGCGCCTTCTCGATTTCGTCAAAGAGCACGACCGAATAGGGCTTGCGGCGAATCTTTTCGGTGAGTTGTCCGGCGTCGTCGTAGCCGACGTAGCCCGGAGGCGAGCCGATGATTCGCGAGACCGAGTGCTTTTCCATAAACTCGGACATATCCAGACGGATGAGCGATTCGGGCGAATCGAACAGATAGGCGGCGAGCACCTTGACCAGCTCGGTTTTGCCCACGCCGGTGCTGCCGGCGAAGATGAAGGAAACCGGCTTTTTCTTGTACGCCACGCCCGCGCGGGAGCGGCGGATGGCGCGCGCAATCTTGCCGATGGCCTCGTCCTGCCCGATGATGCGCTTTTTCAGCGCCGATTCGAGCGACTGCATCTTTTGATACTCGTTTTCGCTGATGCTCGTCGCGGGGATGCCGGTCCAGTTCTCGATGACCTTGGCGACCGAGGCTTCGTCCAGCCACAATTCGTCGCGCTCGGCGGACAGACCGTCGAAGCGGCCGCTCTTCTGGGCAATCTTCGTCGTCACCTCGGCGAGCCGGCGGTAGTCCTCCTCGGTTTTGTTCTCCTGAAATTCGATGGCGCTCTTCTGCTCGTTGAGGCGGGTCAACTCGCGCGAAAGCGTGTTGATTTCGTTGATGAGCGGCGAATGCATCGCCATATAGGACGAAGCCTCGTCCATAATGTCGATGGCCTTGTCGGGCAGATAGCGGTCGGTGATGTAGCGCTCGGAGAGGACGACCATCTTGCGGATGAGCTCGTCGGAAATCTTGATGCCGTGGTAGCTCTCGTAATATTTTTTGATGCCCTTGAGAATCTCGACCGTCGATTCGACCGACGGCTCGTTGATGATGACCGGCTGGAAGCGCCGCTCGAGCGCCGAGTCGTTTTCGATGTGCTTGCGGTACTCGGTCAGCGTCGTCGCGCCGATGACCTGAATCTCCCCGCGCGAAAGCGCCGGCTTTAAGATGTTGGCCGCGTTCATACCGCCCTCCGCGTCGCCCGCGCCGACGATGGAGTGGATTTCGTCGATGACGAGGATGATGTTCCCGAGCTTTTTCACCTCGTCGATGAGCCCCTTCATCCGATTCTCAAACTGGCCGCGGAACTGCGTGCCGGCGACGATGGCGGTCATATCCACCAGATAGACCTCCTTGTCGGACAGCTTGCCGGGAACCTTTCCGTCGACGATGCGCTGCGCGAGCGCTTCGGCCACCGCCGTTTTGCCCACGCCCGGCTCGCCGATGAGGCAGGGGTTGTTCTTCTGGCGGCGGCAGAGAATCTGCATCACGCGCTCCAGCTCTTTTTCACGGCCGACGACGGCGTCCAGCTTCTTTTCGCGCGCCTTGCCGGTCAGATCCATACAGAATTGGGAAAGGTATTTGCGCTTGGGTTTGCCGTCGCCCTTCGCGCTCCGCTCGGGCTCGGTCTGCCGTTCGACCGGCAGGCCGCCGCCCATGATGGCGTTGAAATCGAGCGCGGGCGCGCGGCCCTCGTTGTCCGATTCGTCGTCCGGCTCGACGAAGGGAATCATCCCCGCCACCTCGTCGGCCATCGCGTCGAATTCCTCCTCCGAAATGCCGAGCTTGCGGATGATGTCGCTCATCGGCTTGATGCCCAGCTCCTTCGCGCAGCGCAGGCACAGCCCCTCCGAGGTGGTCTGCCCGTTTTCGGTTTTCGTAACGTAAATCACCGCCACACGCTTTTTGCAGCGGGAACACAGCTTCATTTGCATCATTCAGTTCTGCCTTTCGTTATGCTTCACGGCTGCCGGGGCGTTTTCAGCCCGTATTTGCCGCGAAAGATTTTGATATAATACATAATAAACGCAAACAGGATCACGATCCCGAGCAGGATGCTCAGCGCCAGCGTGACGGCGTAATTCTCCCAGAGCAGCAGCAGCGCGGTGACCGTGCAGGCGAAAATCGCCGAGGCCGCCTTGCCGTACCACGAGGAAACGACGATGTCCTTGCGCTTTTTCAGAATCACATAGGCGCCGATGAGCATACAGGTTTCCTTAAGCACAAAGAGCACCGTCAGCCAGATCAGGATCGGCTGCTTGACGGCCAGCGAGATGATGGCCGCCGCCTGCATCAGCTTGTCGGCCAGCGGGTCGAGAATCTTCCCGACGTCGGTGATCCACCCGTTCCGGCGCGCGAGGTATCCGTCGAGGATGTCGGTCAGCTCCGCTGCGATAAAGATGGCCAGCGCCCACAGGTTTGCGTGGGGGAGGTCCGAGAAGAAGACGACGACGAAGACCGGCACCGCCAGCAGCCGGATGGCCGAGAGAATATTGGGGATCTGTCTTTTTTCCATTCCGTACTCCGTTCCGCCGCCCGCAGGGCGGCATCAGGTTCAATCAAGGGTTTGCGCGGCCCGGCGCGGGAAACGCGTCCCGCCGGACGGCGCGTCTGCCGGCTCAGGCAAAGAAGAAATTGAAGAAGTTGTTTTCGTAAAAGAATTTGAACAGGAAGGTCGCCGACGGGTCGATGCGGGAGACGAAGTCCAGCCCGAGCGTATCGGCGCAGGGCAGCAGAAGCCGCACCACCGCGCAGAAAAGCCAGACGCGCAGCAGCGCCAGCACGACGCCCGCGGCAAGTCCCAGCAGCTTATTGGCCTGCCGCAGAATGGGCAGGTCGGTCAGCTTGTCGAGCAGATAGGCCGCCAGCCGCAGCACCAGCACCGAGCCGAGGTAGAGCAGGATGAAGGCCGTAAAGGTCGCCACCGCGCGCAGCACCGGCTCGGAGACGTATCCGACAAGCTCGTTTTTGAGCGTCTCGGTGTTCTCGCTGCGCCAGTCGTTCCATTTTGTCTGCAATTCGTCCTTATCGATGCCGATGAATTCCAGCTTGGTCAGGAATTCGGGCAGCTCCGCCTGCTCCTCCGACGTGTCGGTGACGAAGGAGGTGATGCTCTCGTCCACCGCCGTCCGCACCTTGACCGCCATCCCGCTTTCCAGAAACGCATCGCGCACGGGTGCGACGAACAGAAAGGCGACCGCCAGCGCGATGAGAAAGCTCGCCGCAGACAGCACGGTCTTAACGAAGCCGTTTTTCACCGCAAAGCCGATCGTCACGCCGATGATGACGACAATCAGTATATCCAATATAGCGCTCATATTGCCCTCCGTTTGCTATTCGGCGGCGTCTCCGATGCCGTCGATGTCTAAAATCACGGCCTCCGAGCCGGAAAACAGCACGATCTGCGCCGATTCCGGCGCGGTCAGCAGCGACGTGTAGGTTTGGGACAGCGGCCGTCGCGCGTCCTCCCCGCCGTCGAGAGAAAGCGACAGCAGCTCGCCGTCGCGCAGCAGGAACGCCCGCTCGTCCAGAAAGACGACGTCCGTGACCGCGCTGCCCGAGACCGTCCTGCGCTTTTCGTCCGCGGCAAAGAAATCGGTACTCATATCGTTGCCAAAACCGTCGCTTCCGTATGCAAGCGACGCGTATTTTTCGCCCAGCTCGAATTTCTGTACGCTGCGCGTGCCGTAAAGCTCCTCCAGCAGCAAGCTGCCGTCGGCGGCGAACGAACGCAGCGCCTTGTTGGTCAGCAGCCAGAAGCCGCCGTCGTCGCGGTACGCGACCTGCCAGGGCAGCTCGCCGGTGAAGGTTTGCGTCGTATAGCTGTCCTCCTGCGTCAGGTCCATCCGCATCAGGCAGGTTTCAAATTCACCGCTTTCGGTGGTGTAGAAGGCCGCGGCGAGCAGCTCGTTCTTGTCCTCGCGCAGCGCCACGTCCAGAATCTCGCGGTCGCGGTCGTCGCTTCCGGCGCCGAAGAACGCGGTGTAGATCGTGTTGAAGTTCTCGTCGTACACCCATACGCCCGAGCGGTAGTTGCGTTTTTTGGAAATCACGGCGAACGCGCCGCCGTCCGTCACGTCCAGCCCCAGAATGGGGTATTCGTAGGTCTGCTTCAGCACCGAGGAATAGGAGGTGAACACCTCTAATTCCCTGCCGCCCAGATCGCAGACGTAAACGTTGCGGTCGGACGTGCGCACGAGCGGGTCGGCATACGAGAAGCCGCTTTTCAGCACGCGGCGGGAGTTGAAATCGTACACGCTGATGCCGGTCTTGTTGACCACCGCCAGATCGCCGCGCACCACGGCGCCGAGGTTGCCCGCGTCGTAGTCGTAGACCACGCGCGAGCCGTCGGAGCCGACGGTCACGGGGTCGAAGGACACGAATTTGAGCATATAGCGGAAGTTTTCGATCGTCAGCTCGTCGCCGTAGAAGGTAAAGGCGAACGCCGCGAAGCAGACGCTCAGCAGGATGAGCGCGTATTTGGCAAACGAGATGCGCCGGGCGATCGTTTCATAATATGCTTCCCTCGAGGGGATTTTGACCTTCGCCGGGTCGGATTTCTTCCCCGGCTCGCGGAAGATGGAAAAAACGCCCATCGGTTGCCTGTCCTTTCGGTGTCGTAGAGGCGGGCGGCGTCAAAAGGCCGTCCGGGTAAAAAACGCGGCTGAGATACAGCCCGTGCGCCGGCGCTGTCGCGCCGGCCTGTCCGCGCTCGCGCGCGTCCAGAATGCGCGTGATTTTTTCCGCCGTAACGCCCGGGCACAGCAGCGTGCCGGCCATAATGCGGACCATATTGTACAGAAAGCCGTCCGCCGCCACCGTCATCGTGACAAACTCGTCCTCGCGCCGGACGCGGAAGCGGAACACGCGCCGCACCGTGTCGGTGATTTTCGAGCCGGACGCCATGCACGAGCGGAAGTCGTGCCGGCCGACGAAGGCCTGTGCGGCGTCGTCGAGCGCCGCAGCGTCGAGCGGGTGCGGCCAGAGCAGCGCGCGGCCGTTTTCAAACGGGTCGCGCAGGCGGCTGTTGCGGATGCGGTAAACGTATTCCTTTCCCGCCGCGCTGTACCGCGCGTGGAACGCCCCGTCTGTCTCGCAGGCGGCGCGCACCGCGATGTCCGGCGGCAGCGCGCGGTTGAGCGCGAGCGGCAGCGCGTCGGGCGGGATGACGAAGGGGACGTCCATATGGCAGACGAAGCCGCAGGCATGCACGCCCGCGTCGGTCCGCGAGCAGCCGGTGACCGGCACCGGCGCGCCGTAAACCTTCGCGGCGGCCTCGCAGACGGCGGTCTGCACGGACAGCCCGTTTTTCTGCGCCTGCCAGCCGCAGTAGCGCGTGCCGTCGAAGGCGAGCGTCAGCGCCACCCGCGTCACGACAGCGATACCCCGTTGAGCAGCACGACGGCGGCCGTGCAGGCGAGCATCACGAACAGGAACGCAAAGTCGGAGAATCTTGCTTTTGACACCTTCATCCGCGTGCGGTTCGCACCGCCGTTGTAGCAGCGGCACTCCATCGCCTCCGCCAGATCGTACGCGCGCCGGATGGCCGAGTAAAACAGGGGAATCAGAATCGGTATCATCGCCTTGAGGCGGCGCAGCAGGCTGCCGGTCTCGAAGTCCGAGCCGCGCGCCTTCTGCGCGGACATAATCTTGTCGGTCTCCTCGATGAGCGTGGGGATGAAGCGCAGCGCGATGGTCATCATCATCGCGAAATCGTGCACCGGCACATGCAGGTGCCGCAGCGGGGAGAGCAGCCGCTCGATGCCGTCGGTCAAATCGAGCGGGGAGGTGGTGTAGGTCAGGATGACCGAGCTGCCCAGAAACAGCGACAGCAGCCGGCAGAGCATAAACACCGCGTTGAGCAGCCCCTCTTTGGTGATGCGGAGGAACGACCACTGCCAGAGCACCGTCTGGCCCTGCGTGGCGAACAGGTTGATGAGCGCGGTGAACAGCAGGATGAACAGCAGCGGCTTGAGCCCTTTCAGCAGGATGCGCCACGACAGCCGCGAGCAGAGCAGCAGCGCCGCCGTCAGCAGCGCGACAAAGAGGAACGCCGCCGCGCTTTTCGCCAGCAGCACCAGCACGAGGTAGACGATGAGGATGACGATTTTGAACCGCGCGTCGGTTTTATGCAGCAGGCTTTCGCCCGGAAAGAACTGGCCGAAGGTAATGTCTTTGAGCATGGATCACTGTTCCTTTGCAGCGTTTTCGGCGAGCTTTGCCGCCGTTTTGACCGCGTAGCCGACGGTGTAGACGTCGGTGCGGTCGGCAAGGCCGCGTTTTTGCAGCTCGACGAAGAGCTTGGTGATCTGCGGCAGGTCGAGCGAGGAGTCAAACAGCCGCTGCGCGTCGGCAAAGACCTCCTCCACCGTGCCGAAGAGGAACACCTCGCCCTCCTTGAGCACGAGGATGGAGTCGGCGTATTTCGCGATGTCCTCCATGCTGTGCGAGATGATGAGCATTGTGCTCTGCCGCTGCTTCTGGTAGTCCATCAGCCCGCCGAGGATTTCCTCGCGGCCGCGCGGGTCCAGCCCCGCCGCCGGCTCGTCGAGGACGAGTACCTCCGGGTCCATCGCCAGCACGCCGGCGATGGCCGCGCGCCGCTTCTGTCCGCCCGACAGCTCGAAGGGCGAGCGGGCGAGCATTTTTTCGTCAACGCCGCAGAAGGACGCCGCGCGCGCCACGCGCGAATCGCATTCCTCGGCGGACAGTCCCATATTTTTCGGACCGAAGGCGATGTCCGCCCGCACGGTCTCGTCAAAAAGCTGATATTCGGGGTATTGGAACACCAGCCCCACCCGAAAGCGGACCGAGCGGATTTCCTTCGGCTTGGCCCAGATGTCCTCCCCGTCGAGCAGCACGCGGCCGGACGTCGGCTTGAGCAGCCCGTTGAGCAGCATCGCCAGCGTGCTTTTGCCGCTGCCGGTGTGTCCGATGATGCCGGTCACCTTCCCCTTGGGAAAGGCGATGCTGATGCCCTTGAGCGCGGTATGGCGGAAGGGCGTGTTTTCGCCGTAAACGACGCCGATGTTTTCCAGCGTAAGGCTCATTGCGCAGCCCCCTCTCTCCCCCGCAGGCGGGTCAGGAGCGCCTCGAACGCGTCGGCGGCTTCCATCGTGTGCAGCAGCCCCGCCGGCAGCTCGTAGCCCGCCTGTCCGAGCAGGTAGGCGAACTCGGTCACCTGCGGCACCGAAAGGCCGATTTCCAGCAGTCCGGCGACGTCGGAGAAAATCTGCTTGGGCGTGCCGTCCTTGAAAATTTCGCCGCGGTTGAGCGCGATGACGCGGTCGGCCTCGACGGCTTCGTTCATATAATGGGTGATGGTGATGACGGTGATGCCCTTCTCGCGGTTGAGGTGCCGCATCGCGGCGGCGATGTCGCGCCGGCCGGCGGGGTCGAGCATGGCGGTGGCCTCGTCGAACACAATGCACTTCGGGCTCATCGCCAGAATGCCCGCGATGGCCACGCGCTGCTTCTGGCCACCCGACAGCTTGGCCGCCGAATGCTTGGCGTACTCGGTCATTCCGACCGCCTTCAGGCATTCGTCCACCGTGCGGCGGATTTCCGCCGGCGGCATCCCTAAGTTCTCGGGCGCGAAGGCGACGTCCTCCTCCACGACCGAGGCGACGATCTGGTTGTCGGGGTTCTGGAACACCATCCCGCAGAGCTGGCGGAGCGCGAACGCGTTTTCCTCGTCGGTCGTGTCGATGCCGCCGACGGTCACGCGGCCGCCCGTCGGCGTCAGAATGCCGCAGAGCAGCTTGGCCAGCGTGCTTTTGCCGCTGCCGTTGTGCCCGATGATGGCCGTATAGGTGCCCTGTTCGATCGACAGGCTGATATTCCGTATGACTTGCTCCTCGCCCTCGCGGTAGGCAAAGGTGAGGTTTTCAGCTTGGATAAAAGACATCTTGGGGTCCCTTCGGTTGTTATTTTCGTATCGGATTCGGCGCCGCGGCGTTTGCGCACCGCAGTTGTGGGTTTCCCGCACCGCTCCCGCCGTCCGGTCGTAACGCGGCATGCCGGCCTCTCGGCCCGGCGCGCGTCCGCCCGTATATCGGCAAGGCTTGAAGCGCTCCGCGCCTCAACCTTTTGATTACATCTTATAATATAGCAGAGTTTGAAACGCCCCGCGCCTTAGACGCTCAATAGACTTTCGTCAGCGCACCTCAGCCGCAAGTTTCGCCGCAGGCGAAACTTGCAGAGTTTGAAGCGTCCCACGCTTCAAACTCTCTCCCGTCAGCGCACCTCAGTCGGGCAAGTTTCGCCATAGGCGAAACTTGCAGAGTTTGAAACGCCCCGCGTTTCAAACTCTCTCCCATTAGCGCACCTCAGTCGGGCAAGTTTCGCCATAGGCGAAACTTGCAGAGTTTGAAACGCCTCGCGTTTCAAACTCTCTCCCACCGACTCGCCGCGCCGCAGGGCAGGCAGAAGCCGTTTTCCGCCAGCCGCAGCCCCAGCTCGCCGCTTTCGGTTCGGCCGCCGAAGCGGCGCGTGAGGTTGTTGTCCAGAATAAACCCGCAGGTGGAGGGTGACAGCCCCGTCGTGTAGGAGTTCAGGATAACGAACAGCGGCTCGTCCGACAAAACCTGCGTGATCAGCCGCACCAGCCCGTCCAGATTCTCGCCGATGAGCCACTTTTCGCCGTTCGGCCCGCGCCCGTAGGACGGCGGGTCGAGGATGACCGCGTCGTACCGGCTGCCGCGCCGCAGCTCGCGTGCGACGAACTTGAAGCAGTCGTCCACGATGTAGCGGATGCGGTCGGGTGCGACGCCGGACAGCGCCGCGTTCTGCCGCGCCCGGGCGACCATCCCCTTCGACGCGTCGACATGGCAGACGAACGCGCCCGCCTTGGCCGCCGCGACCGTCGCGCCGCCGGTGTAGGCGAACAGGTTCAGCAGCCGAATCTCCCGTCCGGCGTTTCGGATCAGGTCTGTGACGTAGTCCCAGTTGGCGGCCTGCTCGGGAAAGATGCCGGTGTGCTTGAAGCCCATCGGCGATATGAGGAAGGTCAGGTCGCGGTAGGTGATGCGCCATTCCTCGGGCATTTCCTTCCGCACCCACGCGCCGCCGCCCGAGGACGAGCGCCGGTATATGCCATGCGCCTTTTTCCACAGCGGGTTGACGCGCTCGCTCTGCCAGATGACCTGCGGGTCGGGGCGGATGAGTACATAATCGCCCCACCGCTCCAGCCGTTCGCCGCCCTCGGCGTCCAAAAGCTGATAATCGCTCCATTGGTCGGATACAAACATTTTTTATCTCTTCGTCGCTTTCCCCGAAGCGAAAGCGTCCTTTCTCGTGGAATGGGGGGACGGGCGCCGCGCGGCATGGCCGGAAGGACGGCCCGCCGCGGTCTTCACCGGCGCGGGGTTCGCGTCGCCGCTCTGCGCCATACGGGGAGGGCGAACGCCCGCCGCGCGCAGGCTGCGTTCCGTTTTTACAGCTCCAGACTTTGCTGTCCGTCGCCGTCGTTTTCGCGCGGCGGCCGCAGGCCGATGTGCGCGTAGGCGGCGGGCGTGATGCAGCGGCCGCGCGGCGTGCGGTTGAGGAAGCCGAGCTGCAGGAGGTAGGGCTCGTACACGTCCTCCAGCGTGACCGATTCCTCGCCGATGACGGCGGCGAGCGTCTCCAGCCCGACGGGGCCGCCCGAAAAGCTCTTGGCGATTGTCGTCAGCATGCGGCGGTCGGTCGCGTCCAACCCCAGCGCGTCCACGTTGAGCGCGGTCAGCGCCTTGCGCGCGATGGAGCCGTCCACCGTGCCGTCGCCCATCACCTGCGCGAAGTCGCGCACGCGGCGGAGGAAGCGGTTGGCGATGCGCGGCGTCCCGCGCGAGCGGCGCGCGATTTCTGCCGCGCCGTCGGGGGTGATGGGGGTGGCCAGCCGTCCGGCCGAGTTGGTCACGATGACGGCCAGCTCCTCCGGCGTGTACAGCTCCAGCCGGAACAGCATTCCGAACCGGTCGCGCAGCGGGGAGGAAAGCTGTCCCGACCGCGTCGTCGCGCCGATGAGCGTGAAGGGCTGCAGCGGGATGCGGATCGAGCGCGCCGACGGCCCCTTGCCCATCATCAGGTCGAGCGCGAAGTCCTCCATCGCCGGGTACAGAACCTCCTCGACCGCGCGGGGCAGGCGGTGGATTTCGTCGATGAACAGCACGTCGTTGCGGTTGAGCGTGGTCAGCAGCGCGGCCAGATCGCCGGCTTTCTCGATGGCCGGGCCGGAGGTGATTTTCAGGTTCACGCCCAGCTCCGACGCGATGATGCAGGACAGCGTCGTCTTGCCCAGTCCCGGCGGGCCGTGAAGCAGCACATGGTCGAGGCAGTCGCCCCGCTCGCGGGCCGCGGCGATGAACACCGAAAGGTTTTCCTTGACCGCGTCCTGCCCGACGTATTCGTCGAAATTGCGCGGCCGCAGCGAAAACTCGTTCTCGCCGTCCGCCGGGCCGTATTCCGGGCCGGTCAGCCGGCTTTCGATATCCCAGTCGTCGCTTGCCGGCTCGCGGAAATTTCCGTGGGCTGCGTTGATCGGCATCGCCCGCACCTCCTTCTATCCATAGGTAAAATATATCCGACAGTAAACAAATGAATCAAACGCCTCGCGTCAATACAGCTTTTTCAGCGCCTCGCGGATGCGGATTTCCAGCGGCAGCGCCGGGTCCAGCCCCTTGAGCGCGCCGAGCGCCTGCGCGCGCGAGTAGCCCAGCACGACCAGCGCGTTGACCGCGTCGGAGGCGTCGTCCGCGCCGTCGGACGGAACGCCGTCGGGCAGCGGCTCGCCGGACGCGAATTCCTTGGCCAGCTTGTCCTTCAGCTCGAGGATGATCTTCTGCGCCGTTTTCAGCCCCACGCCGGGCGCCGACGCGATGGCTTTCGCGTCGCCCGCGGCAACGCAGACAGCCAGCCTGTCCGCCGGCAGGGTGGACAGCACCGAGAGGGCCGCCTTCGGGCCGACGCCCGATACCGACAGCAAATGGATGAACAGCGCCCGCTCGGTCTCGTCGGAAAAGCCGTACAGCTCCATCGCGTCCTCCCGCACCGCCAGATACGCGAACAGCGTCGCCTCCCGCCCCAGCAGCGGGGAGAGCTTCGCGTGCGTCGAGGCGCTGACGGCCAGCCTGTAGCCCACGCCCCCGCACTCGACGACGGCGGCGTCGGTGCGGAGGAACGCGAGGGTTCCTTTGAAATAATCGTACATTTTTATGTCCACTGCTTCCGTGCGGCGGAAGCATCCTTCCCTGCGGAACGAATTACCGTCCGTAATTGTGCATTTTATGGTTGGCGTGACAGATGGCGCAGGCGAGCGCGTCGGCCGTGTCGTCGGGCTTCGGGACCTCGTCCAGCCCCAGCAGCAGCCGCGTCATATACATCACCTGCTGCTTCTCGGCCCGTCCGTAGCCGACGACCGACTGCTTGATCTGCAGGGGCGTGTATTCGTAGATGTCCAGCCCCTGCTTGGCGGCCGCCAGCAGAATCACCCCGCGCCCGTGGCAGACGTCCACGGCCGTTTTGACGTTGACGTTGAAGAACAGCTCCTCGATCGCCATGCAGTCGGGCTTGTGGCGCCGGATGAGCTCGGTCACGGCGTCGTGGATTTCACACAGCCGCGTTTCGAGAAGCTGATGCGGCTTCGTGATGATCGCGCCGTATTCGATTGCGCCGAATCGCCCGTTGGCCGCCGCAATCACGCCGAAGCCGACGGTGGCGATGCCCGGATCGATGCCGAGAATGACCATACCCGTCCTCTTTCCGCAAAACCATAATTTAGATATAATGAAACACCTTATTGTAGCACACTCTGAATTCGTAGTCAAGAAAGCGCCGCGCGTTTTTATGAAAAAAACGAAAATTTTTCCCAAAGTACTTGTATTGGGCGATAAAATGCATTATAGTAAAAACACACAGAGTATAAATGCACCGAATGCTTTCTTGTAAAGCAGAAAAGAGGGGAGTCAAATGGCATATTGTCAAAACTGCGGCGCTGAAATGAGCGCCAATGCGAATTTTTGTTCGAGCTGCGGCGCTGCGGTGAACGGAACGGCCAGCCCGAATACGGGCGCGGGCCAATCCGATACGGTAAAAACGGTTTTAACCGCCGCCGGAACCGCCGCCGGCGTTTCGCTTCTGGGCAACGCCTTTCGCAGAAGACACAGACGGTATATGGTGCCGCCGATGCCGCCGCATGGCAGAATGCGGGGCGGCCCGGGTATGCACCGCGGTCCCGGTCCCGGCGGCAGAGGCCCCGGGAGAAGATAACGTTAAGGAGAAAAAACAATGCTTGAAAAAATTAAGGAGCTGCTCGCCAAGCAGCTCAGAATCGACATAGACGCCATTGCGGATGATTCGAACATCATCGAGGATCTCGGCGCCGACTCGCTCGACGTGGTCGAGATGCTTATGGCGATCGAGGACGACCTCGGCGTCATCATTTCCGACGACGACGCCGTCCGGCTCAAGACCGTCCGCGACGTGGCCGACTACATCGAGGCCAACGCGTAAATGGCGGCGTTTGCGGCGGTTTTCGACCTTGACGGCACGCTGCTCGACACGCTCGGAGACCTGACTGCCGCGGTCAATTCCGCACTGGAAAGACTGTTCTGCCCGCCGCGCACGCGGGAGGAGGTGCGCGCGTTCATCGGCAACGGCGTGCCGACGCTGCTGCGCCGCAGCCTGCCCGCAGAGGCGGACGACGCGCTACACCGGCAGGCTATGGCGTACTTTTCCGACTATTACGGCCTGCATATGACCGACACCACGGCGCCCTACCCGGGCATCCCGTGGCTTTTGGAGCGCCTTGCGCGGGACGGCGTCCGTCTGGGCGTCGTCTCCAATAAGAAGCACGACGCCACGCAGCCGCTCTGCCGGCGGTTTTTCGGCGGCCTGCTCGGCTGCGCCCTTGGCGCGCGGAACGACGGCGAGCGCAAGCCCGGTACGGCGATGCTGCTGCGCGCGATGGAATTGTTGGACGTCGACGCGGCGCACACCGTATACGTCGGCGACTCGGACGTGGACCTGCAAACCGCCCGCGCGGCCGGCGTTCCCTGCTGCGCGGTCGGCTGGGGCTATCGGACGGCCGCGTTCCTGCGGGAAAACGGCGCCGCCGACGTTTGCGAAACCGCCGAAGAACTCTACGAGCGGTTGACGGCGCTTTTCGCTGAAAGAGAATAGCCGCCTCGGACGTTCACGCGGTTTGCCGGCGTGCTGTCGGCGGCGTTTTTGGTCGGCCTGACCGTTTGCGTCGTTTTTGGGCGTATCGTCGGAGCGCTGCTTCGCCCGCTTGTCTTTTCGTCTGCCGGCGCTTGGAACGCTTATCGCCGCCTGTTCAAGCAGCGGCTCGTGCGAAGCGGGCCGGAAAAGCGGTTTGGCGACCTGCGCTGCCGCCCGAGACAGGCATTCCCGCGTCCTGTATCGAGCAGATCGGGATGATGCAGAAGGTACGGCCGTGAATCGGATGCCGGCTTTGCGGTTTATGCTTTGCAAACGATGCGTCTGCGGTTTTCTCCCGCATCGGAACGAATGGAAAAAAATGGGCACTTTTTGGAAAGTGAGGAGCCGGAGACGGCTATGAACGACATCAATCAACACACACGCACATCCGCACCCCGAGCGGGCAAAATGAAGCGGTTCGGCAAAAGACTGTTTAAAACCGCTATGTCCCCGACCAAGACGATCATACTCGGCTTTTTGGTCGTTATCCTCATCGGCGGACTGCTGCTGATGCTGCCGATTTCGTCGGCGGACGGCGCGTTTGCCGATCCGATCGACGCGCTCTTTACGGCCACCAGCGCCACCTGCGTGACCGGACTGATTGTGCGCGACACCGCGACGGAATGGAGCATGTTCGGCAAGGGCGTGATTTTGGCGCTCATCCAGATCGGCGGGCTTGGCTTTATGTCGATGGCCATGCTCATTTCGGCGCTGATTAAGCGGACCGTCACTCCGCGCGAGCGGGTGATCTTTGCCCAGTCGATGAATTTGAGCGCATACGACCGCCTGTTCCGTTTTTTACATAATATGATTGCTTTTACCTTCGCGTTTGAGTTCGCAGGCGCGCTGCTGCTTTCGTTCCGCTTTATCCCGATGTTCGGCTTTTGGGAGGGGCTGACGAAAAGCGTTTTCCATTCGGTCAGCGCCTTCTGCAACGCGGGCTTTGATACGATGGGCTTCTTCAGCGGCCCTTACAGCTCGCTGACGGCCTTTTCCGGCGACGCGTATGTCAGCATCATTATTGCGCTGCTGATCATCTGCGGCGGCCTCGGCTTTGTCGTCTGGCAGAACATCGGCCGGCGCATCCGCGAGGGGCAGCGGCTGAACGTGTATTCCCGGCTTGTGCTGCTGATTTCGGGCCTGCTGCTGGTGCTGGGGACGGTCGTAATCGCCGCGGCGGAATGGAACAACCCGCAAACGCTCGGTCCGATGTCCGTGCCGGATAAGCTGCTGTGCAGCTTTTTCCAGTCGGTCACCTTCCGCACGGCGGGCTTCAATACCATCGATTTGGGCGCGATGACGGGGATGAGCAAGGCGGCTTCGATGCTTTTGATGTTCATCGGCGGCTCCTCCGGCTCGACGGCGGGCGGCATCAAGACCGTCACCTTCGGGCTGCTGGTCATCGCCGCCTTCCGCGTCGCGCGCGGCAGCAAGGACGTTGTCGTTATGAAGCGCCGAGTCGATACAGGAATGCTTCTGCGGGCGCTGTCCATCACTGTCATCAGCCTGATGGTCATTTGCCTCGGCGCGTTCCTGATTGCGCTCGTGGACGGGCTGACGTTTGAGGACGTGCTGTTTGAGACCTTCTCGGCGTTCGGCACGGTGGGCGTGACGACGGGGATCACGACGCAGTTTTCCTATTTCGGGAAGCTGCTTTTGATGGCGATGATGTTTTTCGGTCGGGTGGGCATCCTGACCATCACCTATGAAATCATGGTCGGCCTGCACGGCGAAAAGGACCCGCTGCGGCGGCCGAAGGCCGAGCTTCTCATCGGCTGAGAAAACGGCGGAAAGGAACGGATAGGACGCAAATGAAATCGTTTTGTATCATCGGTTTGGGCAATTTCGGCAAGAATCTGGCGCTGACGCTGGCGCAGAACGGCAATCAGGTGCTGGTCATCGACAATGTGGAGTCGGATATCGACGCCATCGCCGATCATGTGACCAACGCCGTCTGCGGCGACCCGACCAATGAAATGGTCCTGCGCGCGGCGGGCGTGGCCAGCTACGGCTGCTGCGTCGTCTGCCTGGGGAGCGACAATATGCAGGAAAGCATTCTGGTCACGCTCACGCTCAAGGAGCTGGGGATTCCGAAAATCGTGGCGCGTGCCTCCAGCGAGCAGCACCGCAAGGTGCTGACCAAGGTCGGCGCGGATATGGTCGTGTTCCCTGAGAAGGATATGGGCAGAAAGCTGGCGTATACGCTGGCCAAGACCGACGTGTTCGAGTTTATCAACTTTTCCAAGGATCACTCGATCGTCGAGCTGAAAACGCCGCGCCGCTGGGCGGGCAAGGCGATTAAGGACTTGGACGTGCGCAAGAGGTACGGCGTAAATATCATCGCCATCAGCAAGGCGGGCAGCAGCGACGACTTTGAAATCTTCACCGACCCCGACCGTGTGCTCGCGCCGGAGGAGACGCTGGTCATCATCGGCGGCAACGAGGAGATCGAAAAAATTACCGGAAAGTAAAAATAAATCTTGCAATTTGTGCAAATTCTGGTATAATAAAGTTTGAACCGCTTCGCGGTTCAAACTTTGCGAGATTTTGCCGAAGGCAAAACTCGCCCGAATGCTGCTTCGCGGTTCAAACTTTGCGAGATTTTGCCGAAGGCAAAGCGCGCCCGAATGCCGCTTCGCGGTTCAAACTTTGCGAGGTTTTGCCGAAGGCAAAGTTCGCCCGAATGCTGCTTCACAGTTTAGGCTTTGCGAGGTTTTGCCGAAGGCAAAACTCGCCCGAATGCTGCTTCGCGGTTCAAACTTTGCGAGGTTTTGCCGAAGGCAAAACTCGCCCGAATGCTGCTTCACGGTTCAGGCTTTGCGGGATTTTGCCGAAGGCAAAGCGCGTCCGACCTGTGCGGGAGCGGTTCGGCTCTGCGCGGCGGTACCGGCAGAGTTTGCATGCGCTTGGCAAAGGCGTTGCCGCGGCTTGGCGTTTTGCGTCCGGCGCGGGTACGGGGCTTTCCTTTCTAACAAAAAATATTGACATCCGTAAAACATAAAGGCAGGGAAAAGGTATGAAATTCATCAAAAACGGCCGGCTGATCCTCAAGGACAGGATTCTCACCGGCAAGGCGATCGCGTATGACGACCGCATCATCGGCTTTTTGGACAACGACGCCGTGCCCGCGGACGCGGAGGTTATCGACGCCGCCGGGGCGTATGTCGCGCCCGGACTGATCGACGTCCACATTCACGGCTATCTCGGACAGGACGTCTGCGACTGCAACCCGGACGGCATCCGCAAGATTGCGGCCGGTATCGTGCAGAACGGCGTCACCGGCTTCCTCCCGACGACGATGACCGTGTCGATGAACACGATCGAAAAGGCCATCGACGTCTGCCGCAGCCTGAAGGAAGAGTCCAAGACGTGGAAGGGCACCGCCATCCTCGGCGTGCACGCCGAGGGGCCGTTCATCAACCCGAAGAAGAAGGGCGCGCAGGCCGAAAAGTACATTCTCAAGCCCGACGCGGCGTTTGTCAAGAAGAACGCCGATATGATCAAGATTATTACGATGGCGCCGGAGATGGACGAGGATTTCGCCGCCATCCGTGAAATCGTTTCGGATACCGACGTCGTCGTCTCGATGGGACATACCGACGCGACCTTCGACGTCGCCGCCGCCGGCATCGTCAACGGCGTGCGCAGCACGACGCATCTGTTCAACGCGATGTCCGCGCTCGGACACCGCAATCCCGGCGTGGTCGGCGCGGCGCTCAAATACGACGTGTACACCGAGCTGATCGTGGATACGTTCCATGTGGATAAGAGCCTGTATTCCATCATCGGCAAGCAGAAGGGCGAAAAGCTCATCTTTATCACCGACTGCCTGCCCGCCGGCGGTCTGCCGGAGGGCGAATACACGCTCGGCGGCCAGCGATTCATCGCCAAGGGCATCGAGTGCCGCCTGCCGGACGGAACCATCGCCGGCAGCGTGCTCAAGCTGAACAAGGGCGTCTGGAACGTGTACACCAACTCGGATATGCCGCTGTACGAGGCGGTCAACTGCGCCTCGCTGCATCCGGCCACCCTCATCGGCCTCGGCCGCACGAAGGGCTCGCTGGACATCGGCAAGGACGCGGACATCATCCTCGCGGACGACAGCTTCAACGTGCTGAAAACAATCATCGGAGGTACCGTAAGATATGAAGGTTAAGGCCATTTTAGACCCGCAGTTCATCCCGATGGCTCTGCTTTGCAGGGAAATGCGCGAGGCGACGGAGAAGGACGGGCAGGACATCGTCATCGGCATCGAGCGCAATAAAGGCTATATTTCCGCGTATCGCACGCGGGTGTATCCCGACGGCGTCGGCAAGGACGAGTTGAACTTTGAATTTATCGAGCGTATGGTCAAGGCGCTGCTCTGGGTGCGCGGCGGCTATAAGATCATCATCGCCGGCAGCGAGCTGATCGGCAACAAGGTCAAGGACGCTTACGCCAAGGGCGGCCTGCGCGACTTTGACAACGGCTTTATGTCCAGAGTCTACGAGCGTCCCTTTGAGGTCGTCGTCACCACGCTGGACAAGGCGCCCGTCACCAGCGAAAGCGCCAGCCCCGTCGGCCGCCATCTTGACGGCTGCCGCATCGGCTTCGACGCGGGCGGCAGCGACCGCAAGGTCAGCGCGGTCATCGACGGCGAGGCCGTGTTCTCCGAGGAGGTCGTCTGGTTCCCCAAGACCAACGCCGACCCCAAGTATCATTACGACGGCATCCTGCAGGCGATGAAAACCGCCGCCTCGCATATGCCGCGCGTGGACGGCATCGGCGTTTCGTCCGCCGGCGTGTATGTGGATAACCGCATTATGATCGCCAGCTTGTTCCTGAAGGTTTCGGACGAGGACTTCGACAAGCATGTGAAGAATATGTACCTTGACGTCGCAAAGGAAATCGGCGAGAACATCCCTGTTGAGGTCGCCAACGACGGCGACGTCACCGCGCTGGCCGGCGCGATGGATCTCGAGGACGATTCGGTGCTCGGCGTGGCGATGGGCACGAGCGAGGCCGGCGGCTATGTGGACGAGCAGGGCAACATCACCGGCTGGCTCAACGAGCTCGCTTTCGTGCCGGTCGACTTCTGCAAGAACGCGATGGTCGACGAGTGGTCGGGCGACTACGGCTGCGGCGTGAAATACTTCTCGCAGGACGCGGTCATCAAGCTCGCGCCCGCTGCGGGCATCGAGCTGGACGAGTCGCTGTCTCCGGCGGAGAAGCTGAAGGTCGTGCAAAAGCTGATGGCCGAGGGCGACGAGCGCGCCGCGAAGATTTATGACACCATCGGCGTGTACTTCGGCTACGCGATTGCGTTCTACGCCGAGTTCTATAAGATCAAGCATGTCCTCATTATGGGCCGCGTCACCAGCGGCGAGGGCGGCGTGATCCTGCTGCAGAAGGCGCAGGAGGTGCTCGACACCGAATTCCCCGAGCTTGCCAAGACGCTCGAGCTGCACATCCCGGACGAGTCCAGCCGCCGCGTGGGCCAGTCGGTCGCTGCGGCGTCGCTGCCGAAAATCAAATAAAACGCCTGTGCGGCCGGCGGACGGAAACGTCGCCGGCCGCTTTTGGCGCAGAAAAATGCCCGCAGAGCGCTTCGTCTGCGGGCAAAGCATTTTTGGAGGAGGAAAAATGGAACAGACCCTTGACGGCGTGCGCTTCTGCCTGCGGACGCCCTGCGACCTGCAATTTTTGTCCCGCTACGGCCGCGCGTTCTGCGTGTTTGACCGAAACGACTCGGGCAACCTGTCCTTCGGGCTGGAGCAGAACGGCGTCCGAACGTTTGTCAAGCTCGCCGGCCTGCCGACCTGCAATGCTTCCAGCGAACCGCAGACGGCGGTGGAGAACCTGCGCCGCGCCGCGCAGGTCTACGCGGACGTCCACCATCCGAACCTGATCCGCCTGCGCGAGCATTACGCGTTTGGGCCGCTCTATGTCGCCGCGTTCGACTGGGCAGACGGCGAATGCCTGTGCGATCATTGGAATTTCGACCGTTACGCCGCCGACCCGACGTTGTCGCCGCCGCGCGAGCGCTTCCGCGCCCTGCCGCCGGAGGAACGGCTCGACGCCTATGACGCGCTGCTGGCGGTGGTGCAGACGATGTCCGCGCGCGGCTATTTCGCGATGGACCTCTACGACGGCAGCTTGCTGTACGATTTTGCGCGCCGCAAAATGACCGTCTGTGACATCGACCTGGCCGTGCGGATGCCCTACGTCAACCGCATGGGCAGACTGTGGGGCAGCTCGCGCTTCCAGTCGCCCGAGGAATACGCGTTCGGCGCGACGGTGGACGGCGTGACCAACGTGTTCACGCTCGGCGCGCTGGCGTTCTTCTTTTTCGGCGACGATCGGAACAAATGCGCCGAAAGCTGGAATGTTTCGCCTGCGCTTTACGCCGTGGCGGCGCGCGCCATCCGTCCGGCGCGGGACGAACGCTATCCGAGCGTAGACGCCTTCGCCGACGCCTGGCGGCGGACGCGCGCGGACGCTTGACGATGCGCCCCTTTTTGCGTCTGTATTGCAGCGCCTAAAACCGGCCGCAATGCCGTTTTGCGTCGATTTGCGGACGATGCCGTTTTATACGCTCTGTTTGCCTTTGAATAAGGTCCCGACCGGCATACCCTTTATAATTTTGTAAATGGCCTCGGCGTGCTTGCCGTTTGTAATGATGGTATCGATGCCTTGCGCCGTCGCCAAATTGGCGGCCCGCAGCTTGGTTTTCATACCGCCCGTGCCGCGCTTTGATCCCGCCCCGCCTGCAATGGCGTATATCCTTTCGTCTATACAGTCAATCCGTTCGAGCAGCTTGGCGTTCGGATGCAGGCGCGGGTCGCTGCTGTAAAGCCCGTCGATGTCTGAAAGAAGAATCAGCTTGCTGGCTTTGCAAAGCACCGCCACAACCGCGGACAGCATATCGTTGTCTCCGAAAAGCCTGTCCTCCGATTCGATTTCCGTATAGCTTACGGAATCGTTTTCGTTTACAATCGGGATGACCCCCATTTCAAGCAGCGCATCGAATGTGTGGATTAGGTTGTCTTTCTTTTCTTCCTGCTCGATGTTATCGGCGTTGAACAGGATTTGTCCGATGGTTTTGTCGTAATCACCGAAGAATTTATCGTACAGGTACATGATGCTGCATTGACCTACCGAAGCCGCCGCTTGTTTCATGCGCAGGCTTGTCGGCCTGCTTTTCATATGGAGCTTATGACTGCCGACCGCAATCGCTCCCGATGAAACGAGTATGACCTCGCAGCCCATGTTATGAACGTCGGCCAGCACACGGGCAAGGCTGTCCATTGCACGCAAATCGCTTTTGCCGGATGCGTTTGTCAAAGTGGAGGTGCCTACTTTGACAACGATACGGTTTTGATACAGCTCCATCTTTTTACACCTCCGCAAACCGTACCATGCGTTTTGTAAAAGGCAGAAGGGTTTGCTGTATGTCTGCGGTTTTGATTTTCATAAACCCTCTCGTCGTACCGTCGCTGCATCCGAAAGATTCTTCCTTCAAAACGGCTTTGTCGATTACAAGCTGCACATCCTTCGCGCTGTCAAGCAGGGCGCTGAACACAGTCGCCGCACCGATTTCCGTGCCAAGCAATTCACGCATTTTTTCGGCCGGCGCAAACGAAAGGCGCGGAACCCCAAGGGCGGCGCTGCATTCTTTGGAACGAAACGGCTTGTTCCCGCAGGTGATAAAAAGATAAAACATCGTCTGCTGTCTGTTGCAGAGCAGCAGCGTTTTTACCATTTTCATATCCAGCTTTTCTTCTATCGCCGTACAGTCCTCCATCGTGATCGCTTCGTCTGTGTCCACACGCTCGAAGGGGATATGCAGCTTCATAAGCGTGGCGTACACCTTTTCCTGAAGCGCCGTCTCGAATTTTGAGGGCTTGTCTGTTTGTATATCGCTGATAAAAAACATAGGCTTCCCCTTTTTCTCTTGATTTATTTGCTGTTATAGTATATCATGTCAGAGAGCATTTGAAAAGCGAATGTTTATCATAATTAAAATTACAAATTTAAATGAAAGGGGCGCGCAATTATGGATGCGAGCATCTTAAAGTATATGGCGTTTGTTCAAACGATCGAATGCGGGAGCTTTACAAGGGCGGCAGAGCTTTTGAACTACTCCCAATCCGGCATCAGCAGAATGATCGGCGATTTGGAAAAGGATTGGCGGGTGTCCCTGCTCGTTCGGAACCGCACCGGCGTAACGCTCACCTCGGAGGGGATGAGGCTGCTGCCCTACGCGCGCAGCGTATGCGAAGAATACAGAAAGCTGCAAATGCAGGTAGAGGAATTGAACGGGCTGCAATCGGGCCTGATTCGCATCGGAACGATTTCGAGTATTGCAGCCCATTGGCTGCCGAACGTCATCGCTGCCTTTCAAAAGGAATACCCCAACGTGGCGTATGAATTGCTGCTCGGGCATTACGCAGATATTGAGGCGTGGGTAAACGAGGGCAGGGTGGACGTTGGGTTTACGAGACTTCCCGCGCAAACCGATTTGGAAGCCGTCTTTTTGGAACAGGACAAGCTGCTCGTGGTCCTGCCGGAACAGCATCCGCTTGCCGCCTGCAGCCGGTTTCCGGCCTCTGCCTTGGCGGATTATCCCTTTATGCTGCTTGAAAAGGGAGAAAAAGCGGATATTTCGGAAATCTTCGAGCGCTGCGGCGTTACGCCGAATATCCATTTTACAACGGTTGATGATTACGCCGTCATGTCGATGGTGGAAAAGGGGTTGGGCATCAGCATATTGCCCGAATTGATTTTGAAAAGGACGCCGTATCATATCGTGACCAAGGAGCTCGATGTGCCGGCTTACAGAAGGCTGGGCTTTGTAATGAAGGATAAAAAGCATGCGTCTCTGGCCGCGAAGCGCTTTTTGGAATATTTGGATTGCAGAACTTTATAAGGAGCAAGGCCGTTTTCTGAAACGCGTAAAACGTCTGCGCCGCAGCGCTCGTGTGCAGACGCCTTTCTGCCCGCAAAACGAGCATTCAGCCGTCCTGAATGGTGCGGAGCGAAACGAAAGCCTGATGAAATGGGAAAATTTGTATTTTCCTCTTGACAAACGGCGAAAAGTCGTGTATACTATATACAGTAAAGCACGTTCTAATGTATGCGAAGGGCTGGGCGGTACATCGTATGGACATCGTTCGGGAACTGGAAGCGATGCGGAAGCGGCTGCTTCAGGAGATCAACACGGAATTCGACGTTTTGCTTTCGCGGATTACGGAGGAGACGGGGCAGGGGAATCTCTGCGCGAGCCTGCCCGTCAATGATGCGACCTATCCGCTGACGGCGGGCGCGGGCATTTTCAAGGGGAAGAAGCCGACGGGCGTGGTCATCGGGGGCGAATATGTGTCCCTGCGCACCTGGAAGCAGCTTGTCGCGGAAATTATGGCGCGCTGTATGGCCGACGCGCGTTACGAGCAGGCGCTCCAAGCGCAGGCCGGCCGGGTGTCGGGCAAGAAACGCGCGCTGCTGGCGTCCTCCGACGAGGGGATGCGAAGCCCGCTGCCCATCGGCGGGGGGCTGTTTTTGGAAACGCATTACGATACCGAGACGCTGCTCAACATCCTGATGAATCGGATTCTGCGGCCGATCGGGTATGATTACAGCGCCATTCGGGTGACGGTACGGGAGGTATAAAACAATGTATTACGCGCAGATTGACGATTATTATGTGCGGGACGGCGCGGTGTATTATCATGTTGTCGGACGGCTGGATTTGGCGCCGATTTTGAAGCATCGGCTCAACCGCTCGGAACAGCAGGCGGAAGCGGTCGCCCGCTGGGAGCTGGAGCAGCATTGGCTGGCGGACTGGAACCATGCGGCGCCCTTCGAGGGCTTCTATCCCAACTGTACGGTGGCGTTCGAGATCAACAGCTCCACCTATTATCCCACCATGCGCCACAAGAAGAAGCTGGAGCATGTACGCAACATCAACGTTTCCGGTCTTGTGCGCTGCGGGCGTCCCGATGCGGCGCTTTCGGGCGCGTAAGGCCGCAGGCAAAAAGAGAGGGAAGCAAAGGGCGGCACACAGTAAACAGCGGATTGTTTTTCGGAAAACGGCGCAGCTTCGGCTGCGCCGTTTTTTTCCTGCCTTTCCAAGCCCGCAACTGTGCATATGGTGAATGATTTGTAAATTGCTGCAATCCGCCTTGACAAGTATCCGATTTCGGACTAAAATGTAAGTATCCGAAATCGGACACATATGCTTTGGGAGGCATACTATGAATTACAATAGAAAAGAACAGCTTCAAGCGATGAACCGTCAAATCAAAGAGCTGTCGGGCGTGTATCGCAGCGTTTTAAGCCGTTCGGGTCTTTCTGAAAATGAATTCTGGATTTGGTATGCGCTGCTTATCATGGAGGAGGCATATTCGCAGCAGGATATTTGCGATGAATGGTCGCTGTCAAAGCAAACCGTAAATACGATCATCACAGGTATGGTGAAAAAGGGCTATGTCGAGTTGAAGGTTGTTCCCGGCACCCGGAATCGAAAAATCATCTGCGTCACAGAAGCGGGCCGAAGCTATGGCGAACAAATCATCATACCGATTGCCGAAGCAGAGCAGCGGGCCATCGAGAAAGTCCCTATGCGTGAAAGATGGATTTGCAGCGCCGTATTGAATAAGTACATCGGCTTTTTGAGGGAGGAATTGGATTATGGAAAAACGTGAGCCTGATAAAATACCAAACGGGCAGGAAGATAAAAAGAAAGCAGATCGGCGAAAAAAGAAAAAAATCAAACTTACGATATGGAGAATCCTTCAGTTCCTTGCAAACCCTCGGTTTTTGCTGTGCTTCGGCCTCGCTTGGCTGATTACAAATGGCTGGTGCTATATTTTATTCGGCATCGGCACCTATTTTGAAATCGGCTGGATGGCGGCGGTCGCAGGCGCCTATCTTGCTTTCCTTTGGCTGCCGATATCGCCGGAAAAAATCGTTACCGTTGCGCTTGCTATGGGCTTGCTTCGCTTGTTGTTTCCCAATGATCAGAAAACGCTCGCCGTACTGAAAAAGCTGTACGGGAAAATAAAAGGCAAAATGAAGAAAAAGAAACCGAACGCGGATCATTAAAGGATGGCGCTGCATCAGACAGGATATTTGCACCGACCGTGCAGGAAAAAACCGGTTTGGCTGCCGTCGCGATTTCCGTCAGCGGAAGGGCGGCAGCGGGCGCTGTATTTTTTGCAATAGCAAAAGCTTAGCTTTGCTGTAAGAATGGGAAAGGAGATGCCTGTATTCCATCTTCTATAACCCTCCCTGTTCTTTCGGGTGATGTATGGATTATGGATTATGAATTATGGATAAGCTGGAAATTTGAGCCGCGCTCGCAGCTTTTCGCGCCCTCAAAATTGCGTTGACCGCGTGATAAAACCGAGAAAAGGCGGGTGAGAAGCAAATTGCTTCTTACCCGCCTTTCTGTGCTTTCGCCGTTTTCGTCGGTTATCCGATTTTATGCGCAGCCGCAGCGCTTTGTTCTTTTTTATTGCGGCGTCTCCTGCGTTTCCGATGCTTCGACCGCGTCGACCAGCAGCAGAACCTCGTTGTTCTCGATTTTGATGATGCCCTTTGAAACGACCGCCGTGCGCTTGCTGCCGTCGGGCAGGGTGAACTCCAGCCGCCCGGGGACGACTGCGGCGAGCATATTGCTGTGGTGCGCCAGAATGCCGTAGCGGCCCTGCGGGGTGGGCACGACGAGCGAGAGGCATTCGCCGACGTAGAGGGGGTGATTGGCCGCCAGTACGGAAAGCGTGAAGCGGTTCACAGGCTTCCCGCCTTTCTTACGACGTCGTCGATGGTGCCCACGTTGTAGAAGGCTTCTTCGGGGTAGGCGTCCATCTCGCCGTCGATGATCGCGCCGAAGCTCTTGACGGTTTGCTCGATGGGGACGTAAACGCCCTTGACGCCGGTGAATTTCTCGGCGACGTGGAAGGGCTGGGCGAAGAAGCGCTGCAGCTTGCGCGCGCGCAGCACGGTCAGCCGGTCCTCCTCGCTCAGCTCCTCCATACCGAGGATGGCGATGATGTCCTGCAATTCGTTGTACTTTTGCAGTATTTCCTGCACGCGGCGGGCGATGCGGTAGTGCTCCTCGCCGACGATGGCGGCCTCCAGTATGCGGGAACCGGATTCGAGCGGGTCCACGGCCGGATAAATGCCCTGCTCGGCAATCTTGCGGCTGAGCACCGTCGTCGCGTCCAGATGCGTGAAGGTGGTCGAGGGCGCGGGGTCGGTCAGGTCGTCGGCCGGCACATAGACCGCCTGCACCGAGGTGACCGAGCCGTTTTTCGTGGAGGTGATCCGCTCCTGAAGCGCGCCCATCTCGTTGGCCAGCGTGGGCTGGTAGCCGACCGCCGAGGGCATGCGGCCCAGCAGGGTGGAGACCTCGCTGCCCGCCTGCACGAAGCGGAAAATGTTGTCGATGAACAGCAGCACGTCCTTGTTCTGCCTGTCGCGGAAGTATTCCGCCATCGTAAGCCCCGATAGCGCGACGCGCATACGCACGCCCGGCGTCTCGTTCATCTGGCCGAACACGAGCGCGGTCTTTTGGGACACGCCGCTTTCGCGCATCTCGTAATACAGGTCGTTGCCCTCACGGCTGCGTTCGCCGACGCCCGCAAAGACCGAATAGCCGCCATGCTCGGTGGCGACGTTGTGGATCAATTCCTGAATCAGCACCGTTTTGCCGACGCCCGCGCCGCCGAACAGGCCGATTTTGCCGCCCTTGGCGTACGGCTCGAGCAGGTCGATGACCTTGATGCCCGTTTCGAGGATTTCGACGTCGGCCTTCTGATCCTCGAACGCGGGCGGCTTCCGGTGGATGCAGGCCGTTTCCACGCCGTCCGGCAGGGCGCCCTCGCCGTCGATCGGCTCGCCGAGCGCGTTGAACATCCGTCCCAGCGTGCATTCGCCGACAGGGACGCGGATGCCGCCGCCCGTGGCGGTGACCTCCATCCCGCGCGCGATGCCCTCGCTTCCGGCCATCATAATGCAGCGCACGGCGTCGGCGCCGATGTGCGCCTGCACCTCCATCACACAGTTTCCGCCGCTTGTCTGCAGCAGCAGCGCGTCGTTGATTTTGGGCAGCGCGCCGTGTGCGAACGTGACGTCTATAACCGGCCCCCGAACCGCCGCAACCTTACCCTTGGTCATTGTTCTTCCTTCCTTCCGCCGGAATTTTGCTTCTGCGCCTTGGCGCCCGCCGAAACCTCGGTGATCGACATCGTGATTGCGCTCTGCCGGACGCGGTTGTATTGCGCCGACAGCTCGCCGAGCAGCTTTTCCGCGTTTCGGTTCGCGCCGTCCATCGCCGTCATGCGCGATTGCTGCTCGCTGCAAAAGCTGTCCACGAGCGCGCTGTAAATATAGCCCGAAATGTAGCTTTTCATAATGCTTTCGAGCACCTCGGATACCGAGGGCCTGAACTCGAACGGCGCCGTGACCGTCCGCTCGTTCTCGTGCGTGCGGAAGTAGTCCTTGTGGAAGGGGATCAGCCGCACGTTTTGGGTCTCGATCTCCAGCCCGTTCTTGACGTCGGTGTAAATGACGATGATTTTGGACACCGCACCGGCGTTGAATTCGGCTAAAAGCAGGTTGCAGATCTCCCGCGCCTTCTGCATCGTCGGGTTTTTGGCCGAATACTGAAAGCTGCTTTCGATGGGAATGCTGTGCTGCGTGAAATAACGCCGGCCGTAGTCGCCGACCACGAACAGACGCGTGGCCGGATGCTCGGCCAGCAGCGCTTCGGCCTCGCGGATGACGTTGAGGTTGTAGCTGCCCGCCAGCCCCTTGTCCGCGGTGATGACGAGGCAGCCGAAGACGCCGTCGGGGTGCGTCGGCAGCACGTCCGGGTAGATGTACGGGCTGTCCGCGTCCTCGACCGTGCGGAAAATGCGCTTGATTTCCGCCTGCAGCGCGCTGAAGTAGGGGCGCGTCTGGTCCAGCTCGGCCTTGGCGCGGCTCATTTTTGCCGAGGAGATCAGATACATCGCCTTGGTGATTTTATGCGTTTTTTTGATGCTGACGATATGGTCCCGGATTTCTTTTGCGGTCGCCATACGCTTACCTCGGCTCCGCGGACGCCTTGCAGCTCTGCGCGAGCGCGACAATCTTGTCCTTCAGCTCCGCCGTCAGCGCCGTGTCCGCCTTGACCAGATCGTGCAGCTCGGGGTTCTTCTCCTCGATGTACGCGAGGAAGCCCTTCTTAAAGGCTTCGATTTTGTCGAACGGGATGTCGGTCATCACGCGGCCGAGCGCTGCGGTCAGGAGCACGGTCTGCTCGAACTGCGACAGCGGCTCGTTCCGCTGCTGGCGCAGCAGGTACATCAGCCCCTTGCCGTAGGTCAGCTTTTTCTGCGTGCTTTCGTCAAGGTCGTTGGAAAACTGCGTGAACACCTCCATCTCCCGGTACTGCGACAAATCGAGCCGCAGCGTCCCGACGGCCGACTTGAGCGCCTTGGTCTGCGCCGCCGAGCCGACGCGGGACACCGAAAGCCCCACGTTGACGGCCGGCCGCTGCCCTGAGAAGAAAAGGCTGTTCTCGAGGAAGATCTGCCCGTCGGTGATGGAAATGATGTTGGTGGGAATGTACGCCGAAACGTCGCCGGCCTGCGTTTCCACGATGGGAAGCGCGGTCATGCTGCCGCCGCCGCGCGCATCGGACAGATGGGCGGCCCGCTCCAGCAGTCTCGAATGGAGATAAAACACGTCGCCGGGATAGGCTTCGCGGCCCGGCGAGCGTTCCAGCAGCAGGCTGAGCGTGCGGTAGGCGACGGCGTGCTTGGAGAGGTCGTCGTATACGATGAGCACGTCCCGCCCCTTGTTCATAAAATATTCGCCCAGCGTGCAGCCGGCGTACGGCGCGATGTATTGCAGCGCGGCAGAGTCGCTCGCGCCCGAGTTGACGATGACGGTGTATTCCATCGCGCCCCGCGCGGCAAGGTCGTCCACAAGCTGCAAAACCGAGCTGACCTTCTGGCCGACGGCGACGTAGATGCAGACGACGTTTTTGCCCTTCTGGTTGAGGATGGCGTCGACCGCGATGGCCGTTTTGCCGGTCTGGCGGTCGCCGATGATCAGCTCGCGCTGCCCCTTGCCGATGGGGAACATCGAGTCGATGGTCAGAATGCCCGTCTCCAGCGGCTCGTTGACGCTCTGCCGGTCGATGATGCTCGGCGCGGGGGACTCGATCGGGCGGTATTCCGCGTGCGGAATCCCGCCCTTCCCGTCCAGCGGGTTTCCGAGCGCGTCGACGACGCGCCCGATGAATTTCTCGCCCACCGGCATACCGGCCGTTTTGCCGGTGCGCCGGACGGTGCTGCCCTGCACGACGAGGTCGCCGTCTCCGAACAGAATGCAGCCGATCCGGCTGCGGTCCAGCTCCAGCACCATGCCGCGGATGTCCGACTCGAAGAGCAGGATTTCCCCGTAAGCCGCGTTCTCCAGCCCGGACACCATCGCGATCCCGTCCGCGACGGAAATCACCTCGCCGGTCTCCTCGGCCAGCGCGGCCGGCGTCCAGTCCTTCAGCGCCTCCGCGAGCAGCGGGATGACCGGCTGCGAGGCGGTTTCGGTCCGGCGGAGCTTGTTGAGATAGGCGTCGAACTGCTTGAACAGGCCCTTCTCGCTCCAGTCGTAGACATGCGTACCCACCTCCAGCCGGAAGCCGTTCCGCATCGTGCGGTCCTCGACCCATTCCAGTTCGACGCCCTCGCCGTATTTGCGGCGCAGGAAGGCGACAAAGCGGTCGGAATCTGCCTTTTCGGGCGCTTTTGCGCTGTAAAGCTTTGCCGTGCGTGTTTCTTCGTTATTCGTCATCGCGACCGTCCCTTTCCGCCGCATCGAGGAACCGACGGTACGCTTCGTCCGTGTCCGAGCTGATGAACTTGGCGGCCGCCTCCTTGGTCAGCAGAAGAATGTCCTTCTTGGCGCCGTCTAAGATTTCCTGCTTCTGCGCTTCGGCGGCGTTCCTCGCGTCGGCGATGATTTTCTCGGCCTTTGCGTCGGCTTCCTTCATCCGCGTGGAAACATAATCGTCCAGCTTGGCCTCCGCCTCGACGCGCTGTCTGCGGATTTCGTCGTCGGCGTTCGCAAAGCGCGCCCGCGCGTCCTCGTCGGCCTTGCGCGCCTCCGCGAGCTTGGCGTCGGCCTCCTCGTTCAGACTGCGGTAGTGCGCATCCCGTTTGGCGATGAACTTCCGAATCGGATTGTACAGCAGGAAGTACAGCCCGCCCACAAGGATTATGAAATTAAAAAGATGCAGCAGAATTTGATGCCAGTCGATATTGAGCGGGATCCCCATATCTATGACCTGTCCTTTCTTTGGAATCGCGCTCCGCCTTCTTAAGAAGGCGGAGCGCGGCGGGCTTTGCCGGACGGCAAAGCCCGCGTCTTTTTCGGGCGGCGAGCGCCGCCGGTAAGCGGTTGCATAAACCGATGCCTGTCTTTAGAGTACGAATATGATCAGCACGGCGATGATCAGCGCGTAAATGATCGCGGTTTCCACGAACACCAGACCGAGCATCAGCGCGGTTCGGATTTTGCTTTCCGCCTCGGGCTGGCGGGAAATGGCGTCAACCGATTTGGAAATGGCGGCGCTCATACCGATCGCGCCGGCTGTTGCCGCCAGTCCGACCGTGAGGGCCGCTGCAAGCGCCTTCATGCCGGAGGAGTCGGAGCTTTCCTCCTGCCCGCCGTCTGCCGTCGTCTCGGCCGCGTCGCCCGCGTCCGCGGCGCAGGCGACGGAGGTGAACGCCATAAGCAGCGTGGCCAGCGCCAAAATCAAAATCAGATATTTTGTACAAGCTCTCATCGTTTTCATCGTTTTTCCTCTCCTTCAATGCTGTGCCTCGGTTTGCGGTTTGGCTTTCCCGGGCTTGGGCGTATGGACCTCGGACACCTCGCCGTAAAACAGGGAGGTGAGCATAGTCAGCACATAGGTCTGAATGAGCGCGTGCAGCAGGGTGAACAGCACCGCCACCACGACCGGCAGCACAAAGCTGAGCCCCGAATAGTAGTAGACCAGCTCCGTCACGAGCAGGCCGCTCAGCAGCGCGCCGAACAGACGGAAACTCATCGATATGGGCAGCGAAAAGTCCTTCAGCGTTTTCCCGACGCCCCGCATCCCGTTGCCGGCAATGCCGCCCGACAGGATGACGACGTACGACAGGCAGCCCAGCGCGATGGCCGCGTTGATGTCGGACAGCGGCGCGGGCAGCGAAATCGGCGTGCCGCGGGTGGTCGCCGCCTGCAGGCCGAACAGCTCAAACAGCGTGCCGAAAAAAATATAGACGCCCGCACTGAATAGATACACATTCAGAAAGCCGTGGCGGTGCGGGCTGTTGGTTTTTCCAAGGCCGTCGAAGAAGCCCACGAGCTGTTCCAAAAGAAGCTGAAGCTTCCCCGGAACATATTTGAATTTCGGAATCACAAAAATGCGGATCAGCAGCGCGCCGGTTAAGAGCAGCGCCGTCACCGTGAACGCCGAAATCAGGCCGGGATTGACCCGCAGACCGAACAAATCGATCTGATTCCCGTCGTGCAGGACCGCGTCCCGCATCAATTCCCGTATGCTCTCGCTCTGTTCGGCGCTGTCCGTCAGGAACACCCCCGCGAGGGTGAGCAGGATCAGCGCCAGCCATACGGCGAGCGATATTCTTTTTCGTTTTTTACTCATGCTTTCCCTTCTCGATTAAAATAGCTTTTTTATCTTGCTTTCGGGGAATTATTATAGGCCAAGCGGGCGCGTTTGTCAATGCGTTTCGGATAAAATCCTATCGGAATCACAAAAAAATCGAGCCTCTTCGGCAGAGACTTGAACAAAGTTTTACAGCATACGGCATAGGCTTTGAAAATGAGCTGTCGGACGCGGTCGGGCCGGTTTGAAAAACGGGACCGCGATTCTTCGGAGCTGTTTATACTTCCGAAAAAGGGGCCGATGTGCAGGAGGACACCGCTATGGAAAAGCGGGTAGGGGTTCGCCCGAAGGGGCCGCCCATACGGCTGCGGTACGCCTGCTTCCCGTTCCGGCAGGATGCGCCGCGTTGTCGCCGCCGGCCGGTTTGCGCAGCGGCCGCGTTTGTGCGGCGGCTTTTCACGGCAAATGCTTCTGAACCACTGCTTTTCCGCCGCGTCCGTTTCTGTATGCCGCCTTTTCACAGCGGCCGCTTCTGCAAATCGTCTTTTCGCTAAGACCGCTTCTGTACGCCTGCTTCACAGAGTATGCTTTTGCATGCTTGATGTTTACATCGGACGCTTGTGCGCGCCTGTTCTTCACAGGACTCGGTTCTGTACGCCGACCTTCCTGCCGTTCCGGCGCAGCCGGTCCGTTTTGGGCGGGGGGATAAAAGAAAACGGTGCAGCCCGCGCGGGCTGCACCGTATCTTGCATAGGGGTAGCCGAAGCGTCGCTTCGACACAAGCAGGTTACGGGAGGATCCGTCTTACGCAGATCTACCGATTCCCTTTTTTGCTGCGATTAGCCTCTCTTGCGGATGACCACAGCGGCGCCGGCAGCGGCAACAACCGCAAGCACGACGATAGCGGCCACACCGGCATCGCCCGTCACAGGGGTCTTAGAGGACTCCGTCGTAGACTCGACCGGCTTCGTAGACTCTTCCACAGCCTTGGACTCGTCAGTGGTCTTGGATTCGTCCGTAGTCTTGGATTCGTCGGTGGTCTTGGACTCGTCAGTCGAGGATTCGTCGGTCGAACCCTCGTCTTCCTTGCCGAGATCTTCGGGAACGTCAGCATAGATACCATACTTGTAAAGCGTGATGGTGTCGCCGACAGCGCCGGTGAACTTGAAAGTGGTGTTCAGAATCTCAGTGGGATCATCGTTGGTAAGCTTGCTTTCCAGATAAGAGCCAAAATCCCAGGTGAAGCAACGTCCCTCGACAATATTATCACGATACTGAGAATAGCTGGCGTTGATCGCAATGCTGTCATAGTAAAGATCAGCGCCGCCTGTCGTTGCCAAATCCTTATCCGGACGGGTATACTTCGTGACTGTGCCGGCGTCAATGGCAGCACTGCCGGTCGTGACATACGAAACGGCTACATATTTGCCATCCTTCTTCATATCAATGGTATTGTCGAGCAACGCAGAGCCGTCATTGAAAACAACCGTCAGAGTGGCGGAAGTTGCGGTCAGCGTAACGGTAACGCTGCCGTCATCGTTGATTTTGTACTCACAACCCGTAGCGGTGTTGTCGCTTTTGTCGTTCGGCAGGAACGAAAGCGAACCCGTAGCAGCGCCCGCGGTGAGCACGAAGCAAGCGGCGCAGAAGGCGGCCGCAAGCACAAGAGCAAGTGCCTTTTTCATGGTTATGTTTCCTTTCTTTACGTTTCCGCCCCGTTCATCGGGGCGAGGTTTTATGCTCCTATTATAAGCCGTCGCGTTCGTTTTGTCAATAGTTTTAACGAAGAATTTTATATTTTGCTTTACCTGTATTTTACAGAGCGCTTTTTTGCGTAAAAAACGAGTAAAAAAATGCGCCTGCCGACCTTTTTCGCCGTCCTGCCCCTTGCAAAGCGGACGCCGATGTGCTATGATAGCTGCAAAGGAAAAAAACGGCAGCCGCCGCGGGCTGCGAATGAAAAAAAGAAAGGACAAGGGCAGAATATGATTTACAGAAACGACCCGGCAGAGCTGCCTGTCGTCGATGCGCCGTCGTATTGGGACAGCAGCGAAAAGGACTACCGCAAGGTGCAGAATCTGATCCGCGGGCTGACGCCGCGCATCACCGCGGGGGATGAGGACGACGTCACCGCCGGCACGCTCAATTCGCAGCCGGCGTGCGGGGTGCTCACCGACGGCAGGGTGCCGAAGAAGATCGACTACGACGAGAAAAAGTGGTTCAAGTTCGCCCGCGGGCAGTCACGCGAGGTGATTTTCGACCTCCGGCACACCTCGACGGTGACGGGCTTCCGCGTCGTGCTGATGCACAAGGCTGAGGGCGGCGTGTACTACCCGTCCGAATTCACCGTGGCGCTTTCGGAGGACGGGAAAAGCTGGGAAAAGGTCTTTGTCAACAAGCAGTTTTACGCCCGGGACCCCGACGAGATTCTGGATTATAAAAAGGACTTCGGGGAAAAGCTGGCCGCGCGCTTCGTCCGGTTTTCGTTCGAACTGGACGTCTGGGTGTTCATCGGGCAGCTTGAGGTGTACGGCACGAAGGTGCTCCAGCGCGCCGCGCGGCCGCTCAAGCCCACGCGTCCCCGCCGCAGAAAGGAGCACACGGTGGATCGCTGGCTGATGCCCGAGGACTTTATGGGCATCCGCGAGCTGCTGCTGGCCTACAACTGCCACCCCGGCCGCGAGGATCAGGGCCGCTGGACCGTAGAGCAGTTCCTCCCCTATGTGGGTTATTACGACCGTGGGGGACGGCTGTGCGACTATTTCTTCGACGCGTACCTCTTCCTGCCGTTCGCGGCGTTCCCGATGCGGGTGCCCGCGTGCAACGCCGACCTGTGGAGGATGTATGTCGACAACACGTTTGCGACCGGCTACAACACCGACGCGCTGGATTTCGCTTTCGGCGAGACCAAGCGCCGGCTGGGCGACACGTCGGACCGGCGGGCGAAGGTGTTCCTCTCCATCCTCTATCCGTTCAAAATCCAGACGAAGTTCGGCGACCTGTGCGGCGACGGCGACTTCCTCGATATGTCCAAGCTGAAGGACCGCAAGAAGGCCATCAAGTGGCTCATCGATACGCAGCTTGCGCTGTTCCGGAGCCGCAACTACCAGTACAGCGAGCTGTGCGGGTTTTATTGGTTCGAGGAATCCATCCTCATCTCCGACCGCGACGAGAAGGAGATGCTTCAGTGGACGACCGACTATGTGCGTTCGCTCGGCTACAAGACGATCTGGATTCCCTACTATCGCGCCAGCGGCTACAACAAGTGGTGGGAATACGGCGTCGATTACGCCTGCATGCAGCCCAACCATTCATTCCGCGACGACGGCGTCGATCTGATCCATTCCGCCGCCGAAATCACGAAGAAGTACGGGATGTGCGTGGAGATGGAGATCGGCGGCACGAGCGAGGCGTATGTCGCCAAATACAACGATTATCTGCGCGTCGGCGCCGAGACCGGCTTTATGGATTCGGTGCATATGTACTATCAGGGCGGCGGCCCGGGCGAGTTCTATGAGGCGTACAGGTCGGCCGACAGGACGCTCAACGACGTGTATCACAACACCTACCTTTTCACCCAAAATCGGTACAGGCCGGAGGAAAAATAACCGCGCATACGGCGAGAAATTTTCGTTTCCCGCTTGCAAAAGACGCCGTTTTGTGCTAAAATAGACGCAACGAGCAGCAGAAATGCGTAAGTCCAGTTTTGGACGAGCGCATTTCTTTTTTTGCTGTTTTTTGGGAGGAATGAAAAAATGGAACACCAGAACCCGGCCTATCTTGCCGAGGAGAAGCTCGGCCGGCTGATGCGCGGCTATGCCGTGCCCTGCGTCGTTTCGCTTCTTGTCGGCGCTCTGTACAACATCGTCGACCAGATTTTTATCGCCAACGCCGATTATCTCGGCTCCTACGGCAACGCGGCCAACACCGTCGTCTTTCCGCTGACGGTCATCGCGCTCGCCGTGGCCGTGATGATCGGGGACGGGTGCTGCGCTTTTGTCAGTCTGAGCCTCGGACGGGGCAACGCCCGCGACGCCGGACGCAGCATGGGAAACGCGGTGCTGCTGACCGTCCTTTCGGGCGTGCTGCTGGCCGCCGTGTATCTGCTGTTCGACGAGCCGCTGATTGCGCTGTTCGGCGGCAGGGTCAACGAGGAAACCTACGCGTATGCGCAGGAATACTTTTTCTGGATTGCGCTCGGCATGCCGTTTTATATGTTCGGGCAGGCGATGAATCCGATCATCCGCGCGGACGGCAGCCCGCGCTTTGCAATGGCTTCCACGCTGGCCGGCGCCGTCGTCAATCTCGTGCTTGACCCTATCTTTATTTTTGTTTTCCGCGCCGGCATGACCGGGGCGGCCGTGGCGACCGTCATCGGACAGCTTGTGACGGCGGCTGCGTCGGTGTGGTACCTGCGGCGTATGAAGTCTGCCGCGCTTTCCTGGTCGTGCTTCCGGCTGAATCCGAAAATCATCGGCCGCACGCTGTCGCTGGGGATTTGCAGCTTTCTTTCGCAGGTTTCGTTGGTCGCGGCGATGGCGGCGATCAACAATATGCTGCGCAAGTACGGCGCTGCGGACGCCGTGTTCGGGCAGGCACCGTACGCGCAGATTCCGATGGCCGTCGTCGGCATCGTGATGAAGGTGTTCCAGATCGTCATTTCGATCGTGATCGGTATGGCGGCGGGCTGCATCCCGATTGTCGGCTTCAATATGGGCGCGGGACGGCGGGACCGCGTCCGAAAGCTGTTCACCCGGCTGTTGTGGGCGGAGGCGGTCGTCGGCTTGGCGGCGCTGGCGGTCGCGGAGCTGCTGCCGGGACAGCTCATCGCGATTTTCGGCGCGAAGAACGAGAGCGTATATTATACGGAATTCGCCGTAAAAGCCTTTCGCGTCTACCTTTGCATGCTGCCGCTGGCCTGCGTGAACAAGGCCGTGTTCATCTTTTTGCAGGCGATGGGGAAGGCGGTCGCCTCGACGCTGCTGTCGATGGCGCGCGAAATCGTGTTCGGCGTCGGGTTCGCGGTGCTGCTACCGGTCTTTTTCGGGCTGGACGGCGTACTCTACTCGATGCCCGTGTCGGATGTGCTGACGGCGCTCCTCTCGGCGCTGCTCATTGTGATGACGTATAGACAACTGCCGCAAAAGGAATAAAAAGACGCGCCCCGTTTTTGCGGGGCGCGTTCTGCTGCTGCGCCGTCTGTCAGGGCGGGCGCAAGCGGAGATTTAACTTGATTTTTGAGAGAATATATTAATATAGAGAATATATTAATATATTGGAGCGAACAAGAGAGGAATTGCTATGGAATACACAAAAAGCAACGGCGATACCAAAGGATATCGCCGCTGCTCTGTATAAGGGGGTTATCTGGCTGCTTTTCTCTTTTTGCTGTACACGGTTGTGCCAATCACACCGCCGCAGGACAGGAGCATCAAACCAAGCCACAGCCATATATTGCTGTTGTCGCCGGTCTGCGGACTATCCGAATCGTCTGGCTCGGGAGTCGGTTTTGCTTCCAATGCGGAGACCGCATCGTTAATGGCTTTTGCCATAGCGTCAACCGTTTCCTGCTCGGTGATGTTTTTGCCGCGAACAACGGCGTTTTTCGCATCGTTCAGGGCTTTTACGGTCGCATCGGTGTAAAGCGAAAGGTCGGTGGGAATCTTGGCGATTGCCTCCTCTACCTTGCCGTAATCGGCGCTTTTGTACGTCAGTGCGGCAATTGCGTTTTCAATAGCGACTGCATAATCGTCTACTACAGTCTGCTCGGTGATGTCCTTACCACGGACAACGGCGGCAATGGCCGTGTCCACAGCGGAAAAATCCTTGTAATCGCCTTTTGTCAAAGCGTTGGCTTTCGCGATTGCTTCCTCTACCTTGGTGTAGTCAGCGGTTTTTAATTTCAGCGTGATGCCGTTGGGAAGGGCGGAGGTGTCTTCTAACGGCCCCTGTGTGCCTGTCGGAGCGAACACTGCGTCTGCATAATACTGTCCGTTATCGTCTGTTTTCCACATCGTTGTGACTACGGTATAATCACCTGCGGTGTATAATTCACCGATTTCAATGCTCGGCGTCATGGCGCTTTCCGTGTCTTCCTCATAGCTGTTGCGGGCCACAATCGCCGCAAATCCCTCGGCGGAAGCTGCTTTGATTGGAGCGGCATTCAGAATGATTTTTCCGTCTCTTGCAAATATTGCGGAATCCATAGTTGAAATTGCTTCGACAGAGATTTCTGTCCCGTCAATCTTAATGTCGCCCTTTTTTGCGTAGATAGCAGCCATTGCCGCCGTCGTTTTCGCATAGACATTTCCGCCGCTGATGATAATACCACCGTTTTCATCACTGCAAATTGCAGAACCTTCAGTGGTTTCGGATTTTACAGAACCGCCTTTTATTTCCACTGTTCCGCCGACTATTGGCAGGCTGCTTTTTGAAACGATATTTGTTTTATCGCCGGAAATTGTGAGGTTTCCCCATGCGTTGATTCCGTTTCCTCCCGATGTTAGATTTAACTCGGAATTTGTAATGGAAATATCTTTTTGTGAAAAGACAGAAGTTGAATCGGTTTTTATATCGACGATACTATCGGAAATGGTAAGGCTGCCGTCAGCGTTGTCTACAAACAAGCCGGTAGCATTTTCGTAATCCGAGGTGAGCGTCACTTTGGCATTATCAATGGCGATACCGCCGTTATTTGTATAAATTATATGGTCGCTTTGCGTGTGTCCGATAAATTCGGCTTCGGATATTTCAACTCCGTCTGCCGCAGGGATTGCTTCGTCATCTATCGGTTCGGTCTTTGCAATAAGCGCGCACCATACGCCTTTTGCGGTCACCTTCGTGTTTTTTCCGGTTATCGTTGTTTTCCCTCTGGTAAATATAGCGCTGTCCGCTGTGGATTCGGCAACGACTTGACTGTCTTTGATATCCAGCGTACTGTCCGTATAGATTGCGGGGTAATCAGCCTCTAAATTCAGAGCAGCGCCCTCAATGGAAACGGCATTTGTGGCATAGATTGCATTTGCGCCGTATGTGTCTTCCTTGCACTTAATATTCAGCGTTCCGCCGTTCTCGGCTTTGATGACAAGATTGCAGTTTATCGCACAAAAGGCTGAGCCCAATGCCGTTTGGGCATCATCGCCGATGTAATTCGTCCCCTTCAGAATGACGGTTACCGTCTTGGGGGTTGCCGTTTCGGGAGCTTCGAATATAATACCGTAGGTAGCGCCCCAGTTACTGAAATCCTTCAGATTTGCATTTTCCAAGGTGAGGGTTGCCGTATTGGAATCCCAGACGATTTTGCCGCCGTTTGCGCCCGTAAGTTCCGCCGCTTCTTGATCGGTTATGTTTTTAGAACCGATCAAAACGCATGTAAAGTCCGATGGCGCGGCCAAGGCCGATATCGGCATCAGTCCTATCATCAGGCAGCAGAGCAAAATGACGAGCGGCCGCGCTGTTTTCTTGCTTGTCTTCATAAAAAGACCTCCTTCAAATTTTTATCTAAAACTCGAAGAAGGTCAAGTCCCTTATCGTTACTCTCCGAGAATTAGCCTTTGATGCCCTCGGAGGTATTGTCCTCGGAGGTATTGCCCTCGGAGGTATTGCCCTCGGAGGTATTGCCCTCGGAGGT
>ERZ827520.531-NODE-531-length-59308-cov-6.092215_pt1 | contig 59308 bp, 43 predicted proteins | sample MGYA00519581_ERZ827520 | MGnify/ENA primary metagenome ERZ827520 (study PRJEB31778, sample SAMEA3449339) | human gut metagenome | biome: human gut; feature: human-associated habitat; material: faeces | place: United Kingdom | collected 2010/2012 ... | reverse complement strand
ACGATGTACTTCAAAGCACTCCGCTCATTTCTAAATCGTTACCTATCCGCATCGCCACAAACGGTAACCTCTTATTTCTCAGTCAGATAGTCCGCAACCAAAAAATGCGGAGGAACGTTTCAGTTCCAGCGGAGGAACCGTTTATCGGATGACGATGATGGGTGGTTTGTTAGGCTACGGCTGTAGCTTGTCTAGTAGCTCCTGGTAGTAGCTCCAGTCGGAGTCTTGGACTACCTCAAACTGTAGTGGCAAGAGGGGCAGCTCCGCCAGCACCTCCTCGAGACGATCGAAGAAGGGGTCGTACGTACGGCTTACATAGAGCCACACTTTGCGCCCTGGCTCTAGGATAGAGGCTGCGAGGATCGCCATCTTGTCCCGCTCCATGGCGGTCTGTAGCAGTTCGTCGACCGCCTCTATCTGCGCACTGTCCGTATCCGAGGGCTCTATGCTTTTGCCGTCAAAGGGGTAAGCGATCTCGATCACAAAGCGGTACTTGCCCGTAGTGCGAAACTCCTCCAGCTCATCACGCACATGCAGGTGGGCCGTCTGGCCAGCTTCGCTCTCGGCCAAGCCGTTGAACCAATTGTCCGTCAGTCGCATAGGAGTTTACTTTTTGCCAATGGTTACACCACCGCAGGGAAGCTGGTAAGCGTGCGCAATGATGTCGGTACAACAGGGCGCACCAAAGGCTCCCGTATTGAGGCAGAGGTGGTAGTTGGTTGACTCGCCCCACTCCCTATTGGTCATCTGCTTATAGTTCTTGCGGCGGGCCCGGTCGAACTGCTCAATGCGCTTGCGCGCTTCGTCTTCAGTCGCCTCATCACCTCGCTGTAAGAGGGTCTTGACACGCGCCTCGACATCGGCATAGAGGAATACGTTGAGCACATCGTCTCGGTCTCGTAAGATGTAGTCGGCACTGCGCCCGATGATGACGCAAGGGTGCTCCTCGGCTATCTTGAGGATGAAGTCGTTGAGATAGCGGGTCACCGAGGGTGTCTCGACGAGCCCCGTCATAGGTACGGAGAAGAGCGCTCCGTGGGACATCGGCATGAAGTCCAGTCCCGACGTCGAGGCGTACTCGCTCTGCTCCTCGACATAGTCGGCTGCGTAGCCACTCTCCTCGGCAATCATGCGGATGAGCTCCTTGTCGTAATAGGTCAAGCCGAGCTGCTCCGAGAGCTGACGCCCTATGGTGCGAGCGCCACAGCCATACTGTCTACTGATCGTAATGATGCGATAAGCCATATACTAATGGGAAATAGGTCTCTACAAATAGTGGGTGAGTCCAGCGCTACGAGGGAATGTCTGAACCGTCAAAGGCAAAGGGCAGGAGGAGCCGACAGTCGCTGATAACGATAGCTTCGTCAGACCCGCAGAGGATGACTTCAAAGGGTTTGCCCTGTCGCTTTGCCGTCTCCATCATCACCTGTCGGCATACGCCACAAGGGGAGATTGCATCAACACGCTTGCCCTCTGTCTCGGCGACGATCATGAGCCGCTCCACGACAGCTCCTGGGTGGTGCGCCCCAATGGCGTAGAGGGCCGTTCGCTCGGCACAGAGTGTGGGCGAGAAGGAGGCGTTCTCCTGATTGCACCCCAGCACGATCTCGCCATCCTCCAGTAGTGCTGCAGCCCCTACGTGAAAGTGACTGTACGGGGCATACGATCGGCGGGTAGCCTCTACGGCAGCCTCCTCAAGACGTCCGTAAATCTCAGGCCACTCCGAGCGGGGTAGCCGCGTGTAGGGGATTAGTAACTCCTTATCGCTCATAGTGCTATCTACTTAGATATCTGAATAAACTAGAGGACAAGCTCAACTAGATGACTAGCCGAACTTGTCCTCTCCTTAGTTCTTGCAAAGATTCATTAGATCGTTGCCAAGCTCTCACAGGTCACACCGCTGGCGATACGACCGATAAGACCTGCTAAGACTTTGCCTGGTCCTAGCTCTACGAAGTGCGTAGCGCCATCGGCGACCATCGCCTCGACACTCTTCGTCCAGCGTACGGGAGCCGTGAGCTGAGCGATCAGATTGGCCTTGATCTCCTCCACATCGGTATGAGGACGAGCGTCTACATTCTGATAGATCGGGCAGATAGGTGTGGCAAAGGTCGTCGCCTCGATAGCACGCTGCAGGCGCTCCTTGGCGGGCTGCATGAGCGGTGAGTGAAAGGCTCCGCCCACCTTGAGCGGTAGCGCACGCTTAGCCCCCGCAGCCTTGAGCTGCTCGCAAGCCTCAGCGATACCCTCCATAGTGCCAGAGATGACTACCTGACCCGAGCAGTTATAGTTCGCAGGAACCACCACCTGATCAGAGATGCCACGGCAGATCTCCTCGATCTTTTCGTCAGGCAGTCCGATGATCGCAGCCATCGTCGAGGGGTGTGCCTCGCAAGCTGCCTGCATAGCCAGCGCACGCTCCGAGACGAGTCGCAGTGCATCGGCAAAAGGCAAGGCGCGACTCGCAACCAGTGCCGAAAACTCGCCCAGCGAGTGACCCGCAACCATATCTGGTGCAAAGGCATCTCCGAGCGCCACCGTCATAGCCACAGAGTGGAGGAAGACAGCGGGCTGCGTTACCTTCGTCTGCTTGAGGTCCTCTTCGGTACCCTCAAACATGGTCTTGGTTAGGTCAAAGCCTAGCACTTCGTTTGCCTCGGCAAAGAGCTTGCGTACGGCTTCGCTCTTCGTATAGATCTCTTGACCCATACCGACGAACTGTGCGCCTTGACCTGGGAATACAAAAGCTTTTTTCATATGTTCTTATCGATTAGATTAGTTCCAAAGCACGGACGAGCATGCGATAGCTGCGCTCCACAGAGGGGATGCTCACACGCTCATCGGGTGAGTGTGGGTGCTGGATCTCAGGACCGAAGGAGATCATATCCATATCGGGCATGACACCCTGTATGATCCCGCACTCGAGACCTGCGTGCATTACCTTGACAGCGGGCTCCTTGCCGTAGATCTCCTTGGCGGCCTGACACATTACTTGCATAATGTGAGACTCGGCATTGGGCTGCCAACCGGTATAGGATGCGTCAAACTCAACGCGAGCGTCCATCAGTAGGAAGCAACTCTCGATGCTAGAGGCGACCCACATCTTGCGTGAGTCACTCGAGGAGCGAACGAGGAAGCGGACGGAGATATGGCCCTCGCCAGCCTGAACCTGAGCTAGATTTGACGAAGCCTCTACTGTGTCAGGGAACTCAGAGAGCATTGAGATGACACCATTCTGACAAGCATTCAGCGCATGGATCAGCGCGTCCTGTATTTCGTCGGGCAGGATCGTCTTAGGACGGTCACAGCGCTCTAGAGAGACGGTGATGTGATTCTCAATTCCTGCGAACTCCTTGTTGAATAGTTCCTCGTAGTCGGATACTAGCTCCCAGAGAGCCTCAGTGTCGTCCTCCTTGATAGAGAGCAGAGCGACTGCCTCACGAGGTATCGCATTGCGCATGTTACCGCCATCGATCTCAGCGACTAGAGCGCCACACTGCGAGACAGCCTCCTTGAGGAGACGCGCCATGAGCTTGTTGGCATTGGCACGACCGAGGTGTATGTCCACACCGCTGTGTCCGCCCTTGAGTCCCTTGATCGTAAGGCGCACGCCTATCTCGTCTGCGTCAGGCTCGTGGTTGTCTTGGTACTCTAGAGAGACGTTGACATCGACACCTCCAGCACAACCGACGAAGAGGTCGCCCTCCACCTCGGAGTCTATATTAAGGAGTATGTCGCCCTTGCTAAAGCCTGGCTTAAGTCCGTTGGCACCGTCCATACCGACCTCTTCATCAATGGTAAAGAGCGCCTCAAGGGGACCATGCTTGAGCGTATCATCAGCGAGGATCGCTAGAGAGAAGGCAACGCCCATACCGTTGTCCGCACCGAGTGTCGTGCCATCGGCCGTGATCCAGTCGCCCTCTTGCATCGTTTGGATAGGGTCGGTCTCGAAGTTGTGCACCTTGTCAGAGTTCTTCTGCGGCACCATGTCTAGGTGTCCCTGCAGTGTAGCTACGGGACGATCCTCTAGTCCTGGTGTGGCTGGCTTACGGATCAATACGTTGCCCACCTCATCTACATGGGTCTCTAGTCCTAGTCGCTTGCCCTCGGCAACGACATACTCCCGCACAGCCTGACAGTGTCCTGTGGGGCGGGGTATCTGTGTGAGATCATAGAAATAGCCCCATAGTGTGGAGGGGACGAGCTTTTGGTAGTCAGCTTTGTTCATCATAGCTTATTCTCTTTATTGTTTGATGCGTCTTCCAGTGGAGAGGCACGTTTTGTTGTGTCGCAACGTGGTACACGGCACCTTTGTTACTCTGAGGACAAAGGTAACAAAATAAGCGATACCGACAGGCTACGGGCTGGTGCGCAAACAGGGCGGAACGGTCCCGCTGACCGTCGCTCATCTTTACGATTGCTTTTTGCCCGAGCGCTTCGTCGCTTGGTGTATCTGGTAAGCGTTGAGAAGGTTTTGCCAGATAGAGTAGGCTGCCATAGCGACGGAGGAGAGCGGGTTGAGGTAGCTCTGCGCCAGCCAGATGGCGATGGTCGAGTTCTTTTGTCCCAAGCTCTGCCCGAGCGTGATGCTCTCGCCGAGGATTCGCTTGCTGAGCCACTTGCCGAGGACAAACTGAACGATGCAGGCTATTAGCCCCATCACACCAAGGAGTATCATCGTCGGAATCATCTCTCGTGGCTCCTCAGCGATGAAGTATACCGTATTGGCCATGATGAGCGAGAGGCTAAGGAGCCAGACCCAGAAGCTGGCCGATGGGATCTTCGAGAGCACACGATAGGCGGGTTTAGCCCCATAGCGGACGGCCCAGGCGAGGAGCAGGGGCAGCGTGATGACTGGTAGCACACGGTAGAAGATTTGCACAAAAGTGGCTCCGTAGTCCATCGCACCACTGCCGAAGAAGCCCAGCAGGAGCGGCGCCAAGGCGATGACTCCCACACTGGTCAGCAGGACATAGGTGGTGCCGAGGGCGACATTGCCCCCGAGGAAGCCGATGACCACGGGCGATGCGGAGGCTGCAGGACAGAAGAAGCAGATCATCAGTCCCTCAGCGAGGAGCGTGCTCTCGGAGATGCCCGAGTAGCGCACCAACAGGTAGCCCCCCACTGCTAGCACGATCTGTATGAACTGCAAGAGGAAGTGAACGGGGCGTATGCGCAGATCTCTAGGCGTAAGCTTGAGAAAGCTAAAGAAAAGCATCAGCATCAGCATGTAGGGTATGGCGGGGCTCAGCGTAGAGAGCGGGCGATAGCCCACGATGCCGATCAGTATGGAGAGGGGGAGACCGTAATCTTTCAGTCGGCGCATGAAGCGTCCTCGTAGGTCTGCTATATTATAGTGTTTAGTCATAGGGTAGTCGTGTGATTGGTTAAGACCGCCTCGGCATTGCGGAGGAAGTCTTCGTAGGCGCATCGTCGCATTGAGGAGCCTATCGTTAGTGTTTCGTAGAGTTCAGGGGTAAAGTTTGCCAGTTGCTCATAGGTCAGCTGGGCAATGGCGGGGCGGATCATAAAGTCTGGTTCGTCGTGCGGTGTACAGTGTGCATTGTGCGGACAAACAGTCTGACAAACGTCACAGCCGAAGAGTCTATTGCCTAGTCGCTCAGCGACGCCCTCCGTCCAAGCGCCCCGATGCTCGATCGTCAGGTAGCTCAGACAACGATCAGCTCGGAAGGTGCCGTCAGCCTGTAAAGCGCCTCCAGGACAATGGTCGATACATCTCCGACAGCGACCACAGTAGTTCCTATCTATAACCGTACCGTACTCCAGCGGTAGAGAGACGACGAGGAAGCCATAGATAAAGAATGTGCCCAGCTTAGGTATGATCATCATCTTCGAGCGACCCTGATAGGCAAGCCCGCTCTGCATGATCCAGTAGCGCTCCAGTAGCGGAGCCGTGTCGCAGCAGACACGCCCCGTGGCGCTCTGATCCACCTCTGACTGAATGAATGCAAGGAGACGCTCCAGCTTCTTGCGTACCACCTTGTGGTAGTCGCGTCCGTAGGCGTAGTAAGCTACTTGGGGAGCCTCTAGCGGTTGCTTGACTGGAGGGTAATAGCTCTGCGCCACGACAATGATCGACTGAGCATCGGGCAGCAACTTGCGAGGATCTGAGCGAACATCATCATAGCGCTGCAGGTAGTCTAGTCCAGCGTAAGCATCTCCTGTGATGGTCTGCTGATAAGCTTGCCAGACATCTGGCGGAACGGCTCCCGCAGCTGCTAAGCCTACAGCGCTCAAATGTAGCTCATCGTGTGCATAGCGAACGATAAGCTCCGTCGGTGATAGCGATCGTTGGGTCATCTTCCCCCAGAGGCATGCAGTGCCTCGGCACCCGCTTCAAGACGCTGGAGATGGCAGACGAGGAGCTTGCCTTCATCGTCTCGTAGGTGCATACCATTGCCTAGACAGTACTTCCAGCTTTTACAATCGGCACAGGGTCCTGTCTTAGCCCACGAGCGATCACGATAACTCTCGAAGCGCTCCTCCCACACCTGCCACAGATCGTCGTGATGTATGTTGCCCTGCTTGTGGTCAAAGCGAATACTCGGGCAGGCGCTGATAGAGCCGTCGCACAGGATAGAGGCGATGTTTACGCCAGCACGGCATTGATAAAACTGTTTGCGCGTGCGCCCCTCGAAGGCTCCCAAGTAGCCCTCACACCCATACTGCGCCTCGATCTCTCCAGCCTCATTCGTCTCGATGATAAACTGCATCATCTGGTAGTACTGACTGTCGGAGAGCTGGAGCTGCTTATTCTCCGCAGCGCGTCCCACAGGGAAGATAGAGAAGAGTCTCCACCGCTTCACACCCGCATCAATCAGTTGCTGGCGAAAGGCGGGGAGCGAGTCAAAGTTCATCGGATTGACACAAGTCACCACATCCCAGACCAAGTCCTCAGCCTGCGTGAGTAGTTGGATAGCTCGCCAAGCTCGTTCGTAGCTGAGCGGATGCCCTCGCAAAGCGTTGTGCGCCTCGGCAAAGCCATCTAGGCTCACCGTCGCTGTGTGTAGTCCAGCACGGCGCAAACTCTCTAGACGCTTCTCGTCAAGGAGCATCCCATTGGTCACGATGCCCCACGGGTAGCCACGACGGTAGAGGGCTAGCCCCGCCTCCTCAATGTCTTGCCGTACGAGCGCCTCGCCACCCGTGAAGATGACCAGTAGCTTGTTGGGATCGACGTGAGGCGTCAGCCCGTCAATAATATGGATAAAGTCAGCGACCGACAGCTCATCGACACCGCTCTCCACACGGCAGTCGCTGCCGCAGTGCCCGCAGTGCAGGTTGCAACGCAGTGTACACTCCCAAAAGAGCGTCGTCATCGGGTGCCGACGCACATTGTCCGCCTGTAGGACACGATGCAGGTCAAGGGCTATTCGCTGCTTGAATGCTGGACGCAGGAGCGTCTGCCCAATGGACTTATGCTTGCTCAGTTTCATTCGATGAGACCACGATCTCTAGTTCACTCTGGCTTCTCCGGCTCTACTATCTGCTTCGGCTCAAACATCGTCGTAGGCGTGCCATACATCACCATGCCCATACCGTCTGGTCTAGGTTTAGGCTTGGCGAGCGTTGTCGTGTCGGGTTGCTCCGACTTGCCACCCTCGCTCGTCCTCTGCGTAGTGCGTGTCTTACAGCTGGAGAAACCCAAGCAACCGATCAGCGCAAGCAATGTGCCAGCAATTAGATTAGAAATGATATTTGAGAGTTTTCTCTTCATACACTATATATAAATAGGGGTGAGGATAGAGACGTTACAGAGGTTACTTGCGCTCCACTTGGATCTCTATGTCCTTTTTTACCTTGCCGTTGTTCCAGTTACCAGAGCCTTTGCTGACGAAGTCGCTCTCCTTGATATCTACGATCACTTGCTTGTCTGCGACGATGCCATTCTTCTCGCCATCGATGTCCTTCACCTCTAGCGCTACCCCATGATCCCCGCGGAATCCCGTGTAGCTACCCTCTAGTTCCACATTGCCCTGAGCATCGGTGAGCTTCTTTTTGTCTCCACGACCATTGGGTAGGTCTACCTGAAGACCCTCAACAGGCTTAGCGTCTTGGTCGGTGACGCGCACCTTGAACTCGTAATCGACTGTAGGCGTGCCATACTCAGCCATTCCGATGCTATCGCAACTAGCGAATCCTAGCCAGCCGAGTAGGAGGGAGGCTCCAGCAGATAGGAGCGAGCGTACGGATAGATAAACTCTTTTCATAGTGTGGTCGCTTTGATACTACGACAAATGTAATACAATTGCGGAAGACGCGCAATAAACTTAGACTAGATTACTTGCGCTCCACTTGGATCTCTATAGCCTTCTTTACCTTGCCGTTGTTCCACTTCTTAGAGCCTTTGCTGACGAAGTCGCTCTCCTTGACCTCTACGGTCACCTGCTTGTCTGCAACGACGCCATTCTTCTCGCCATCAATGTCCTTCACCTCTAGGACCACCTGATGATCTCTGTGAAAGCCCGTGTAGCTCCCGTCTATCTCCGCATTGCCCTGAGCATCGGTGAGTTCCTTTTCGTCTCCATAGCTACGGGGTAGGTCTACCTGAAGACCCTCGACAGGCTTAGCGTCTTGGTCGGTGACGCGTACCTTAAACTCGTAATCGACTGTGGGCGTGCCATACTCGGCCATCCCGGCATCAGGAGTTTTCGAGCAACCAGAGAAGCCTAGCCAACCAAGTAGGAGAGCGGCTCCAGCGGATAGGAGCGAGCGTACGGATAGATAAACTCTTTTCATACTGTGAGGCATTATTGATACATTGGCAAATATAGCACAAAAAAAGGAATCTGCCACAACTTCACTCGCCCCCAAAAGCGATCTCCACAGAGATAATCAGAAATCTCCACGGAGCAAACGAAAATTCTCCACGGAACCGGGAAATAAAAGTTCGGAAGAATGAAATGAAAGTTCGGAAGAAAGAAATCAAAGTTCCGAAGAATTTTTCGTTTGCTCCGTGGCAAATAAAAAAAAGCTCCGAGGAAATTCTCCATTTCCTCGAAGCTGTGATTCTAGATAGGTGTGGTATTTGGATTAAAACACTAGATATTCGTTTGAGTATAAAAGGCTTAGCGCGTCATGTTAGGAGATCTGGATTACGCTTCGCCAGCCTTTGCTTATTTTTCCTTAGTTTGTGATTCTCTTTGCGAATAGTGGTATCTTTGCGGTCAAGAGGAGGTCGCTACGAGAGGAGAGGCGCTGATGTCTCGCACTCTTTGCCCCATCTGAGCGATCTCTCATGAAACATGATAATCCTATAACCAAATCACGGCTATGCGCTGGCTTCACAAAGTACTTGGCACCGTCTGTGCCCCGCTCTTCCTCTTATGGTTGATCTCGGGAGGAGTGATGATCTTTTGCTCCTTTCCCCGTCTCGGGGACAAGGACTTACCGCTACAGGACACCCTCGCGGCCTCGGCGGCTCTACCGTCGGAAGCTACGCTACAGGCGAAGCTACAGCCTGGCGAAGAGCTGACGGCACTTGCGCTCACCACGCATTGTGGCGAGCCAGTGTGGCGTGTGGAGACGAGCGAGGGGGGGTATCTGTGGCATGCGGACTCGCTCCTTACGACGGCTACGGATTCGGTGCCAGAGGCTTGGTATGAGCAGTATGCGTCGCGCTTTAGCTCTGCGCCTATCGTGGCGGTTGATACGATACGACACATAGACACGTGGACGCCTTACCCGAGGATCAAGAAGGATCTGCCCCTTTACCGATACCGCTTTGACGATCCTGAGGGAACTTACCTTTATCTCTCTAGTCAAACGGGCGATGCGGTACAGCTCTGCACTCGTTCGGAGCGTATTGGGGCATCGTGTGGTACGATTCCCCACATGTTTTACTACTGGTGGCTGCGACAAAACCGCACCGTCTGGCTTTGGGTCATTTCAACCTTCGCTTCGCTGGCTGTCATTGCTGCTTTTACGGGACTTTACCTTGGGATACGTCTTTACCTCCGTATGTGGAGACGAACGAAGCGTTTGCGCAGTCCCTACAGGCGCCAGAAGACTTTGCACTGGCACCTCGTCGGAGGCGTGATCTTTGGTCTGTCACTAACGCTTTTCGCCCTCAGCGGGGTGATGTCGCTCTACGATCTGCCATCGTGGATCGTGCCTCAGCATGAGACTGAGACGAAGCGCAAGGAGGCGCAGCAGGAGGAGGCTCCACAGCTGGGTCGCTCGGACATGTATGACTACCGCTTGCTACTTGACCTAGGTGGCGTGCAGCAGATCACTTGGCGTAGCTATGGCGGGCACCCTTACTACGAGGTGCAGCGCCACGGACAACTGGAGAGCTGGGATGCGCTGGGTGAAGCTCCACAGCCGTTGCATCTGACAGAGGAGGATATCAAAGCTAAGCTCACGCCTGTGCTGGAAACTGCCGACATGCAGATCGAGCTAATGGATCACTACGACAACTACTATGCTAGCCTAAATGATAAGTATGAGTTGCCGATCTACCGCATCTCGGCACAGGACAAGGAGTCGAGTCGTCTCTACATCAGTCCGACGACTGGAGAGACGCGTTACTACAGTCTCAACGGACGAGTCAAGAAGTGGCTCTACCCCTTCTGTCACAACCTCCGTATCGGCTTCTTTGCGGAGCATCCGACGCTACGTATCATTTGCATGCTGGTGCTGGTATTGGGTGGTTTGGTCGTTTCGGTGAGTGGCGTAGTGCTCGGTTTTCGTTACCTTAGCAGAGTCATTCGTCGGGCGAAGTCTCGTCGCAGTAAAAATAAGCGGTGAGCGCAGTCCGTCCAACAATAACAAATAGAGATACTATGAAGAAGATCTATATCGCCGGCATTGGTCCCGGCAGTCCAGAAGATATAACGCCCGCCGTGCATCAAGCCCTTAGAGAGGCTGATGTGGTGGTGGGGTATGCTTACTACTTTCAATTTATCCAAGAGTACCTACACGAGGGCGCTGAGTGCATCGACACAGGTATGCGCCAAGAGCGTGAGCGAGCTAGGCTTGCTATCGAGCGAGCCGAGGCTGGGCAAACGGTTTGTGTCATTAGCTCTGGCGATGCGGGCATCTACGGGATGGCTCCGCTCCTCTATGAGATGTGCGATGAGCGGGGGAGTGATGTGGAGCTAGAGGTATTGCCTGGGATCTCCGCCTTTCAGAAAGCGGCTGCCCTCCTTGGGGCACCCATTGGTCATGATCTCTGCATCATCTCGCTGAGTGATCTGATGACTCCGTGGGCAATCATCGAGCGACGCGCCATCGCGGCTGCGGAGGCTGACTTCGTCACAGCGCTCTACAACCCCAAGAGCATCAAGCGGTACTGGCAGCTGGAGCGTGTGCGAGAGCTATTCCTCAAGCATCGGTCACCCGACACGCCCGTAGGACTGGTGCAACAAGCGGGGCGCCCCGACCAACGGGTCTGGACAACGACCCTGCGAGAGCTGGATACGCAAGAGGTGGATATGTTTACCGTCCTCATCATCGGCAATAGTCAGAGCTTCCTCTCAAAGGGTAAGATCGTTACGCCACGAGGCTACTATCGTGACAAAGGCAGTGACGAGGAGAAGGTCGGGCAACGCATCATGAGCGAGAGCTTTCGCACGATCCTTTCGCTACTCAAGCATCCTGAGAGCTATCCGCTCGACCACCTCTGGGCGATGCTCCACGCGGTCCATACGACGGCCGACTTTGAGATGGAGGAGCTACTCTACAGCGACCCAAATGCGGTCTCTCGCATTTACCAAGGTTATGTGGATGGCAAGATACGCACCATCGTGACCGACGTGACGATGGTTGCCTCGGGCATCCGCAAAGGAGCCTTGGCGCGCTACGGTATCGAGGTCTTCTGCTACCTGCACGACCCGCGTGTCGCTGAGATGGCAGAGCGACTGGACATAACCCGCACACAAGCTGGTATACGGCTCGCTGTTGAGGAGCATCCCGATGCGCTCTACGCTTTTGGCAACGCACCGACGGCTCTCATGGAGCTGGCGCACCTCATTCGCCAGGGCAAGGCTCACCCCGCTGGGATCATCGCAGCACCCGTTGGCTTCGTTCATGTGTGCGAGTCAAAGCACATGGTCAAGCCTTTCCACGACATCCCTAAGCTCATCATCGAGGGGCGCAAAGGGGGCAGCAATCTAGCGGCAACGCTGGTTAACGCAACCCTTAGCTATGGCGATGCCGAGACGCTCAAGCCTGGTCGTGACTTATGAAAATCATCCTCATAGGGCTCAGTGACGATCGTGAGCAACGGTGGAATCCAGAGCTACTGGAGCGACTCGCTGGTGAGCGCACCTTCTCAGGAGGGGCTCGGCACCACGATATCGTCCGTGAGATCTTGCCGACGGAGTATCACTGGATCGATATAACTCCGCCGATAGACGATGTGATCGAGCAGTACAAAGCGTACGACACGGTCGTCGTCTTCGCCTCGTGCGACCCCATCTTCAACGGTATCGGGCAACGCATCATGCAGCTCCTCCCCGAGGCGGAGATCGAGCTACACCCTTACTTCCACTCCCTGCAGCTCCTCGCCCATGCGGCTCTGCAACCGTACCAAGATATGCACGTCGTGTCGCTTACGGGGAGACCGTGGCAAGCCTTTGACGCTGCGCTGATCTCTGGTGAACGAATGATTGGCATCCTGACCGACCGCAAGGAGCACACTCCTCAGCGTATCGCCCAGCGCATGCTCGACTACGGCTACGACAATTACCGAGCCATCGTTGGGGAACATCTAGGCAATAGGGAGCGACAGCAGCTCTATCGCCTCTCTATTGCGGAAATGGCTGAGCGCACTTTCGCCTATCCCAACAACTTAATCCTCATTCAGACGAAGCCCTTGCTGCGTCCCTTTGGTATCCCCGATGCGGACTTCATTCCGCTCAACGGACGTGAGCGTATGATCACCAAGCGGGCGATACGTCTTGAGACGCTCTCGCAGCTAGACCTACATCAGGCGCACGTCCTGTGGGACATCGGTTCCTGCACTGGCTCTGTCTCTATCGAAGCTCGCCTGCAGCAACCAAGCTTACAGGTGGTCGCCTTCGAGATACGTCCCGAGGGCGCTGAGCTTCTCGACGCCAATGCGCGTCGTCATCACACGCCAGGCATTACCTTCTGCGGGGGCGACTTCCTTCGTGCCGATCTTGATCCATTGCCTCAGCCTGACGCAGTCTTCATTGGCGGGCATGGCGGACATTTGCAGGAGATTGTCGAGGAGGCGTGGCGTCGTCTCGCCGTGGGCGGGCGGATCGTCTTCAACTCCGTCTCGAACGAGAGCGAGGAGGCCTTCAGACGAGCCATCGCAGCCGTCGGTGGTTCCATAGCCTCCACGACTCGTATGCAGATCGACGACTACAACCCGATAGCTGTCCTACAAGCTACCAAAAGCACACACTAGTATGAATTCACAAACACGCATAGCGATCCTCGCAATCTCTCCCGATGGTCAAGCAATCGCACTCAAGATAGCGAGCGAACTACCCGACGTAAAGCTCTATACGACACACCAGGAGAAGCTAAGCGAGGCATTCACCCTACTGCCCAGCCTAACCGAGGGGGCTAAGACTCTTTTTAACGAGAGCGATGTCTTACTCTTCGTCTCCGCCATGGGCATCTGCGTTCGCACTATTGCTCCACTGCTCAGAGACAAGCATCACGACCCAGCAGTCCTCTGCGTAGATACCACAGGGCGGTACGTCATCTCCGTCGCTTCGGGACATATCGGTGGGGCCAACGAATGGACCGACCGCATTGCACACATACTAGGAGCCGAGCCAGTCATCACCACCCAGAGTGACCGTCAGGGGCTGTGGGCGTTAGACACCTTGGGCGCAGAAAACGGGTGGAGCAGCGAGACCGCGGGCTGTAGTATGAACGCCGCCATCACCACCTTTGTCAATAAGCGCCCCGTCGCTCTGCTCCTTGAGATGCGCTCCGAGGGCACCGCCTATCTAGAGCGCACCCACCCAGAGCATGTGGACCTCTACTACCACTACGAGGAGATAGACCAAAGTCGCTACGACCTGCTTATCGCAGTGAGCTTTCGTCTGTTGGAGGGCTTGACCATCCCTTGTCTCTACTTCCGTCCGCAGCTCCTGCACCTCGGTGTGGGCTGTCGCCATCAGGCAAATCCCGAGGGTGTCGTGGCGCATATCCTCTCTGACATTCGTGCCAAAGGCTTTGCACCCAGTGCTATCGCCACGATCAATAGCATCGAGCTCAAGCGTGGCGAACCAATCCTCGACGAGCTGTCCCAGCACTTAGGCAAGCCTTGCCACTTCTACAGTAGCGACGAGCTAGCCACCATTGAGGTGCCCAATCCCTCGGAACGTGTCGCCACAGCCACTGGTTCAACGAGCGTCAGCGAAGCCTCCGCACTCGCAGCCAGTCAGGGTGGACTCCTTATTATAGAGAAGCAAAAGGGATGTCTCACACCGCAGAGCGACTTCACCTATAGCCTTGCCGTAGCTCCCGAAGGGTTGCCTCACGGGCATATAGAGATCGTTGGGGCGGGTCCTGGCGATCCTGAACTAATCTCCGTGCGTGGCAAGCACTTCCTCGAGCGAGCCGACCTGATCCTCTATGCTGGTAGCTTAGTTCCCATTGAGCTAACCTACTATGCCAAGGAAGGTGCCACTGTGAAAAGCTCCGCCGATATGAATCTCGAGGAGCAGTTTGCCCTGATGAAGGAGTTTTACGACAAGCACGCGCTCATCGTGCGGCTACACACGGGAGACCCCGCCATCTTTGGCGCGATACAAGAGCAGATGGCGCTCTTTGACGAGGCTGGTATGAGTTACCACATCACGCCCGGCATCTCCTCTTTCCTAGCAGCTGCTGCAGAGCTCAGGTCTCAGTTTACCATCCCTGAGCGTGTGCAGACCATTATCCTAACCCGAGGCGGCGGTCGCACGCCAATGCCCGAGCGAGAGCAACTGCACAAGCTCGCCGCCTCGCAGAGCACGATGTGCATCTACCTCAGCGCCACCCTTGCCGAGGAGGTACAGCGGGAGCTACTCGTTCACTACCCGCCCACGACTCCCGTGGCGGTCTGCTACAAGCTCACCTGGCCTGAGCAACGCATCTACCGTGGTCAACTCTCCGAGCTGGCGCAGATAGTTCGCGAGCACCACCTCACGCTCACCACGTTGATGGTCATCGGTGACGCCATTGACAATCGCGCTGGGCTCTCCAAGCTCTACAATGACAACTTCAAGCACCTCTTCCGCCGATGAAAGCGCCACAGCCGATAGCAATCGTCTCCCTCGGCGCTGCTACGCCTGAGGACATTTCTATACGTGCCTATGGCAAGCTTCAGAAGGCTGACGAGATCTATTGCTTAGGCGAAGTAGCTCACCGCATCATCGCTGCACTACCCGAAGGCTCCTCCCTCGCTCAGCGATGTCAGATCCTAGAGATCCCGATGAGTAGCGACCGCACAGAGGCGATCAGCTACTACGAGCAGCTTGCCACCCGACTGATGGAGCAGCAGGGTAGGGGGCTAGCCTGTAGCGTCGTCACCATCGGTGACGCCGGCACCTACGCCACGGTGCAGTATCTCGCAGACCTGCTTCGTCGGGCGGGTGCCAAGATAGAGATCGTACCAGGGATACCTTATTATATAGCCGCAGCGGCAGCCTTTGGTGAGGGGCTGGTGCGCCAAGACGAGTCGCTTCTCGTGCTGAGCAAGGTTGCCAGTAGCTCTCAGCTCCGTGAGGCACTTTCGATGGGAATTACTGTGGTAGTGATGAAGCTCTCACGCTGTGCCGACATCGTTCGTGAGGTCATAGCCGAGGACAACTACGACTTCATCTATGCTGAGCATCTAGGCAATCCCGATCTAGAGCTACTCACCAGTGACCGTGACACATTCCTCTCCCGTCAGCCTATCCCTTATTTCTCGCTCATCATCATACGTTCTAGCCGAAGCATCTCCAAATAAGTCGCTCTCGCGACTCCGCAAACTCTCACAAATACCCCTCTGTTGGGTCGCATGACTCGTGATATTTGCGGAATCTAGGACAAGATCTGTAGGTTGCTACGTAATGCTTTTTTTACTACCTTTGCAGTGAATAAAAGCTTCTCTAACCTAATCTATTAGCGTTGAAGTTGAGTTGCTTATTTAGATTGGTTCCCTTGGCTGTCTTATGAATAAATATTTAGCTCTCGTTGTTCAGCTATTAGCTCTGCTACTCCCCGCTACGCTTATAGCGCAGAGCGAGACACCGGCTGACTCGCTCTCGGTCGTCAATCTCGACGAAGTTGTCGTGACGGGCACGGGAACAAACTACCTCCTCAAGAACGCTCCCGTACAGACGGAGATCATCAATGCTAAGACGCTACAGAGCTACGGATCGGCAACCCTTACAGAGATACTATCGGGGCTGATTCCGTCGATAGACTTCAGCCATAGTGATATGGGTACCGCCATGCAGATGGGCGGGCTGGGAGATCGCTATATCCTTATCCTTGTGGATGGTAAGAGGTTGATGAGCGACCTCGGAGGGCAGACGAATCTAGATATGGTCGACCCGACACGCATCGAGCGTATTGAGGTGGTGAAAGGAGCTTCCTCCGCACTCTACGGTAGCGACGCTATAGCGGGTGTCATCAACATCATCACCAAGAAGAGTCGCGACAACCTATCTATAGACAATAGCACGCGTGTCGCCTCCTATGGAGTGATCAACCAGTCCAACGCTTTTCAGTATAAGGTGGGCGACTGGACGACGCTGACAGACTTTAATCTAAAGCACTCTGACGGTTGGCAAAACACAACCTGCGAAAATCCCAACCGATACGAAAAGCCTGTAACCAACTCAGTCAATAATACCTCCAATCCCTATCTAGACTGGCAGATAGGGCAGCACCTCTACTGGCGACAGGGCAAGCCACTCTCGGCCTATGTCGAGGGCAATTACTATCGCAAGGATATTCATCGCCCGACGGGTGTGCCCGACTACAAGACCTACGACTTCCGCTATCACAACACCTCTGCAGGTGCTGGTATGCGTTGGCAGACCCCACAGGGAGCTGTCCTGACGGCTCAGATGCAGTACTACATGCACGCCTATTACTACGTCTATACGGGTGAGACCTGGGCTAAGGAGTTCCTGCCAGATGGTCAGGAGCTCAGCTTCCCTTACTTCCCTGGAGATGTAGGGTTGCAAAGCAATCAGCAGCGCATCACGACGGAGCTCAAGGGAGTCTTCGCACTTCCCTTCGATCAGCGACTCAGCGCTGGTGTAGACCTGCATCACAACTGGCTCATAGCACCACGCCGACTGGACGAGGATCGAGTTAATGACTTTCAGGCAGGCTTCTATCTACAGGATGAGTGGACACCCACGAGGAACTTCAACCTGACCGCAGGAGCTAGGCTAACCTACCACCCAGCCTTTGGGGCAAAGTTTACACCTAAGGTTTCCCTCCTCTACAAGCTAGGACCAGTCAATCTGCGTGCTACTTACTCCGAAGGCTTTAAGACCCCTACGATCAAGGAGCTACACTATCGATACGTCCGTCAGATGGCGATGGTCATACTCCATCTAGGCAATCCCAACCTCAAGGCACAGACTAGTCGCTATGTCTCAGCTAGCGTTGAGTACCACAACCCGCTAGTCAACGTGAGTGCTACGGGCTATGCCAACTTCCTCGACAATATGATCACCCTCGTGACGATCCCGAGTCGAGAAGCCCCTGGTGATCTCATCGCATCCTACAGACCAGCTCGCGTGCGTCAGTACAAGAATATGGACAGCGCCAAGACTTATGGTGCTGATGTCACCGCCAAGTGGCGCATCTATAAGCAGTGGACGCTAACCACCAGCTATAGTTACCTTGACACAGAGGCACTCCTACACGATGATGATAAGGATGTGATGCGCCAAGTTACAATTGATGGTATGGCACACCATCGTGCCACCGTGGGACTGTCATGGAGCGAAGCTTTCCTCCACCAGCGCTACAAGCTGGCCGTAGGACTATACGGACGTATGCAGAGTACCCGCTACTATCAGGATGATGGCAACGGCAAGCCCTATCACCTATGGCGCCTCAACACGCAGCAGACGATCATACCCAACGAGAATTGGTCTCTCGACCTCAACATTGGCGTGGACAATCTGCTCAACTACTACGAGACCACACCACACGGTCTGCACTACGGTACCTCTACGCCAGGGCGCACGCTCTACATGACCATGAGCGTTCACTTCGGCCGAGCCAAGCAGATCACACCGACCAAGCGCTCTTCTCGTCGCTCGCGAGCTCAGGAGGATGAGGAGGATTAGAAAAATCATCGTTCCCCACACCGTAACGTACACTACACTTTATCAAGCCAACACACACAAATATAAAATCACTTATAACCCTATCAACAATGAAGAAGCTATTAACAATCTTATCACTCTGCGCTCTAGGACTAACCCTCCTGACCTGCGTAGGCTGCCAGGAGGACGACAACCTAGCTCTCTCAAATCACGACAAGAAGCTACAGGCTGTTACCAAGGAGGTGAAGGCAAAGAAGACCACAGACAAGGCTCTACTCCTCGTCTCTTTCGGCAGTACCTGGGATAAGCCTCAGCAGACCTTTAAGAAGGTACAGGAGGCCTTTAAGAAGAAGTTCCCTGACAGAGACCTCTACTTCGCTTTTACCTCTGAGATCTGCATGACACGTTGTGCTCAGAAGGGGTGGAACTACTACGCACCCAAGTTCTATCTAGAGGCTCTTGGAGTTGCTGGATACAAGGACATCGCAGTACAGTCACTACACATCGTACCTGGTGAGGAGTTCTTACGTATCCAGAACTGCATCAAGGACTTCCGCAACGATGGTGAGCACCCTGAGTTCGCCAAGACGACCGTTTACCTTGCTGGTCCACTACTAGAGGGCGATGATGACTGCAAGACCGTTGCTGCTGAGCTACACAAGATCTATGGCAAGGCTGTTGCTGATAACAAGCTCGTTAGCTTCATGGGACACGGTAACCCCGAGAACATGAACTACGGCCGCGGTAACGCTCGCTACCACAAGATTGAGGAGGAGCTACAGAAGCTCAGCCCCAACTACTTCGTCGCTACCGTCGACATGGAGGGCAACCTGGTAGACGACCTGATCGCTCGCGCTAAGAAGGCTGGCAAGACCGAAGGCACGATGCTCCTACACCCGCTCATGTCTATCGCTGGTGACCATGCCAACAACGACCTCAAGGGTGGTGTCGATCCTCAGAATCCTGAGGAGGGAAGCTGGCGCTATGAGATGAACAAGGCTGGCTATAAGTGCACCCTAGATGACTGCACGATGAACGGCCTAGCTGACTATCCCGCTATCGTCAACGTCTGGATAAGCCACATGGAGAAGGCGCTCGCTGGCAAGCCTCTCTACACTCCCGAAGAGGACGAGAAGTAATCTCAAGCACATCACTAAGTGACTGTGGAGGCTCTCCACACGCTCACGGTGGCATCATGTAATCAGTCCCCCATATACACTGTTCGTATATGGGGGACTGTGCTATTTAGACAAACTTGCTACACACCCTCCGTATGTGACCGAAGCCGAGTTCCGAAAGCAACACAGCGATTCACCTTTATGCAACAGTCTCCTCTTGAAGAAGCCTCCGCACTGCTCGCACAGCTGGAGCAGCGTCGTGAGCCAGCCTATGCCGACTTTATGGCACTACGCACCAAAGTCTCCTCACGACCCGAGAGCGTCCTCGGCATTCGTATGAAGTGGCTCCGACAGGCCGTAAAGCAACTCAGTTGCTTGCTCACACTCGACGAAGCCATCGAGCTACTTCACGAGAGAGCCCTCGCATGGTATGAGTACAAAATCATCTTCGGCGGGGTTATTGGTCGCTTAGCTACTCCTAATGAGGGGCTACTGCTCCTCTATCCCCTCTGCGATGGCTGGGCGGTGCCTGACTACTACAAGGAACTCCTCGCAGGCTGGGCGAGTAGGGGAGAGGTAGAGCGCCAGATACTCCTCCGCTCAATAGCTGAGCATGCTCACGATGCCAATCCCTACGCACGTCGGCTCACCATCGTTACTTGGCTTGATCTCATACGTCACGGCTTAGCTACCCCTAGAGCAGCACTAGACCATGTCGCACCGTTGCAACACGACGAGGCTTACTACGTTCAGATGGCTATAGCGTGGCTCCTTGCCGAGATGACGCTCACTGGCGAGCCCTCCCTCACGGAAGCCATCCGCACGGAGATCACCGACGAAACCGTGCTACGCATGTACCATCAGAAGCTCCGCGACTCCCTCCGCAGTAACGCTTAGCCACGTGCCCGCCCCCCTCCCGCTAGCCACTCCCGAGCGCTCTCACAGCCGTTACACGTTGGATGGTTCGGGAACGGACGCCCTCTCGCTAGACACTATCCGTGCGTTCCTAGATTTCGCTACACGTTGGTGTGTCCCTACGGGGGGAATGTGTTTCATCGGGCTAGCCGAGACTGCACACTTCACGCTGTGATTTCGTATCTTTGCGGTATCTATCAATTCACAAGAGCGATGCCCCAGAGACTTAGATCCTCCCTTTTATCTACACTACGTCAGTCTGTACTGCTGTTGCTGACGCTTTTCCTCCTAAGCCAGTGCGGTACACGCCACTCTACGACACGGCGACCGCATATCGAGCTCCCTGACTGTACTATAAGTGAAATAGCCTATCCTGCGCCACAGCATCCCAAGGCGGAGATGCGCGCTGTGTGGCTTACGACGATCTGGGGACTGGACTGGCCCAAGATGACGGCTGATACGCATGCTGGTATGGTGCGACAGCAGGAGTCGCTTGACAAGATGCTTGATGACTGCGTGCGCGCGGGGATCAATACGGTCTTCCTACAGGTACGTATGCGTGGCGATCTGCTCTATCCGAGTACCCTCGAGCCTCTCTCTACGACGATCAGCAAGACGGGAGTGCTACCCGAGGGCTATGACCCGCTCCAGTATGCCATTGATGCGTGTCACCACCGAGGTATGAGCGTGCATGCCTGGATGGTCTCCTATCCGCTAGGGACGAATGATCATGTGCGGGCGCTGGCTAAGCAGGGTAAGGGCTTCTACGCAGCGCATCCCGAGATGTGTCTCCGACAGGGCAACGCATGGTTTATGGATCCCGCACAGCCAGCTGTGCGTACGCATATGGCTCAGCTGGTGCGTGACCTAGTGACCCGCTATGATGTGGATGGCGTGCACCTAGACTATATCCGCTATCCTGATGGCCCCAGTAAGTTTAACGACCTCAAGAGCTATCAGCGCATGAATCCCGATCGACTGCCTCGTATGGCATGGCGCGAGGCAAATGTGACGGCGATGATTGACACGCTCCACCGTACGCTACAAGAGGTAGCACCAGAGGTGGCGCTCTCTACGGCTTGCATTGGCAAGTATCAGCAACTGCCTAAGCCGGCTCCTGGAGGTTACTTTTGCAAGGACGATGTGTCGCAAGATCCTCTTGTATGGTTTCAGCGTGGTATCGTGGACTTCATCGTGCCGATGATCTACTACAAGGATGGGCACTTCAACCACTACATAGCGGACTGGGCTAAGCGCATCGCACCCCACGGACCGATCGTGGCGGGGCTTGGCGTCTACCGCCTTTATGACAACTCGCGCTGGAAGCTCCAAGACATTTACAATCAGCTTGACACGCTGGCGCAGTATGACCTCTCAGGGGTGAGCTACTACCGTGCTGAACAGCTCCTGCAGATGTACAACCAGCTACCTGCCGAGAGACAGGATCAGCTCCTCCTGCCTACGCTGCGTCCCGCCTTTGGCGCAGCGCCTCGCATCCCCTTTGGCAAGGCAAGCGTTGAGGAAATCGTGGATGACGGAGATCAACTGACCATCACTTGGGGCTATGACCTCAAGGAGCCGACGGGGCATACTTTCAATCTCTACTATCGTCTCTACGGCTCGCACCTGGACTGTCCTCTCGTGCTGCTGGGGCAAAACCTCGCAGGACGCTCGGCTGTCATCTCTCGTGACTTCCTGCCGAAAGATGTCTTGGTCGAGTTCTTTGTAGAGCCCGCCACCTTTAGCGGACATAAGGGTCAGCTCTCAGCGGGAGCACTTTACTACAACTCCGATGAGCTAAAGTAAACTATGTGGGGGCTCTACCTGCATATCCCGTTTTGCCCTACACGGTGCGTCTATTGTGACTTCTACTCGCAGAGCGACTTATCGCTACAGAGCTCCTTTGTGGAGGCGCTCTGCCGTGAGCTAGAGATATACCACGACCGAGCTACGTGGGCTACGCCTCCCCGCACCATTTACCTTGGCGGGGGGACACCTAGTAGTCTCCCTCTTCCGCTCCTAGAGCGACTGATGTGGCAAATCCGCTCGCTCTGGCGACTGGATAAAACGATCGAGATAACCATCGAGGCGAATCCCGAGGATGTGTCCCCTGAATGGGCCAATGGGGTGGTGCAGCTAGGCTTCAACCGCATCAGCCTAGGGGTGCAAAGCTGGAGCGATGAGACGCTGCGCTTCTTACATCGTCGACACTCTGCGGCACAAGCCGAGCGGGCTGTCAACTATATACGACAGGCGGGCATTCACAATGTGAGCATCGATCTGATCTTCGCACTGCCCGAGGGATATGAGCGTGACTGGTCCGAAAGCTTGGCGCATGCGTTGGCACTGCCCGTGACGCATTTCTCAGCCTATGGCTTGACCTACGAGCATGGCACACGACTGGATCGTATGCGGGAGCGCGGAGATGTGATCCCCTCGAGCGAAGAGACCTATGTGGCGCAGTACTATGCACTGGTCGCAGCCTGTCAGAAGGCAGGCTTTACGCATTACGAATTGTCCAACTGGGCGCTCCCAGGCTTTGCCTCCCAGCACAACTGCGCCTACTGGGCTGGCACTCCTTATCTGGGGCTAGGACCTAGCGCTCATAGCTACATGTCGGGGCATCGCTGGTGGGATGTCTCCGACATACACCTCTACATAGAGCGTCTGCAGCAGGACACGCTTCCCATAGCCGATGAGGAGTGGCTCTCACCGACCGAGCTATACGAAGAGTGTGTCATGCTGGGGCTACGCACCAGTCGTGGCATAGACCTTCGTCGGGCGGAGTTGCAAGTGGAACCAATTATGGATCGCGCCACACCGTGGCTTGATCAGGGACTGCTCACCCTCACTGACGACGATCATCTGCGCCTGACGCACGATGGACTGATCTGGTGCGACCGCATTTGTGCCGCCCTCTGCTAGTTCCCCGCCAGAGGACCTTTATCAAGTTTCACGTGCTGGTCCAAATGGGCGCTAGTCGTGAGTTGTAGTGCTTGTGTTATGACATTTGTGTCCTACAGATTTATCTGTCAATCTCAATGAGTTACTACTATCATCTTTTGAGCTATTGGAGTAAAACTTACTTTTGTCTTGAAACTTAGACTATATATTTATTGCTAGCCTATAAAAGTTCGTTGACTGTCTTTCTATATATTCCACGTTTGAGAAAGAAAGGCATGTCAAATGTCCGACACACCCTTCTTCATACAGAATAGAAAGATTTTGAGAATCTACTCTATAAACGGCTATTTACTATCGAGCTATAGATACTTTATATGCTCTGTTATTGATAACAATAAGGTATTCTCCCCCTGGTAAATGAGATACATCTACTTTGCAGAAGCCAGCCTCATCGCACTGAGCCTCTATCAGTTTATTCCCTAAAAGGTCAAAAAGGGACACCATAGAGAAAGGTTTTGCAGAACGAATTTGGACTGCATCTGGTGCTGGATTAGGAGTTATCGTTATAGATAGATTGCTGGGGCTTGTCACACCTGTTACGTCTTGCTTGGTTATAGAAACCCAACCACTCTGACCATCATCATTCTTTCGAAACATCTTAATCTCCCAGTTTTTTTGAGATGCTATTTCCAAGAGTTCTGCCGTAGGCATAGCGTTATGCTCCTCATTTGCACCTATCAATTTGAGTACACCTGATCGAGCCTTTTTACTCCTATCAGGCAGACCTCTAATGAGTTCATCCACCGCTTCGATAGAAAGATAATTGTTCGTACAAACAACCTCTTGTAAGGAAGGACAACTGTATATTTTTAGAGACTCCAAGTGATGCTGTGGAAATGAAATGCAATACAATGACGGAGAGCCACTAAAATCAAGTTTTTTGATAGTTCCTCCGATACACTCAACTCGATGCAACCCCTTGTTCTTAGAGAAGTCCATCTCTGAGAATCCTCCATACATAAATCGCAACTCTCGTACATCTCCCCTTATAAATGCACTTTGCTTGAGAATTACACTAGTCATATGACCTCGACCAGAGTTGATATCAGAAAGACCATCAGCAATAAGGTCTCCAAATGCTTCAAGATCGTAGGATATAGTAGAGCCTACAGGCAAGAGTGTCGTATAAGTAATTATAGCTTTACTGATTGAGATATCCTCGCCCTCGTATGGGGTCTGTTCTATCTCTCCTTTGCTATTCATAGTGATTGCAAATACATCCCAGTTCTTCGCTTGAGCCTCTTGATAGTTTTCTATGGAGAACGTATTATCGTCCTGTACGGTTGTGTTCTTCACACACAGTTTACCTCGGTCATTATCTGGGCATTGGGGGAGATGAGATATGATTTCAGAAAACTGGGAACTCAACATCTTGTTATTAGAACAGTTGATATCTCTCAACCCCTCAGCATGTCGAATCATAAGAGTCTCAAGCTCATTATTAGAGCAGTTTAAACTCCGTAGTGCAGGTGACTGGAAAATCCCAATTGCATTACACTCGTTGTTGCTACAGTCTAGTGTTTTGAGAGTTTTATTATGCTCGACATTTAAAGTCCCAAGGCGATTGTTGCGTGCAATAAGACTCCTAAGGTCTCCAGAAATCTGGATGTTCGTATCCCTCTCTTTTTTGTAGGCTTTGAGTTGTTTATTGACAGCAGGACCTTTTATGCCATCTAAAGTCAACTCTCCTTCGAAGTCCATATAAAGATAAACTTCGTAATCAGCGAGAGAAGTGAATACGACACCCTCAAAAGGATCCGTATCATATGGACTCTTTTCGTTCTGAGCCAAAAGAACGTATGCTGAAAGAGTCAGCAAAACTAGTGTTGAGATTATCTTTTTCATATGCGACTGTGTTTTTATATTACAAGGGCTGATGTACGAAAAAAAACAAATATGCAAGCACCTTGATGCAAAAAGTTCCCTTTCCCTCTAATGGTAGAAGTGAGATACTAATGAGCCTTGGTGCTATATAAGCAGGGGGCTCAACGGTTTTGGTGTAGCGATTGAACTCCCTTTTTGCTTGAGTTTTTGACCTTGTATAAAGCTAAGGCATCTTGTAGCCGAGCTTCTCTTTGTACTGCTGCACGAGTGCTTTGTACTGCGGGTTGTCTCGTAGGGCGGCGAGGTCGTCGTCCTGCTCGAGGAGTGAAAAGCTGTTGTATCCCTTTTCGAGGGCGAGGCGTAGGTTGTCCAGTGCTTGCTTCGTCTTACCCATTCGCCCATAGACTCCTGAGATGCTGTAGTAGAGCTCGGCATCGTCGGGGGCCTCCTCGATACACTTAGCGATGGCCGCGAGAGCTTGCTCCTGCTCGCCTAGAGACTGGTAAGCATACGCCATGGCGATGTCTGTCGCATCGTGCACCTGTAGGATCTCGATTACCTTGCGATAGTCGGCTGTGGCAGCGTCCTTGCGTCCCAATGCTGTGTAGCGGTCTGCTCGCTTGAGGTAAGCCCATAAGTAAGTGTCGCTTAGCTCGATGGCCTTGGAGTAGTCATCGATAGCTCCCTGGAGGTCCTGGGACTTACTCTTGATCTGAGCACGCTGATAGTAGCCATCAGGGTCATCAGGTACGAGGGAGACATATTTATTCGACTCTGCGAGGGCTCTTCGGAGATTGCCATCCTCTGAGAGCATCTGCGCTTTGGTATAAATGTAGGTGTAGTCTGTAGGGTCTAGCGAGATAGCCTCATCGATATACTTGAGGGCAGAGCTGTAGTCGCCTATCCCCTGATAGGCAGTCGCTATGTGGCTGGCTACGACATCGTCTAGCTCTTGTCGCTCTGTGACTTGCTGGTAGTACTCCAGCGCACCCTTGTTGTCTCCGATGTTTTGATGTGCCAAACCGATAAGGAAGAGGTACTCTCCCGTTTTGCTCACGGACTCCAGAGCCTTGAGCTTAGATTCGAGGGTAGGCATCGCCTGAGCTGCGATGACATTGAGTAGGGAATAGGTGTCTTCGTCTGCAAGGCTGTTTGCAATGGTATAGATAATGTCATCCATCGCCTCATCGTAATGCTCTAGCTTGACGTTGCTACCAGCTCTCAGATAGTAGAGAAAGCCTTCGTTAGGTTCGAGCTTGATAGCGTCGTTTAGGTTCTGTATGGCATCCTCATACTTCTCTTGTAGTATCGCAAGCGTAGCCAATCCAGTATAGCCAGTTGCGTCTTTAGGAGCTAGCGAAATAAACTTACGCAGGTCCACCTCTGCGAGTTCGTACTGCTCCATATTCATATAGAGACCACCACGCTTTAAGTATAGAGCAGGCGTGTCGGGAGCATCCTTGATAGCAGAGTGCAGGTCCATAAGTGCCTTGACACCATCCTCGAGGTCTGTATAGATATCAGAGCGGAGACTGTAGACCATAGCTCTACGTGCAGGCTTCGCCTGTAGGAGGGAGATCGCCTTGGTTGCAGCCTCTAGCGCCTGCTCGGGCTTGCCCTGCATACGGTAAATGGTGGCGACGTAAGCCCAAGCGACACCATTGTTTGGCTCGCTCTGGAGTGCCTTCTGGACGTTCTCGAGGAATGCTGTCTGATTCTCAGGGTTAGGCATGATAGTCTCTAGGGCATCCTGGAGGTCGGGCGAGAATGTGTCAAAGGTTCGCTCCAAGGTGGGCAAGTCTTGCGTAGAGAGGTCTATCGTGTCCTGCACCTGAGCGGACAGTGTAGTGGCTAAGCAGAGGAGGCTTAGCAGTAGAGCCATGATTCGTTTCATCGTATTGAATGAGTTGCTGGTTTGTTGCTACAAATGTAGCTATTTCTCCCGAAAGGGAATCAGTCCTGGAAGCTAGGATAGCTCTACCGTACATTTCACCCACTATTCCAATCCATTGCTGGTCAATAAAAGGCTTTTGAGGGGGAATTGAGTAGATTGTCCTGAAGAAGTGAGCTAACTATCAGTTCCACTTGGGTGAAACTAAAGTTTCATACCCATGGCACAAAAGTTTCATGCGGGAGAAACTAAAGTTTCATACGGGAGAAACTAGAGTTTCATACGAAGGAAACTGTAGATTGGTCGAAATCGAGTAGTCGGGAAGTGTTGCTTTCCGATAAAAGGTTTCGACGGGAGAAGAGTCTCTTGCTCAAAAGGAGGGGGGGAGGGCTTGGCAATCAAAAATAGAAAGCTCAACCGCTTCAATGCTACGGTTGAGCCCTCTTGATGTGCCCTTTCAGACTTTTATCGGACAGCAATAATTCCAATCTCTCCCGATGGCATTGAGGTCGTCGCATATAACGAGAGAGGAGCCATCCGCCTAGGCGGATAGCTCCTCTCGTGTGTTGGGGGTGACGCTCTGCTACGTCACTGCCGTTGTGTTACTTGACCAGAGCGACGAACTCGGGTGTCTGGCTGAAAGCTGCGAACTCGAGGTCACGCTGTGCACGCTGTGCGTAGCTGCGATCCAGTGCGATAGCTGCGCGAAGGTTGCTGACGAGCGCCTGCAGATCGTTGGTACGAGCTGCGACGACTGCCTTGAGGTAAGCGGTCTCGCCATTGGGCTGTGCGATAGCAGCGAGGGTGCGTGTGGCATCTGCGTACTGCCCCTGCATGATCTGAGCGATGGCTAGCGTATTCGATGGCGTATTGCCAAAGGAGCGGATAGCGTCTGCATACTTGCCCTCGTGCATCTGTAGGAGACCGATGCCCTGACCAGCCTCGGGTACCTCTACGGCACTACCCATGAGGCGCTGAGCCTCTGCTAGGTTGCCACGGTCGAGAGCGAGGAGCGCTTCGTTCATATTAGAAGCCGCGTTGGGCTGGATCTTCTGAGCCTTTGCGAAGTAGCTTGCAGCCTGCTCGTAGTTGCCCTGAGCGAGGTAGAGCGTACCGATGTTGTTGTAAGCACGGTAGTCCTTTGGATAGAGCTGTACAGCCTGCTGGTAAGCATTCATCTGATCCTTAGCGTTGTCATAAAGTGTAGCGGTGTAGAGGATCTCCTCGATGGTGAGGCGACCTGGGCGCTGTGCCATAAACATCTTGAGCTCGTCATCGCTCTTGCCGATGATGCGTACATTGGCATTGAGGCGTGAGCGACGTAGCTCGGGGAGGATCTCGTCGGCTAGCTGTGTGAAGACGTGCGAGAGGTTGCGTATCTCACGCTCACGATCCTCGGGATCGGGATACATAGAGAGGACGCGCAGGACTAGCTCCTTGTCTTGTATCTTGCTTGCCTCTAGAAGCTTTTGGAATCCATCCCAGTCCTCAGCTGTGTAGTGGGCATTGACCTCGATCTTCTTCTTGCCTAGCTGGCGCGCTACGACACGAGAGGTGTTGCGCTCACGCTGTGCCGAGAGACGCTCGTTGAAGTCCTGAGCGCCATCGGGAGAGGCGTAGGCCTGGATCTCAATGTCTACCTCCTGGTTAGGCACCTGGTAAGCGTTGTCAACGACATCTTGCCAGTCCTTGACCTCACGCTTGTTGAGCTCAGCTGCACGTACCTCAGCACGGTTGATGAGGAACTTGAGGTCGGCTGTGTACTGCTCCTTGATAACTCTCTGGAATGCGTCACGAGCAAGAGCTGGCGTGATATCGCTAATGCTGGCTAGGTCGGCAGTCATGATGGTACCACGAGCTACCTTGACAGCGGGGAGGTTGACTTTCTTGCCCTTGATTGTAGCAGCAAAGGTGAGGTAGAGGTCACTCTGCTCCATACCAGGCTTGTAGTCAAAGGTAAAGGGTATAATGACGCTACCACCACGCTCGTAAGAGATGGTCTGGTAGTTGTCACGTACGTTCTCACCCTGTATGGTGACGGTCTGTCCCGTCACGCTGGTGCCGTTGTAGCGTAGCTCGGGAGTAACATTGACGATAGCCCGCTTGTGGCACCACTTAGCTGGGATCGTCAGACGAACTTGTCCAGGAATTTGCGTCCCCACGAGTGTCAGGGGCGTGGGATCTACCTGAGCAGCAGAGCCATCGAGAGGCTTGAGTCTGCAAGCACACGAAGAGACCAAGACCGCTAGCAGTAGGGCGGTGGTGATCTTTAGTAAGTTTCGATAAGTCATAGTTTGATCTATATATAAAGGTAATTATTTCGTTTGTGAGTCTGTGGGGGCTTTCTTGCCTTTTCCCAAAGACCTGATGCGCCACACGATGGAGCCGATGAGCGCTAGAAGGATTAGGGCCAAAGCTGTGAAGGCTATGCTCTCGGTCACGGTTATGGAGCGTGGCGCAAAGGTGAGCGTGAGCTGGTACTTGCCTGCGGGCAGTGAGACGGCTCGCAACACGTAGTTAGCCCGTGCGATAGGTATCTCCTTGCCATCTATGGTAGCGTGCCAGCCGTGTGGGTAGTAGATGTCTGAGAGGATGGCGATGCCAGGAGCCTCGGCCGACACGTTGTAGACCACCTGTCGTGGAGTGTACTTGGTGACGGTGATGCTACGCTGAGCGGTGCTGTCGGGTAGCATGAGAGGCTGCGGTAGCTCCTCGCCAAAGCGGAGATCGACGACTCCGACGTGTCGTAGATCTGCCGTGGTGAGTGCCTCCATCTCCTCATTAGCATTAGCGACCCAGCGAAGGCTATCGACAAACCACGCTGCTCCGAAGGCATCTGGATTGGTCACCGCCATAGGTGCTTTGGTCTCAGGGTTGGGGACGATGAAGTACTTCGTATTGAGCATATCGTAGACCTGCTTATTGCCTGTAGAGAGCTGGTAGGTGATTAGGTCTTGATAGCGCTGTAGCTTGGCCGCGTGATAACCGCCCACGCTGTGGTGCCAGCGAGAGGTGGTGGCATCGTTGAAGCTATTGACCGTACGATTGAAGACACGATAACCGAGGCTTTTGTCCTGAAGGATCGCTCGGTCAGCCTCCGTCATAGGAGCTGCCTGCTGCTGTACCAGTTGTGGAGCGATGAAGTCGTCATCGGCTAGGTAACGCTTGTCTACCTGCCACAGGTCTATGAGTGTCAGTCCGACGAGGATGCAGCAGAGCCACTGAGTCTTGAGATAGCCCTTGGCAAAGAGCCATAGGGGCACTGCACTCAGCACGATGAAGAGCAAGCTGCGCCATATGTCTGCTCGGAAGATGTCCATACGCATCGTCTTGAGCTGATCTTGTAGCGTCAGGTAGCGAGGGTCTTGTGTGGCTAGCTCGGCAAACATGCTCTTCTCCTGCTGGGATAGGAAGCCGAAGAAGAGATCTGGCAGAAGAGCGAAGAGAAGTAAGAGCAGAACTGGCACTCCGCCTGCTATCCAGACGCTTTTGCTACGTAGGAGCTGAGGCTCCTTGATGAGCTGCACGAGCGCCAGTACGGCTAGCGTTGGGATCGTTAGCTCTGCGATGACTAGAATCGAGGAGACCGCTCGGAACTTGTCGTACATTGGCATCCAATCGATGAAGAGATTGGTCAACGGCATGAAGTTTTTACCCCATGCGAGCAGTATCGAGAGGATCGTAGCGATGAGTAGTCCCCACTTGATCGGACCCTTGACGACGACACAGCCGATGATGAAGAGGATACAGACGAATGCTCCCACATAGACGGGACCCGAGGTGAAGGGTTGGTCACCCCAGTACGCGTTCATCTGTCCCAGCATCTGCTGGTACTCGTAGGGAGCCTTGGCGAGCTGCTGGGCGTGTCCCTTAGCTAGAGGCTCGGTTGCACCGCCCTTCGTATTGGGTACGAGGAGCGTCCAGGTCTCCCCGATACCGTAGCTCCACTGCGTGATGTACTCTTTGGAGAGTCCCTTACTATTGACCTCAGCTTCCGCTTGTTCGGGAGCATGTGGCGGAGCGATCGTTAGCTCACTGCCACCACGCATCGTCTCCTGAGCGTACTGGTAAGTGTGGTAGAGGTTGGTCCCATTGACTGCGATGGCGAGGAGCCCTGCGAGGATAAGTACACCTGTAGACTTGAGGAAGCCCACAACCTGTCGCTCTCTAATCGCCTGCACCAAGAAGGCGATGACTAGGATGCCCATGAGGAGTGCGAAGTAGTAAGTCATCTGCACATGGTTTGCCAAGAGCTGTAGCGCCATAAAGAAGGCAAAGAGCGCACCTCCCCAGAGTCGTTCGCCACGATAACACCAGACGAGTCCAGCGATCGTGGGTGGCACGAAGCAGAGTGCGGTCAACTTCCAAATGTGCCCCGCATGAATGAGGATGATGAAGTAGCTTGACAAGGCCCACATCACCGCTCCCAGTACGGAGGGCAGGGGATCGACCTTGAGCGAACGCATGAAGATGTAGAAGCCTACGAGAAGCGCAAAGATTAGCCACGGATAAGTCCCCAGTATGCTCAGTGGCTTGCGGAGCGTTAGTACATCTTGCAGGTATTGCAGAGGCTTGGTCGAGGGATAGGAGGGACTGATCTGATACATTGGCATCCCGCCAAAGAGCGAGTTGGTCCAGTAGGAAGTCTCGTCGCTAGCCTGCACGTCGGAGCCATTGCCTGAGACGCCCGCCACGTCCGCCTGAAAGAGCGTCCTCCCCTCAAAGTGCGCTGGTGCAAAGTAACCAAGCGCTACAATCAGAAAGAAGCCGAAGATGAGCAAGATGCGTTGCCAAGGAATCTGTTTCATAAGATAACTCAGAGATAGAGTTTGAGGATTAAGCTTTGCACCGTTTGAACCGCTGGCTGAGGTAGCCGATACCATAGCCCGAAAGCTGGACAAAAGAGGCTACGACAGCTCGCCAAGCGACCGCCACTGAGTGCGTGCGACAGGATGCGTCTGCAAAGATAGTCACAATAAAGAGTACATGGTAGAGCCAAAACCATGGGCACCACACCGCAAGTAGCGTGAATAGTAGCGTTGTCACGACAAAGAGCGTGGGGAGTAAGTAGGTCAAGCGCATTGATCCTGGGTGTCTTCGTGAGAGCTCCACACGAGCTGTGCCGGAGTGCCACACTTGTCGGTAAAACTTACGCAAGTCCACGCGACGCTTGTGATAGAGCACCGCCTCGGGAAGGAGAGCGACCCGACTGTTCGCCTCGTAGAGACGCATGCTAAAGTCAATATCCTCGCCATAGCGCATCGTTTCGTCAAAGCCTCCCAACGATTCAAAGAGATCCTTCCGACAACCCAAATTGAAGGTGCGTGGGTAGAACCGCTTCGTCAGTCGCTTGCTTCCGCCTCGTATGCCGCCCGTCGTGAGGGGCGAGGTCATCGCATAGTTAATCGCCCGCTGCCACATGCCGAAGGAGCCGTCTTGCAGAGAAGGAGCCGCATCGGGCCCGCCCCACGCATCGCACTCGTCCGCAACGATCGCCTGAGATACATTATATAGGTAGTCAGGCGGTAGCACCACGTCCGAATCAAGGATGATCACCCAGTCGCCCGAAGCGTGGCGCACACCTATGTTGCGAGCCTTGGATGGTCCCCCGTTGGGAACCACCTCATAGTGTATGCTCATCTGGTCACGATAGCGATCCACAACCGTAGCGCAAGGCACCGAGCTCCCATCCTCTACGATAACGACTTCGTAGGACGGGGGCGTCTGTTGCTGAGCGAGCGAGTGCAGTAGCTCCTCAATCTCGTCAGGACGGTTGTAGACAGGGATAATGAGCGAAAGCATTAGAGGCTAGTCTAGGTCAAAGCGTCTTACAGTACCTTCCACTCGGCGCCGCTCTTGGTATCTTGGATCTCAAAGCCCAAAGCGGTCAGTTTGTCTCGTATCAGGTCACTGGTCTCCCAGTCTTTGCTTGCCTTAGCCTTGGAGCGAATGTCTAGAAGTAGATCAACAGCTCCAGCGAAAGCCTCTTGTTGGCTGCCGCTCAGATCGGAAGCCTCTGTAGCCGACTGCATACCGAGTATGTCGTGCAGGTAGAGATCGTAGGTCTTGCGCAGCTCCTCTAGTTGCTCGCTCGTGATCTGCTCGTGTCCGTCGTGGATCGAGTTAATGAGACGAGCCGCATCAAAGAGCGTAGCAATCACCATCGGCGTATTGATATCGTCATCCATCGCCTCCTTGCAACGCTCCGCCAAATCAATCTTCTCGATCGTTGAGGTAGCCGATGGCTTGAGCGACTGAAGCTTAGCGTCAGCGTCCATGAGGCGTTGGTACCCCTTCTCGGCAGCTTGCAGAGCACTATTGCTAAAGTCCACCGTGCCACGGTAGTGTGCACTCAAGACGAAGAAGCGAATGGTCATCGGTGCGTAAGCTTGCTCGAGTGCAGGGTGGTTACCCGTGAAGAACTCCTCCAGGGTGATAAAGTTGCCCGCACTCTTCGCCATCTTCTTGCCATCCACCGTGATCATATTGTTGTGCATCCAGTACTTGACCATCGGTTCTCCTTGCGAAGCGACCGCCTGTGCTATCTCGCACTCGTGATGCGGGAAAGTCAAGTCCAGTCCACCGCCATGAATGTCGAAGTGAGCGCCCAAGTACTTACGTCCCATGGCGGTACACTCGCAGTGCCACCCAGGGAAGCCCTCACTCCAAGGCGAAGGCCAGCGCATGATGTGGCTAGGCTGCGCCTTCTTCCATAGAGCGAAGTCCAGCGGGTTGTGCTTCTCGTCCTGTCCGTCCAGCTCGCGCGTGTTAGAGATCATGTCCTCCACATTGCGTCCGCTCAGAATGCCGTAAGGGTGGTCAGCGTGGTACTTGAGCACGTCAAAGTAGACGCTCCCCTCGCTCACATAGGCGTAGCCCGCATCAAGAATCTGCTGTACTAGCTGAATCTGCTCGATGATATGTCCCGAGGCAAGTGGCTCGATCGAAGGTGGTAGCACATTGAGCAGGCGCAGACTATCGTGGTAGCGGTTGAGGTAGTAGTAAGCCACCTCCATCGGCTCGAGCTGCTCGAGCTTAGCCTTCTTAGCTATTTTGTCCTCTCCATCATCTGCATCATGCTCCAGGTGTCCCACGTCGGTCACATTGCGTACGTAGCGCACCTTGTAACCGAGGTGCTTGAGGTAGCGGAAGAGAATGTCAAACGTAATTGCCGAGCGAGCATGCCCTAGATGCGGATCCCCGTAAACGGTCGGTCCGCAAACGTAGAGCCCCACATGTGGCGGGGCAATTGGCTCAAAGGGCACTTTAGCCCTCTCCAGCGTGTTGTAGATGTATAGTTGGCTCATAGGTCTTTTTATAGTCCAAAGGTCATAGCACCGTGCAGATACACCAATGCTTTCGCAAAGATAAGGATTTTAGAGATACCGTGTCTCGGGTGTGGGGCTTAACTTTCCAAAGCTCCCGCCATAGCTTGAACGTAGGTGAGGTGATAGGGCGCAGTCGTGATGCTACGAAGGAGGTAGCCCGTGAGAAGGGTAGGGTGGTCGTCCCCCTCGTCGGCATAGACGGTGTAGCGGGCGAAGGACTCACTCCCCACGCCACAAGAGAGAGAAGCTTCGGGCGGAGAGACGGTATAGTTGGTCGCTAGGTGGCGCTTGACCTGTAGCGGGTAAGCTTTGTAGGCTGCTTCCTTGAGGCACCACACGGTGTAGAGCCATTCGTTCGCTTCGCTTGTCGTAAGATCTCGATAGTAAGCCAGCTCTGTCGGAGACATGAATCTCGGAGCGACTTGTGGCAACTTATCACTAGCCACCTGAATATCGACGCCGACACCGTGCGCCCCCTCACTAAGGACGAGAGCCACGTAGCTCCCGCTGTGGGATATGGAGATATGGTAGTCGTGGTCAGGCGAGACAAGGCGGGGTGCGCCAGAGGGGAGATGCGTCAGTTGCCAGACCGTCTCCCTAGGAGCGATCTCGTCAAGTAGTTGCTGCGTTAGTGAGCGGTAAGTAGGTAGGCTGGGCGCAATACTGGCTGGTAGCTCAGCGATGTAGAGTATGTCCCCTAGTGGGAGGGGTAGCTGTGAGTAGTTCACGCCTGGGGTTCTGTAGGCCTATCGGTCTTTGTGTCAGTCTGCTCCTTAGGATGCAGGCGCATCTTGAGCTGCATGATACGGTGGCGCTCCATGCGCGTCACGATGAAGTCAATGTCCGAGATGGTTATCTGCTGACCCACCTGAGGGATCTCCTGTAGCACCTCTAGGAATAAGCCTCCGACCGTATCAACCTCCTCGTAGTGTGGGGCAAAGTACTCTGGCTCTACATCCAGTAGCTTGCAGAGATCGATGAGCGACATGCCACCATCGATCAGATAGACCCCCTCGGCCAGCCGTACGTAGGGTGGATCCTCATCATCGTACTCGTCGACGATCTCTCCGACGATCTCCTCGAGGATGTCCTCCAGTGTGATTAGTCCCGAGGTTCCACCGAACTCATCAATCACGATCGCCATATGGATACGTTCCTGCTGTAGCTCCTCCAATAGGGTGTCAATCTTCTTATTCTCAGGTACGAAGTAAGCTTGTCGGATGATCTTTTGCCACGGGAAGGTGTCCTCCTCGTGCATATGAGGGAGGAGATCCTTCACATAGAGTACTCCTCGGATACTGTCCTGCGACCCATCGTAGACGGGCAGTCGTGAGTAGCCAGTATCCACAGCGAAGCTAAGCGTCTGATGATAAGCCCAGTGGTAGTTGACACCGATCATATCAACGCGAGGTACCATGATCTCATCAGCCGTCTTGTGGTAAAACTTGACAATCTCATGGATCATCTCCGTCTCCTTGTTGTCCCCATTTGTCGTCAGTGCAACAGCCTCCGAGAGATCGTCTACAGAGAGTTCAGGCCCTCGTCTAGCCTTAGAACCTAGGAGCTTAGAGGTCTTGATCAAGCCCTTGGAGCACCAAGCGATACCCTTGTAAAGTCCAGATACGGCTGGAGCCGTCAGTCGAATGAAGGAGAGTGGGTGGCGCTGAGCGTAGATCTTAGGGATGATCTCGCCAAAGAGTAGGAGCAGGAAGGTGATGAGGACCGTCTGGATGATAAAGCCTGCAACGAGATTTGCCGAGAAGTCCCAATGCTCGCCCACAAACCACGCACAGAGGATTGTGATCCCCACGTTGACCGCATTATTGCCGATCAGGATGGTCGCCAGTAGTTGCTCCGAGTGCGATAGGAGTTGGAGTAGTCGTGGGTCGTTGGGGTGCTCCTGATCTTTAATCTGCTGTACCTCTTTCGGGGTGAGAGAGAAGAAGGCCACCTCATTACTCGACATGAAGGCGGAGCAAAGCAGTAGGAAGAGGATGATCAGAAGCGGTATAGCATCCATCCAAACGATAGGATTGCTGTACACGATTCCTCCGAAAAGGCTTAATAAGAAGGCATCACCCATTGCTCCTACTCTTGTAACTTATACCGTTGTCACCCACGCTCGTTGCGTCACTAGGGTCAGACGGTGATACTGATTGCTCGGTAGCAGGACGAGGCGATGCACTCTCCTGTCCACTGCTCTGCTTAGGACGATCCACAAAGGTGACCTTGTCCGCCCATATCTCCGTACGTGCATGGGCCTGTCCCTGTCGATCTGTATAGCTGTTGTAGCGTATCTCGCCCTCCACGAGGAGGTGCGATCCCTTGCGTACCCAGCGCTCTACAAACTGTGCCAGCGTACCGAAGATCACCACCGTGTGCCACTCCGTACGATCTGGTATCTGCGTACCATCACGCTTCGTATAGCCTGGCACAGAGGTCGCTAAGCGTAGCGACGCCTGACAGGTGCCCCGACGCGAATAGTGTACGCTGGGGTCTGCACCTACGAAGCCTATCAGGATCGCCTTGTTGTAGTACATAGAGCTGGTGAGTAAGTTGCTAGGGGTGACCTTATATACGAACGAAAGGGACTTGTCTTACGCATGGGCAAGGCAAGCCCTCGACGGATAGCCAAGGGGCTAGATACAAGGTCAGAGCCAGTGCTCCAGAGGGCACTTGGTCTAGGCTACTCCTTGATAGTTGTGATGCGCTTATTGAGGAAGATGTGTAGGAGGAATCCGGCAATCATCACGATACAACCGATCAGATTGAACATATTCCCACCCTTGTCCATCAGAGCGGGGACGATGAGTATGAGCGCCCCGACGAGGACTACCAGACTACCTATAGGGTTGAAACCTTTCATATACTTGTGATTACTATCTAAGGTGATACTTGTCAAAGGAGGGTGGGGCTGTATCCCCTCATAGGGACAACGCACCCTCGTGCCACAAAGGTAATACAAAATCGAGAGATAGCGCATGCCGAGATTTTCGCCATCATCACATCACGGGTTCCCCGAAAAACCAATTCCTCCGAAGAAATCTACAAATTGCTCGGTGGCAAATCGTTATTTCTTCCGAAGTTTGAAATAAAAGTTCGGAAGAATGAAATGAAAGTTCGGAAGAAAGATTTCGAAGTTCGGAAGAATTTGGCGTTTCCCCCGTGGAGAATTAGAATTTCCTCCGTAGAAAGTCGGATAAAAGGGGACTTAACCCATAAATGTATCCGAACGAAAAAACTTAGAAGGGATAGCCTACGGCAAAGTGGTATCCGAGCGAATTGGCAAACCTGGGCAGGTTGTAGTAGCCACGCCGTGTCGTCTCGAAGGGTAGGTGCAGACCCACACCGACATCAAAGCGGATGACTAGGAAGTTGAGGTCGTAGCGTAGTCCTACGCCAGAGCCGAGGGCGAGCTGCTGGAAGAAGTCCTTAGCCCCAGTGATCTCTTGGAGTGATGCTCCAGGGCGGTTTTCGTCAGGACGAAGCAACCATATATTGCCCGAGTCGAGGAAGAGTGCACCGTGCAGATCGCCCGCAAGACGGAAGCGGTACTCAGCGTTCATCTCTAGCTTGAACTCTCCCGTCTGATCCATAAAGGCGTAGCGACTATTGCGTGGCACAAAGCGCCCTGGTCCGATACTGCGCACGGTGAAGGCGCGGATGCTGTTGGCACCACCGACGTAGAACTGCTCACTATACGGTGCCACGGTCATATTGCCGTAGCTGTAGATAGCTCCGACGCCAGCTCTCAGGGCTAAGCTCTGGTTACGATCGATGCCGTAGGTATAGCGTAGCTCGGCGGTACCCTTGACAAACTGTGCGAAGGGGACGCCGAGGAGCTTTTTCGTCTCGTGGTAGTTGCGCCCAGCTAGCGAGTAGATGCCGTTGAGGATATTGCCCGCCTGAGAGATGCCTAGGTCGATGTGCAGGTGGTGGCTGCCTAGTCCCGTGAAGATGTTGTCAAAGGTATACTGGTAGCTCATCTGCGGGATTAGTTGGCTCCGCAAGCTCAGCCCTAGGATGGGGTTCTCCGCGATGACCTTTTGAAATATCTCGGACTGGCGTGATAGGCGGTTGTAGTGTATCCGCAGAGGTGTGATCATGTGCTGATGCTGCGTATTGCGTACGCTATAGCTGGCGGTGAGTCCTAGAGAGGTGATCTGGAAGTAGCGAGCACGATTGAGCATGGAGGCGGATAGGGTATAGGTGGTCTGCACGTCGTGTGTGAGGCGCAGATCGTAGAGCCACGGTAGTAGGATGCGTGGAGCCTGTAGGTTGAGGTTGGACCCGACCTCGTAGCTGTTGATGTCGGATATGGATACGTTCTGATTGCTCCGTGTACGATTGGTCTGCCACTCATAGGAGCCGTAGAGATCGAGTGAGAGGCGCTCTCCACCTCCGAATACGTTGCGACGTCCGAGTGATAAGGTGAGTCCCGGACCGATGAAGTTGTTGGACTTGGTCGTGAAGACGGCAGAGAGCGAGGAGTCCCACGGTTTGTCTAGCTCGGCGGTGATGTAGAGATCGAGGAGGTTGTGTAGCGTATCACTAGCGACAAACTGCATGTCGACATAGGAGAAGGCTCCTAGTCCTAGTAGCGCCTGACGTGTAGCCTGCTCGCGAGACTGCGAGTAGAGCTCGCCAGTGCGTAGCTGTATCCTATTGGCAAAGACTGCGGGACGTACTCTTGGGTGCTCTCGGTAGTGTAGGGTTATACCCTTGAACTGCATGGAGTCTGTCAGCGAGAGCCGATCGTCCTCGGTGAGTAGGACGTGGACGGAGCCTATGCGCCATGGCTCGAAGGTATAGCTCGGGTAGCCACTCTGCTCTCGTACCTGCATATAGACTTTGCCTGGAGTGAGGAGCGTGTCTACCTGATAGACGAGCAGGTCTGGAGCGTAGAAGTAGTAACCACGGTCTCTCAGGTTCGTGACCAGCATGTCGCGGTCTTGGAGGATCTGTGAGAAGTTAAACTGATCCCCCTTGTGTATCTTCGACAGCTCGGCATGGTTGAGTATTTCGCCACTACCTAGGAGCCACGGCTCCATATAGCTGATGCTGTCGTAGAGGTAAGGCGCTCCGAGATCGGCCTTGTAGTAGACACGAGCCTGTAGCGAGTCACTGGTGGAGCGTGCTATACTATCGGTCACGACAGCATCGAAGTAGCCGTGCTCGTGGAGGATCAATTTGGACTGCTTGGCGCGTACGTCAGGGCGTACATCGCTGATGAGCTTGGGCTCCTCGGCAAAGAGCTTGTAAAGGCGCTTGCCGACCCACGTGCTGTCGTTGACAAAGCCGTTGTAAAACCAAAGTCCGATGGGTATGCGAAAGCGGGAGCGTGCACTGCCGAAGAAGGCGTCATTGGGTGGCACGTTGAGCACTTTCTCCATATTAGAGATGGCTCGATCAGCAGCGTCACTGCCGTCGTCGCCCTGGATGCGTGTCTTGCCGATACCTATATATAGTAGCTCACCCTCGGGTATGTGTCGCGTCACCGAGCAACTACTCAGAGCTAGCAAGGTGCTGAGTAGTAGGAGTAGCGCATGAGCTATGGTTGGTCTGTAGCGATAACGGGTCATAGCTGTGGAGTCTGTGAGGTTGAGGTTACGGTGTCAGGTGTGATAGGCGTAGTGTGTGACAGACTATCAAGGGGCTTCTTGGTGTCAGCAGGCTTTTCGGACTTCTTCTTTTGCCACCACATATAGTTGCGCGGATCAAAGAGATCGACGAAGCGACGTGCCTTGAGCTTGACCAGGTAGCCGATGCCTGTCTCGGTCACTACGCCCTCAAGCATGTTGTCGTTGTTGCGCCGGTGGAAGAGGGTCACATACTGCCGGCCAGCCTCGTCAAGACGATACTCGAAGGTGACGTTGTCGATGAAGGTCTGCTCATAGTTGGTCGGCAGATTGCCCGAAGCGACGCGCCCTCCGATGACGAAGCGTATGCGATCGTTGAGGAAGCGACGACTGAAGCTATAGGTATAGTTCGTCTGCTGTAGCTGCGACTGGTTGTATCCACCCAGCTCCATGCCGAGGGATAGGTTCGTCCCCTGGAGGAGCTTGCCCGTAAGGTTGTTGAGCTCGCTCATGGCGACGTTGCTGAGTACTTTCTCCATCGACATCTGTCCCATATCGGAGGCGAGGTAGGTGCCTGACACGAGCATGGCGACGGCCTGCTTGCCACGCTCCTCTTCGCTCATAGCGGAGAGCTGCGTCTGCGTCTCTAGGTCTTCGGGGGCTGCTAGATCGAAGGCGAGTGTCATGTCCTTTAAGTTTTCATCGGCCTTGATGGATACCTCAAAGTCTACCTTATTGGTTGTCTCCCCTCTAGTTACGTCGGCGCGAAGCTTTTGCGAAGCGATGAAGTGTAGGTAAGGATCTAGTGGATCGCCACTCCAGACGAGGTAGCTCTCGGGCTCTATGTCGAAGTGACGTCGCCCTACGACGGGGAACTCATACTGTACCTCGCCACCGCTAAAGTCATACCGACCGACGAGGCTCATCGTGCCAAGTGGTGGATACTTCAGCCGGAGGTCGCCACCGCCCTGTATGCGTACGTAGTCTTGTCCTCGTGAGGAGAGGTCTATGCCGATCTGTACTGAGGGCTCGATGTGAAGCGCCACGGCTAGATCCATACGACCGAGGGAATGAGAGCGCTCTTTCTGAGGCTCCTCGACGATCGTGGTGTCTGAGAGATTGACAAACTCGACGACGCCTGACATGTTGTCCTGTGCCTTGATGGCTGCTTGCGACATGACGTAGGTCGCATTGGTCCCCCCATGTAGTGTGACTGATCCTAGTAGCTGGGGTGCTGTCAGGTAGCCCTGCAGGCGTAGATCGGCAGAGAGGATAGCTCGTCCGTAGATCGACTGCTTGTTGTGGTACTTGCTGTCGATCACCTGTGCATGGTCGGCATAGAGGCGGAGGTTGCTCTTGAGCGCCTCAGGACCGAAGAGCTTTAGCCAGCCATCAAGGTAGAGCGAGGTCTCCTTGCCTTGTAGCGTTAGCTTGTAGTCCTGAAGGGTTAGTCGGCTCTGCTCGATAGTCAGCGGACGACTGTCGAGGGTGTACTTATTGCCTGTCAGAGATAGTGCGACCAATCCATCGGTAATGTGTGGCGCTCCATTGAGTATAGGACTCTTTGGTGTGCCCGTCACCGCAATTGAGCCATTGAGTGCACCTTCCAGACTGAGCAGATTGCCACCTAAGAAGGGGTTAGCCAGACGTAGTGGTAAGGATTCGAATGAAGCCTTCATATCCAGTGCTTCTTCGCCCTTACGGCTATGGTAGATACCGTCTACCGTGAGCGCTAGGTTACCATTGCTACTCACCTGTGCGGTGACATATTGCGAAGCATTGTCACGAGGCTCGTAGAAGAAAGCGACACTCACGTTGCCTAGATCCCCATCCATGTAAGTCATGTCGTTGACCGAGAGATCGCCTGTGGCTCGGTAGACGTTGTCCACGCGCTCGATACGCAGATCCATGAAAGTGCGTCCACTCATATCGGGGAGGCGTAGGATGCGTGCTAGGTCGCTCAGCTCTAGTCGCTGTACGTTGCAGAGCAAGCTCTGTACATTGCTAGGTTCGTCTAGATCGCTGTGGATAGAGAGCTTGGCGCCGTGCGGATTCGTTAGCTCGAGATTGGCAAAGATTTGGTTGTCCTTATGGAAGTAGAAGAGCGCATTGTCCTCATTCGCACGAAGTCGCTCGCCAGCAAGGTAGATATCCTTGTCGGATAAGCTTACGCCAAAGCCCTGCGCATTGTAATACCCGCTAGCGCCCAAGCTGTAGTACAGCTCGTGGTCGCGTAGCCAGTCGAAGTCTAGGCTCATAGCTACAAGGTCTGTCTGAGCCGATCCGATGATCTTGTACGGTGGACGCTTGTCTTGTCGCTCGCCCTCGAGGCTGAGGTCTATCTGTAGCAATGGGTGTACGTATCGCTGAGCAAGGTTGTCCGAGTTAAATTGATCGGAGAGGTCTGAGAGGAGTAGCGGTCGCATAGCCTCGGAGGGCAATTGCTGGCTCACGTGGGTCAGATGGTCTAGGAGTATGGGTCGGCTTGGGGTGAGTGTCGTCAGCTGGAGGAGTGCGTTGTCACACTGTATCGTGTCGTACTGTAGCTGGTGCAGCTCGATGCGTCCATTGATCCCTAGATTAGGACTGGTTAGCAGATCAGCATCGAGAGACTCTACGGATACATTGTACTTCTCCAGTAGTGAGCGGAGCGGATGGTGCGATCCCATGTGCAGTGCTATGTGAGCATTGGGCAGGACGCTGATGAGGTCGCTGTAGGCGGTCAGGCGTGGCTTGTCAAACTGGTATTCTCCCGCCCACTTGGAGACTCCCGAGATAGAAGTCAAGATATGGTTCAGTCCCTCCTGCGTCGTGACGCTCAAGTCTATGTCGTTGGCTCCTAGCTGTGCTATCACTTGCGACGTATCACTAGCCAGGCGCAGGTCGATCTGCTCGTTATCTATTCGCTGTGAGCCGACAGCTAGGTGCAGACCAGACAATTGTCCATCCACCATGTGGGTCTCGGCAAAGTCGCTATAGAGATCTGCCGTAAGCCTCAAGCTCCCCTCCATAATGCTGTCGCTTAGTCCTAGAGCTTGGAGGTCAAGGTGAGAGACATCTAGGTCTATCTTGCCTCCGAAGGAAGGCCGCTTGCCAGCTGTGATGAGCGTTCCCGCAATGTCCCCAGATAACTGTGCCGAGGGGTCGTACGACTGCAGAGAGACAGACACGGAGTCCCCACGCAGGAAGCCGTCGAGTGAGAGGTTGCGGAGCCTATGGTGCTTATAGTTGACTTCGTCTAGGGCTACTGCGACAAGTCCATTCTTGTTTCTAGACTTTAGAGAAAAGCCTGCGCCATCAGCCTTGATTGATCCCGAAATTACTCCGATGGAGTCGCGAGGCATAAACTGAGCGACATCAAAACGGTCGAGATGACCGTCAATCTTGTAGCGTTGCTGACGCAGGGCGTACGTTCCGTTGAGCGAGAGCGAGCCTCTCGGTGTGCCAAGATGCAGATCCGCTGTTATCTGGTCGCCGTGGAGTGTGCCGTCTAGGTCAAGGTCCATCTTCGCTGGTAGTGTCACAGATCCAGACGCTTTGTCTATCCCTGCCAGGGCTAGGAGTAGCTTAGCGGCAGGACCTGTCTGTATGCTACTTCGCAGGGAGGCTGTGCGCCTGTGTTCATCAAGGATGTGCGTGGCTGTGCCACTGGCCGTGAGTGCGATGAAGCCCTCTTGTCGCAACTCTAGATTGTATATCTCCAGGGCACTCAGCGAACCTCGCGAACGCAGGTCTACGGACAGCGGTACATCGGTCAGCTGCTTGTGACCGCCAGGGCTATAGAGCATACTGTCCAGACTAATGCGTGTGTAGTAGTATAGGTCTTGCGGAGCTAAGGTGCCCTTGAGCTCGGCCGTGACGACAGCCTCTTCATCGTCCGAGAAGAGACTTAGGGGAAGAATCAGATCCCCCGTCAGCTGGCTCTTAGGTGTAGTGAGCATGAAGTTGCGCATGTTGACCACTTTGTCCTCAAGCTTGAAGTACCCCTGGAAGTGCTCCAGCTGAGCTCCACACTGTTCACGTAGACTCAACTGGTTAATGTCCATCTGCACCAGTCCCTTACTATTGATGGAGAGCCCATCTATATCGGCATGCGCATCGTGGTAATACATATGACTGTAGTCCACGTAGGGAAGCTGTACCTTGGCTGTATCTGTTGCATAGCTAGCCCTAGTCAGGTCTACATTGATATGCTCTACAAGTAGGTTGAAGTCTGGTATCTCCACCATCACCTTGTCAACAGCGCCACGATCTATCACCGCATCTGTGTGTACGCCCGAAGGATAGAGGTGTATGTAACTAGCAAAGCGTCTAAGATCCACCCGATTGATATTGATGCTCATAGCTGGTCCAGGCTCGCTCGTCTCGGTCGTGTCAGTCTGGGTGTAAGCAAAGAACCCGTCCGCTAGGGAGACCGCAGCAATATCAATATCCATCGAGCTCAAGTCCACCTGCACATGTCCCGCCTCCATATTGCCCAAGCGGGCATCGATGCGACTACGGTTGAGACTATCTAGAGGCATCGCCACGACCGCATCTTGTAGATTCAGACGGGGAGCCTCTATGCGCTTGTTAAAGAGAGGCATCAGGGGCAGACTAGTGCGCAGTTCGTTGACCCAAATAACTGTGTCTCCCTGCTCCGTGGCGAGTAGCTTGTCGACCCGCACCCGTAGCGGAAAGCTAATGCGCATCTCCTCGACCGTAATCTTCCACCCCGTCTGCTCCTCGAGGGTACTGATGAGACGTCCTACTGCCCAGCGTTGTACACTAGGTAGGTAGATCGATCCTATCAGTAGCAGTAGTACTGTTAGTGGGGTGAGGAGTAGGATCCAAAAGAGTTTACGACGTCTTCGTACGGGGTTCATGGACTAAGTTTGGAGCCATCTGAGTAAGCCGAAGGGTGCCCTCGGAGTGAGCTCTGAGCGAAGCATCCTAAGGCAAAATGGCTAGGTGCGTACAAAGATACGAATTTAGCGCCAAGATCTTATACTTCTTGTCGACGGAGTTACGGTTTCTTCTCCTTTGGCGGTGCGACAGCTTCGTAGGCGCCTATGGTATAGCCACCCAGCTTATTCTTGCGTCGTGGTAGCCCCGTACGATCAAGGGCGCAGGCTGTGGGAGCTAAAGGCGAAAGCTCTTGCAGACCAGCCGTCTCTACGGGGTGAAAGTCAAAGTGAAAGTGATACTTAGCCTGTCTATTGCTACGATCCTTGTAATCCTTGCCCAGCATCCAGTAACTATCCACAAAGGGGACAGTGGCTCGATGACAGGTAGGGAAAAGCTCCTCAACGAGTCGCTTAGCAGCGATAGAGTCCTGCCCCAGTCGTAGGTGGCAATGCTGCAGATCCAGCTGCGCCTGAGCCGAGGGGTGCCACGCTAGTTCGCCTGAGCGACGCAGCGTGTCGCTCTGTAGCGCAATCGTCTGTCTACCATCTACGATGCTATTGATCATCTGTAGCTTTCCCTCCTTACCTACATAGAGTACAGGGCTGCGCCTGTGGTCAAATAGGTAGTCGCACACCACCGTCATCTGCTCTGCCTGTACGGTAGCTTTTCGCATGGATAGGCAGGAGCCACCCACATTGCTTAGTTCGCTGTTTCGTAGTGTGTAGCTACCTCCTGCGAGGGTCAGGCCATCTCCGCCCATATTGGTGATGGTGCTTGACTCTAGGAGTAGCCGCTTCGCTAGAGGATCATTTCCCAGGGCAAAAGTCACCCCCTCTCGTCCATTGCGAATGGTCGTATAGCGTATCTCATTGCCCTGGCTCTCAGCCGTAAACTGTATGTAGTCCCACTGATTTGGTAGCAAGCGATAGGAGACATCTGTCGTGAGATTGTCTCGTCGTACACCCTCTATGAGGATAGGACTAGCCGCTGAGCCTGCTAGTGTCAAGGCTCCTCGCACGATGATCCGCCCTCCTTGAGGCAGTAATAGGTGCCCCCCTTCGGCGATCGTTAGCCGTGCGCCTGGCTCTATTGTGATGCTGTCGGTTATTAGGTAAGGGCGCTCGCTACGCCAGAGGGTGTCCTTCGCTATGTGCCAGTTGGCGGGTAGGGTAGAGACATTTTGCCGATAACCCTCGATGCGCGTATAGTGTGTGACCCCATTGCAGCGCCACAGGAGCGAATCGGTTACCAGTGTCGGGAGGTCTGAGTCTCCAGCCGTAAAGGTAGCCTCCACAAAGACAAAGATACTATCACGCGGTGGTAGCGTCACATCTCGAATCTCCGAGCCACTACGTCCGTCCACGTTGATGCGGTACCCCTTATTGCCACCGCTCAGGAGTGACACCTCGTCGAGGAGTAGCGGATGGTCGTGCGGGTTGTAGATCATCGCCACGTGAGTCGCCGAGGAGAGGGCGCTGTAGAGCGTGTCCAGTCTTATCGTGTCCACGGAGAGGTGGGGCTGGCTACCCTCCGAGCGGTCATACTGCCAGGGCGATCGCACGCATGCCACCAGCAAGAGCGCTGCGCAGAGTGCTATGCTAGTCAGTCGTGCTAGAGCTCTGATAGATCTTTTTATTTCGTTCATCGAGTGTTCATCAGGTATGGAAAGTGTGGAGCCAAGCGACCTCTAGGTCACCAAACCCGTTGCGGGTCATGCTCCTCTTAGCAAAAGTACTGAAAATAGCGATTGGCGCAACCGCTCACACGCTACACCCCTGATAAAAACAAACGAGCGCAATCCAAATATACTGGACTGCACTCGCTAAGTGTGGGGATGCAAGGCGCATCGTGGTGGTCCCACTTGGGCTTGAACCAAGGACTCCCTGATTATGAGTCAGGTGCTCTAACCAACTGAGCTATAGGACCCGAGGAGCGGCCGTTTGGCTTACCTCTAAATGTCTGTTTCGAAGGGCTGGACGCATGCCGAGGAAGCACCGTTTGCTCTGTCGTGGTGCAAAGGTAATGCTTTTTTCTGATATAATGCCTCCCACCCCGACAAAAAACTCGCAGATAGTAGGTATGCGTACCACGTTGCTTAGATGGAGCAAATGAGGTACCTTTGTCCTTAGAGTAATATATCAAGACACAAGTACTATGAATAAGAAAAAATCTAATCTACCCTCTGAGTGTACGACTATCATCGTCGGCAGTCAGATGAGTGCTGATGGATCACGCATCGTAGCGCGCTCAGAGGACTGGGACGCTATGTTTGCCAAGAACCTCACCATCCACCGTCCTGGCGAGCCAGGCTCGGTCGATCCCATGCGCTTTGACGCATTCGATAGCCCCTTCGCTTGCGATCTGCCTGGCAATGCGCAGAGCTACTCGGCACTACCACCATATCATCTGCCAGGACACTGGGGGAGCGCAGGCTTCAACGAGTCTGGTGTCGGTATGAGCGCCACGGAGTCTATCTTTAGTAGCGATGCAGCACTAGCTGTCGATCCTCTTGTAGAGAATGGTGTGGCTGAGAACTCAGTCTTCAACATCGTCCTCCCCTACATCCACACAGCTCGCGAAGGCGTAGAGCGTCTCGGCAAGCTTATTGAGGAGTATGGTGTCAGCGAGGGCTTCGGTATCGGCTTCGTTGATAGTGATGAAATATGGTATCTGGAGACCGCTTCGGGACATCGCTGGTTAGCTTGTCGTATCCCTGAGGAGCAATACTTCGTCACGGGCAATCAGAGCCGCTTCCGTCAGTATGATCCTAAGGACAAGGAGCACTTTATGGCATCCAGTGACCTGATTGAGTTTGCCCAGGAGCACGGACTGTACGATCCTAAGGAGGGTGCCTTTGACTTCCACAAAGCTTACATACGTGACGTGGAGCTAGACACTACGTACAACTATCCACGTGTCTGGGGGCTCCAGCAAATGTTTACCCCCGCGATGAAGCAGGATGTAGCTGTCAATAACTTCCCCGTCTATGCTAAGGCTGAGAAGCCGATCACGATGGAGGCTATGCGCCATGCTTTCCGCTTCCACTACGACGGCACGGAGCATGATCCTTATCTCCACAGCAATCCGCACGAGGTGTACCGTCCAGTCTCCATCTTCCGTACCACGCAGACGCATATCCTACAGGTGCAGCCTAAGCTTCCCGTAGCTGTCGGGCGTATCAACCACGTTTGCCTGGGTATGGCAGACCTAGGTCTCTTCGTACCGCTCTTCCAGGGTGTGACCTCTTATCCCGAGCCTTACACCAAGGGTGGGGGAGAGTCCTCACAGGAGTCGGCCTACTGGACCTTCCGCAAGGTACAGGTGCTCGGTATGACCAACTATAATAAGTATGCTCCGCTTATCAAGGCTCGCTACCACGCCTTCGAGCTGGAGTGCGACGAGCGCATCGAGGAGATACAGCGTCGCTACTGCCATAAGCTGGACAAGGGGATGCCTCACGCTGCCCAAGATATGCTACAGGAGGCATCGGATGCTATCTTGTGGCGTGCCCTTGAGGTAGCTGATGCGCTGATCGAGGAGCTCTTTACGCAGATGACACGCGACATACAGGCTGAGTACCTCTTCCACGGCGCTTAGTCGATCAACGTCCTGCAACAAAATAAAAAGGAGACCGCTCACCACTTGGAGGGCGGTCTCCTTTTTATCTTCTTAACGACCACCTCCAATTTCAGTTTCTACCGAGGAATTTGGGAAACTCTAGGGAGCAAACGAAAATTCTTCACGGAATCGGGAAATAAAAGTTCGGAAGAATGAAATGAAACTTCGGAAGAAAGATTTCGAAGTTCCGAAGAATTTTTCCGTTCCTCGCTGGAGAATAGAAAATAGCCACGGAGGAAATCACAATTTCCTCCGTGGCTCGTTACGATAGCTCTTAATTTATTAGACTAAACTCTAGGCTTCTTGCTGTAATTCAATTGTTTAGCCGATCAGACGAATAAGACAGTAGCCTCCGATGGTGAGCCAGAGGTAGAGCGCTCCTGCGAGGAGGAAGGGTTTGCCACCAGCACGCTTGAAGCGAGCAAACGAAGCATCGCTACCGAGTGCTGCCATAGCCATACAGAGTCCGAAGTCGTCAGCCCAGCGGATTCCACCACAGACTTGATTGTAGAGGTCGTTGATGCCCTGCTGCTCAGCGAGGTAAGCGATCAGTGTATTGACGCAGATCATGATGAGGAACCATATGGCAAACCAAGGTATAGACACCTTGCGCTGGCCTGTGACTGCGCCACGCCCGCCACGATGTAGGACGGAGGTGAGGATGAGTAGGAAAGGTGCCAAGAGGATCACACGGATCATCTTCGTAATGGTTGCTGTGGAGGCGATTGCTTCGCCCATAGCACCTCCAGCACCTGCCACGTGCGCCACCTCGTGGAGTGTACCTCCAGTGTAGATAGCCATCTGATGGTCGGTCAGACCGAGCCATCCGGTCGCATGAACGAGTGGGTAGAGAAACATGCTGAGCGTACCAAAGAGCACCACCGTAGCGACGGCTATGACCGTCTTCTCGGAGCTAGCTCCCAGTACAGGCTCGGTGCCTAGCACGGCAGCAGCACCGCAGATAGCGCTACCCGAAGCGGTGAGGATGGCGGTGTCACGATCCATCTTGAGCCAGCGACCGATGAGCACTCCGAGGAGGATGACCGAAGAGACGATGATGAGGTCGTAGATGAAGGCCGTAGCTCCAGCCTCGTAGATGTCAGCCAGCGTAAGACGAAAGGCGTAGAAGACAATCGCTAGGCGCAGGATACGCTTCGATGAGAAGGCTAGCCCTGGCACCCACGTGGGGTTGAGCTTATGTCGCAGCGTATTGGCATAGATCATGCCTATCAAGACGCTAATGATGAGTGGAGATATGCGGAGCGTCTCCTTAAAGAGAGGTAGCTGTGCCAAAGCAACAGCTACGCCTGCGAAGGCTGCCATCAGGATCAGCCCACACCAGAAGCCCCCTGAGGGGCGTGAGATTGCTTTTGTCATATATATAATAAGGTATAGGTCTAGTCTAAGCTTTTACAGAGCCACAAACGTGTAGAACAGCGAGATGATAGCTATCATGGCAAAGATGAGCGCAAAGATACGGTTGAAGATCCGTAGATTGCGCAGACTCACCAAGTCTCTCAGGCGGGTGGCAACGTAAGTGATAAAGAGCCACCAACCCAAAGCGCCTAGCGCGATGGCGATGAGTCCGAGAGCAAACATCCCGTAGGGAGGTGCACCGAGTGGATAGACGAAGTTGAACTGGCTGAAGAGGACTACATAGACGGGTACGATGAAGAGATTGGGGATGGTCAGTAGGAAGCCACTCCCCAGGTGTGAGAGATTGCGCTGATTGATCTGCCCGACGACACGCTGCGAGACGCCTAGCCGTGGCGTGCTGAAGTATAGGTAGCAGGCAAAGGCTAGGAAGAGCATACTTGCCACGATGCGCAGGACTATCTTGTTGTGATCTATATAGTCCAGCATGATGCCCGTAAAGAGGTAGGTGACAATCGCATAGAAGAGGTCGCCCAGTGTGGCTCCTATACCAGTGACAACCCCTGCACGTCGTCCCTGCTCAAGGGCTCTCCGCAAGCAGAGGATCCCCGCAGGACCCATTGGGGCGGAGATGCAGATGCCTATGATGATCCCTCCGAATAACTGTAGTATGTACTCTGTAATAAACATCGTATATAAGAGATAGAAGAGGAGACTTGAATCGCCTACCTCTAGTGACTCCGATGCAAAGGTACAAAAAGGAGAGATTAGAGGTTAGAGATTAGATGTTAGAAGTTAGAGGGGGCTAGTGTTTCTAGGGACACTAGTGCTCCTAGTGGGGCTGGAGCCTCTAGTACCTAACATCTAACATCTAATCTCTAACCTCTAACCTCTAACTTCTAATCTCTAACCTCTATTTTCGTATCTTTGTCCCCGTATATGATACCTTAACTATAGATATGCAACAGAACTGGCGACTGTACAATCTGCTGAACAATGTGGTGGGCTGGGTGACTTTTGTCATCGCAGCGGTGGTCTACCTGATGACCATCGGTCCCTCGGCGAGCCTGTGGGACTGCCCCGAGTTTATCTTATCGGCCTTTAAGCTGGAGGTGGGGCACCCACCTGGTGCCCCCATCTACATGCTTGTGTACAATGTCGCTGCACACCTAGCCCCGACACCTGCACTGGCGGGTCTATACACCAATGCGCTGAGTGGACTGCTCAGTGCGGGGACGATCCTCCTGCTCTTCTGGAGTATCACCCATCTGGTGCGTCGTGTGGTACTACCAGGCGCTTCGCCTTGTGCCAAGCAATTGATCCCCGAGGGGGTGACTCCAGTGCCTACCTTAGCGCAGACGATACTGATCATGGGCTCTGGACTGGTGGGAGCGCTGCTCTACACCTTTACAGATACCTTCTGGTATAGTGCTGTGGAGAGCGAGGTCTATGCCTTTAGCTCCTTCCTGACAGCGCTGGTCTTCTGGCTGATGCTTAAGTGGAGCGACCGTGCGGACAATGCTCGCTCTGACCGCTGGATAGTCCTCATCGCCTATGTGATGGGGCTCAGTATCGGTGTGCACCTGCTCAACTTGCTCTGCATCCCTGCGATGGCGCTTATATACTACTTCCGCAAGCATGACACACTCTCCTTCAAGGGGATTGCTACGACACTGATCGTATCCTTCGTCTTGATAGCAGTTATCATGTTTGGTATCATGCAGGGTGTCGTGGCCTTCGGAGGTACGATAGACCGCTGGGTGGTCAATGGACTGCAGATGCCGTACAACAGTGGCTTCTACAGCTATCTCGTTGTCCTTATGGTGGTGCTGGTCGGTTCGCTCACGTTCTATCGGCGAGGCGAGCGTGGTCGTAATCTGATCATCAGCTCGTTTATCCTCTCCTGGTGCTTGATCGGTATCCCATACTTCGGAGGAGCGGTCTGGCTAGGCGTGATCGTGACGATAGTATTGGCGATATACCTTTTCCAAAATAGAAAGGTCTCTCTACAGCTCCTACACACGGCTCAGATGTGTATGCTGGTTATCATGATCGGCTTTAGCTCCTACGGGGTGATCCTCGTGCGCTCGCTCGCTGGCACGCCGATGAATCAGAATGAACCGAACACGGCGCTTGCCATCAAGAGCTACATCAACCGTGAGCAGTATGGCGCTATACCTCATCTATACAGCGCTACCTACGTGGCACGTCCTATAGCTATGGAGGAGGGAAGCCCTGTCTATGCGCCCAAGGTAAAGAGCAATCCGAAGGAACCTGACGAGTATGTCAAGATCTACAGCCAGCCAGAGGTGAAGTATGCCGAGGGGAGCAAGATGCTCTTCCCCCGTATGTTCTCGCCACAGCCAGAGCATATCAGTGCGTACAACAGTTGGATAGACCGCAACCCTGATGACATGTCTAAGCCCTCGATGGCAGATAACTTGAAGTACCTCTTGCGCTATCAGATTAACTATATGTACTGGCGCTACTTTGGCTGGAACTTCATCGGCCGTCAGAACGACCTGCAGGGCGATGGCGGTATGCTCAAGGGGGGCGTCCTGACGGGTTACTCGTTTATTGATCAGATCGCACTGGGTAAGACCAAAGATCTGCCAGATCAATTCCTTAGTAACAAGGGACGCAACGCTTACTACCTCTTACCGCTTCTCCTAGGCTTCCTAGGCATTGCCTATCAAGTGATGAGGCGCAAGAAGGGTATGCAAGCTTTTTGGATTACGCTGGCGCTCTTCTTCATGACGGGCTTGGCGATTATTCTGTACATCAACCAGACACCAGGGCAGCCTCGTGAGCGAGACTACGCCTATGCGGGCTCTTTCTACGCCTTTGCGATATGGATCGGCTTCGGTGTGGCAGGACTTTACGAACTGCTGAGCCGTGCTAAGCTCAAGCCTGTACTGAATGCCTCGATCGTCTCGGTACTCGGGTTGATCGTGCCGATACAGATGGCTTCGGAAAACTGGGACGACCACGATCGCTCAGGACGTGTCCTAGCGAGCGACTTCGGATACAACTACTTGATCAGCTGTGATCCCAACGCGGTGCTACTTTGCTTCGGGGACAACGATACCTTCCCCTTGTGGTACTCCCAAGAGGTGGAGGGCGTGCGCACCGATGTCAAGGTGAGCAACCTGAGCTACCTGCAGTCGGAGTGGTACGGCAAGCACATGCTACGTCACAGCTACGAGGCACAGCCGATACCGAATAAATATATGAGTCCAGCCTTCTTCGTTACGAACTCCTATGCGCTGATACGTCCGACGAGTGCGGTGCCGATGCCTTTTGACCAAGCGATGAAGGCAGCGACGAAGGTCGTTCCTCAGGGTCAGGCGCTGATGCCTGCGGACAAGGTGTTAGTATCGGTTGATTCGGCAGTTGTTGCAAAGCATTTCCCGCAGCTTCAGGGTTTACCTATGCCCGAGAGTATGATGCTTTCGCTGGAGGGCAAGTCGGCTGTGACGAGAGATCAGCTCTTTGTCCTTGATATGCTGGGCGCAGCGAAGTGGCAGCGACCGATCATGTGGGTCTCTTCGGCTCCTCAGAATGTCTTTGCTAATCAGAGACAGTATATGTCGCAGGTGGGTATGGCGCAACGCTTTAACCCGACGACCGTGGCGGGGACGCCTTACGAGGTCGATGTGGAGCGGATGTATGACTTGGTGATGAACAAGTATCGCTACTTCAACGCCAACGACCCGAACATCTACTTTGACGAGAATATCCGACGCAACATCTCTTACTACTATCGAGCACGTGTCTTCGCGACACTAGCCCAGGCGCTCCTACGTCAAGGCGACACCGAGCGAGCTAAGAAGGTGCTGACGAAGTGTGCCGAGGTGATCTCGCCTAAGGCGGTGCCCTACGACATGACTGACATAAGTCTAGCGGATGCTTACTACCGTGTCGATATGAAGAAGCAGGGCGACGAGATCGTTCGCGCACTCTACCGCGACACGGCACAGCTCCTCTACTGGGTCAGCCAGCAGAGCCCACGTCATCAGATGGCGCTCATCAACGATGCGACGGTACGCTACTCGCTTACCGCACTTATCGAATTGATCCGCATAGATATGCTGTGGGGTCGCAACCTCTCGGCAGAGTATGAGACGATGCTACAGCAAGCGTTGCCCACCTTTGGCGGATCCCTAGAGGCTGTCAAGGAGATGACCGCCCAGCAGCTCGCTCAGAGGCTCCCTGACCCAACAAATCAGTAATCATTTAGAAACTCCTTTATCTCACCCTTATGAAAAGACTTGTATTAGTACGCCACGGACAGAGTGCGTGGAATAAGAGTAACCAATTCACAGGCTGGACAGATGTCGACCTCACCGAGCAAGGTGTCGAGGAAGCGCACGAGGCTGGCCGACAGCTACGCAAGGCGGGTTTTCGCTTTGGCAAGGCTTATACATCATATCTCAAGCGCGCCATCAAGACGCTAAACATTATCCTCGACGAGATGGATCTTGACTGGATCCCCGTGGAGAAGTCGTGGCGTCTCAACGAAAAGCACTACGGTATGCTCCAAGGGCTGGACAAGTCCGAGACAGCGGCCAAGTATGGCGAGGAGCAAGTGCACATCTGGCGACGCAGTTACGACGTACCGCCCGCACCGCTAGACCCGACCGATGAGCGTGCGCCTCTGCACGATCCACGCTATGCTTCGGTCAATCCTGACGAACTTCCACTCACGGAGTCGCTCAAGGAGACGGTCCAGCGCATCCTTCCTTACTGGGAGAGCAACATTCGTCCCGACCTAGAGAAGTATGGTGAGATCATCGTCACAGCTCACGGCAATAGCTTGAGAGGTATCGTCAAGCACCTCAAAGGTATCTCAGACGAAGAGATACCCTCGCTCAATCTGCCGACGGGTATCCCGTACGTCTTCGAGTTTGACGACAAGATGCAGTTGCAGCGGGACTACTTCCTCGGCGATCCCGAGCAGATAGCCAAGCTTCAGGCAGCCGTTGCCAATCAAGGCAAGAGCAAGTAGCCACGATCCCGTTCATTTCACTAGACACTTCCAACTATTATGACATACGATCTCATCATCATCGGTGGAGGGCCTGCGGGTTACACAGCTGCTGAGCGTGCTGCTCGTGGTGGACTGGATACGCTACTCATCGAGGAGCGTGCGCTCGGTGGCGTCTGCCTCAACGAAGGGTGCATCCCTACGAAGACGCTCCTTTACTCGGCTAAGGTTTGGCAGACAGTGCAGAGCGCGGCTAAGTATGGCGTCACCTGTACGCCAGAGCAGATAGACCCAGCCAAGGTTATCTCTAGAAAGAATAAAGTCGTTCGTAAGCTCGTCGCTGGAATCCGTGCACGGATGAAGGAAGCTGGCGTGACCGTGCTCACAGAGCATGCGACTGTCACGGCGCACAACAGCGACGACACCTATACCGTCACGGCAGCTGCTGAGACTTATACGGCTAAGCATCTACTCCTCTGTACAGGCTCAGAGACAGTCATCCCGCCTATTCCTGGAGTCGAGGAGGGGCACTACATTACCCACCGCGAAGCTTTGGATAGTAAGGAGCTTCCCGCCTCGATCGTCATCATCGGTGGTGGCGTCATCGGCATGGAGTTCGCAGCTTACTACAACGAGATGGGCGTGACCGTCTCCGTGGTTGAGATGCTCCCCGAGATTATCAATGGCATGGACAGCGAGCTGGCAGCGCTTCTTCGTGAGGAGTATGCGAAGCGTGGCATCAAGTTCTACCTCCAGCACAAGGTGACGCATCTCTATGCCGACGGCGTAGAGGTTGAGTATGAGGGCAAGACCTTTAAGGTGGAGGGCGAGCAAGTGATGCTCTCCGTGGGTCGTCGTCCCATGACCAGCTCCTTCGAGGCACTGCTCAGCCAAGGGCTTGAGCTCGAGCGTCGAGGTGTCAAGACCGACGAATACCTCCGCACCTCGCTCCCCAATCTCTATGCTGCGGGCGATGTCAACGGACACTCGCTCCTAGCCCACACTGCGGTTCGTGAGGCTGAGGTAGCGGTCGACCACATCCTCGGTCGTAAGATCAATCCGATGAGCTACCGAGCTATCCCTGGGGTTGTCTACACGCATCCCGAGATAGCGGGCGTAGGCTTCACCGAAGATGCGCTACGAAGTGGAGACAAAGTCTATACGAAGCTAATGCTCCCGATGAGTTACTCAGGGCGCTTTGTTGCGGAAAACGAGATGGCTTCAGGATTTTGCAAAGTTCTTGTCAACCCCGAGGGCAAGATCCTCGGAGTGCACATGCTAGGCAATCCTTGTAGCGAACTGATCGTCACCGCAGGACTAGCCATCGAGCGTGGAATGACAGCGCACGAGCTGAGCGAAATCATCTTCCCGCACCCCTCTGTGGCTGAGATTCTCAAGGAAACGTTGGAAACCTTCCCCCGTACGAACTAGTTAGCCATGAGACCTCCTCATATCGTTATCCTAGGCTTAGGAGGCGTCGGCGGATACTTCGGCGGGCTTTGGACACGCTACGCCATGGCGCATCCCGACCAGCTACGCGTCTCCTACCTGATGCGTCCAGGAGCGCACTACGATTGTGTACGTAGTGAGGGCTTGCGCATCTCCTCGCCTCGTCTGGCCGAGACTGTCGTGCGACCCAGTTGCGTCACTTGCGATCCGCAGGAGCTGGGTCCGATAGACTATCTAGTCGTCGTGACCAAGAGCTATGACCTAGCCGATAGTATTCGTCCACTGCAGCCTTTCCTGACCAAAGAGAGTGCCGTCCTGCCTCTGCTCAATGGACTAGATATCCACGAGCAGCTCCGCACGATGCTTCCCGCAGAGGTCGAGCGCTGGGCGGGTATCGCATATGTCACCGCACGGCGCACAGAGCCTGGTGTCGTGGAGAGCCACTCTGACAACGAGCGACTCTACGCAGGCTCTCTGGCACGCCCCATCGGTAGTGAACGAACGGCTAGCGAAGAGCGACTTCTCAGGATTTCCCAAGTTGCGGGCATCGATCTCGTCATCCCTGACGATCCGATGGAAGAAGTGCGCAAGAAGTTCCTCATGCTCTCCAATTCAGCTGCTGCAACAGGCTACTACGACTGCGGTGTCGAGGGCTTGCTCGGTGCGCATCGTGCCTTTGTCATCGGACTCACCGAAGAGCTCTGCCAGCTGTACCGTGCTAAGGGGTGGGGCATCAGTGATGCCGATCCTGTTGCCTCAGCGCTCCGTCGCATAGAGCGTATGCCACCCGCCACGACTACCTCGATGAATAGCGACTTACGCAACCATCATCAGAGCGAGGTCGAGAGTCTCGTCGGTTACGTGGTTCGTGAGAGCCAGCGCTTAGGTCTCTCAGCGCCACATTACGAAGAGGCTTACGCTGGCATCCTGCAGCGCATCGCTCAGCAGTAATCTACTCATCAGCGTCTCGGAGCTGTCGGCCCCCGTCCGATCACTCCGAGACGCTTCCTCTAATATCTAATCTCTAACTTCTAACCTCTAATCCCCCATGAAGCGTCTACTCGTCATCTTGCTTTGCCTCCTCACTTTGCCAGTCTTTATGGCCCAAGGGCAAAAGCTAGACTCGCTCACGCAAGCCTTTCATGCGAAGCCCACTGTAGCCACCGCTACGCAGCTCGTGGAGCGAGCTACAGCGCGAGGACGCAGTGACCTAGCCGTCTCAGCTTATGAGTACCTTGCTCATCAAAATGGTAAGTACCTGCCCGCTCTCTGGGAGTGCTACCTCAGAGAGTTGCGACTAGACGCACTGTCCGCTTCACTAGAGAAGCAGAGCAAAGCACGCAAGTCTCAGTACGCCATCGACCTCTATGCTGAGAGACTGTATACGCTGCGACGTCTTATGGGAAACGTCCTTTGGTTAGAAGTGGCTGACACCGTCACCATCGCACGAGAGCAATTGGCCAGCTACCTCAATGGACAGGGCGTCAAAGTCTTCTCCTGTGACACTTTAGGTCTCGGCTTCCTCACCGAGCGAAGCGATCGTTACATCAGACCGCTCCGCAAGCGTCCTGGTGCACCTGTGCGTCTCGTCTATGGCGATCTTCTAGCCAATCAGCCGATACCGACGACGCTTCAGTCAGATGCTAGCATCATCACCGCTATCCCAGACAGTCTCGAGGCCCCCTCTTATCCTACGCTAGCTCCCGACGGTATCACGCTCTACTTCTCAGCTATTAGCAAGCAGGGGCTTGGAGGGCGAGACCTTTATATGACCCGCCAGACCGCTTCGGGTGGCTACCTACAGCCCGTCCCGCTAGGTCTGCCATACAATAGTTCGGGCAATGACCTGCTTCTCGCTTTCAATGCTGAGCGCCATCTCGGCTACCTCGTCTCCGACCGCTATGCCCCTCGTGGCATGGTCACCGTCTACCGCTTTGTTTACAATGATGGAGAGGTGACAGAGGTCCCGTCCAACGATCCCGCTCTCTTGCGCCAGTACGCTATGCTACGACCCTACCATGTCACGCAGCGCTCGGACGTAGACTACGCTGCTTTGCTGGGTAAGCATACCTCTGCACAGCCTGCCCACAGCAGCGCTTCTCAGGGTAACTTTGTCGTGGCACCAAATGTGATCTACACCAGCCGCGATCAGTTTCACTCCGCCGAGGCTGCGACCCTCTACGATCAGTATCTGAGTCAGCAGAAGCAGCTCACCGAGCAGGAGCAGACACTGGCTCGTCTCCGCACTGCCTATCACCAGCATAGTGGTAGCGATGCTGACCTGACCGAGATGATCCTACAGCTCGAGCGTGAGCTCCCCGCAGCCCGCAAAGCGTTGCGCACGCTCGCCCAGAAGATACGACAGCTCGAGCGCCCGCATCTCTAAGTGCGCCCTATATTTTGGGAAAGTAGTACCTTAGCGGGCGTTAAACCAATAAACGCCCTAATAACAATGAGAAAAGAACAATTGATCCGCATCTGCCTAGCCATGCTACTAGTCAGCACCACTCTGATGCTCAGCTCCTGCAAGAAGGATCCAAAAGACAAGGACCCCAAGGAGGCACTCGTCAATACCCGCTGGAAGATGGCTACAGACCTCCCAGGGCTTGACATTGACAAAGAGATCGGTGAAGTATCTGGCGGCGAGCTTCGCTTCACTTCTCAGACGGAAGGCGAGCTGACAGCAGCTATCAAAGGGACGAAGCTCACACTCTCGGTGACTTACAGCTACGATGCTACGCAAAAGGCTTATCCCGCCACGGTAAAAATAGGAGATGATATCAACCAGTTTATCTTGAAGGTCAATTGGGACACTAACATCTTGATAGCCTACGAGCTGGAAGCTGGAGTCGTCATCCCGAAGCCTATTATGTTCTTTACGCTTGTCAAGTAGTCAAGCTATCAGGCACGAGATATTTGTAGAGACATAGTCCTACGACACAGTACAGGGGTAGAGACCTAAGCGGTTTCTGCCCCTTCTTTTATCTCTGAGAGTCGGAGTGGGGTAGAGATTAGGGCGAAACGTGTAGCGCAATGTAGTGACGCACGAGACGAGTAACGGTTGTAGGGACGCTCGGTCGAGCGTCCGTTGTGTCAAAGGTT
>ERZ827520.530-NODE-530-length-59308-cov-15.656254_pt1 | contig 59308 bp, 41 predicted proteins | sample MGYA00519581_ERZ827520 | MGnify/ENA primary metagenome ERZ827520 (study PRJEB31778, sample SAMEA3449339) | human gut metagenome | biome: human gut; feature: human-associated habitat; material: faeces | place: United Kingdom | collected 2010/2012 ... | reverse complement strand
TCGTGGCGGTGGAGAACACCGTGAAGGACGTGCCGGACATGAAGCTGAACAGCTTCGTCACCGTGGCCGACGCCAGCAAGGTGAAGGTCTACATGAAGAACTTCGGAGAGTTCTATAATAACCAGATCGAGTCCGCCGGCACCATCATCCTCTCCCGTACCCAGAAGCTGAGTCAGGAGAAGCTGGAGGCCGCCGCGGCCATGCTGCGGGAGAAGAATCCCACCGCCGCCATCATCACCACCCCCTGGGATCAGATCGACGGCAAGACCATTCTGGCCGCCGTGGAGAAGGTGTCTCTGGCCGACGAGATGCTGGAGAAGATGCGTGCCGAGCATGAGGCCGACGAGCACGAGCATCACCACCATCATGACCACGATGAGCATGAGGCGCACGACCATGATCACGAGCATTGCCATCATCACCATGACCACGATGACGATGACGACTACGATCATGACCGCTGCTGCCACCACCATGATCATGAGGAGGAGCACGATCATGATCATGACCATGACCATGACCATGATCATGACGAGCATGACCACGACCACGAGCACCATCATCACCACGACGGCGAGGAGTGCGACGATCCCCACTGCGGCTGTCATCACCATCATCACCACGCCGATGAGGTGTTCACCTCCTGGGGCGAGGAGACGGTGAAGCCCTTTGCCGAGAGCCAGCTCCACCAGATCCTGACGGCGCTGGACAGCGGCGACTACGGCCAGATCGTCCGGGCCAAGGGCATCGTGCCCAACGGCGAGGGCAAGTGGCTGCACTTCGACTATGTGCCGGAGGAGCACGAGGTGCGCTTTGGCCCCGCCGACTACACCGGCCGCCTGTGCGTCATCGGCGCCAATCTCGACGAGCACAAGCTCCACGAGCTGTTCGGCCTGTAAGGAGACAACAAGCCTATGGATATTCCTGTTTATCTCATTGCCGGATTTCTGGACGCCGGAAAGACGGATTTCATCAACGGCATCCTGAAGGACGGCTTCGCCGCCGAGGACCGCACGCTGCTGATCTGCTGCGAGGAGGGCGAGAACGAGTACGATCCCAAGGTGCTGCAGAACGTGTTCACCTACACCATCGACGACCCGGCGCAGATGACCCCGGCCCTGTTCAAGAAGCTGGAAAAGCAGTACCGCCCCAAGCAGGTCATCATGGAGTATAACGGCATGTGGCAGATGGAGCCCCTGTACCGCGAGGGCTTCCCCGCCAACTGGATCTTATACCAGATCATGGTGCTGGTGGACGCCACCACCTTCGAGCCCTATGTCCGCAACATGGGCCAGCTGATGATGGAGAAGATCGCCAACGCCGACCTGCTGATCTTCAACCGCTGCAACGAGGAGCTGCGCGCCCAGCTCCGCAGCCGCAACCTGAAGATGGTGAACCGCCGGGCCGACATCTATCTGGAGAACGCCGACGGCACCAGCGAGGAGTATATGACCCCCGACATGTCCCCGTTCGACCTCTCCAGCGGCCATCTGGACGTGCCGGATGACGAGTACGGCGTGTGGTACGTTGACCTGATGGACAATACCGACCGGTACGACGGCATCACCGTCACCTTCAAGGCCCTGATGTGCCACTCCAAGAAGTTCAAGGGCGTCCACTGCCCCGGCCGCTTCGCCATGGTGTGCTGCGAAAACGACATGCAGTTCCTGGCCCTGGTGTGCCGCGGCGAGGGACTGGACAAGTTCAAGAACCGGGACTGGGTGGAGCTGACCGCCACCGTCCGCAAGGAGAACTGCGACGCCTATCAGGGCGAGGGCCCGGTGCTGTACGTCTCCGACATCCACGCCACCGAAAAACCGAAGAACGAAGTGGTTTCGTTTTGATGAAAGACCTCCGGCTCTGCCGGAGGTCTTTTCAGCTTGTCAAAAAAGGGCATAGCCCTTTTTTGACAAATATAGAAATCGCTCCGACCCGCGCTTTTTCGCCCATAAATGGGCGAAAAAACACTCTCTCCGCGCAAAGTATTTTTTGCCACGCACATGTCGCGGCAAAAAATGATCCAAATTGTTCGCCGCCATTGCGGGCGGCGAATTCTGCGAAGCTTTTTTGACAGTCTCAAAAGACCTCCGGCAAAGCCGGAGGTCTTTTGTTTGCGCGAAAAGCGACACACTGTCTGGCATTATCCGAATCACCAAAAATTACCCCGGAATTTCGTGCAAAACGCCGCAAATGCCATCCTTGCCCCATATTCCCGCCGATGGTACACTGGTATTGGCAAAATATGGCGCAATGTGTGGCGCGCCGCGTTGAAACGAGAGATAACACAGGAGGAGAAGCCTATGAAGAAGCGGATCGTAAGTCTGCTGATGGCCGTGCTGCTGGTGGTGACGATGCTGCCGGTAGCCGCCATGGCGGAGGAGCTGACACCGGACGAGCCTGCCGGAGAGCCGGTCGTGTCCGAAGCGGTCACGACGGAACCGGCCGGGGAGGAAACGCCTGCCGGCGAAGACGAAACCGAAACGGAACAGGTGACCTACACGGGAGAGATATTCACCGCGTGAGGCACAAAGTGCGGCCAATATGCCGAACCGGCTGACGCCGCCACCGCCGTCTATGTGAAGTATACGGCCTCCAGCGGCGAGATCATCTGCCAGGCCGTGAAAGGCGAAGCGGCAGATGGCGGAGATCGGGTAACGGTGGATGGTGTGGTATACACCGCCGTGGAGGGTTCCGCCTTGATGCCCATCGCCCACATCTGGATCGCGGACACTGCTGAGGACGGCAGCGTATCCACCTATACCTGTCAGACCTGCAAAACAGTGGCCACGGTCATCGCTTCCATGGACGAGGCTGACAGCACCAAGAGCCACGAGAGGCTGTCTGACGGCTCGTGGCTGGAGTTCTCCTACACCGTCGACTCCGGGGATGAGCCGGCCACTGTGACCCGGATCGAATGGGTGAAGATGCTGGTAGATACCTTCCAGATGACCGTGGAGGGCGGCAACTATCCCGACAACTACTACACAGACATCGACAGCACCGCCGATTACTACCGCGACCTGATGGTGGCGGTGGAGTTCGGCGTCATCGACCTGGCGGCCGGTTCGGAATTCCGGCCGGAGGAGCCTGCCACGCGAGAGTTCGCGGCACACACGCTGAACTACTGCCTGGCCTTCCAGTTGGATGAAAATACCTATACCTATAACGACACCGACGACGTTACCTATAAGGATGACGTTCAGGTGGCGGTGAACCGCAAATGGTTTGCGCTGGTGGACGACAGCTTCCTGCCGCGGCAGGCCGTGACCGCCGATGAGGCGGAGACCATGATGGCGGATGCCAGGAAGGTGTTCTTCGGCACCACCGTGACCGAGGGCTACAACAGCACCTACGAGTTCAAGGCGGACGTGATCGTGATCCCGGAGGGTACCGAGGTGACGGTGGTGACGGGGATCGACGAAAACGGCGACGAGACCGGTACGGCGGTCGTCTCCATTATGGACTGCCCCGAGGAGATCGCGGAGAACAGCCTGTTTGCCGTGTACCTCAACGGCATCCCGGTGGCCTATACGGCGAAAACCGTCACCCAGGAGGGCAGCGTGACCCGCATCGAGGCAACGCCGCTGGCCACAGAGGACGCCTTTACATCCATCGACGCCCAGGGCGTCGTGGAGGCGGACATGTCCCAGATCACGGCGCTGGGCGGTACGGAGCTGAGCTACTATGTGGAGGAGCTGGATCAGGAATTCCAGACCTACGCGCTGGCCCGCGCCGCCGCCCGGAAGGTCGGTGTTATTAAGCCCGATATCGAGCTGCACGGAAAGATCTCGGTGGAGATGGGCGGCGTGACCCTTTTCGTGGAAGCCACGATCACCAACCCTACTGTCAAGTACAATATCAACCTCTGGAAAGGTATCGCGTTTGTTACGCTCAACTATGACCTGGAGGTGGAATACCGCGGCGAGATCGAGCTGAAAAAGGAGCTGCTGCTGTGCTACTGGGGCATCCCCGGCGTCGGCGGCCTGAAGATCACGCTGGAGCCCGCGCTGACAGGCGGCATCAGCGGAACCCAGAACTTCCATATCGAGCAGGGTGTTTTTGTCGACGTGAAGAACAGTATCGGCAACAAGGTCCGCCTGATCAAGGGCTTCAACAGCAAGGAGTTTGCCCTGACTGCGGACGTGACCGGCGAGATCGGCGTTGTCGCCAAGTTCGGCATTACCGACCTTCCCGTTTTTAACCTCTATGTATACGCCGAGGTGGGCGGCAAGTGTACGGTGGAGATCACAAAGCATACGACAGAGGGGTCCTGTACCTGTGTGGATTTCGGCGCCCATGTCTATGCGGAAGCCGGTCTTAAGGGCAGCATAGAGCTTCTGTTCTTCAAAGCGGCAGAGCTGAAGATCGACAAGGTGATCTTCGACGAGAACAACAGCCCCCACCGTGTGGCGCATCACTACGAAAACGGCGTGAAGGTAGCGGAGTGTACCTGTACCCAGGCCGGAAACACCGGCTGGCAGACCCCCGACGATTCGCCCAACAGCTCCAACGGCTGGTCGGGCGGCAGCAATAGCCAGGGACAGAACAGCGCCGGTGAAACTTATACGCTTTTTGATTACGATGTGGACGATGACGGCAACGCCACCATCACCGGCTACAAGGGCAACGCCTGGACGCTGATCATCCCCAAGACCCTGGACGGCCACAAGGTGGTGGCTATTGGCCGGAACGCGTTTGCCAAGAGCCAGTCCAAGGCGTATCTGAAAACCGTTGTCATCCCCGAGGGCGTCACCTCCATCGCGAGTGGTGCGTTCTCCGGCTGCCTGGTGCTGCAGAAGGTCACGTTCCCCAGCACGCTGAAGGAGATCAAGCGAAGCGCCTTCTATCAATGCGTGGAGCTGACCTCCGTGGAGCTGCCTGCCGGGCTGAAGATCCTGGACTGCTATGCCTTTAGCGAATGTACCGCATTGCGCCGCGTTACCCTCCCTGTGAACTTTACGATCGGCAATGATGGAGACATTCCCCATAACGGCCCGTTTGAGGGCTGCACTTCACTGACCAACGTGATCTTCCCCAAGGGGATCACCCGCATTCCTAACTGGTTATTCTATAACTGTCCCGGTCTGCGCACTATCACGATCCCGGATACCGTTACCAGCATCGGCGGTCGGGCCTTCAGCCAATGCGAGAAGCTGAGAACCGTCAATCTTCCGGATTCTCTGGTTACCATTGAGGGGGACTATGCGTTTGCGGAATCTCCGGCGCTGACTGAGATCACCCTGCCGAAGAATCTGGAGACCATTGGCGAGAGAGCATTTTCCGACTGTGCCAACCTGCAAAAGGTCGTTTTCCCCGAGGGCTTGAAGGCGATTTACACCGGAGCCTTCGCCAACTGCATCGCACTGACCAGCATAACGCTGCCGTCCACCCTGACGGAGATGAACGCCCTTGCCTTCTGTTACTGCACCGCGCTGCAGCAGGTCTACATTCCCGCAAGCCTGACCAAGATCAATATGGTCATCGGCCCAACCTCTAATTTCTATGGCCCCTTCGAGGGCTGCAGCGCGTTGAAGACGGTGACCTTCGGCGAGGGCATTACCCGAATCCCCAACTGGCTGTTCTACAAGTGCTCTGGCCTGGAAACCATCGAAATCCCCGAGACCGTTACTGTCATCGACAGCCATGCCTTCCGCCGGTGCACAAGTCTGACGAAGATCACCCTGCCTGCGGCGCTGACGGCTGTAGGCGAGTATGCGTTTGCGGGATCGGCGGCGCTGACAGAGCTTACTTTGCCGCAGGGGTTGGCTTCGCTGGGTGCCCGCGCATTTATGGAATGTACCGGCCTGAAAAAAATAACGATCCCCAAGGGAGTGTCCCTCATCGGAGACCAGACGTTCTACGGCTGTACCAGCTTGGAGAGCGTGGTGCTGTCCAGCGGCGTTAAGGAGATCCTCAGCAATGTATTCGGCAGCTGCACAAATCTGAAATCCGTTACTATCCCGGCATCTGTTGTGACGATCTATAACAACGCCTTCAGCACCTCCGGCCTGACCATCTACGGCGCAGCGGATTCGAAGGCGCAAAGCTATGCCAAAAGCAAAGAGTACAAGTTCGTGCCGCTGCAGGTGATCGGGACCGTATCCGGTGACGGCGGAGACGCGCCGGTGAGCATCACCATTACCGGCGCTGACGGTGAGATGACCGAAATCAAAAGCGCTGACGGCAACTACCAGCTTGAGAAACTGGATCCTGGTACCTACACCATAGCGCTTACCAAGGAGGGCTGTGTGCCGTATCGGAGCACCGTTACCGTCGATGAGAGCGGTAAAGCGAACACGGTGGACGTTGTACTGGTGGCCCGCGGCAATATCAACGGCGCCGCTGTGAACGGCGAGGCTGTGGAGATCACCGACGTGGCCTGCCTGTACGAGATGCTGACCACCGGCGAGTGTCAGAGCAAAATCGCCGATCCGGAGTACCTGGAAGCCGTGGCTGATGTCAACAGCGACGGCACCGCGGATGTCTACGACCTGCAGCGGCTGTACGAGACGGTCAGCAGACTTAGAGACGCGGCGGAGGATTGAGCCGTCGTCCGCGCTATGCGAAATGACAATGCGCGAGACAGCACGGCTGGCGTATGACACGGCAGCATGATCCGTAAAGGGGCTGCTTACAGAAGGCCGCCGGGTCCGGACAAATGATCTCTGCGAAAAGAGCGCCTGATCTCATCAGAGATCAGGCGCTCTTTGTTGTGCTTTGACGGCATCCGCGCCGGGTTACGCGGCGATCCAACCAACGGTTGGTTGCTTTTCGGCGGCGGTCTGGTACAATAAATACGAGGTGAGACCATGAACAAAGAGATCTTCGGCGGCTTTATCGCCGATTTACGCAGGGTGGCCGGGATGACGCAGAAGCAGGTGGCCGACCGGCTGCATGTGACCGACCGGGCTGTCAGCAAATGGGAGCGGGGCCTCAGCTATCCCGATGTGACGCTGATGGAGCCTCTGGCCGTCGTGCTGGGCGTCGGCGTGGAGGAGCTGCTGACCTGCCGGCGGAAGGAGGCGCCTGCCCCGGAGCCGGAGCTTCCGGCCCTGCGCTCGGTGCTGACCATCACGCAGGAGGAAAAGCGCATCCGTACCCGGCGGACGCGGGTATTGCTTTGCGCCGCTGCCGCGGTGCTGGTGCTGGCAGTGCTGATCACCATGCAGCACAACGGCAAGCTCTTCTATGAGCGGCGCACCACATCCCCGGGCGGAGATACCACCTTCACGGTGTATCGGGACAGTTTGCTTGACGGAGAGCTCCACATAAAGCTGAACCACCCTATGAGCTTCGAGGGCACCGCCTGCCGCTACTGCGGCCGGGGCGCGACGGAATGGACAGACCGGCAGGAGCTGGGCTGGGGGATGACCTCGGCGGAGGAGCTGTCCTGGTCGGCGGATGGGCGGTATCTGCTGATCCGGGGCGGCGGCAGCAACGGAAAGTCCATGGAGCTGGTGCTGTGGGACTTTGCGAAATACGGCGAGGACAGTCCTGTTCACAGCGGCGAGATCACGCTGGACATTTTACAGCAGCTCTCCGGCTTTGATGCGTACGAAGGCCGCATAGTGGATGGTCAGCCCTGGCCTGACCTGATCCTGCAGCCCCTGCTGCCCGCCCTGCCGGGGACCGGTTGGCTGCCGCAGGTATCGCTGTCAGACGTTCGCTGGATCGGCGGCAGCCATCGTCTGACCATGACCTACGCCTACGATGGGACGGATGGCCTGCACCGCAGCGGCCAGCTGACCTATGACGCGGACACAGAGACGGTGGTCACAGTGGAATGACCGGAATGACGGATAAGGAGGTACACCATGAGAAAACGATGGACGCTGCTGCCGGCGCTGCTGCTTGCCCTCCTGCTGTGCGGCTGCGGAGCGAAGGATGACCACACGCTGCATGTCGCCGCGGCGTTCCATACCAGTGAGCTGGACGCTCTGGTGGAGCAATTCAATGCCATCCACCGGGACTGCACCGCCGTGGTGGACTACTATCCGGAAAATGCCTATGACCGGCTGTGTACGGAGATCATGGCGGGGGACGGGCCGGATGTATTGAACCTCTTTGGCCTGTCCCTGCCGCCGGATTCCTCCTATTTGGAGGATCTGTACCCCTATATCGACGCCGACGGTGCGCTTGACCGGGACGATTTTGTGCCAACGGTGCTGTCATCTCTGGAGGTGGGCGGCGCCCTGCGCTCCATCCCGGCCACCTACGCGGTGACGACACTGAGCGCGAGGGCTTCGGACGTGGACAATGCCGAACGGTGGACATTTGATGAAATGCGGGACATTCTGGCGCGGCAGGACGGGGACGTGCATCTGCTGCCGGAGAGCTGGGTGCAGATGGAGTTCCTGCGGTGGATCGCCAGCATCAGCGCCGGTACGTTTATCGACTGGGAGAGCCGCACCGCCCATTACGACAGTCCGGCCTTTCAGGAGCAGCTCCGCTTCTGCGCCACGCTGCCGGGAAGCTATTCCTATTATGAGGCCGACCCCAACTGGAGGTCTCTGGCCCAGCTGCAGGTGATCCAGAATCCCCTGGTTTTGCAGACCATCAGCCAGAGCTATGACCAGCCCTTTACCTTTATCGGCTTTCCCACGGAGGAGGGCAGCGGCAGCTTTTTTCAATGTACCACGCTGCACCTGGGCATCTCCTCTGCCAGCGACAAAAAGGAGCTGGCGTGGGAGTTCATCCGGCAGGCGCTGACGGCGGAGTATCAGAGGGCGCTGGCGGAGCGGTGGCATCTCTCTGTGCGCGGCGACATCATGGAGGCCCAGCTTCAGGGGGAGATCGTTCCGCTCCTGCCGGAGGACGAGGAGAACGAAGCCCTTGACGAAGCGGTGGCGGAACAGTACCGCCGGTTGGTATCCCAGCCGCTGGTGTTCATCGGCTACAACGAGGAGCTGTCCGGGATCATTCTGGAGGAGGGCGAAGCCTATTTCACCGGCCAGCGCACCGTGGAGGAGGCGGCGGAGCGTATCCAGAACCGGGTGACGCTGTATCTCTCGGAGATTCAATAGGAGGTGCGCCATGAAGAAGCGATTTGCGATACTGCTGACCCTACTGGCTGCGCTGCTATGCGGCTGCGGCGAAAAGGCTGATGACCAGCGATGGCTGTGGTCGTCGGAGGAGATTACCCCGCCAACGGATTTTGGCTACGTACTAACCGTGGCCAGTACGGAGGATGAGGTATTTGCGGTCTCTCACACCGCGTTGGGCCGCTATGAGAATGGCGAAATCACCGTGCTGGACACCATCTACTCCACCGACGCGCCTGCTATGGTCTATGGTGCCAGCGGATACGGTGACATACTGTATCTGCTGACGGGAGAGATGCGTCCGCAATATACGGAATACGGGGAGCCCCGGGAGAATCCGGATTTCTCTGGGAAATACACCGTGATCGCCTACCGCAGCGGAGCACGGGCAGAGGCTGTGCCGTTCCAGTTGAGTGAACGCGATGTTCTCTCCGGCCTGCTGGCGCTGTCCGATGAATATATGCTGTGCTGGACAGCTACCGATGCCTGGGTGGTATCACTGACAGAGGGAGGCAGTATCTACCCGCAGCAGGTGTCCGGCGAGATTGTTGCCCCCACCACAAGCCGATCGGGTATGTGGCTGTGGGCAAAGCAGGGTGAGACCTTCGGCTTCTATCCCCTGACCGCAGCTGAAAACGCGCTGGGCGACCTTACACAGCCAGAGGAGTGTCCGATATCTCTTACAGCTACGGTTTCTAGGAATGACGGATGCCTACTGAACGGCAATGAGAACCTGTCTTTGTATCATCCAGTGAAGAACACCGCCGTCTCCCTTGTCAACTGGCATGACTGCTCGATGGCTGATGCCACTGTGACCAGTATCGTGCAGAGCAGTGATGCCACTTGGCTGTGTGCTTCCAACGTCGATGGGAGAATCTGGAACATACGGCGTGATACAATCGCAGAGGGCAAAAAGACATTACATATTGCCTCGGCTTACGGCTCTCTGGAGCTGGATGAGCTTGTGAAGCAGTTCAACCGTGCGCATCGGGACTGCGTCGCCGTGATCGACTATTACCCGGAAAACGCCTATGACCGCCTGTGTACGGAGATGATGGCCGGTGACGGCCCGGACGTGCTGGATCTGGCCAATCTTTCCATTCCGCAGAATTCCTCCTATCTGGTGGATTTGTATCCGTATATTGATGCTGACTCGGATCTTGAGCGTGATATGTTTGTGCCTACGGTAATCTCCGCACTGGAATTAAACGGCCAACTTCGCTCCCTGCCTGCCGCTTTCATTGTGGGCACCGTAACCGCGCGCGTGGCTGACGTCGGTGAGCGTACCGACTGGACCATCGAAGAACTGCAGGACATTATGGCACAGAGAACAGATGATATTCATCTTATGCCCAACTGGATGGATCGACACAATTATTTGGCTTGGATAGGTATGCTTAGTCCTGGAGAGTTTATCGACTGGGAAAACGGAATTGCCTACTATGACAGTGAAAGTTTTCTCCGACAATTACAATTCTGCGAAACGTTAGACAGCTATGAGGAGTATGGCGATGGAGAAATTCCAGAATGGTCATGCCTGATAGAGCCGGAGTATATTCAGAATTTGGTTCGCATTAATGGTATCCGGAATAATTACAAGGAAGATTTTACCTACATTGGCTTTCCTGGCGAAGGAATGTACAGGAGCCTCTTTGGCGTGGATCAGCTCCACTTTGCCATCTCCGTCAATAGCGACAAGAAGGATCTGGCCTGGGAGTTTATCCGGCTGGCATTGACGAAAAAGAATCAGGAAATGATTTGCGATAGCTGGCAACTTCCCATCCGGCAGGATGTGCTGGACGACAGACTGGAGACGGTTGTTGAAAACGCCAGTGACCGCCAGCGGTTCCGTCAACTGATTCAGAAGCCGCTGCGATTTGCTGGCAGAAATATAGATATTGCCCAGATTGTCATTGACGAGGGTGATGCCTATTTCGATGGTCAGCGCACCGTAGAGGAGGCGGCGGAGCGCATCCAGAACCGGGTAACGCTGTATCTCTCCGAGATCGAATAGGAGGCCGCTATGCAGAGACGACGTTTCCGAACATCTCTCCCCTATCTGCTCCCCAGCGGCACGGGAACGACGCTGTTTTACACAGCGCCGTTCCTCGTGATGCTGCTCTATGCCTTCTCCGGCGGCGGTGGATTGGCGGCGCTGGGCGGCAACCACGCCTTTGCGGTGGGTGCGCGGAACACTGCTGTCTATCTGTTTTGCGGCATCGGCGCCGCGCTGCTGCTGGGTATGTGGATCGCGCTGGCGCTGCGGCCCCGGCGCTTTGCCGTAAAGCTGGCGCTGCTGGTGCCGCTGATGATCCCCTCCGCCGCCGTGGCGGTGATCTGGCGGGCGCTGATCCCGTGGGAGAGCTTGTGGGTGCTGATCCTGCTGTTGGTCTGGAAAGTCACAGGCGTCAATGCTGTGCTGTTTACCGCCGTCCATAACAAGATCCCCGGCGAGGTCATCGAGAGCGGCCAACTGGACGGGGCCGGCGGCCTGAGGCTGTTCCTCCGCGTCAAGTGGCCGTATCTGGCCAGCAGCGTGTTTTTTGCCGCGCTGATCGACCTTTTCTTCGCTTGGCGGGCCTTCCGGGAGGTCTATCTTCTGACCGGTGATTACCCCTATGACAGCATTTATCTCATTCAGCACTACCTCATGCACATGTTCCGCCGCCTGCAATACGGCAAGCTGGCCACCGCCTCCATCGTGGTGGTCGTAGCGGTAGTCGGCATAACGGGACTGCTGTTTCTGCTGACCAACGCACAGGGAAAGGATGTGGAAGCATGAAAACACTGGCGAAAGTGATCCTTGTTCTCCTTGCCCTTCTGCCGGTGGGTATATTGCTCTGGCTGGCTGTTCCTCAGCTTCCGCTGCTGTGGGATGACCGCGCCTATTGGCGGGGCTACGCCACCTCGCTGGGACTGACAGCGGTCATTCTGATCTTTCAGCTGGCTGTGGCGCTGCTGGCGGCCTACGGCCTGGCCCGCTGGCAGGGGCGGCTGCGAAACGCCGCCTACCTGCTGTACTGTTTGTTGACGCTGCTGCCGGTGCAGGTGATGATGCTGCCCAACTATCTGGTGTGCCGGGCGTTTGGACTGCTGAACACCCGCCTTGCCATCGTGCTGCTGGGCGTGTTCTCCCCGCTGGCGGTGTTTCTGCTGGCCCGCGCCATGCAGCGTATCGGCCGTGAGCAGAGCGAGGCTGCGTCGCTGGATGGTGCCGGAGAGTGGACGCTCTTCCGCCGCATCTATCTGCCGCAGGTAAAGGACACCGCCTATATCGCGGCAGGGCTGGCCTTTTTGGATCAGTGGAGCATGGTGGAGCTGCCGCTGGTGCTGCTGTCAGACGAAAGCAAGCAGCCCCTGTCCATTCTCCTGACCCGCACCGCCTTTACCGCCCCCTACGCCGGAGCCGCCGTATATCTGCTGCCGGTGGCAGTCGTGGTGGCGGCAGCGGCCTTTTGCAAGAGGGGAAAAGAAAAGCCTCCGGCGAAGGCGGAGACTTGAACAGGCGGGCGTATCGGCGGTTTGTGTTCTTGTATCATCCGCTCTGCGGCCGGGAGACGGACGGCTGCCGCAAAAAAAGAAAAAGCCGGACGGAGGTCCGGCCTTTTCTTTACAGGGATGCAGGAACAAAGAGAGAAAATAAGAAAGAAAAGAAAGCAAATTATAAAGTAGATATAAATGGCGGTTTATCCTGTTTTTCAGGAGAACCGGTATCGCTCTCCTGTTGTGGATATACCATATCACACAAATTCGCACTTGTAAAACGGATAAAACCCACATATAATATAGGTAGAATTTATATTTTCAAGGGAGGCGCGGCATGAACAACACCGATATGGAGACCTTCTGGGCGGTGCTGGAGCACGGCACACTGACAGCGGCGGCCGAAGCGCTGTTCATTACCCAGCCCACGCTGACCAACCGCATCCAGGCCCTGGAGGCCGAGGTGGGCGCGCAGCTGTTCCGACGGGGCAAGGGCATCCGCCACATCGAGCTGACCGAGGCGGGCCAGCGGTTCCTGCCCCTGGCCTATCGCTGGCAGACGCTGCTGGAGGAGACGCGGGGCGTGGCGGAGACCGCCACACGGGAGTATCTGCGCATCGGCGCGGTGTTTTCTACCAACCAGTACATCCTTCCGGCGGCCTATCGCCGGTTTCTCCACCGAAAGCTTCCTGTGGCGCTGTGGGTGCAGACCCTGCCGGGCACCGGCTATGACGGGGCTCAGCCGGTGGCCCGCCGTGAGCTGGAGATGGCGCTGATGGACGGCGACAGCTTTTACCATCCCCAGCTGGACATCACCCCGCTGTGCAGCGAGGAGACGGTGGTGGCCTGTTCGCCGGACAGCCCCTATGGCGACGTGATCTCCCCCAAGGAGCTGGATCCCGCCAATGAGATCGTGGTGTCCTGGCGTAAGGCCGTGCAGGACTGGCGGGATCACTGGTTCGGCCTGACGGCCACGCCGCTGCTGTACGCCGACTCCATGCAGGCGGTGGACACCTTCCTGGGCAACGAGATGATGTGGGCCATCGTGCCGCTGGCCGCCGCCCGCGCCCTGGCGCAGGAGGGACGGGCCCGGATCTGCTATCTGACCGACCCGGCGCCTGACCGGGTGTCCTATCTGATGACCCGCCGGGGCGAGGCCCTCAGCGAGGCGGCCCAGCTGCTGCTGGAGGACATCCGCACGGAGATCCAGCGGATCGAGGGCGTGCATATGGTGCAGTAAAAAAAGGACACATGGCATTGGCCATGTGTCCTCTTTTTACGTTTGTGCGTTCCGCCAGCGGCGCAGCTCCGCCGCCAGCGTGTTCCGGTTTTCCTCCGTTACCGTCAGCACGGTCACCCGGGGGTGGCGGGCGATGCGGTCGAGGAATTGGCTTTGCGCCTGCTGCAGGACGCCGAGGATGGGGGTGCTGCCGTCCAGTGTGCGGAACACCGCCGCCTGGAATCGGAGGGCCGCCTCCTCGTGAGGGCCCAGCTCGTCCATCACCAGCAGGCGGCATCCGGCGGTATCCGCCAGCGCGGCGCAGCCCAGATCGTCGAACCGGGCCGGGTCACCGCCGTGGCCGCAGCGGAACAGAAGGCTCTCCGGTGTGAACGTCCGCTCCTTGGCGGCGGGCAGCAGATAGACGCCGCCTTCGTGCCTTACGGTAAAAAATCCGCCCAAACGCCCCGTTTCTTCCGCCAGCAGGCCGCGGATGAGGGTGGATTTTCCCGCGCCCTTTTGACCCGTCAAAAACAGGTGCGTCATCTCAGTGCATGGGGCAGCCGCGGAGCTTTATCCCGGCGTTTTCCCGGCGGGTGGCCCGCACGCAGATCATCTCGCCGGCGATGGACACGGCGATCTCCTCCGGCGTCACCGCCTTGATGGCGGTGCCGATGGGGGTGTGAACGGAGGCGATGGCCTCCTCTCCGATGCCGGCCTCCCGCAGCAGCGCGTTGACGCTGGCGGTCTTGGCACGGGAGCCGATGACGCCGATGTAGGCGTACTGTCCCCGCAGCACCTGCTCCTCCACCACAAAATCGTGGCGGTGGCCGTTGGTCATGATCACCACATAGTCCTCGCCGTCAATGGGGACGGTATCCGCAATGTGCTTCATATCGCAGCACACCACCGCGTCGGCGGTGGGAAAGCGCTCCTTGGTCACCAGCTCCGGCCGGTCGTCCACCACCGTCACCCGGAAGCCCACCGTGACCAGCAGGGGACACAGGGCAAGCGAGCAGTGACCGGCGCCGAACAGGATGGCCCGCTCGCCGATGGGCAGGGGGTGGGTAAAGTGCGCACTGTCGGTATCGGCCGCATCCGCCAGGGCAGGCGTGCCGCCGTCCAGTGCCAGCACCAGCCATCCCGGCTGCCGCAGGGCGATGCGGTGCAGCACGTCGCCTGCCAGCTGCCGCCACTCCGCGTCATCGGCGGCGATGAACTGCATGTGCACCGTCATGTCGCCGCCGCAGACCATGCCGATATCCTCCACCTTGTTGCGATGGAGCCGGTACTCATGGACGGCGCTGCGGCGTTCCTGCAGCAGCGCTTTGGCCTTGGCGATGGTATTGCCCTCCACCGCGCCGCCGCCGATGGTGCCGCACAGCAGTCCCTGTTCACCCACCAGCATCTGGGCGCCGCGGCCCCGCGGCGTAGAGCCGTTATCGGCGATGATGGTGCACAGCACCGTGTCGTGATGCTTTTCCATTTGATAAAGCAAGGTGGTAAATATACCGTTCATAGTGGTTGCTCCTTTTCGTCAGTTGATTCTGTGGGGCGCTCCGGCATCGTGCCCGCATGCCATCGCAGCAGGCCGAAGCGGCGGCTCTGGGGCAGGTAGAAGGGGAAGTCCTCCCGGCCCGTGGCCGTCAGCCGTGTTTGCAGAAGGGCGTCTGTGATGGGCGTGGTATCGTCCGGCTGGCGGTACAGCTCGAAAAACCGCCGGGCATCCTCCAGGGTGCGGAAGGGCTGTCCCATGGGCAGCTCCATTTCCTTTGCCTGAAAGGGAACGCCCAGCTTTTCCAGTTCTTCCCGGCCACGGGAATAGCCGCCGCGGCGGATGGCAGGCTGCGCGGCGGAAAAACGGTGGGCGGCGTCGCTGCGCATGACGGCCAGCACCGTACCCCGGCACTGGGCCGCAGAAATGGCTAAAATCTCCTTGATATGGCCGAAGAAGCAGAACACCATGGCGTCATAGGGCTCCTCCGGCGGTAATTGCGCGATGTCGCCCCGGCGGATGGTGATGTTGGTCATGTGCCGCTTCCGGCAGTTCTCCGCCAGAAGGCCCAGGGCCTCGCCGCTGACGTCTACCGCCGTCACCTGCCTGACATAGGGCGACAGCGCCAGGGACAGATGGCCCGTGCCGCAGCCCGCGTCGCAGATGTGGCCGTCCCCGGGCAGGTAGGGGGCCAGCGCCGCCGCCAGCCGGGCGTGAAAATCGCCCCATGCGGCGGCATCCTCCATGAAGCGGAGCTTCTCCTTGTTCCACTGAAACATAGCCGCCCTCCCGAGATCGTTTTCCGGTCTTATTGTACCGCGTTATGCCTCTCTGCGCAATAGAGCAGCGTTCCGCATTGCGGGATTTTGCCGCGGAAGCAGAAAAAAGGCCGTGATCATACGGCCTTTTTCTTCGTTTACAGGATCCGATACCGCCTTTCCCACAGGCTGCCCGCCACGGCTTTACCGGGCAGCAGGGCCGCCAGGGCTTCGGCGTTTGCCCAGTCCGACGGGGTTTCGACCTTGTTGATATAGACCCAGCCGGTATCGTAGCCCTCCGCGTGGAGCACCGCAGCCTCCAGCGCCGGGGTGACGATATCGTCCTCCGCCGCGCCGCACAGGGCGGCGTACCGCTCGGGGCGGTGGCACACCTGCCGGATGGGATGGCCGAAGCCGTCGGCGCCCACCACATAGACGGTCCGGCAGGCGTTGGGCGGGATCACCGGCTCGTGAGGGGCGTGGGCCTTCTGGGGCAGGCGCTTGGAGCCATCGGCCTCCACCAGCACGAAGTCCGCCAGCGCCGCCAGCAGCTCAAAGGACAGTGCCGGAGCGCACAGCTTGCCCTCCGCCGTTTCCCCGGCTACGCATACCACGCCGTGAGTCGCCAGGGCGGCGGTCACGGCAGCGGCGTCCGCTGTCAGCAACGTGGGGTATTGCTCCGGCCTCTGGATGTGGGTGGAGGTGGTGACGAGCACTGTCCCCCGGCGGCGCAGCTCTTCCGCCAGGGTATACATCAGCGTGGTCTTGCCGCCGCCGCCGATGAGGGCGGTGACGCCCTTTTCCACCTCCAGCAGGGCGGAAATGTTCATTATAAATCCTCCGGCACACGCACCCATCCGATGGGTGCGCCGTTTTCAAAGGTCACCTGATAGCCGGTGCCGGCCTTGCGATACCAGTCCACACGCAGGCCACCGAACCAAGTCATCATAAACCCGGCGATGACGCCGCCGTGGATGACGCACACCGCGTCGCTGTCCTCCGCCAGCACCGTCTCCATGGCCTTCAGGTTCCGGGCTGTGGTCTGGGGTGCGCTCTCGCCGTTGGGGCAGGGGAGATGCTCGCTGTCGGTGATCCAGTGCTGGAAGGCCGGATCGTCCTTCAGCTGGTCATAGCTGCGCATCTCAAAGTCGCCGAAGTCCATCTCCCGCAGGCCCGGCAGGGCTGTGTGGGGCGTGTCGCCGTAGATGGCCCGGAAGGTCTGCTCCGTCCGCAGCATGCCGCTGGTGAAGTACCGCGGGGCGGTGGGATAGCGGGCGGCGTTTTCGTGCAGCTCCGCCAGGGACTCCGGCAGCACCGGGATATCCGCCGCGCCGTAGTACAGGTCGTTGAGGCTGCCCTGGGTCTGCCCGTGGCGTATCAGTGTCAGGATCATTTCAATACCTCCGTCAATCCGCATAAAACGCGGGTCACATGTGCCGCTTCACGGGCCAGACGCTGCACCAGCGTGCCGTGTGCCTCCCGCCAGGCCCGTTCCGCTCCGTCCATGGGGACGATGCCGCCGCCCACCTCCCGGGTGATGACCACCGCGTCCGCAAAGAGGGGCAGATACTGTTCCGCATCATCGCAGCGGCGGGTCAGGGCTTCCAGATGCCAATAGCACTTCTTGCCCGGCACCGGGTCGCCCGCCGCCAGATCGCATACGTCGGCCATGGTCAGGCCGTAATGTTGGAGCGCCCAGGTCAGCTTCCCCTGGAATGCGCCGCCGATCACCAATTCCATACTCGTCACCTCACCAAAGTCAATACCGCAAGGCCGCATAGCTCGCCCAGTGTCAGAGCGAAGCCCGACACGTCGCCGGACATGCCGCCCAGCTGGCGGTCGGCGTACCACACCGCCAGCCAGTAACCCACCGCCGCCGCCAGCGGGGCGAAGCTGCCCCACAGCACCAGCGGCACAATGGCCGCCGCGGCCATCACAACTGCGGCAAAGGCCACATAGGGGGCCTTTCTGTCCGCCATGGCGGCATACTGGCTGGTACCCATAGGCACCAGCGTCAGCACCGCCAGCGCCGCGCAGGCGCGGGAGACCACCGGAACCGCCAGCAGCGGCAGCAGGGGAACGCTCTCCCCCGCCATGGCCACGCTCCACTGGCTCAGCGCCAGCAGCACCATGGAGATCACGGCGAAGGCACCGCAGTGGGAGTCCTTCAATATCTCCTGCCGCCGGGGCAGGTCGCGGCGGCTCAGCACCGCGTCGCACACGTCCATAAAGCCGTCCAGGTGGAGAAAGCCTGTCGTCAGCCACGGCGCGGCGGCGATCAGCAATCCCGCCACGCTCCGGGGCAGAAACCGGCCCGCATATGCCGCCAGCACCCATATGCCGCCCACCACGAAGCCCACAAGGGGCAGGCAGCAGATCATCTTGCCGCGAGCCTTCTCGTTCCATATTTTCAGCGGGCAGGGCACCGCCAGAAACATGCCCCACGCCATGAAAAAGCCGTAGATCCAGTCCTTCACAGGGGCCACGCTCCCTTCCACACATGGGGCAGTCCCGCCGCCATGTCGCACACCACGTCAAATTCCGCCGCCAGCGCGCGGCACACATGGGCAAGGCCCCGGACGTAGACCTCCGTCCAGTCCGGATAGTCCTCGCCGCCCCGCCACAGGTCGTCGCACACGCACACGAAGTGGGCGGGATACCGGCTGACGGCCAGCAGCTCCGCCGTTACGGTCGCTGCGGCATTCGCGTCGAATTCCGGGCCGAACATGGCCTCGGACAGGGCGGCAGTCACGCTGTCCAGCAGCACCGCGCCGCCTTTGTCGATGTCCGACAGGGCGGCGGTCAGGCCGGTGCTGCGCTCGATGGTCTGAAAGCCCCAGCCTGCCCGGTCGGCAATGTGCCGCAGGACGCGCCGGCGATCCTCGCCGTCACGGGGCGTCATGGTGGCCCAGTAGTACATGGGGCCGCCCGCCGCCAGATGGCGGCACAGGTGCTGGGCGGCGGTGCTTTTGCCGCTTTTGCTGCCGCCGGTCAGTAAAATTCTCATATCGTTTCCACCGTAAAGCTGTCGCCGGAGCGGATAGGCTCCAGATAGTCGTCCTGAATGGCGGCCTCGGCAAAGGTGGCCATGTTCGCCATCACGCCGCAGGCGCCTTCCAGCACCCGGAACAGCAGGGGGCAGCCGCTGCCCTCCCCTAGCCGCATGTCCAGCGCCAGGCAGGGCGTCAGGCCCAGGGCCTGCGCCGCTTTGGCATAGCCCAGCTCATAGGACTGGTGGGACAGGAACAGATAGTCTCCCGCGGCGGGACACAGGCGCACGGCGCACAGGGCCGCCGCCACGGAAATGTAGCCGTCCACCGCGGCGGCAATGCCCTCATGGGCGCAGCCCAGAAACGCGCCGGTCATGGCGGCGATGTCCAGTCCGCCCACCTTGTGCAGCACGTCCAGCACGTCATTTTTGTCGGGACGGTGCAGCGCCAGCGCACGGCGCAGCACCTGCTTCTTCCGGTCGAAGCCCTCGTCGGTGAGGCCGCCGCCCCGTCCGGTAACGGCCTCCACCTCCGTATCCAGCAGTACCGAAAGCACGGCGGCGCTGGTGGTGGTGTTGCCGATGCCCATTTCCCCGATGCCCAGCGCCGAAATGCCGTCGGCTTTCGCCTGCGCGGCGGCCTCCATGCCCGCCGCCAGCGCCTGAAGCGCTTCCGCGCGAGTCATGGCGGGCTCCACTGCCAGATCGGCGGTGCCATAGCGCACCTTGCGGTCGATCACGTCAGGGCAATGGACCTCGGCGGCGATGCCCACATCGTATACAGCCACGTCGTCGCCGAAGGTCTTGGCCAGCGCCGACATGCCGGTTTTGCGGCGGGTCATGTTCACCGCCTGCCGCAAGGTGACGGACTGGGGCGCGCAGGACACCCCCTCGGTCACCACGCCGTTGTCGGCGGCGAACACCGCCACACGGCACTTTCCAATCGCCGGGCAAACCTGGCCCGTGACGCCCGCCATGCGGACGGCCATCTCCTCCAATCTGCCAAGACTTCCCGGCGGCTTGGCCAGCTCTGCCTGACGGCGGCGGGCGGCGGCCATGGCGGCCTCGTCCGCCGGTCGGATGGATGCGATATATGCGTACAGTTCTTGCTCAGTCATAGTGTGATCTCTCCCAGATAGCCGTGCGCCGCCAGCCAGTCAAGGGAGGGGGCGCAGTTCATATTTTCAATGGTATAGCTGGCGGCAGGACAGCGGACAAGCAGCTCGTCCAGCACCTGCGCCATGGGGATATTGCCCTCGCCCAAAGGGTTGTGCAAATCCCATTCGCCGAAATTATTGTGAAGGTGGACATGCCGCAGCCATGGGGCAAGCGGCGCGATCCAGTCCATGAGAGGCGTTTTGCTGACGGTGGTATTGGCGTGGCCCACGTCAAGGCACACCCCCAGCCGGGGATTGTCCACGCCCTTCATGATGGCCGCCAGCATGTCGGGGCCGTCGTCCATGACGTTTTCCAGGGCGATGGTCATATCCTCCGGCACCTCCGGCAGGAAGCCCCGCCAGAAGGCGACAGACTGCTCCACAAACCACTCCGGGAAGTAGACGAAGGGCACATACCCGTCGTGGATGACGATGCGCTTCACGTTCAGGCGGCGGGCCATGGCAATGGTCTGGCGGTAGCGCCGCGCCGCGATCTCCCGCACCAGCGGGTCGATGGCGCAGGGGTGCAGCTCGGCAAAGGGGGCGTGGAGCCACAGGCGGTCAAGGTCCGCCGTCTCTGCTTCTGCGGCGGATGCGGCGGCGCTGTCCTCCAGGGCGGACGCCATGCAGAAGGCGGTGATCTCGAAGCCCAGGCCGTATCGGCGGGCCAGGGACGCAGCGGCACTGTCGATGCCGGACAGATGGAGTTTTTCGCGCAGTCGGGCGCGGTTCATGGGCAACACCTCTTTTCTGACAGTATAGCATGTTCACAGGAAAAAAGAAAGCGGTACGTTTTGGCGTACCGCTTTCTGTCGCTTATTCACCGGAGGCGGCGTACCCGCCGCCCACATCCTCACCCAGGTCGCAGGTATAGACCCAGCAGATCACGTCGCCGTCCTGTAAGGCATAGGCGGAGCAGCCGTAGTTGGGGAATTCCCCGTTGACGCTGTACATCCAGCCGGACAGCTTGCCGCAGTCGAACTCATAGAGGTTGGCGATGCCCTCGATATACGCGCTTTTATACAGGGGCGACCAACTGGATTCCATGGGGATGTTGTTCTCCCGGCACACCCGATGGAGCAGGTCAAAGGCGGTCTCTCCCGCGGTGAAGGTGACCTCCGTGGTGGGAAGGATCACGCCGTCGTCGGGGACGTAGTCGGCCTTGGCGGCGTTGAGATGGCCGCGGTTATCCAGAATGGTGGCGCAGGAGATGGACACGGTGCAGGCGCCCGCCGTCTCTGTTTCGGCAGAGGAGCCGCCGCAGGCGGTCAGCAGAGACAGGCACAGCGCCAGCGCACACAGCAGGGCGGCCAGATGTGGGATAGGGTGTTTCATAGAAGCCTCCGGGGGCAGGGGCGGCTCATGCCGCCCCTGCGGGGAATTTTGTAGGGTCGCTTACGCGTCCTGACGGCGCTTCTTGGCCAGCAGGAGCAGCGCGGCGGCGGACAGCAGCACACCGCTCAGCCACAGGGTCATCTGGGTGTTGTCGCCGGTGTTCTGGGACTTGACGCCCTTGCCGTCGGTCTTGGTGTTGGTCTTGTCGGACGGGCGGGGACGGGGCGCCGTCAGATCCTTGTAAGTACTCTCGGCATCCGTGAGCTTCTTCAGGATCTCGTCGGGTACCAGCTTCTTCTGGTCATCAGTCAGCTTGTCGTAGGCGTCGCGGGCGTCCTTGATGGCGTCACCGCTGTCCTTGGTGACATTACCGATGGCGTTGATCTTGTCAATGACGGCATCGGCAGCGGCCTTATCGGCGGCAGCCTTGTCGGCCAGGCTCTTGTACTCGTCCTCGGCATCGGTCAGGGCCTTCAGATTGCTGACCAGCTCCTTCTGCTCGTCGGACAGGGCGTTGTAAGCCTCGCGGGCGGCGTCGATCTTGGCCTTGCAGTCGGCGGTCAGTTCCACTTTGCCGATGGCGCTGATCTTGGCGATCACGGCATCAGCAGCGGCCTTGTCGGCGGCCAGCTTTTCGTACTGGGCTTCGGCGGCAGTCAGGGTCTCGTAGTTGCTGACCAGGGCCTTCTGCTCGTCGGACAGGGCGTTGTAAGCCTTGCGGGCGGCGTCGATCTTAGCCTTGCAGGCATCGGTCAGCTCCACGGTGCCGATGGCGTCGATCTTGCTCTCTGTGTCGGCAATGGCGGCCTTCAGCTCAGTCAGCTGCTTCTCGGCCTTTTCCAGCTTGTCGAGGTTCGTGACCAGCGCCTTCTGGGCGTCGGTCAGGCTGTCATAGCGCTTGCGGATGTTCTGCACGCCCTGCTCTTCCGCCAGCGTGATGGGATCGTTCAGGCCGTTGATCCAGCCGATCACTGCGTCGGCCTGTTCCTTGTCCGCCTTCAGCTGCTTCAGCGTCGCTTCGGCGGCTTCCAGCGTGGTGAGCGCACCGTCGTTCTTCACCAGATTCTTCTGGACGGTGGTCAGGGCGTCATAGGCGGCGCGGGCCTCCTTGATGGCGGTCTCCTTCTCCAGCGTTACCTCGCCGATGGCGTTGATCTTGGCGATGACCGCGTCGGCGGCAGCCTTATCGGCAGCGGCCTGCTCGGCTTCCAGCCGATCCAGCTCGGCACGGGCGGCCCGCAGGATATCGGCGTTCGTCACCTTCTCCTTCTGGGTGGCGGTCAGCGCGTTATACAGCTTCTCGGCCGTGATGATCTTCGCCTTACTGCTCAGGGCGACAGGCTGGGGGATGGCTTCGATGGCGTCGATGACGGCCTTTACCTCCGCGTCAGCGGCGGCGGTGACCTGGCCTGCCCACTTGTTGAAGAGGGCGGTCTGCAGGGTGTCGCCCTCAGCGGCGCCCAGCAGGGTCAGCAGCTCGGTCTCGGTCTTAGCAGTGCCCTTGCCGTAGTTGGTGGCCGTGATGCAGGTATTCAGATAGTACAGGTTCGCGCCGAAGCAGCTGGCCTTGTTGATGCTGGCGATGCCGCCAACGAAGGAAGTGCCGCGCACGGAGCCGATGTTGCAGCAGTTATCCAGCTTGGGGCCATTGGTAAAGCCCACTGCGGCGCAGGAGACGATGCCGCCCACGCGTGCGCCGGAGGTCGTTACATCACCGGCGTTGTAGCAATAGCTGATGGTGGTGTTGGCATGGCCGCCGCCCACGATGCCGCCGGCGTTCTGGGCAGCGGAGACGGTCACGGCGCTGTAGCAGTTCTCGACCTTGCCGCTGGACAGATAGCCCACGATACCGCCGGCGTACTTGCCGGTGGTGGTAACAGAACCGGTGACGCCCAGGTTCTTGATGGTGCCGCTGACGTAGCTGAACAGGCCCTGCTTGTTGTCGGCATTGTTGATGTTCAGGTTCTTGACCACATGACCCTGGCCATTGAACACACCCTTATACATGACCTCTCCGGTGGTGGTATCGGCGGTGTTGTTGCCGATGGGCGTCCAGGGCTCGTTCTCCAGGTCGATGTCGGCGGTCAGAACGGCGTTCAGGGCATACTGGCCCTCGTTGACGGCCTGGGCGAACCAGGCCAGCTCGGCGGCGGTGCCGATCATATAGGCACCGTCAGCATCCTTGGCGGGCTCGGTGGTGGTAACGCCGTCCCAGGACTTCATGTCAGCCAGCATCTGAGCCTTGAAGGGGTGTTCGTTGGCCTCGACGGCGGCCTTCATCTCGGCAGCGGTCTTAGCAGTGCCCCGACCGGTGACGCCGTACTTGGAGCTTTCCTTGGTAACGGTGTCCTCCAGATAGAAGCAGCTGCCACCGTAGTTCGCGGTGTTCGTGCTGGGGGTCAGGCCTCCCAGATAAGAAGCGTTACCACTGGTGCCGGTGACGGTGGCGATGCTGTAGCAGTTGGTCAGCGTCGCGCCGTCTGTGTTGCTGTAGAAGGAGCCGCAGATACCGCCCAGATAGCACTCGTTGGCGGAGGTGGTGGTGATATCACCGCTGGCATAGCAGCTGGTGATGGCCGCACCGCCTTGCGTATAGCCCGCGATGCCGCCGGCATGCTTCTTGGAGGTGACGTTTACGGAGCTATAGCAGTTCTCGATGGAAGAGCCGCTGTTCATGTAGCCCGCGATACCACCGGCCTGCGCATTGCTGCTGGCGGTGCAGGTCACATTGCCGGTAACACCCAGATCCAGCACCTTGGCGCCGTTCTGCAGATAGCCGAAGATACCCAGAGGGTAGCTGGTGCTGTTGATGTACAGGTTCTTCACCATGTGGCCATCGCCATCGAAAGTGCCGTAGAGCTTGTTCATGGGCGTCCAGTCGTAACCGGCCAGGTCGATGTCGGCGGTCAGCTTGGCGCTGGCGCTGCCGCCGTTGGCGGCAAACCAGGCCAGCTCGGCGGCGGTAGAAATCTGATAGACGCCGCTTTCATCCTTTGCAGGCTCAGCCTTAGCGGTACCGTCCCAAGCCTTGGCACCGGCGACAGGCATGACGGCGGTCTTGACGGTCAGGACATCGTCCTGCACCTTGCCGGCGTCAGCGCTGCCCAGAGAGAAGGAGCCGCGGGTCAGGACATAGCCGTTTTTGGACAGGGTATAGGTGTAGGTGCCATAACCCAGGGTGTAGGTGCCGTCCTCGTTGGGGGTGACGGTCTTACCGTCGCGGCCCAGCAGGGTGACGGTCACGCCGTCCACGGCATTGCCGCTGTCATCGGTGATGTTCAGCTTGACGGTGTAGGTGGCCTTCTGATAGACCGTGACCACCGCGTCGGCATAGTGGCTCAGGTAGTACGTGACGGTAACGGCGTTGAAGTTGGTGCCCACACCGGCATCGGTCATGTTGTACAGGAACGCGAAGGGGTTGGCGGCGGAGTACATGGAGCCGAAGGTGTAACCGTTGGTAAAGGTGTACTCCGTGGTGGCAGCGCCGTCGGCAAAGGTCACATCCTCGGGGATGGTGACGGTGACGGCGGAGCTATCCATTTGCTGATACTGACCGGTCGTACCCTCAAACTTGTCGTCACCGGCGTAATAGGTGGGCTTGAAGGTGGTGGGGTTGAACACGCCGGAGATCTTGTTGACAGAACGGTACATGCCGTCAAAGGTCAGCTTCACCTGGTCACCGGGCATGATGGGCTCGCCGGGGTTGGAGACGTTCTCGGTGTGGATCGTGACCTTGGCCACGCGCACCAGACGGTAGCTGACACCGGTCTCATCGGTCATCCGGATGATGACGGTACCGCCCATGCCGTTGCCGGACTTGTTGAAGGCGGCCAGAGGCACCACATACTTACCGCTTCCATCGGGGGAAACGCTGGTGAAGTCGGTGGAGATATTGGTGGTCATGCTATTGTCGGTGGTGACAAAAGCGTATTCCACATCGACGCGGCCAGTAGCCGTGACAGTGAAGTCCAGAGCGGGGTTCGTCTCGCTGGCCTCATAGAACCAGGTATCGTAGTTATAATCCCAGTCCATGGAGCGGGTGGTGGTGGCGCCGGAAGCCATGTTGAACTTCACCTTGGCGTCGGCGGTGCCGTGGATCACGCCGGTGCCGCCTACCACGATGACGCCCACGCGCTCAGGGTTGGTGGCGGGGAACAGGCCGCCGTGGGTGCCGTGATTGCTGGGATCCACATCCACGCTGTCATAGTGGACAGTGATGATGGAGTCCTGTGTACCGGCGGTGATATCCGCCCAGTTGGCACCAGCATTGCCGCCGTTGACAGGGCTGATCGTGGCGTCGCCGGTCAGCTTATTCCAGTGGAAGTCAGGCTCCACCATGATGTTGCCGGCGTCGGAGTTGATGAGCTGCCAGTGACGGTAGGCGCGGACACGGGTGGTGCCGGTGAAGCTCTTGTAGCCGCTGGGATCCAGATTGACCTGCAGGTCGGCCTCGTCGCGCTTGCTGGTCTGGGTACCCAGCTTGCTGAAATCGTGAGAAATGCGGTTGGTGGCCGCGTCCTTGGCAAAGGAGAAGGTCAGCTCGCTGTCCTTGCTCTGGCTGGCCAGCCAGCCCGCCTGGGTCACATGGGTATCATCGCTGAGACGCCAGGTGTAGTTGCCGTTGCCCTTGGAGATGAAATACTGAGCGGTCTTGGTGCCGTCGCCGTTATCCGACCAGCGGTCGGCATAGGGCAGGTCTTCGTCCGCGCAGACAGGCGCGACTTCCGTGGTGTTGAAGTTGTTCCACTGGAAGTACAGGCCGAAGGTAGCGTCGGAGGGAACCGTGACATCCAGCGTGATGCCGGTATTGATCGTCAACGACTTGGTAGCCGCGCCATAGCTGGGCTGGAACGTCTGGTTGATGTTCTGGGTGAAGATATAGCCTTCGATATCAGGATAGGCGTAGGAATTGTACAGGCAGGCGTTGCCTCCCGCGTACAGCATGGTGGGATAGTAGGTATAATTGCCCTTGACATAGGCATCGCCCATGGCGGTGCTGCAGCCCATGATGGGGCAGTCCACGCGGACATGATACTCATCTGCGGTGAAATAGGTATTGTCCGTCTTTCTGCTGGTGGTATAGAAGGAGACGCACTGCAGGTAGACGCTGCCGCCGCCGCCTGCGCCGCCGTCCACGTTCTTATCGGTGGGCAGGTTCAGGGTCATGCCGCCCAGCGCCACATCATAGTCGCCGGTATCGGTGTTCTTGGCAAAGGCACGGTAGGCATAGCGTCCGGCCTCCAGCTTGGCGTAGAACATCTGGTAGTTGCTGACCAGCTTGCCCATGGCGGGATCGTACTCGTCCTCACCCTCGGGCAGAGTGCTGGTGAAGTTGCTGTACAGGAACACGTTTTCGATCTCATCGCCCAGCACTTCATTGCCGTCGGCGTCCTTTTCCACATTGTACAGCTTGATGATGGGATAGAGATTGGTGGTGCTATAGTTGTAGTCTCTGCCAACATAGAAGCTGAATTCCAGCGTGGGAGTGTCCTCCACGGTCAGGGTCAGCGTCCAGGTGTCCTCAGAGAAGTTCACACCGTCGTGGGAGGCATAAAAGCGGTACACATAGGTACCGGCCGTCAGCTCGGTGATCTGGATGGTGGTCATACCGAAGATGGCCTCGGAGAAATCGGCCCTGGGGCCCCAGGTCTCGCCGCCATCGGTGGAGCGCTGATAGTAGTAGTTCTGGTAGTTCAGCTTCTGGCCCTCGGCAGGCTCAAAGATCTTGCCGGATTGCAGATCGCTCAGCAGATAGGCCGTGCCGGTCTGGACGGTGGCGCTGGTCTCGGCGGGATAGCCGGCCTTGCGGGTGGGAACGGTCACGGTCTCGGTCTCGGCAGGGGTCTCGTCGCCGTTGGCAGGGGTCTCGTCGCCGCTGGTGCTGGCATCATCGGTGGTAGCCTTGTCGGCATCGGCATCGCCGGTGCTGCCGCCTTTATTGGCATCGCCGGTACCGCCGTTGTCGGGGGGATCGGTGTTCTTGTCGGGGTCGGAGGGGGCATTCTCTCCGTTGTCGGAGGCGACGGTCTCCGGGGACTGCGGTACGTCATCCGCCCAGGCGGCTACCGCCGCGTTTCCCACCAGGGAGAACGCCATGGTCAGCGCCAGCAGAAGCGAAAGCAGTCGTTTGCTTTTTTTCATGCTTTGTGGTTCCTTTCGTGATTTTTTCTCTATATAAAGCCTTTCGGCAGAAAGCACTCCGAAGAAAGCTCCCGCCGAAATCGTTTCATAAGCCGGTTTGGCAGCGTCCCGGTACAGGCAGGAGCTTTTCCGGACGGCCCTGGGCGTATCTGACTGATCCCAAATGGGCTTCACAGTGACCTGTTCGCGGGGATTTGCACCCCATTCCGCCTCCGGCGCAGCGTGCGCCGGGCGGGCCGTCCGGTATTCAGTTGTCAGGGATCTCAGCCTGCCGCGCTTACATGGACGCGGGCGGTGGCCGGTGCATAGCAGGCACTGCTGGTGCCCGCGTTGGGGTCGACAGCCAGCAGATAGTAGTCGCCGGGCTTGTCGAACACATACTGGTACGCATTGCCGTCCTCCGGCGGAAGCAGCTTCAGCCGGTTCCAATTCGTGTCACAGAGATATACGGCCAGGCCCTCGACGGGCTGGACGCTCTCGCTGCCGCCATCGGCCACGGAGCGGGTATCGTACTTCTGGGTCTTGAAGGTCAGCGCTTCTCCGGGCTTGAGGCTGTACGCATCCGCGTCAAAGCAGGCGAACGCGCCGTAGTTCCAGAATTCCCAGTTGCTGAACATGGCCAGGTCGATGATATCGCCGTCCTTCAGCAGGATGTAATCCGCCGTACTGCCCCAGCCCGGCCCCATCAGGGGATACACATGGTTGCGGAAGTACATCAGATTCTCGTCGTGGCCCCAGAACTGCTGCATGTACAGGCTGGTGGGACCTCCGGTGATGTTCAGCGTCAGGAACTCGCCGATGTCGTTCCACGGCTCTTTTCCCAGAATATCCCGATAGCAGTCCGCCGTGTAATTGCTTTCGCTGCCCAGAACCTGCTGGTAGCCTTCGGTCACATCCTCCGGATCCCAGCCCTGGCAGTATACGCCCAGCAGGTACAGGTACAGGTGCAGCAGAGTGGGCCGCTCCACCTCCTCCACGTCGATATAGGTGCCCTGGCCGTTTTCGGTGTGGCAGCGGTAGAAGTCCGCAAGGCCCTGCTTGGCCAGATCGAAGTAGGGCACCTCCACTTCCAGATGAGAGAGGGCCGTGCCGTCGATGCCGTAGATGGGCGCGCCGTCGTTGGAGATGGTCACATAGACGGTGACGCTGTCGGCGGGCGTCTCGTCATAGCCGTACTGGCGCTCGTCTCCGGCGTCGCCCGGAGTGACCGTAACGGTGATGGTGTGGCTGGCCGTTACCTTGCCGTCATTGCCGCACACGGCGGTGATGGTCAGCCGGTATTCGCCGGTATCACGATTGGTGAAGGCCAGGTAATCCGTCCCGTCCGTGTCCTGCGCCAGCTTCGTCTGGCTGCCCGCATCGTCACCGCTGAGACGATAGCTGACGGTGTGGCCGCAGGCGGCAAACACGTCGCTCATGTTCAGCCGGTACAGTTGGCCCTGCGGCACCTCGGCCGCTTTGGGGGCGTCGTCCTTCACCGTGATGACGTGGGCCTCGCTGGGGACATCCCACAGGCCGGAGGTCAGGAAGCCGTAAAGGGCCTGCATATCCGTGGCGTTCAGGCGGCCGTCCTGGTTGCAGTCCAGCCGGCCCAGCTGGATATAGTCCTCGATCTTGTTGATGCCGCTGAAATGCTCATACATGTATTGCAGGTCATACACATCCACCGCGCCGTCGCCGTTCACGTCGCCCCGCTGATATGTCCGGGGTGTGACCGTAATGCCTGTGACAAAGACATCGACAGCCTTATCCACAGGCTCGCCGTTTCCGTCGCTCTGATACATGACGGGGGCGAAGGACAGGGCGAAGCCCTCCTTGCCGTCCTCCTCGCTGACCGTGGAATTATAGGTGAAGTAGGTGACGGTGACGCCGTTGACGGTAGTGCTGACCGGCAGGGTGCGGGTGGTGCCGTTGTCATAGTAGACGGTCAGCTCCATGCCGGTGGGGTCAAAGGGCTCTCCGGCGATATAGCTGGTCTTGTTGGGGCCCTTTGTTACCTCGATCCGCTGGACGGTGCTGGTCAGCGCCATCAGATGCGCGGAGTCGTTCTTGAAGAACAGGGTGCCGTTGCCATCGGTGATGGGGGAGCAGATGGCGTACTGGGCCTGATCGTTGGCCGGGGTAAACAGTGCGTAGGCCGCGTCCACGGTATAGGTGTTTTCGCCCACCTGATAGGTTTCCGCGGTGGTCCTGCTGGCTGCGCTCTGGCCGGTCTTATCCTCCAGCATCCGCAGGATGCCGGGGGTAAAGTTGTCGAAGAAATAGACATAAGCCGTGCCGTCGCCCTGGTCATAGGCGGTGGTCAGCAGTCCGGAGGTCTGAGGGTAGCCCTTGGTGGGCACGCTGTAAAGCACGCTGAGGGAATCCAGATCCACCACGGTGATGTTGTGGCCGGAGTATGCGCCGAACTGGGACGTGCCGGACACGCCGATATAGGCCCGGCCATTGTACAGAACCGGCGTGCAGGTGCTCATGGGCGGTGTGCTGTCATTATTGCTGCCGTTGCTCAGGCGGCAGGTGCGCCGCTGGGTGATGGCCCAGCCATCCGCCCCCTCTTCCACAGCGGCGGAGTAGAGGTACCCGCCCTTGGAGGTGAAGTAGAACAGCCCCGTGCTCTTGTCCCGCGCAATGGAGCAGCGCACGTCGCCTGCCAGGCCGTCCCAGCGGGCCAGCACCGCGCCGGTGGAGGGATCCAGGCACAGCAGCGAGGCGGTATTGCTGAAATACTGATCCTTGCCGTCGTCGGTTCCCACCAGCAGGTAGTCGTCGCAGACGTAAGCGCCCGCCCAGTAGAAGCCGCCCTTGGAGGTGTAGGTCCAGCGGGCCAGCTTCTCCTCGCTGCCGCTGTCGGTTTTTTCATCGGTGGCGGACAGGCAGACGTAGTTGGCGTCCAAGTCCTCCTGATTCCAGAAGCCGGTGTAAACATAGCCCTTGTAATATGTCAGGGGGCAGTTGGGCTGACCGCCCAGAGGATCATGGTAGATCCACAGCGACTGGAGCGTCGCCGCGTCGAAGGCCTGCACGACGCCGTTGCTGAGGGCCACGAACAGCATGCCGTCCTCCTCGCCGTAGGTGGCGGAGTTGATGGCAAAGCTGGAGGTATCGCACATGGTGCCGGTGGCCACCACCGTACCGGTGACGGATTCCACCCTATAGAGCTTGGTGCCGCTGTAGACGATCAGGAACTCCAGGCCGCCCTCTTTGATGAGAATGGGGCCGCTTACCGCGTTGGAGCCATAGCCGTCGCCCAGCTTGTTGGCCCAGCTGAGCACCGTGTTCTCCCGGGAGATGGGCGTCTTGACGTCCACCACGCCGTTGGAGTTGTCATTGCCCCGGAAGGAGGGCCAGTCCGAGGTCACGCCCACTCCGTAATGGGTATCGGGCGCCGCCTCCAGCTGAATGGAGAGGGACTTGTTCTTCGTTCCGGCGACGATGTCCAGCGACTGGCCCACATATCCGGAGCAGGTGGCCACGCAGGTGTAGGAGAGGCCCTCCACCAGCTGGAACGTACCGTCCGCTTCGGGCCAGACACGGGCGCTGCTGCGCTTGTCATAGACGGCGGCCAGCGCACCTGTGATGGCCTTGCCGCTGAGATCCGTCACGGTGATCGTGGTGGCGATGGGCTCGCCCTTTTTCAGCGTCAGGGTATAGGTATGCGCCTTCTTCCCGCTTTCCGTGCAGGCGGAGAAGGTGACGGTCTGCTCCTTCTTGTTATCCAGTGCCAGAGAGACGGTGACGGTATCCGGTACGACCCCGGTATCCGGGTCGGCCTCCGGCGTATAGCGCACGCCGTCAACGGTCACGCTGTAGCCATCGAACGGAACCTCAAGTGTCAGCGCCGCCGTCTTTGCCGTGCCGAGGATCGTGGCGTGATAGTCATAGACCTCGTCATCGAAGATGCTCTTCGCCGTGATCTCGCCGGCCTTCATCTGATAGATAGCGGTGTCCGTGCCGTCCACGGACAGGGCGGCGTCGCTCAGCGTCAGCACCTTGGTCAGATCGACCCGATACTCCTGATAGAAGGTAACGCCCCGGCCTTCATCCTGGCGAGAGACATTTACCGTAAGGGGGGAGGTCTCTGGGCCATCGGTTATACATTTGGGGATATAGGAAACATCCTCTTTGCCGTTCTCCAGCACGGTTTCCTTGCCGTCGGTACGCTGCACCGCGATGGTCTGCCCTTCAGTTGCGGCGGCAGCCGCGAACAGTACTCTGTGCACATCGTCGATCTCGGCGGTATACAGGTGCTGTGCCGTTTTGAAGTCCGCGGCGTCCAGATAGATGTCGCTCTCGTTCGTGGTGCCGGAGGTCAGCTTCAGACTGGTCAGATGATCCTCCGTTTCCGGCGTGACAGCCGCGATGGTCAGCGCTGTGTCGCCGTCCGTGGGAGCGGCAAAGGTGCCCTTTGTGTGGTAGTATGTATTTTTTGTGGCGATATAGGTATAGCTGTCGTCGCCGGGGGTCAGGGGATAGGTGCCGTTGTCATCCTTGCCGATCTCCGCACCGGCAGAATTATAGATCTGTACGCTTACGCCCGTGTCATGGGTGACGGTAAGGGGGACGGCCTCCTTCCGCGTCACGGTCAGCGTATAGACGGTGCTGCGTCCGCTGTCCATGGTAACGGTGATCTCGGCGGCGGTGGTGTCTGTATCCAGGGCGAGGGTATAGGTGCCGTCACTGGCCAGGGGCTTGCCGTTGACCGTAATGGTATAGTTCCCAGTGCAGGCCGGGCGCAGCACGACGTTCTGGGTCGTAACGGTGCAGGCGTAGTCCGTTTTGGTGCTGGCAAAGCCGATGCTCTGGTCCACGCTGCCGGCGCTGACGTCCAGGCCGGAGAGGGTGGGTGTGCGCTCCAGTGTCAACTCCCACGCCTGACGCATGGTATAGCCGTCCACAGCGGCGCGTGCCTCGATCCGCACCTGACCGTCCTGGGTACCGCTGTTCACCACGTCTGTCAGCGCCTGCTGGGTGGATACCCATTTGCGGACAAGCTCGGTCTGGCGGCCGTTGATGTCGGTATATACCGCCCAGACACGCACCTGGCTGCCCTCCCACTGGTATTGCTGATCCAGACTCGTACCGGGCACGGCGTAGAGATACAGGCCCACCTTGCCGCCCACGGTGTCGGGCAGCAGGACGGTGTGGCCGTTATCTTCCGTGGGGTAGGCGTTCTCTTCTGCGCTGCCGCCGCTGACGGAACGCAGCACCGGCTGGCTGATCCAGCTGACGCCCTGGGGCACCCGCAGGGCATCCAGCGTCTGTCCCGCCACGGAGACAGCGCCGTCCTCCGCCACCGCCAGAGTGCCGGAGGCGCCGTTATCACCGGAGGTCAGGGTAAAGGTATAATCACCCGGCGCCAAGGCCACGGTATCATCCGTGGTAAAGCGCTTCTGGTTGCCGTAGGGATCCTCTGCCGTAAAGCAGTAGTTCGTCAGGGGCTGGCCGTCCAAGCCCAGAAGGGCGATGTTCAGCTGCACCACGCCTGCGGTTTCATACTGCGCATAGGCGTCCATCCGGTCCGTCAGAGCCTTGGTCAGGGCATCCAGCTCCTCGACGGTCTTTTTCGCCGTCAGGGCCTGCGCGGCGGCGTCGTACTCCTGCTGGGCGAACCTTTGCAGCTGGGGCTTTTCCGCCTCCTGCCACGCCAGCATGGCGCGGCCCAGCGCGTACAGCGCCGACGCGGTATCCTCGTTCAGATTGTCGTAAGCGGTCAGGAACAGGAACGCGTTCACATTCCCGGCGCTCTGATCCAAATCGTGGCTGCCTTTATCGTCGCTGCGGAGATAGCCGGCCGTAATGCCGTCAATGGCGGAAACATAGTCGCGCTCCGCCAAGCCGGAAAAGGTATGGGTACCTTTTGCCTCCAGCGCCAGCAGCGCGTCCTTCACGGTCTGTCCCGCCGTATAGGGCACGCGCTCCGGGGCGATGATGACCTTGGCGTTATTGGCGGCCAGCAGCAGGAAGCTGTTGTCCTCGGTCAGCTCCGTGTCAGTGCTCTGCTCCTCCGGGATGCTCTGCTCCGCGGGAGACGTTATATCCTCCGCCGGTCGAACCAGCTCTGCGGCCCATGCGGTGGGCAGCAGGGACAGGGTCATGACCAGCGCCATGAAAAGCGATACAATCCGTTTTTTCATCCGCTTTTCCTCCTTAATACATGCATTGGATCCATTTCTGGTACAGCTTCTGCCAGGGCTTCAGCCTCCGGCGGAAGCTTTGCAGCGTGTCGTCGGCAAAGTACCGCATCTGGGCACGCTGGGTCTCGGTGATGGGGTGGGCGCTGTAGCGAGCCTCGGCGTTCAGCCAGGCCAGGGATCGGAAATCCACCGGCTTTCCCGCCCAGGCTGACACGGCCTCGTCCTGCTGAAGCAGGGAGCCGTTTTCGTGGGGCAGGCCGCCGCGCCACATCAGCTCCATGGCGTAGGCGAACAGGGCGGCGGTGCCGTGAGCGCAGTCGGCGCTGTCAAAGTCCGTCTGGCGGCGGCGGCACACCCTGCGGCGGCGCAGGATCACCAGCAGCACCAGTACGGCCAGGGCCAGCAGCAGCAACAGCAGCAGCCAGCGGCCCGCGTGTACGGCGGACAGACCCTGCAGCGTGGAGGTGAGCTCCTTCCAGATGGTGACGGTCTCCAGCTGATCCGTGGGCTCGTCCAGGGTCTCCACCGTGCTGTGGCGGACGGTGCGGTTCTGGCTGGTGCCGCCCTCCTGGGCCTGGGAGCCGGTCAGGTCGGATTTGTCATCCGGCTGGAACCAGCGCCAGTCAGACTGGGGCATGACGCCCAGATAGGGCGCGGCGGTCTCGAAGGGGATCCAGCCCACGCCGTCCTCATAGTACTCCGCCCAGGCGTGGGCGTCGTTGCCGGTGAGGGCCAACGTGGTCTTGCCGCTCTTGCCGGACACCATGTCCGGCGTGATGAGATAGCCCTCCACATACCGGGCGGGGATGCCGTAGTAGCGCAGCATCATGACAGCCGCCGTGGCGTACTGCACGGCGCTGCCCCGGCCCGTCTCCTGCAGAAAGCTGCTGACGGGGTCGGCGTCCGACGGCAGCTCCACGGGGCCCTCGTCATATTCCACCGTATCCGCCAGACAGGTCAGGATCCGGGTCTTGGCCTCGTAGGAGGTGATGGATGCCGGGGCCTTGCCCAGAAACGCCGCCAGCGTTTTCTGGGTATCCTCGGGGATGGTCAGGTAATTCTCATAAACCAGCTGACGGTAGGCCGTCTCCTGGGTCAGATACGTTTTCAGGGCCGGGTCATCCAGATGCTGGCTCAATACATCCAGCAGCTCATAGGCCCGGGCGGTCAAGTTGCCTGCGGAGGTATAGGCGTCGTGCCGCCTGCCGCCGGGCAGGGTATCCCGCAGCTGGGCGGCAGCGCACCGCTCACTGCCGGACAGCTCATAGGGCAGGATGGCATAGCGGCGGCAGGCGCCGGACACATCCACCTGCACATCAATGGCGGGGGTATCTAAATTCAGCAGGGACGCCAGGCGGCTCAACTGGGTCTGGGCAAAGAAGTCGTTGCTCTGCAGCCAATAGACGTCTCCGGCCTGCTGGGACAGGCTCTCGGCGCTCAGATCCTCCCAGCCCTGGCGGGTATAGCGCTGGCCGATAAAGCCGCGGAGATACAGGGCTTCCGGCCGGGACAGGGTGACCTTCAGCATGGGGGTATCGGAGAAATCCACACCGGCGGCAAAGTCGCCCTCCGGCATGGCCTGGTGGGCGCTCTCATAGCGCAGGGCGTGAAGGGTCTGACGAAGGGAATCGTTGGCGCGCTCCGGGTTCAATGTTGTATTCAGGCCCGTCAGGGCCACGACGCCCGCTGTCAGCGCACCGAGGATCAGCAGCAGCGCCGCCGTCCACAACGATACGGCGGGGGCGGGGCGGCAGCTCTTTCTCCGGCCCAGGTACAGCAGCGCCGCACCCAGGCACAGAATGGCCAGCCACAGGCCGCTGCCTTCGCCCTTCACCATGGCCGGCACCACGCAGCCCAGCGCCAGCACAGGCCCCAGTACCGGGGCATAGACTGCCAGAGAGCCCAGCAGGGCGCCCAGCACTATGCAGGCGGGGATGGCGGCCCAGAGGGCTGCGGTCTCCTCGCAGGCCAGGGGCAGATGGATGCGGCCCGTCAGGGCCTGGACATAGGCCAGCACGCTGTTGAAAAGCCCCGCGGCGCTGTCCCTTGCCTGGGGCAGCAGCAGGCACCACGCGGCGGCCAGCAGCGCCAGTCCCACAGGGAGCCACTGCCGCCAGCCGCGGCCCATGGCGCACCATACGGCCAGCAGCAGCGCTGCCCCGCCCAGTGCCATGGCCGCCCACGCAGGCTGCCAGCCGAAGGCGGCACACATGGCGCCCAGCAGTCCGGCGTACACCAGCAGCGCCCCGAGACCGCGCTCCGCGACAGCCAGGGGCAGAGATGAAATTGTCTCCCGGACAGGCGTCAGGGTCAGGGCGTTTTCGTTCTTCAAAGGGGTACCTCTCGATAAATGGATCCTTTTTATGATGGATGTAGGGGGCGGCGTCCCCGACGCCCCGCACGGTATAAGGCAGCTTTCCCGGTAAGCGGCGGGCCGTCGAGGACGCCGGCCCCTACGAAGCGTCTTGCGTCATTGCAGTGCTTCCGGTCAATACAGGTCGATCTCGTACAGCGCGTCCTCCGCGGCGGGATCGAAGCAATAGCTGCGGCCGGGGAAATCCCGGGGCGCTTCGGCGGCACAGAACAGGCCCACCAGCTCCGCCGGGTCGCACAGCCGCTCCAGGGCGGGACAGTCTCCGGCGGAGATATACACGGTCTTGCCGTTGGGACGGCCATACTGGCGAAGGTAAAGCTCCGCCGCGCTCTCCAGTCCGGGGCTTGCGGCGGCACTGAGCAGCTTGGGCAGCATGTCGTACAGGGCGGTCTCGTCCTCCAGTTCATACAGGGCGCAATCCTGTCCAGCGGCATCGTTCCACGCCGCCTGGCAGCGGACGCCCTGCCGCAGCAGCTCCCGGGCCAGGGAGACCACCAGCTCCGCCATGGCGCTGGCCTGACGGGGCGTCTCGCTCTCCGCCCGGCGCTCCCACAGCAGCAGGACGCTGCGCTCCAGCGGCAGGCCGGGGTCGCGCACCACCAGACGGTTCAGCTTACTGCTGAGCTTCCAGTGGATCTGCTTGGCGCTGTCGCCGGGGACATACTCCCGCAGCTGGAAGGTATCGGCAAAGTCGTAGCCGGGGCGCTCCTGGGAATAGCTGTCGCTGTCGTCGCTGACGCCGGTGCGCAGAGGCAGGTTCAGCCGCAGCGCCAGCAGGTCGGGCTCCACCGGGAACTCCCGCCGCTCCATGGCGGGCAGGGCGAAGCCGACCAGCCCCAGCAGGTCATAGACCCGGGCCTTTTCCACACCCAGGCGGTAGACACCGCACAGGGGATCCTCCAGCGTCACCCGGCGCTCTCCGGCACGGCGGGGCGGGGCGGACAGGGGCAGGGTCATGGCGGTCGTCTGGCCCGTCAGCAGGTTTTCTGCCCGCAGCCAGACACGGATACAGGGCAGAGGCAGGGCCGAGCCGTTGACGGCCCGCACCGTCAGGGTACAGGGCTGATGGGCCACGCCGGTCTGGGGCGTCTCCCACTCCACCGTCACGCGGCGGCGGGCCGCCAGCGCCAGGATGACGCCCGACAGGGCGGCCAGCACCAGGGCGGCAGCCGCCGTCAGGGCCGCGGCGGAGGCGGTCAGCACATACCACAGCGCGGCACAGACAAGACACACCAGCCACACAAGCAAAGCCGTCATGGTCACTTCTCCTGCACCTGGGGCATTTTCACGGTCTTCACGATCTCCGCCGTGATATCCGCAGCACTCAGCCGGTGCAGCCGCGCCTTGGCACTGAGCACCAGACGGTGGCAGCACACGTCGTCAAACACCGCCGCCACGTCCTCCGGGATCACATAGTCACGGCCCCGGACAAAGGCGCAGGACTTGGCCATACGGCACAAAGCCAGCGCGCCGCGGGGGCTGACGCCCAGCTCGATATACTCATTTTCGCGGGTGGCCGTCACCAGCTCCACCACATAGGCGTACACGGGGTCGGCGATATGCACCTGACGGGCGTCGTTCATCAGGGAGAGCAGCTGCTCACGGCTCACCGCCGCCGTCAGCTTGTCCAGGGGGTTCTCGTGGTGGCGCTCCTTCAGGATGTCGATCTGGCTTTGGGCGTCGGGATAGCCCATGGAGGTACGGATCAGGAAGCGGTCCAGCTGTGCCGCCGGCAGCAGCTGCGTACCGGCGGAGCCCACCGGGTTCTGGGTGGCCAGCACCACAAAGGGCTCCGGCAGGGGATAGGTCTGGCCGTCCACGGTGACGTGGTACTCCTCCATGGCCTCCAGCAGCGCCGACTGGGTCTTGCTGGAGGTGCGGTTGATCTCGTCGGCCAGCAGCAGGTTGGTCATCACCGCGCCGGGCTTATAGTCGAAATTGCCGGTGTCCCGGTTATAGACGGAAAAGCCCAGAATGTCCGAGGGCATGGTGTCCGACGTGAACTGCACGCGGCGGGTGTCCAGTCCCAGGGTGCGGGCAAAGCTGATGGCCAGGGTGGTCTTACCCACGCCGGGCACATCCTCCAGCAGCACATGGCCGCCGGACAAAATCGCCATCAGCACCTTTTCCACCACCGCTTCCTTACCGGCGATGACGCTGTTGATGGACTTTAAGATGGTGATCGTGATCTCATTCATGCTTTCTTCTCTCTTTTCTTCAATATCAGCACCAGTGCCACCGCCGCAATGGCGATGACGATCAATACAACAGGCAGGACGGGGAAGGATCCGCCGCTCTCAGCGGGGGTCTCCGTGGTGGTATCCGGAGTCGTTTCCAGCTGGACAGGATGAACGGCGGTCAGATCGAAGAACCGGCCATGGCCCTGCTGCCGCAGGGCCATGGCGGCCAGCGCCTGCATGGCCTGTTCGCCGGCCATGGCGTCCGCCGCTCCATCCGACTGGTGGGCGAAGCTGCCGTCGTTCAGCCGGAAGGCCAGCAGCGCGTCGATCACATTGCCGTCCGCTTTCTGGAAGCGCTCGTCCGTCTCGGGGTCGATATCCAGCGCGGTCAACGCCAGAAGCACCTGGGCGCAGCTCTCGCTGCTCTGGGCGCCCCAGCTCTCGAAGCCGCCGGAGGGCAGCTGCGCCGCCGACAGGGCGTTCAGGGCCGCGTCGATGACTTCCGGGTACTGCGCCTGATAGGGGGCCAGCGCCTGCAGGGCCATGGCGGTGATATCCACATCCATATCGCTGCCGCCCAGGGCAAAGCCGCCCTCGGGCAGCTGGGCGGAGACGATGGTATCCACGATACTCTCCCGGCTGTACCGGGCATCGGCAGGGGCTTCCGCGCCTACCGCGTCCATGGCCAGCAGAGCGAAAATCCAGCCGTTGAGGCCCTGTGCGCCCAGCTCATTCTCTCCCTGCCAGTTGTAGGTGCCGTCGGCCACCAGGTCGATGGCGGTACCGTCCGGCTTCGTGCCGAAGGCGGTGGGATCGCCGCCCAGGGCCGCCGCGGTCAGGGCGATCCGGTGGTATTCGGTGGCCTTTACCTCATGCAGGCCGCCGTTCTCCGCATACTTCTGCTCCACATAGGATTGCAGGCGGGACAGGTAGCCTTCGTAGTCGTCGGCAACACCGGCGCGGGCCATGGCAAGGGCTGTCCAGTCGGACACAGAGCTTCCCGCGGGAAGGTTTTCCTCCGTCAGCAGCGGGTCGGTCTCGGCGATGCCCAGCTGGATTTTCTGGGCCGACGCGATGGCCGCGGCCATGTCGCCATAGGACGCGCTGTCGCCGAACGCGGTGACGCACAGCGTCAGCGCCAGCACCAGTGCGGCGGCACCGGCTATGATATTATGCAGTCGTTTCATTTTGTGTCTCCTCTCCGCCGGGGTTGGGGTCGGGCGTCGGCTCCGGGTCCGTACCGGGCTCGGGCTCTGGATCAGGGCCGGGGTCAGGCTCCGGGGTCGGCTCCGGCTTGGCATCGGGGTCGCGCTGTCCGCAGACGGTGCAGACGCCGTTTTCGTAGTGATGGCCCACGGCGGGAATGGTCTCGGTACGGCTCTCGCCGCAGATGGAGCAGGTATAGGTCTTTTCGCCGGGCTCGGTGCAGGTGGCGGCCTTTGTGACCGTTTCCGTCTCCGTATGCTGGTGGTTGGGATCGACGGCGCCGCAGACGGCGCATACGCCATCCTTGTAGGTGTGGTTGGGAATATAGCGGCCGTCGATCCATGTGCCGCAGTATTTCTGCAGCGCGCCGGTGTTGCCGCCGGTGCTGCCGCCGATATCTTTGCCTTTGGCCAAGGTAAATCGAAGGGTCAGGGTATCGCCGTCGCTGAGGAAGTATTCCGACATTCCCCTGCCCGGGTAGGCCCCGTTGACGCAGTACATCCAGCCGGAACCCATGGTGTAGTCAAATTCTCCCACGCTGTTCTTTCCGTCGTCAGGCAGCCTTATGGACAGGCCGTCCAGCTCCAGCAGGCGGCGCAGCTCCTCCGGGATTTCCGCGCCCTTGAAGGAGCGGGAGCGGGTGATGCGGGTCAGATAGAAGCCCGTATCCAGCGATCCGTCAAAGTCCACGTCATAGCCCAGGTATTCCAGGGCCGCCACCACCGCGTGGGAGGCGGGAACATCCTGAAAGATATCCTGACTGACCGGCACATCCACCAGGCCAAGGCCCAGCACCGTCAGGTCCAGCCGGATCGTGGCGGTGCCGATCTTTTCGCCGGTATCCCGCACCTTGTAGATGATCTTATAGGACTTATAGGTGGAATTGCCCTTGTCGTCCCAGGCCACAATGGTCACGGTGTGCTCCGTCTCGTCACCGGCGATACCGGTATCCAGGAACAGGTTGTACTCCAGTCCGTTGACGGCGTCGCCGGTGCTGTGCTTCACCTCCTTGCCGTCCATCATAACGGTCACATGGTTCTGGTTGATGGGGTTTTCATCGCCGTCGGTGGCCCACACGGTAAAGGTCAGGTTGCGATTGGTCAGGGTGACCACATCACCGCCCAGATTGGTGCGGATCTTGGGGGGATTCAGTCCCTTTTCCGGTTCGTCCGCATTGGCCATGGCAGCCCGGTAGTTGATGACATAGGTGACCTGACCGATGATCTCCGAGCCACGCTTGAGCAAAAGCGTGATCTCGTTGCGGCCCAGCGCCAGCCTGGTGGTATAGTCCTCGCCGGAGGCGGTGATCCATCTGCCGTTGGTCTCACTGTTCTTGATACGCGCCCGGAGGTAGGTGTCGTCCTGGCCGTTGAGCACCTTGGCCATGAAGGAGAACATGCCGTCCTTCAGCTCCTCCTGGGTGATGGTCTGATCCCGGAGACTGGAGGCAATCTGGGGCTCGGCCTGCTGGTCGTCCTTCTTGTCCTCGTCAGCGGGGCCGTCGCCGGGGGTATCGTCATCGGTCTTGTCCTGATCGGGCTGCGGATCCTCTCCGGGATCCGGCTCGTCCACGGTGATTTGGTCAGGCTTTGGGACCTCCTGGGGCGGGGCGTCGTCTTGGGGCTGCGTATCGTCCTGCTGGGCCGGGCCGTCGCCCGCTCCGTTACCGGCCGCGCCGTCCTGGGTCTGGGACTGCTGATCGTAGCGCAGACCGATCTGGTCGATGTTCAATCCGGGATACTCTTGTGCCTTGGGGGCGTCAGGCTGCGTGCGGTCGGCGGACAGGGCCGCCCAGCTGCCCGCTGCCAGCGCCAGGGCCAGCACCAGACATACCGCGCCGGAAACCAGCACCTTCTGATATTTTTGCATGAATCGTTTCATTGTTTCGTTTTCTCCTCAGTGGGTGCGCCCTTTCCGCGGCTTACGAGATGAAAAAACGCCGGACATCCGCGGATGCCGGCGCTTTTGACACAACAAAAAGCTGACCTTCCCACGGAGGTGGAAAAATCAGCGTGCTTCTGTGCTCGTCCTGCATACGGAGAGTGCGCCCGCTGCAATGGCCCTGGACGATGCAATTCTCCTGACTCGCGCCACGGAGCAATCATGCTCCCCGTTCGTATCCTACCTTCTCACAGAAGCCAGTTCTGCAATGGCGGAGTTTCCTCCCTGCGGCGGATGCCGCTTCAGATACGTTCTTGCGCTCACAGTGCCGGTCGCGCGGGGTTTGTCCCCATTTCTTTTGCACCGCTGCCTGACCCTCAAAAGGGCTTGCGGCAAGCGGCTACACCGGATCAACAGGCCATATTCATATTCCATTTTATTATAGGGATTCAAGGCAATAAAGTCAACCCCCGCAGCGGCTTATTTCCACGGGAAACGACGATTGCATACCGTTTCAGACAAAAGAGGCTGCTCCGCCATCTGACGAAGCAGCCTCTTTCTACAGTTTCGTGCCGTTTATCCTTAATCCTGCAGGATCTCCAGCTCCTTCTCGTCCACATGGCGGAGATTCTTCTTGCTGACGATCTCATACATGCAGGGCACCACGAACAGGGTCATCAGCGTGGCGTACAGCAGGCCGCCGATGCACACCAGCGCCACCGGCTGGATCAGGGACGTACCGGCGTTCTTCGCCAGTGCCGTAACGATCAGGCCCAGGATAGTGGTCAGGGAGGTCATCAGGATGGGCCGCAGACGGGTGATGCCCGCGTCGATGATGGCCTCACGCCGCTCCATGCCCGCCAGGCGCTGCTGGTTGATGTAGTCCACCAGCACGATGCCGTTGTTGACGATGATGCCCACCAGCATCACGAAGCCGATGAGGGAGATAACACTGAGCTCTGTGCCGCTGAGCAGCAGGGCCAGGAAGCCGCCGGTGAAGGCCAGGGGGATGGTGAACATGATGATGAAGGGCTCACGCAGGGACTGGAACTGGGCCACCATGACGAAGTACACCAGCACGATGCCCAGCAGCAGCATCAGCAGCACCTGGCCCATGGCCTCCATGATCTGCTCATTTTCACCGTTGAACTCGATGGTCGCGCCCTCCGGCAGCTCCATGGCCTCCACGGCCTTGGTCACCTGGTCGGACACCAGGGTGACATTCTTACCGTCGGCGATGCCAGCGGTGACGGTGACGCAGCGGCGCTGCTGGTCACGGCTGATGGTGTTCAGGCTGACGGTCTTTTCCACCGTGGCCACGTCCTTCAGCAGGAAGCTGTTGTCGGTGTCCTCGTCCTCCGTGCCGGACATGGCGGACAGGGAAGAGGAGGACGAGCCGGAGGATGTGCCGCCGCTCATGGCGGAGGACATGGCGCTGTCGGGGTCGATTTTCAGCTCCGGTAGGGTCTCCACGGTCATTTTGCTGCTCTCATCCTGCTGGATGATGAGCTGCATGGAGGTATCGTCCAGCACCATGTCGGTGCCGGTGGAGGTGGTGTTCAGGGCGGCAGCCACCTGCATATAGATTTGGGCCACAGTCATGCCGTGCTCCATGGCCTTGGTGCGGTCCACTGTCACATGCAGGGCCTGTGCCGCGTCCTCCAGACCGTCGGACACGTCCACGGTACCCTCTACCTGCTCAATGCGGGCGGCGATGGTCCTGGCGGTGGACTGCAGGGTCTCCATATCCTCGCTGTAGACCTTCAGGGACACACCGTTGCCGGTGACGTAGCTCATCATGCCGGACATGACGTTCTCCGCCGTTACCTTGCAGTCCATATCGGCGCACAGGGCCTCGATCTCCTTGCCCACGCTGTTGCCGGAGTAGTCATCCGGCAGAGTGATGTAAATGGTGGCGTCATATTCGCCGCTGCCGGTGGTGGTCATCATGGTCAGGGCCGTATCGGCCTGGATCATGGCGCCCACGGCGTCCACTCCCTCCACCGTCATGCAGCGGCGGGCCACCTCGTCGGTATATTCCACGGCCTCCTCACGGGTGCAGTCCTCCGGCATATAGACGGTGACGTTGACGCTGTTCATATCCATATCGGGCATGAAGCTGAAGCCCCGGCTGACGGTGACAATGCCGGTAAGGAGCAGCAGCGCCAGGGAACCGGCCAGCACCGCCGCCTTGTGATCCAGCGACCAGATGATGGCTTTCTTGTAAGCGGGATAGATCTTATCCAGCAGGCCGGGCTTCTGCACCAGCGGACGCTGCAGCATACCGCTGGCCATGGCGGGCACCACCGTCAGCGCCACCAGAAGGCTGGCCAGCAGAGAATAGGTGATGGTCAGGGCCAGGTCGGTAAACAGCTCACGGGTCAGGCCCTCCACAAACACGATAGGCGCGAACACGCACACGGTGGTCAGGGTGCTGGAGGCGATGGCGCCCAGCACCTGCTGTGCGCCGGACACGGCGGCCTGCACCACCGTGGCGCCTTTTGCGCGGAGCCGGTAGATATTTTCGATGACCACCACGGAGTTATCCACCAGCATGCCCACCGCCACCAGCAGACCGCTGAGGGAGATCATGTTGATGGTGACGCCGGTGAAGTACATCAGCACCACGGCAAAGATCACGCTGGTGGGGATGGAGATCAGGGTGATCAAGGTAGGCCGCCAGTCACGCAGGAACAGGAACAGCACCACCACGGAGAACAGCGCGCCCCACAGAAGGGACGAGACGATGGTCTCCACGATCAGGTGGATATAGTCGCCCTGATCCATCAGGGGCTTGAAGCTGATGCCCTGATACTCCTGCGTCAGCTGATCCAGACGGGCGGTGATATTGTCGGAGACCTCCGCCGTGGCGTAGTTGGACTGTTTGGTAAAGGAGGCGATAATGCCGTTTTTGCCGTCCAGCTTGGCATAGATCTCATCGGCGTTGTCGGTATAAAACACGGTGGCCACGTCGCTGAGGCGGATGGGCTCCATGCCGTCGATGCCCAGATCGAACAGCACCATATCCTCCAGCTCCTCCGTGGTGCTGATCTCGTTGCCCACGGACACCATGTAGCTGATGCCGTCATTGTCGTCGATGTACCCGGCGGGCATAGAGAAGTCCTGCGCCGTCAGCAGCTGCTGGATCATGGCGACGGACAGCATGCCGTTCAGATCCAGCTGTTCCAGCACCTGCCTGCGGGTCTGGGCCAGTTGCTTTTCGCCCTCCTCGATCTGCTGCATGGCAAGCTTCAGCTGCACGTTGCCCTCGGTCATCAGCAGCACGCCGTCCAGCATGGACTCCACGCCGCCGGAGATCTGGTTGCCCAGTGAATCGAACCGGTTGGGGTCGTTCAGGAAATTCTCGATGTCCTGAATGGCCTTTTCCATCTCGTCCACACCCTGACGCAACTGATCCTCCGTCCGCTGGGCCACCAGCTGGGCCAGCCGCCGGTTATTCTCCGTCAGCCGCTGGGCCAGCTCCAGATTGGCGGCGGTCAGCGTCTCGTTCTCTGCCGCGGCGGCGGCCTTCTCCTCCTCGGTGGCGTCCGGGTCGGCGATGATGCCTAGATTGGCTTGAATCTTCTCATTATTGGCGTTCATTGCCTCCTGATCGGCGGCGATAGTCTGGCGCAGCTGCTTTTCCTCCTCCGACATGTTGGGGGTAAAATCCAGAGCGCTTTTCAGCGCATCCACGGCCTTGTTCAGCGCATCGGTCACGCTGTCACCAATGCCGTTGGCAGCCTGCCGGATGCCGTCGTCCAGCGCGGCCTGCGCGTCGGTGACCTGCTTTTTGGCGCTGCTGAGCTGGCCCGCCGCCTTATCCAGCAGCTTTCCCGCATTCTGGCGGATAGTCTCCGTCAGGGCAGCCATCTTCTCCGCGTCCAGCACCACATGCATCTCACGATCCACCGTGCCGGCGATATCCACGCTGGCCACGCCCGTGATGCCCGTCAGCTTGGCGGACAGTTCTTCCTCCACGAAATCGCTGAGCTCGCCCACGTCCATGGTATCGCTGCTGATGGCGGCCACCATGACGGGGATCATGGAGGGGTTCACCTTCAATATGTAGGGAGAGGACACCGTGTCGCTCCACTGGCCCTCCAGCGCGGAGATCTGCTGCTGGATATCGATGCCCAGCGAGTCCATATTGGCGCCGTTTTCAAACTCCAGCACCACCATGGATACGCTGTTCTGGCTGGTGGAGGTGATGTTTTTCAGCTGATCCAGCGTCGCCAGCGACTTCTCCAGCGGCTTTGTGATCTCCTCCTCTATGCTCTCCGGGCTTGCGCCGGGGTCGCTGGTGACCACGATCACATAGGGATAGTCCATGTTGGGCATCAGGTCGGGGGTCATTTTCAGATAGGCCACCACGCCCAATACCAGAATGGCCAGCGCCACCACATAGACGGTCAACGGTTTTTTCACACTAAAGCCGGGCACGAAATTCTTCCTCTCTTCAGCGCCATAGGGCGCGCCATATGTACGGAAACGGCGCATACGCCGTGTTTTGACGCTTTAGTTTACCACCTCTTGTTTTTCAAATCAATCGCTGCGGGCAAAAATTTACGTTTCTGTTACATTTATTAAGATAGTATAGGGGATTGCTGGGAAAATCCCGGTGTTTGGGGGCAAAATAGTTCGAGGGTCGTACTATTTTAAGTGAAAAGAGAAGAGTGAAAAGAAGCGGTATGCCGCCTACGGCGGCATGATTAAAATAGATCCGGAGCCGCTCATATGCAAAGGTCACGGCAGGGGATCCCTGCCGTGACCTTGTCTTATACGTCGATCTTGAAGTCGCCCTCGGCGGCACGCTGGAGCTTCTGCTGCCGCGCCCGGCCCACCGCCTCCTGCAGGGAGACGATGATGGTGTTGGACACGAAGAAGCCCCGGGGCGTCAGGCACCAGCCCTTTTCCGTCCGGACGGCGAAGCCGTGGGCCTCGTACTGCACCAGCAGCTCCTCCATAGGCTGGAACTTCTGGCGGAACTGCCGCTCGAAATAGCCGCTGTCGATGCCCCGGGTGGTGCGCAGCGACAGCATGATGTACTCCAGATCCCGGTCAAGGGGCGGGATCTCCTCCAGCTCCGACAAGTGCAGGTCTCCGGCGATGTAGGCGTCCAGATTCCGCTCATAGGCGAAGCGGACGCCGCCCATGTCGGAGTGGGCGCCGGGGCCGAAGCCTGCGTATTCGCCCAGCGTCCAGTATTTCAGGTTGTGGCGGCTCTCATACCCCGGCTGGGCGAAGTTGGAGATCTCGTACTGCTCATAGCCGTGCTTTTTCAGGTAATCCACCGTCCACAGATACATGTCCGCCTGGGTGTCGTCGTCGGGAATATCGGTGCTCTGACGCTGCTGCCACAGGGGAGTGCCCGGTTCGATCTTCAGGCCGTAGCAGCTGATGTGCTTCGGCTCCAGCGCCGCGGCAGAACGGAGGGTATCCTGCCACGCCGCCAGCGACTGGCCCGGCAGGCCGTAGATCAGGTCGAGACTCAGATTCTCCAGCCCGGCCATCCGGGCTGCCGCCACTGCGGAGAGCACCTGCTCCCAGGTATGTACCCGGCCGATGCGCCGCAGCAGCTCGTCATCCGCCGCCTGCGCGCCCAGGGAAATACGGTTAAAGCCCGCCTTACGCAAGGCCCGCAGGGTCTTCCAGTCCTCGGCGCTGTCGGGGTTGGCTTCCAGGGTGATCTCCGCGTCGGCGGCCACATGATAGCGCTTTTTCACGGTTTTCAGCAGCTTTATCAGCCGTTTTTCCCCCAGATAGCTGGGGGTGCCGCCGCCGAAGTACACCGTATCCACCGTGTGGGCGGTGCACCGGGGCGCCACCTCCTCCAGATGGCGGATCAGGGCGGCGGTATAGGCGTCCATCTTCTCCTCGCTGTGGGGCAGGGAGTAGAAGTCGCAGTAGGCGCACTTGCTCTTGCAGAAGGGGATGTGGAGATACAGGCCCAGTGTCTTTTCCATCATGCCTCCTCCTTCCTGTCACGCTGGATCATGGTGATGGCGTCATAAAAGCAGTTGACCCGGCAGGAGCGGCAGCCGATGCATTTGTCCACATCCAGATCGTAAAAGCCGTCCGGCCGCTGGAACATGCACTCCACAGGGCAGAACATGGCGCACCAGCCGCAGCCGGTACAGGAGACCGGGTCGATGACGGCGTATTGCAGCGGCTTGCGGCCGAAGAGATAGTAATTGTCGGGTAAGCTCATAATGGTGCACCTCATTTCTGAATTTTTATTATACGCCCAACGGCTTCTTTTATCAATGCATGATTTTCCATCTGCGGGGCAAACTAACTCCAAAACAGGGAAAGGCCGTGGAAAATATGGACATGTCACCCAAGCAATATCAGGAATATCTCAAGAGCATCAATCCCAAATCACCGGTGTGGAAAAACGTGGCGCTGGCGTTTCTGGTGGGCGGCGCTATCTGCTGCGTCGGACAGGCACTCGGCGATTGGTACCGCTTTCTGGGATTGAATTTGGAGGACGCGGGCACCGCCACGTCGGTGACACTGGTGTTTCTCTCGGCGCTGTTTACGGGGCTGGGGCTGTATCACCGGCTGGCCCGGTACGCCGGGGCAGGCACGCTGGTGCCCATCACCGGTTTTGCCAACGCTGTGGCTTCTCCCGCCATCGACTTCCGGGCCGAGGGCGTGGTCACCGGCACCGCGGTGAAGATGTTCACTGTGGCCGGGCCGGTGATCGTATTCGGCACCGCCGCCAGTGCGGTGTATGGGTTGATTTTATGGGCGGTGAAGTAGGATGTTCCGCGCCCCGGCGCAGGTCACTTTTGGCCGCTGCCCCAAAAGTGTCCTGTTGCGGTACCCAAAATTTCGCTGCGGCATTTAAGCCGCCGAAATTTTGACCGCTGCCACTCGCTCACCTCGCTTCATCTGCCACTGGCAGCGCTCGGATCGCTCCCCCAAAAGGACAGCTTAAACCTGCGGTTTAAGAATCCGCCCACGCTGTTTTGCGTTGCAGATTTGCGGCCTTTTACCGCGCATTCGCGGAAAATATTTGATTTCGCTGCGTATGACGTATTGACTTTCTTCCTGCGCCGCTGCCGCTCACTATTGCAACGATAGACACCGAAGCGTTGTTCGGCGTAGGCATGAGCGGCAGCGGCGCTGATGCGGAGACGATTCGATAACGGTACGAAAAAGGAAATCTTATGTAAACGTGTGGTAAGAGCCTACGATCTGGCACAACGTGTAGCGCGCAAGGAGGTGCAGGAACCTCGGTTCCTGCTGGCTCTTTTACCCACTTTTCCAGTCGGTGCGTTAAGAAAATATGCCGGTGGCATATTTTTAGCATCCGATCTCGGCGGCTATGCCGCCGTAGCATCCATCTGGGGTTGCATTGTACGGCGAAAGTGGGCCGCCGGAGGCCGTTCCCACGCCGGAGCGCGGAACATTTCTAACCCCTGCAATAAATCCCCTTTCCTCCTCCCTCGTTTTGTGGTACAATACCAGGAGCATCAAAAACGGGGGAGGATCACATATGTTCAAGCGGGTCTATGTGGAGATCACCAACGTGTGCAACCTCTCCTGCGTATTCTGCCCCGGGACGACACGGGAAAAGCGCTTTCTTTCCCCGGAGGAGTTCCGCCTGATGGCGGAAAAGCTGCGGGATCACACCCGCTATCTTTACTTCCACGTCATGGGTGAGCCGCTGCTGCATCCGCAGTTGGCGGAGCTGTTGGCTATCGCCGGAGAGTTGGGCTTCCGGGTGTGCATCACCACCAACGGCACGCTGCTTTCCGAGAAAAGCAGCGCCCTGCTGTCTGCCCCGGCGTTACATAAGGTCAGCGTTTCGCTCCACAGCTTTGAGGGCAACGACGGCGGCGACATGACGGATTATCTCCACGACGTGTGGAAATTCTGCGCCGCCGCCAGCGTAAAGGGCGTGCTGTGCGCCCTGCGATTGTGGAATGAGGGCGGCGCAGAGGCCAGAAATGGCGAAGCTCTCCGCTTTTTATCCACCATGACCGGCACCGATGTGGAAAACCTGCCTGCTGACAGCGTGGGCAACAAGCGTCTTGCGCCGGGCCTGTTTCTGGAATCGGCCCGGAAATTCGACTGGCCGTCCCCGGATGCGGCGGAGGGCAACGTGCAATTCTGCCACGCCCTGCGCCAGCAGATGGCCGTACTGTGCGACGGCACGGTGGTGCCCTGCTGTCTGGACGGCGAGGGCCGTATGGCGCTGGGAAACCTGCTGACCCAGGAACTGCCGGACATCTTGAACACACCCCGGGCGCGGGCCATCCGGGAGGGCTTTTCCCACCGCGCGCCCAGTGAGGACTTATGCCGCCGCTGCGGCTACGCGGCGCGGTTCAGCAAATGAGAGGAGACGATATGCAGGAAACACCCCAACAACTGAAGGCTCTGCCGCCGCCCCTGTTGGCGTGGTATGACGCCAACCGGCGCGTGCTGCCCTGGCGGGAGGAGGTCTCACCCTACCGCACATGGGTGTCGGAGATCATGCTGCAGCAGACCCGTGTCACGGCGGTGCTGCCGTATTTCGCGCGGTTCATGGAAGCCCTGCCCACGGTGGAGGCGCTGGCCGCCGCCGATGAGCAGCTGTTGATGGCCCTGTGGCAGGGCTTGGGCTATTACAGCCGGGCCCGCAACCTGCAAAAGGCGGCGCAGGCCATTGTAAATGAGCACGGCGGGGTATTCCCCGATACATATGAAGGGCTGACGGCCCTGCCGGGGGTGGGCGACTATACGGCGGGCGCCATCGCCTCCATCGCTTTCGGGCAAGCCGTTCCGGCGGTGGACGGCAACGTGCTGCGGCTGGCGGCACGGCTGTCCGGTCACGACGGCAACGTGCTGGAGCCGAAGGTGCGGACGCTGTTCCGCCAATGGATGGCGGAGGTGATCCCACACGACCGGCCCGGCGCCTTCAATCAGGCGCTGATGGACTTGGGGGCTATGATATGCCTGCCCAACGGCGAGCCGCTGTGCGGCGACTGTCCGGCCCGGGACTTCTGTGCGGCCCGGGAAAAGGGCTTGCAGCGGCAGCTGCCGGTGCGGGAGAAGAAGTCCGGCAAGCGGACGGAACAGCTGACGGTGTTCCTCCTGCACAGGAACGACGCGGCGGCGGTGCGGCAGCGGCCCGGAAAGGGACTGCTGGCGGGACTCTGGGAGTTCCCCAACGTACCGGGAGCACTGACGGAGGCCCAGGCGGCGGCACAGTTGGCCGAATGGGGATTATCGCCCCACAGATGGGGCAAAAGCTTTACCGAAAAGCACATTTTTACCCACATCATATGGGAAATGACAGTGTTTACGCTGGATGTGCAGGGCGAAGGCCCGCCGGAGTGGGCCTGGCGCACCGGGGAAGAAAGGGAGAAATACCCCATGCCCACGGCGTTTGGAAAGGTGGAACGGTGAAGGTATTCCGGTGTTATCGTAGGGGGCGGCGTCCTCGACGCCCCGCTGCTTACCGGAAAAGCCATCGTATATCGTGCGGGCCGTCGAGGACGCCGGCCCCTACAACTGTTTAACGAACACCGCCCAAAGGACAGAAGATAAATAAGGAGAGAACCACAACAATGGCACAGCTTTATTTCAAGTACGGAGCCATGGGCTCCAGCAAAAGCGCCAACGCGCTGATGGCCCGCTTCAACTATGAGGAGCGGGGACAGGACACCCTGCTGGTGAAGCCCCAGATCGACACACGGGACGGCGACCACATGGTGTCCTCCCGCATCGGGTTGAAGCACCCCTGCGTCTATTTCCACGAAATGCAGGCCATGTCCGACGAGGAGCTGCAGAAGTACGCCTGCATCATCGTGGACGAGGCCCAGTTTCTCAGCAAGGAGGAGGTCTATTACCTGGTGCACCTGGTGGACGACTGCAATATCCCCGTCATCTGCTACGGCCTGCGGGCCGACTTCAAGGGCGACCTGTTCCCCGGCAGCTATCACCTGCTGGTGCTGGCCGACAAGCTGGAGGAGGTCAAGACCATCTGCTGGTGCGGCAAGAAGGCGGCCTTCAACGCCCGCTTTGACGAGAACGGCCATGTGCTGAAGGAGGGCGCGCAGGTGGTGCTGGGTGCCAACGACCAGTACATCGGGCTGTGCCGCCGCCACTGGATGGCGGGCGACCTGGGGCCGGATTTCCACCGGCTGCGGAAATGATCTGTACGCTGTGTCCCCGGCGCTGTGGAGCGGAGCGGACGGAGACGGAGGGAAAGGGCTTCTGCGGTATGCCCGCCGGGCTGCGCATCGCCCGGGCCGCCCTGCACATGTGGGAGGAGCCGCCCATCTCCGGCACCAACGGCAGCGGCACGGTGTTTTTCTCCGGCTGCACCCTGCGGTGCTGCTATTGCCAGAACGGCAGCATCTCCGCGGGAGGCTTCGGCAAAGCCATCACCACGGAGCGGCTGCGGGAGATTTTTGAGGAGCTGATCAGCCGGGGCGCTCACAACATCAATCTGGTGACGCCGACCCACTTTCTGCCGTGGATCCTGCCTGCACTGGAGCCGAAGCTGAGCGTGCCGGTGGTGTATAACTGCGGCGGCTATGAGTCGGTGGAAACGCTGCGGCAATTAGAGGGCAAGGTGGACATCTGGCTGCCCGACCTGAAATACGCCGACGGTGAGTTGGCCGGACGGCTCAGCGCCGCGCCGGACTATTTCCCTGTAGCCGCGGCGGCCATCCGGGAAATGTTCCGCCAGACGGGGCCCTGCGTGCTGGAGGACGGCCTTTTGAAGCGGGGCGTGGTGATCCGGCACCTGGTGCTGCCGGGGCAGATGGACAACACCCGCCGCTGCATCGACTGGGTGGCGGAGAATTTCCGGCCCGGCGAGGTGATGTTTTCCCTCATGAGCCAGTACACGCCCCAGGAGAACGCGGAGGGCACGCTGCGCCGCCATGTGACCCGCAGCGAATACCGCGCCGCCGTGGCGTACATGGAAAACTGCGGCATCACCGACGGCTTTACCCAGGAACGCACCGCCGCCAGGGCGGAGTACACCCCGCCGTTCGATCTGACTGGGGTGTGAGGGAGTATTTCGCCCTCCGGGGCGAGTTACTTTTGCCCTTGGCGGCAAAAGTAACCAAAAACGCCACTTAAACCTGCGGTTTAAGAATCCGCGCACGCTATACCTTGTTCGGGATGGAAACCTTTTACCACGCGCTCACAGGACACGGCTGATATCGCTGCGTATGACGAATCGACTTTCTTCTTGCGCCGCTGCCGCTTGCGATTACGACGGTAGAAGCCGAATCGTTGTACGCGGCGGCCTGTGGTCAGGCCGCCCTACGAAACGTTACTGCACCCCTTTGTAGGGCGGGGTGACCTCACCCCACCGCACGGTGAACGCATACGGTTTTTCGGCGTAGGCATGAGCGGCAGCGGCGTCGGGGTGTTAAGAAAACATGCCGGTGGCATGTTTTTAGCCCCGATCTCGGCGGCTATGCCGCTGTAGCATCCATCTGGTTTTGCACCGCACGATGGAAGTAACCCGTCGGAGACCGTCCTCGCGCTTGCAGCGCGAAACCCTACCCAAAAGTATCACTCATTCCATACATTTAGCACTATTGCACAAAAATATTTTTAAATTTTTGTAAGTTTTTATTGCATTTCTCCCGCTGACCTGCTAAGATGGAACCATAAGAGGAGAGGGCATGCGCCCTTGACAACCAAAGGAAAAGCAGGAGGTCTTGTGTTATGAGCTATCCCACCACCGGCCATGAGGTCTATGTGAGCCTGAATCTGTCCAACACCATGCTGACCGGTATCGGCAAGGGCACCATCACCCGCGAGGAAGTGTCTGTGGACTATCTGAAGGATCTGTTCTCCCGTCACGGCGTCATCGTCTCCGCCAAGCCGGAGCAGGCACGTCTGCTGAATCTGGTCAACGAGCAGTACGACCTGGGTCTGGAGATCCCCGAAAAGCTGAAGCTGTTCCAGTTGAGCGAGCAGCACCGCCGTCTGGTGGTCATCAACGTCAGCGGTCTGCGCCGCAGCGGCGGCTCTCTGCTGGCCTCCTATACCGAGGAGGAATTCGCCGAGGCCACCTTCTCCTTCGTGAAGTACTATGTCCAGAGCGAGCACTACGACGAGCTGAAGGAACGTGTGAAGAAGCTGGAGTTCGAGCTGGAGCAGGAGCTGGCCTGGCGCAACCGCACCGACGAGGAGCAGGTGTAAAAAACTGGCATGAAGCTTTTATAGGGGGACGGCCAAGGCCGTCCCCCTTTTTTGCCTTTGGCGGGGCTGTCCGCCCTTATTCATCGTCCTTCTTCACCAGCGTCACCACGCCCATCACCAGCAGGTACACACCGAAGGGCCTGCGCAGTAGCTCCGTGTCGATGGCGGTGGCGGCCCAGGCGGCCAACGCCGCCGTCGCCAGCCCCCAGGGCACCGCCTGCCGCAGAGCATCCCTGTCCAGCAGACCGCTCTTCCGGTGGAACAGCAGTCCCGCCCCGGCGGTGGGCAGGAAATACAGCAGGTTGATTCCCTGGGCCGTCCGCTGATCCACCCCCAGAAACAGCGTCATGATCAACAGCAGCAGCGTCCCGCCGCCCACGCCCCAGGCGGACAGGATGCCGGTGCCCACGCCCACCAGCAGCGGCAGAAGCCACTCCGTCACAGCAGATACCTCACGCCGCCGTACAGCAGGAACAGGGCAAAGATCCGCCGCAGCCATGTGCTGCTGACCTTCCGGAACAGCGCTCCGCCCACCGCGCCGCCGATGCCGCCGCCGATGAGATACGGCAGCGCCGTAAGCCAGTCAAAGCCGCCCCGCAGCACATAGATCCCCGCCGACAGCACGCACAGGGGCAGGATCACTCCCACGCAGGTGGCCAGTGCCCGCTTCTGCTCCATGCCGCACCAGAGGGCCAGCATAGGCGCCATCACCATGCCGCCGCCACCGCCGAAGGCACCGTTCACCGCCCCTGCCGCCGCGCCCGCCAGCCGCAGCCTTCCCTTTCGCTCCATTCTGTTCACCTCCGCGTCTATGTAAGGCCGCCTGCGGGCGGCCTTTTGCGTCAGATTCTTAATACTTGCGGAAGCTCTGGCAGTCGGTGCACTGGTCCATGGAGGGGTTCTGCTCATGGGTGCCCACCTGGATGGAGTTCAGGCCGCAGCGGTTCACGTCCTTGCAGTGATGGGCGCAGCTGGTGACCGTGCAGTTGATGGCGCTGTTGGGGGTGCACTCGCAGCCGTCGTTGGTGCAGCCGCACTTCTCGTAATTGCTCATTGTGGTTTCCTCCTGAATAAAAAAGTAAGGTCAGGCGCGGAAAGCGTGGCTTTCCATTTGCCTGACCCTAGTGTGTCCGCCAAAAACGGGAGTATGCAGTTGAAATTTTTTGAAATTATCATGTTATGCAGGGGCAGCATCCACGACGCCCCCTAGGGATATGGATCGTTTTCGGTGATCCGTGTGTAGGGGCGGAACTCTGCTCCGCCCGCCGTACAATTTTGAAAGGGAGGGGTAGAACCCCTCCCCTACGCACAGAAATAAGCGCCAAAGGCGCGCAGTCGGCCGCAACCCCATTGGCAGAAAAGTCGTAAGACTTTTCGCCAGGTACTATATTCCGAGGAACGCCGAGGCCAACGCGAAATAGATCAGCAGACTGGTGGCATCCACGATGGTGGTAATGAAGGGACTGGCCATCACCGCCGGGTCAAGGCCCACCTTCTCTGCCAGCAGCGGCAGAGAGCAGCCCACGCACTTGGCGAAGATCACCACGAACATCACCGTCAGGCACACCACCAGACACACCGGCAGCGTCACCTCGCTGTTGCCCAGCAGCAGCCGATCCACCAGCTGCATCTTGACAAAGTTGGCAGCCGCCAGCGCCGCGCCGCACAGGAACGCCACCCGGATCTCCTTCCACAGCACCGCCAGCACGTCGGAGAAGTCCACCTCCCCCAGGCTCAGGGCACGGATCACCGCCACGGACGCCTGGGTGCCGGAGTTGCCGCCGGTGCCCGACAGCATGGGAATATAGGAATTCAGCACCAGACACGCCGCCAGTGCGTTTTCATAGTGGTTCAAAATCATCCCGGTAAAGGTAGCCGACAGCATCAGGATCAGCAGCCACGGCATACGGGCCTTCCAGGTGTCGAAGACACCGGCGCGGAGATAGGGCTTGTCCGAGGGCAGCATAGCCGCCATCTTCTCGAAGTCCTCGGTGGTCTCCTCCTCGATGACGTCCATAGCGTCGTCGACGGTAACGATACCCACCAGCCGCTTTTCCAGATCCACGATGGGCATGGCCAGGAAGTCGTACTTGCTCAGCGCCTGGGCCACATCCTCCTTATCGTCGGTGGTCTTGGCCCACACCACGTCAGGATCCATGATGCTCTCGATCAGGTCGTCCTCATCCGCCAGCAGCAGGTCGCGGACGGACAGCACGCCCAGCAGGCGGCGGGTAGGATCGGTGACGTACAGGATGTTGATGGTCTCCAGCTCACCGCCGATGCGGCGGATACGCTTGAAGGCGTCCGCCACCGTCATGTCCTTCTTCAGGGACAGGAACTCCATGTTCATGATGGAGCCGGCGCTGTCCTCGGGATATTTCAGAATTTCATTGATGGACTTGCGCATTTCCGGCGTGGCCTTGTCCAGAATACGGATCACCACGCTGGCGGGCATCTCCTCCACGATGTCCACGGCGTCGTCCAGATACAGCTCGTCCAGCACTTCCTTCAGCTCGGTGTTGGAAAAGCCGTTGATCAGCATCTCCTGGCTCTCGCTCTCCAGCTCCACGAATACCTCCGCCGCCGTCTCCTTGGGCAGCAGCCGGTACAGAAGGGGCATGACCTCGGGGCCCGCCTCCTCCAGGATCAGGGCGATATCCGCACTCTCCATAGGCAGGAACATGTCACGCAGGTCGGCGTAGCGTTTCTCACGGATCATCTCCCTGATCTCGTCCAGCAGCCCGTCCATTTTGTTTTCCAAATCAATCATGCCACGTTCCTCCTTTCCCTGGATCGTCCACCGTTTTCGGACAGCAAAAAACACCCCAGCGCGGCAGGCGCTGCGGTGTAAGCGGGAAGCCATCCTGATATGCTGGCTCCAGGCCCTACCGTTACAAGCTTTAGCATCGCGGGGCGGTGAAGCTACGTTAGATACTACCTTGGTTTCGATAGTACCTGCTCAAACCATCTCATGGTGTCTCCACCATTTCGCGGCAGCAGCCCATATCCCTCGCGGTAGCCTTACCTACCGGTGAACAATACTATACTATGTCAAAATAAAGGGCTTGTCAAGAGCGGACACCATCTTTCGTCGACCTTTTTGTATAAATCGAAAAAATGTTTTACAAATATACCTTGTCGATGAAATCGCGGTGTGGTATACTGTATTATTGACGAAAAATCTCTTTTTACCGTAGAAAGGGGGGCGAGGATCGTGGGAATTCATGACGGGCACCGCGCCCGGAAGAAGGCGCAGTTCCGGCAGCACGGACTGGACGGCTTTGCCGATCACGAGGTGCTGGAGCTGCTGCTGTACTACGCCATCCCCCGGAAGGACACCAACGAGATCGCCCACCGGCTGCTGCAGAAGTTCGGCTCGCTGCAGAACGTATTCGCCGCCCCGGCGGAGGAGCTGGCGAAGGTGGACGGTGTGGGCGAGAGCGCGGCGCTGTTCCTGACGCTGCTGCCCCAGGTGCAGAAGCGGGCCATGCGCAGCGGCGGCAAGGAGCGGGTGCTGAACAGCGTGGACAAATGCGGCCGTTATTTTCTGGAGCTGTTGGGCCACGAGCGGCAGGAGCTGCTCTATCAGGCGTGCCTGGACGGCAAGGGCAAGCTGCTGAGCTGCAAGAAGCTGTCCCAGGGCAGCGCCGACTGCACCTCCCTTTCGGTGCGTCAGGTGGTGGAAAACGCCCTGCTGTCCGGCGCCAGTGCCGTGGTGCTGGCACACAACCACCCCAGCGGCGTGGCCCTGCCGTCAGAGAGTGACCGCGCCGTGACGCTGTGGGTGCGGGACGCGCTGAAAACCATGGACATCCGGCTATTGGATCACATCATCGTGGCGGATGACGATTTCGTCAGCATGAACCAAAGCGGGTATTTGGTTTAATTAAACTATGCAAGCGCTGCTTGCATAGTTCGGGCCGTCGAGGACGCCGGCCCCTACGCACCGTATACCGATAGAACTCCGTAGGGGGCGGCGTCCCCGACGCCCCGCCGAACAACGCTTCAGCGTCTACCGTGCGGCGGGGTGAGGTCACCCCGCCCTACGAAGCGGTATGTTGACATTCCGTAGGGCGGCATGACCACATGCCGCCGCGGCGAAACACTCCAAAGGAGAACCCCTATGCCTCAATTCAAAGTCCATTCCGAATACTCCCCCGCCGGCGACCAGCCCCAGGCCATCGCGGCCCTGGCCGAGGGCGTGGACAACGGCCTGCGTGAGCAGGTGCTCAAGGGCGTCACCGGCTCCGGCAAGACCTATACCATGGCCAAGGTCATCGAGCAGGTGCAGCGCCCCACCCTGGTGCTGGCCCACAACAAAACCCTGGCCGCCCAGCTCTGCGAGGAGTTCCGGGAATTCTTCCCGGAAAACGCCGTGGAGTACTTTGTCTCCTACTATGACTACTACCAGCCGGAGGCCTATATCCCCCACACCGACACCTATATTGAGAAGGACGCCTCCACCAACGAGGAAATCGACCGCCTGCGGCTTTCTGCCACCTGCGCTCTGCTGGAGCGGCGGGATGTGATCGTGGTGTCGTCGGTCAGCTGCATCTACGGTCTGGGCGAGCCGGACGACTTCGCCCGCATGATGATCTCCCTGCGCACCGGCATGACCATGGACCGGGACGAGCTGCTGCGCCGCCTGGTGGAGGACCGGTATGAGCGCAACGATGTGGCCTTCCAGCGGAACGTGTTCCGCGTCCGGGGCGACACGGTGGAGCTGTACCCCGCCTACTATAAAGACCGCGCCATCCGTGTGGAGTTCTTCGGCGACGAGATCGACCGCATCACCGAGTTCCATCCCGTCACCGGCGCGGCCATGAAAACGCTGAACCATGTGGCCATCTACCCCGCCAGCCACTACGTCACCCCCAAGGACAAGATGGACGCCGCCATGGCCCAGATCAGGAAGGAGCTGGCAGAGCGGCTGCAATTCTTCGAGGAGAACAACATGCTGGTGGAGGCCCAGCGCCTGCGCCAGCGGACGGAATACGACATGGAGATGATGACCGAGCTGGGCTATTGCTCCGGCATCGAGAACTACTCCCGCATTATCTCCCAGCGCCCCGCCGGGTCGCCGCCCATGACGCTGCTGGACTTCTTCCCCGATGATTTCCTGCTGTTTGTGGACGAGAGCCATGTGACGCTGCCCCAGGTGCGGGCCATGTACAACGGTGACCGGGCCCGTAAGGAGAGCCTGGTACGTTACGGCTTCCGCCTGCCCTGCGCCTTCGATAACCGGCCCCTGAAATTCGAGGAGTTCGAGGAGCGGTTCCACCAGGCTATCTACGTCTCCGCCACCCCGGGCGAGTACGAGAAGGCCCACACCGACCAGGTGGTGGAGCAGGTGATCCGCCCCACGGGACTGCTGGATCCCCGTATCGAGCTGCGGCCCGTGGTGGGCCAGATCGACGATCTGTCCGCCGAGATCCGCGCCCGGGCGGAGCGGAACGAGCGTGTGCTGGTGACCACCCTCACCAAACGGATGGCGGAGGATCTGACCGCCCACTTCCGCCAGAACGGCATCCGTGTGCGGTACATGCACTCTGACGTGGCGGCGCTGGAGCGGATGGAGATCATCCGCGACCTGCGATTGGGCGAGTTCGACGTGCTGGTGGGCATCAACCTGCTGCGTGAGGGCCTCGACCTGCCGGAGGTCAGTCTGGTGGCCATTCTGGACGCGGACAAGGAGGGTTTCCTCCGCAGCGAGACCAGCCTGATCCAGACCATCGGCCGCGCCGCCCGCAACG
>ERZ827520.524-NODE-524-length-59853-cov-7.072862_pt1 | contig 59853 bp, 53 predicted proteins | sample MGYA00519581_ERZ827520 | MGnify/ENA primary metagenome ERZ827520 (study PRJEB31778, sample SAMEA3449339) | human gut metagenome | biome: human gut; feature: human-associated habitat; material: faeces | place: United Kingdom | collected 2010/2012 ... | reverse complement strand
CCTCTCATTTCCATTTACTTACCCGCAATCCTCTCCCTAATGCCCTTCCCCCTAAAAGTTCCTCCCTTGGAACTCGAAAGTTCCAGTCTTGGAACTAAAAAGTTCCAAGAGGGGAACTCTTTTTGGAACTCGTATATACTAGAAAGAGAGTACGATACGATTTCTTCGGCAGACCTCTTCCACACGTCAGCTCCGCTAGGGTTACAGCACGAGCTGCCGAGACATCTTCCTCTCCCCCCTCAAGAACGACAATGGGCGGACTCACTACATGGTGAGCCCGCCCGTACTATTATTGTCGATGTTATATCGCTCGGTCTAACGCTATCGCTTCAGGCGTCGTGCCAGTGAAGCAGATGAGCTACCGAAGTCCTCAATAGGACTGAAGCTGAGACCCGTGATAACGGTACCCTCGTCGATCTGAACCATAACGCCCTCCTGCTCGTTGATATAGGTGGGCAGTGAGATAGATCTCTTCTTGTCATAGACAAATCCACGACGCTCCAAGCGATCGATGAGCGATGGAGAGCGGAGTGCCTTGAGATCTGTACAGATGACCATCGCAGCTCCGTAGAGGTTCTCGTCCTTGTCGGCTGGAAGCAGGATAATGGTCGGGAAGTACTTGCTACGTGTCTGTACTCCTGGGAATGGCATATCGTTAGCAAGCATCGGGAGGACCGTAGCCGTGTAGTCTTCCTTGGCATACTTCTTCATGACATCCTCCAGCTTATCCTTTTCAAAGCCAAAGAGTGGCATCGGGAAGTCTACCTCCTCATAAGGTAGAAGTTGCTCTATTTGACTATTGGTGTAGTACTGGATACCTGGACGGAAAGTCTCTTTAGCCTTAGCGTCCTTAGGGATATTCATATCTACATTAGCAATGAGCTTGATGCTCTTGTCGTAGTAGATGGGGTTGCCCTCCTTGTCCTTGAGACCTGTGGGCTTGAAGCCTTGAGACCTGAGGTAAGCATCAAGCTGCTCAGGCGTAGGACGGTGGAGCGTGTCGCAAGAGATCTTGCTCTCCTCGAGGAAGTGGTTGGTCTTAAGGTCTAGCCAATAAGTCACTTCCGTGTAAATCTCATGACCCGTCTTGAACTTGAAGACACCCTTGTCAGGCTTGCTCGCCTCAGCATCAAATGTATGTCCCATACGAGCCTCAAAGAGCTGAACCATCTCTAGTGTAGCTCCGTAAGGTAGGAGAGGAGTCCATATACCAGTAGCCTTGTCCTGAAGAGGATCGACGCGTAGCCAGTTGGTCTTCTTGTTGTCATTGTTAGCCCACCAGAAGATAGGCTCGGTCTGCTCGCCATCCACGAGGACGACAGAGGAGACACGGCTACCGCGTGGAGCGCTGACGTAGATCTCCTCCGAAGCCTTAGCCGTGCGGAGACCACTCTTGACGAAGCCGTTGTTGAGCAGATACTCATCGATGAACTGCTTGGCACTCTCCTGCGAAGCAAACTGTACGCGAGCCACCTGATAGTGGCTGCTCTTGTCAAAGTAGTAGACGATCTCTCGTACCGCCTTGGTGTCCTGAGGCTTAGCCGTCAGAGTCATCAGCTCGTTTGAGCGCTCGACCTTGTTGCCACGCTCTTTTTCGATCTGAGCCACCTCATTGAGCGTGATGCCGTAACGCTCGATGGGGAGCATCCACTGCGAGATCTTCTGAGGCTGTTGCGGTTGCTCTGGCGTGTCAGGCTCCGTGATCGAATTACACTCACTACAGCTCGTGAGGGTGCATAGCCCTGCTATCAGGAGCAGGAGGATTGATGTGATTCTTTTCATAGGGAAAACGTTTTATAGTTAAACTTGTTTAGTGTGCATGTCCGCTTACCACGCATCATCAACGCAATAGGGGATCCGCTACAATCTTCTTACGTGACTGTCGCTAGGCAAATATACTTATTATTTTCTTATGACAACTCAACAATCGTAAAACCTTGCTCTCGGTAGCTGAAGAGTCCGTTGAAACGAGTCCCCTCTCACCTCTAATTCCTAATCTCTAATTTCTCATTTCCGACTTCTTGGGAGGAATGTACGGCTCCATAGAAAGAGGTGGCTATAGAACTTCCTCTGAAGCTTTTTACCTACATTTGTAAGCGTGTTGCGCTTGACACCAAAATGTGCACTGCCCCGCACTTACTAGCATAAGAAGCGAGATACGATATGGACGAGCAACGGATTATCATATACAATAGCGACGACGGGCGTAGTAAGGTCACACTATACGCCCAAGATGGAAGCGTATGGCTGAACCAAAGTCAACTAGCGGAGCTTTTTGACACCTCCAAGCAATCAATCAGCTACCATATAACTAACATCCTGGCAGATAAGGAGCTGGACGCAAATTCAGTTGTCAAAGATTATTTGACAACTGCCTCAGATGGCAAGCAATACAATGTAGCCTTTTACTCCTTGGAAATGATCCTAGCGATAGGCTTTAGGGTCAGGAGTAGACGGGGTACACAGTTTAGACAGTGGGCGATGCGCAATCTGAGGGAGTATATGGTCAAAGGATTTGTCATCGATGATGAGCGACTGAAAAATCCCGATGGTAGACCTGACTACTTTGATGAACTCTTGGAGCGTATCCGAGAGATCCGTGCGAGCGAAAAACGCTTTTACCAAAAGGTGAGAGACCTGCTCGCTCTCAGTAGCGATTATGATACTAGCGACAAGAAGACACAAATGTTCTTTGCCGAAATACAGAATAAGCTAATCTACGCTGTGACGCATCAGACGGCAGCCGAACTGATACTCTCACGAGCAGATGCTAGCAAGCCTAATATGGCATTGACATCTTGGCAGGGGAATGTAGTGCGGAAGCAAGACATCTTGATCGCAAAGAACTACTTACGCCAAGAGGAGATTGATCAACTCAATAGGCTGACGACACTCTTTCTCGACTCTGCAGAGCTACGGGTCAAGGAGCGGAGAGATCTCACGCTCAACTATTGGCGCAGTAATGTGGATGCATTGCTTCAATTCCAAGGTAAGGATTTGCTTCTCGGCAAGGGAGCTGTAACGCACAAGCAAATGGAGCTACAAGTGCGCAAGGTATATGCACAATTTGACCAGAGGCGTAAGTTAGAGAGTTTGCATGAAGAGGAGCTACGAGAGGCTCAAGAATTAAAGCAACTAGAGGAGAACGTTATAGCACGTACTAAAGAGGATGTGTCAAGTCCGCAACGTGACAACACTTTGAACTAGACTCCCCCCTCTCTCTCGTAAAGATAAAGAACAACTCTGGCTAAGAATAAATCTACGCTCAATCTCACAAGTCAAGGCGCTCACTGAAACGAGTCCCCTCTCACCTCTAATTCCTAATCTCTAATTTCTCATTTCCGACTTCTCGGGAGGAATTTCCAAATAGCTCACGAGGAAACGAAATTTCCCCACGGAACCGGGAAATAAAAGTTCGGAAGAATGAAATGAAACTTCGGAAGAAAGATTTCGAAGTTCCGAAGATTTTTTTTGTTCCTCCGTGGAGGATTCTCGTTTTCTACCGAGGCATTTGCGATTTCCTCGGAGGTGTGCTGTCGGGGGCTTTGAAAGGTATCGGAGTGCATCGAGGGAGTTAGAGATTAGAAATGAGAGATTAGAGGTTAGAGATCGGAGTGTTTCGGAACTATCGGAATGATCGGATTTCTAACCTCTAATATCTAACTTCTAATATCTAGCTTCTAACCTCTAATCTCTAACCTCTAAATTCGTACCTTTGCGGTAGCACCTGCGAGGTCTATCTTTGCGGTGGTGCTTAAACTGCATTTTATCACGAAACAATTATACCTAATATGAAGATTACAAAGGATAGCTACGTAACCTGCGAATACGAGCTCTACACGGGCTCTGGCAAGGAAGAGATCGTCGAGAAGGCAACGCCCGAGGCGCCCCTAGCGCTGATCGTCGGGGCGGGATTCCTACTGGAGGCTTTTGAGAAGCAACTGATGGGACTAGAGGCTGGCGACAAGTTTGACTTTACCCTCACGCCTGAGGAGGCGTATGGTGAGGTCTCTGACGCTTACGTCCTAGAGCTGGAGAAGGAGCTCTTCAAAAACGATAAGGGTGAGTTCCACTCGGACGTCGTCTACGAGGGCAATGCCGTCCCAATGCTGGACAACCAAGGCAATCAGCTGGTTGGTATCGTTGAGAAGGTCGGCGATGACACGGTGACGATGAACTTTAACCACCCCTTGGCTGGTCAGACACTGCACTTCGTCGGGTCTGTCCTGGAGGCGCGTCCTGCTACTGAGGAGGATCGTCAGAGACTGACGGCACAGTTCTCCGGACATGCGGGCGGTTGCTGTGGAGACGACCATGACCACGAGGGGGGCTGCTCTTGCTGCAGCGGCTGCCACTAAGCCATCGCTATGAATAGCTACGGACGCAAGCTGCGACTGACCACCTTTGGGGAGTCGCACGGAGTCGCATTGGGGGGGGTCCTCGATGGTATGCCTGCAGGCTTCCTGATAGATAGGGAGGCTGTGCAGCGCTTTGTTGACTTGCGTCGTCCAGGCTATTCACGATCTACGACAAAACGCCGAGAGCCAGACGAAGTGGTCTGGCTCTCAGGCTTGACTGACGAGGGGCGGACGCTGGGTAGTCCGATAGCCTTCGTAATACAAAACAAGGATGCTCGCTCGCAGGACTACGCCACCGCTACGAGTTTGGGCGGAAAGCCCTTTAGAGCAAATCATGCCGACCTGACTTACTGGCTCAAGTATGGCCTGGAGCCTCAGCCTGGTGGCGGTCGGTCAAGTGGTCGCGAGACGGTCGCTCGTGTGGTGGCGGGAGCCGTTGCTCAGCAATGGTTAGAGCAGGTGTGGGGCGTCACGGTGCAAGCTTTCATACAGCAAGTGGGCGCTCTGTCGCTAGCTGGCGACTACACGACTTATCCGCTAGAGCATACTTATGACCACCTCTGCTACTGCCCCGATGCAACGCTAGATGAGGAGATAGCAGCCTACCTGACTAAGGTACGAGCCGACCGAGATAGCGTGGGCGGTGTCGTGGGCTGCGTGGTACGTGGCATGCCGGCTGGCGTGGGCGAGCCGATCTTTGACCGCATACCAGCCCTGCTGAGTTATGCCGTGATGAGCATTCCGGGGAGTCGCGCCTTTGCCTTTGGGGATGGCTTTGACCTAGCGGGACAGCGGGGTAGCGCCGTGCTTGACGAATTGCTCGCGATGAGCGATGAGGGTACGGTAACCTTCGGAAGTAATCACAATGGCGGGGCACTCGGCGGGATCACGACGGGACAAGACTTGAGCCTGAGTGTAGCATTTAAGCCGACCCCAACGATTGCCCGTCCGCAACAGACGCTCACGACTGAGGGCGAGCGCGTGACACACACCTTCACGGGGCGTCACGACCCGTGCATAGCACTACGGGCGGTGCCTGTCGTGCAGTCAATGGTGGCGCTGACTCTGGCGGATCTATTGGTCGCTCTCGGCGATTAGCTGCTGGGCAACTTGCGTCGCCTGCGTGATGCGGTTCGCCATACCGATGCCATCTCGACAATTGCCCGCAATGATGAGTCCAGGGTAACGACGCTCTATCTCAGCAATGGCAGCGCAGCGCTTCTCACTATCGGCACCGTACTGCGGGATCGCATGGCGGTGGCGCGAGATATGCACCATGTCGGGGGCGATGCGTGGATCGATGCGGAGCACTTTGTAAAGGTCTCGGAGCGCGAGCGCACGTACCGTTTCATCGTCCTGATCGATCAAGTCGGGGTAGCGTGTCCCGCCCATGAAGATGCTGTAGAGAACACCTTCGGCAGTCGGGGTGCGGTCGGCAAAGCAGTCCGATGGGAAGAGAACACCGAGTATATCCACTGGCTCTGACGAAGGCATGAGCGCACCGAAGCCACGATAGTTGCTGACCTTACGGTCAAAGCCGACAGCTACCTCCACGATCGGCGCATAGTAGAGACTGGTAATGGGAGATAAGAGTTCGTCGGGGAGCGTCTCGCAGAGAAAGCTCGCCAAGGTGTGTGCGCCTACGGTAGAGACCACACGCTCGGCTGGGACTTCGTGGAGCTCTTCACCTTGCTGGTAAGTAACGAGCCAGTCGCCCGCTGCCCCCTGTCGGACCGATGTGACGGAGGCGCCAGTGTGGATATTGTCTGGGCCGATCTGCTCGACCATTTCGTGGATCATCGTCTCCAGTCCTTGGCGTGCTGAGTAGACCTCTTTGGTGGCTAGGCGATCACGGTCGCTCTTGGGCTCTTTGGCTTTTGCCATAGCTCCACGAATGAAGCTCCCGTACTCCTGCTCTAGGTTGTAAAGCTTGGGGAGTGCGTGGCGGGTCTCCAGCTTCATCGGATCACCAGCGTAGATGCCCCCGACGAAGGGGTCGACGGCATACTGCAGGAAGCTCTTGCCGAGGCGACGACGAGCCAGGGAGCCGACAGATTCGCAAGGATCGTTGCCCTTCTTGCGCCACGGCTCGCCTAGCAGGCGGAACTTATCGCCCAGCGTGAAGAGCGGTGTCGTGAGCCCGCTCCAAGGTCCCGAGGGGAGGCGGTGAAGCTTTCCTTTCTTATAAATGTATCGGCAGTTGCCCTCTGGCGTGGCGGCTTCGTAGCCTGAGGGGAGGAGGGCAAAGAGCTCGGCAACTTCGGGGAAAGAGATCGCCCCTGTGTTAGGTCCCGTTTCGAAGGTGTAGCCTCCTTCCCGCAAAGTGCAGATTTGTCCACCAGCCCGCTCCGCCTCCTCAAGGACGAGGACGGGCAATCCTGCTTTCCGTAGGTAGAGTGCCGTGGTGAGACCTGTGATACCGGCACCAATGACTATCGTTTGTTTCATACTGCGTGACTGTTATCGTGATTGTCTAGCAACCATCTCCTGGACGACTGTGAGCAAGCCAGCGGTGAGGCGGGAGAGGTCGTCGGGCTGGATGATGTATGGGGGCATGATGTAGCAGAGCCGGCCGAAGGGTCGTACCCAGATGCCGAGCTCTACGAAGCGGCGCTGCATGAAGGCCATATCGACTGGCTCGTCTAGCTCGATCACGCCGATAGTGCCGAGGACGCGCACCTCGGTGACCCCAGCGAAAGCGCTGGCGGGTGCTAGCTCTCGCTTCAGTTGTGCCTCGATCCGGGCGACACGCTCTAGCGTTGGCTCGCTCTGCAGGAGCTGCAAACTGGCAAGGGCAACGGAGCAGGCCAGAGGATTGGCCATAAAGGTCGGACCGTGCATGAAGCAACCTGCCTCGCCACGGCAAACGGTCTCAGCGACGCGCTGCGTCGTAACGATGGCGGAGAGGGTCATATAGCCTCCCGTGAGTGCCTTGCCGAGGGTGACGATGTCGGGCAGGACGCCCGCATGCTCCATCGCAAACATACGACCCGTACGTCCGAAGCCAGTGGCTATCTCGTCAAAGATGAGCAACACGCCGTACTGATCGCACAGCTTGCGCGCCTCCACGAGGTAGTTGGGATGGTAAAAGTACATACCGCCAGCGCCCTGCACGATGGGCTCTAGGATGAGCGCTGCGATCTGTTCGCCGTGCTGAGCGAGCACTTGACGGAGTGGCTCCATAGCATCGTCGCGCCACGGCTCGCCCCACTTGACGGAGGGCGGTGCGAGGAAGTGTTGCTGCGGTAGTGCCGTGCCGAAGATACTGTGCATCCCAGTGACGGGGTCGCAGACGCTCATGGCGTGCCACGTGTCGCCGTGGTAGCCTCGACGAATGGTGACGAAGTGGTCACGTTGTCTCTCTCCGAGAGACTGCTGGTACTGGATCGCCATCTTGAGCGCTACCTCGACAGCGACCGAACCACTGTCGGCGTAGAAGATCCAATCGAACCCTTCGGGGAGCATCTTCAGGAGTTCCTCGCCTAGAGCTATGGCAGGCTGATGAGTTAGCCCGCCAAACATGACGTGGCTCATCTTCCCGATCTGCGTTTCCACGGCTGCATTGAGCGCAGGGTGATTGTACCCATGCACAGCGCACCACCAGGAGCTCATGCCGTCGATCAGCTCTGTGCCGTCGGCTAGGTAGATGCGCACCCCCTCGGCGTGCGATACGGGGTATACTGGTAGCGGATCTTCGGTAGAAGTGTAGGGATGCCACAGGTGCTTGCGGTCCCACGCTAAGGCTTGCTGGACTGTTGGGTCGTATTGCTTCATAGGTTAAGCGGTTTCTTCGGTACGCCAGTCCTTTTCGTTGGTATTGCAATAGCCCATCTCGGCGATGAGCTGCATATCTTCGCGAGCCTGCATGCCACTGGTCGTCAGCATGTCGCCTGTGATGGCACTATTGATGCCGATGTACATAGCTTGTCTCATCACCTCTGGCGAAAGCCTCAGCCGTCCTCCACTAAAGCGCAGGAAAGCTGTCGGATTGATCAGACGAAAGAGTGCTACCGTGCGTAGATACTCCTCGTCTGTCAGGCGTGGCTCCTTGGCGAGTGGCGTGCCAGCGATCGGCTGGAGTATGTTAATAGGTATAGAGCGTATGGCGAGCGAACGCAGATAGCAGGCGAACTCGATGCGCTGTGCCATCGTCTCGCCCATGCCGATGATACCTCCCGAGCAAACCTGCAGTCCTACCTCCCGAGCCCAGCGAATGGTCTGCTCTTTCTCCGCCTGCGTGTGAGTCGTGCAGAGCTTGGGGAAGTGCGACGGAGCGCTCTCCATATTGCAGTGATAGGTGGTGACGCCCGCCTCGTGAAGGCGTCGGAGCTGTTCCTTCGTCAGTAGTCCCATAGAGGCGCAAAGCTTGATATCGCTCGCCTGACGCATCGCCTCGTAGTGCTGAGCGATCCGCTCTATCTCCCGATCACTCTGTCCTCGTCCACTAGCCACGAGTGCTATGCGCCCGATCCCCGCCTCGCGATTGGCTCGTGACTCAGCCACGCACGGCTCGACATCCAGCAGCGGATAGGCCTCCGCCTGCGTATGGTAGTGAGCACTCTGAGCGCACCAGTGACAGTCCTCCGAGCAATGCCCGCTCTTGACATTGATGATCGAGCAAGTGTCGAAGGCGTCTCCCATACAGTGGCGCGTCACACGGTGCGCCGCCTCATAGAGCGCCTCCGAGTCGGCCTGCTGCGCCAAGTCCAGCGCTTCTTCCTGGGTCACCTCCACAGGTTCTGAAGAGCAGAGAGAGGTAACGATGTCTGATAAAGGTCTCATGAGCATTCTATTAAAGGTCTATAATCGAATGGACGCATCGCCCACCCCTTGCTTAGTAAAGGAGTCTGCGATACGTCCATCGTTATTGGTGGAGAATTGATACAGTCTTTTGTTGGAGACTATTATCTCATAGTACAGTCTCCTTAGTCTGCAGTAGCGCGTTCGAGGCGCTTCATGACAGCAAATATAAAGGCAGCTGAGAGGAGACAGCAGATGATTAGCACGCCCCAGAACCAGCCCATAGGCATCTTGTCCCAGAGAGAGCCCATCACGCCGACAAGCAGGTTACCTATAGCGGTTGCTGCGAGCCATCCACCCTGCATAAGACCAGCGTACTGTGGAGGAGCTACCTTAGAGACGAAGGAGAGACCCATCGGGCTAAGGAAGAGCTCAGCAAGTGTCAGCACGAAGTAAGTACCGATCAGCCAATTAGGTGATACGAGCGTATCACTGGTACCATGGATATGAGCAGGAGCGGGTAGTGCGTACATGATCGTTGGGATCAGTAGCACGCAGAATCCGACAGCTGCTAGGAGCATACCGATACCGATCTTGCGAGGAGCTGAGGGCTCCTTACCACGATTGGCCAGGTAACCAAAGAGTCCTACCGTGACAGGAGTTAGCAGGATGATGAAGAATGGATTGAACTGCTGGAAGATCTGAGGTGTAATGTTTCTCAGAGCATCAGCGATAGGCTTGATGTCTATAAAGTATCCACCAGCGAGACCAGCGATACCTAACACGACGAGGATTAAGCCTGTCTTGACATTCTTCTTACCGCCCAGTAGCCCGAAGGTAGAGAGGTAGATACCATACATGAAGCAGATGAAAGGTATCAGCATCAGTAGACTAAACGGCATATAGCCCGCAGCGTCTACACGTGATACGGTATAGTCTCGTGCGAAGAAGGTCATCGTCAAACCGTTCTGATGGAAAGCCATCCAGAAGAAGATCACAACGAAGAAGACCAGTCCTAGTGCGATGAGACGCTCCTTAACCTCAGCCTTAGACATCTCGACGACATGCGCTGAGCTGTCGCCCTGTGCTGCCATAGCCTTAGCTTGCTTGACGGTTACGTCTGCTGCCTTCCAGGTCTTACGACAGAGTACGAAGATCAAGATAGATATGATCAAGCTGATACAAGCCACAAAGAACGAGAGACTATAAGACTGTGACAAGGTCGTCGACACATAGTGCTCACCGAAGGCACGCTCGAAGCTTAACTCTTGAGCTGCTTCACCTCTGTCTTTACGCTCCGCATTGAGTTTATTGTTTAGATCAGCCGTCCACTCAGCTGGGATCTGCAGCATAGCCACGCGCTCATTAATAGCAAATTTGGCCGGTTCGTCCTTTGCATTGCGACTGATGAGTATCTCATGGTCGGCATCCGTGATCTGAAGTTGAGGATCACTCACTAGCCCAGCTTTAGTATACTGGCGGAGAGCTGCTATACGTAGGTCGTGAAGAACTTGCGCCTCGTCTTCGGGGAACATGACGCCAGCTTTCTTCTTAGCAGCTGTAACCTTTTGACTCTGCTCTTCAGCCGTCAGCTGAGCATACTCAGGGTGCTTAGCTTGTAGCTCTGCGATAAAGGCATCGGCATCGACTGTCTCATCGTTGAGCTTATTGTAGTTTGCGGGAATGGTTGCATCGTAGAAGTAGTTCTCCTTAGCTAGTACATTGTTCGTAATCCAGTTACCCATGCTAGGAGCAAAGAAGGCACCAATATTGATGAACATGTAGAAGATGGAGAACGCCATATCACGTCCTTTAGAGAACCGAGGGTCATCATATATCTTACCCACGAGTGCCTGTAGGTTACCCTTAAAGAGTCCCGTACCAGCAGCAATCAGGAAGAGGGATAAGAGCATGATCGTGATACCCGCACTCCCAGAGCCAAAAGGTAGCCCCAGGAGGAGGTAACCAGCGAACATGATCGTGACACCAGCAAAGATGGTTTTACCATATCCGAGCCATTTATCAGCTATGATACCACCGAAGATTGGAAGGAAGTAGACAAGCGCTAGGAAGGTACCATATAGCATACTAGTCGTTGCCGAGGAGAAGCCGAACTTCGCCTGTAGGTAGAGCGTCAATATGGCTAGCATCGTATAGTAGCCGAAACGCTCTCCCATGTTCGTTAGGGCTAATACGATAAGCCCCTTGGGGTGTTTATTTTCCATATGAATGGTTCGTTTATAGATTAGTATTTTTCAAGTTATTCATTGCCGAGGTAGCTCGATCAGCTCAATAGAGCCACTCGTCAGGTCGAAGTAGATTGTGTAGGGGAGCTGTCCTAACTTGTCTGCGCCTAGCTTGTGCTCTAGGAGTGCTGGGCGTCCCCACTGCGCTACCGAGAGCTCTAGCGTGATCGCCTGACTGCGCTCGGGGAGCTGTAGAGAGACACGTGCTCGCCCTGGCTCGATGTAGCGGAGAGCCTTACTCTTGATCAACTTATGTAGCTCCGATTCGCTCAGTGGCGCAGGGCGCTTCAGCGCTTTGACATCTATATAGATAGGAGCTCCAGAGAGATCCTCCTTGTCGACCAAACCATACTGCGGAGCGAAGCGAGCCACCACCTGCTGCGTGGCTGGCTCCGTGATCGGCACATCTACCACCTCCTCATAGTATCGTCTCGTAGTACGACCTGCGAAGAGCGCTTGCAGTGCTGCCAGCTCCTTGTCAAGCCCGTCTAGAACCATCTTGAGCGCTGGGCCATCGCATGGCATCGTCTCGACTTGACCCGATAGTAGCTCCACACGTCGCTCCCGTAGCTCGAAGAGCCTATTTGCTGCCACCTCCGCCTGCTTGGCACGTGAGGTCGCTAGGGCATACTCTTGAGGCAAAGCTTGGCTAGCCTCCTGACTAGCCACCGCCTTAGGGTAGTCAGCTAGGTAGTCGGTTGTAGCGGGCTGGTACGCCTTGCCGTGGAGTGAATAAAGCAATCCATCGGGTGTCAGAGAGGCCAACTGCTCGACGGAAGGCAACGCTACCGACTCAATCAGGAAGCCCTGCGCCTTATCCGGGACACCGTGAGCGTGCATTGCGACACGCTCTATCTGGTAGCGCGTCGCAGGCTGCGTCGGATAGTTCTCCCCCAAGTAGCGAGAGGCATAAGCGACTAGAGGGCCTGGCTCAAACTGCTCCTCCGAGAGGACAAAGTGTATGCGTAGTTGTGTCTTCGGTAGATAGTAAACGACCCCGCTCGTAGGCTGATCGTCAGCCACGTACGGAGTCACAGTCGCCTGACGACTAGCGCAGCTCGTGAGCCACACCATCGTCATCGCAAGCGCCCATAAAGTTAGTCGGCTAGGGGTCTTATGTCTGTGCATGATCTACCAGTGAAAAATAGACTTGCGACAAAGATACGAAAAAGAAGTTAGAGCTTAGAAATTAGGGGTTAGAGATTAGAAGCTAGAGGTTAGAGATTAGAAGTTAGAGATTAGAGGTTAGAAGTTCGATCATTCCGATGGCTCCGATAGCGCTGATGGCTCCGATGCACTCCGATAGCTCTAACCTCTAACCTCTAAAGTCTAACCTCTAATATCCACACCTCCGAGGAAATCGAAAATCTCTCAGTGGGGATTTCGGAATATCCACGGAGGAACAAAAAAATTCTTCGGAACTTTGATTTGCTTCTTCCGAAGTTTCATTTCATTCTTCCGAACTTTTATTTCGGCCCTCCGTGGAGAATTTTCGTTTGCTCGCTGGAGATTTCCGATTTCCTCAGGAGGAAGCCTGAGCTCATCGGAGGATTCGGAGGGTGTCTGAGGAGGAGAGAGAGACCTATTGCCTGCGAGTCACTCGTTCTATCGTTTGGCTTTGTGAGGAGGTAGGATGGAGGATTGATTTATACCAATGTTTTTTATACTTTTGTGTGAATCAATCATCTAAAGATACAAGCCCTATGACACAACGACTACACTATCTGCTACTCGTGCTGACCGCCCTCCTACTCGGTCAGGCTGTCTGCGCCGCTCAGGCTCCAGCTGAGGGCGCTCAGATCGAGCTAATCGTACCTAAGGGTACGCAGTATGTCAACTTTGAGGTGAGCTACCTCGATGGTGCCAAGGCGAGCGACATCGACTTCGGCGATGGCATCGTAAAGCAGTACGAGGGACAAACGCGGCTTATCAATCACAAGTATGCCACTAAGCTAACGGAGGAGACGGTTATCAAGATTGATGCCACCAAGCTCACTCAATTATGTAACGCCGAACAAAACTATCGCGATCTAGCTCCAGGTTTCTCAGGCTTTGGCAAGATGGTGGCTCCAGAGCTACAGGTGCTGCGCCTAGCTCGCAATAACTACACGCTCCGAGACAGTCGCGAGAAGATGATAGATCTCTCTGGCTGTCCTAAGCTCGAAGAGGTCGTCCTCCACAATGTCCCTGGTATCAAGCTACCTACAGAGCATGCAGCGCTTAAGAAGGTGTCCATCATCAGCCCTGCGAATACCTTGGATCGAAACTATGCGATACTCTCTAATAAGCACTTAGACCTATCTGGCTATACTGTACTGAGTGAGGTGAACTTACCGTTTCAACCGAATCTGGAGACGGTCAATCTGACAGGAGCGATCGCCCTGACCAAGCTCATCCTCAATCAGGGTAGCCTATATAAGATCGATGGTATCAAGGAGCTAGCTGCGCTTACTGAGGTCAACCTCTCGGGCAACTACCTCCCCTACTCTTCGCTACCACTCAAGCGTCCTGCGCTAGCCAAATTTGACTACCGGCAAGAGGGTGTACGCCTAGCTCCCGAGTGTGTGGACAAAAACACCATCCATCTAGCCGACATGCTGGATGTAAAAGATGCCGACGGCGTAGCTCAGCCTACTACGATCAAGCAGGTCAAACAGCTCAACAAGAACGGTCGCACGCTCACGGAGGGACAGGACTACATCCGCAAGGGTAGCGATCTTATCATCCTAAAGAGTGGCTATCTCCTGGGTAAGGACACCTTAGACGCTATCCAACTAAGCATCAAGGCCACCAATGCTTACTACCCCGACTACTATAAGAGCTCAAATGGAGACCCCGAGCTCATACTAGACATAACTCGCGAGGGTGCTGTCTATCCTCATGAGAAGCAAAAACTTACCTTTACCGCTGGTGAGGGAGGCTTGATCGAGGCTATGGCGGGTGACGCTAAGCTTACCTCAGGTGCCGAGGTAGAGCCTGGCACTCCGCTCACCTTCACCGCTACACCCCATGAGGGATACATCATCACCGAGTGGCGCGTCAACGACAAGGTTCGGATGACTCTAGGGCTTAACAAGAAGCCTGTCACGGATGCTACCATTAAGGTCAATATGTACAGCGAGCCGATGAGGGTGACCGTCACCTTTGCCAATGCTGCAGACAACTACCCCGTCACCTTCTCCAAGGAGGGCGAGGGCAGTCTGATTGCTACGGTCGAGGGCAAGCAGTTTACGACAGGCACTTTTTTCGCCAAGGGTACGAAGGTGCTCTTTGAGGCGAAAGCTTTCACCAACCACATCGTCAAGGAGTGGCAAGTCAATGGCAAAACCATCCCCGCAGGCGAGGAGCAAGCAAGCTACACGCTGACTGTCGACAAGAAGAGCGATGTCAAGGTAGTCTTTGCGGTCCACAACGCTATTGATGCGCTTCAAGGCACACGCTATCAGATCGCTCAGACGGCTCAGACACTCACCGTGCTGGGTGCCACAGCAGGCGAGACAATCCGTCTCTACACGCTCACAGGTACACCCGTAGCTACAGCAACGGGAGATGCAACGCTCTCCATCTCACAGCTCCCCGCTGGCATTTACCTCCTACAGATCGGCAACGACTGGGTTAAGGTGACGCTCTAGCCCAACACTTAAAAAGTCTCAGGGGGCGAGGATTCAGATATTTATTGTACCTTTGCCCCCCGAAGCTTGTCTCCTCGAGTGTGAGCAGCTCACCGATTGCTACTTGATCGGGACAAGCCCTTGCGGTATCCACGTGGTGCTAGACGATAGCCTAGATCTTCGCTAGCCCTCTGTCCACTAGATGGAAGGAGAGCCACGCCCCTGCAAGATTATTAACTACTTAAACGCATCAAAGCAATGAAAAAGGATCTACATCCTGAGAATTACCGTCCAGTGGCATTCAAAGATATGTCCAACGACGAAGTCTTCATCACGAAGAGTACAGCCAACGCAAAGGAGACTATCGAGATCGATGGCGAGACCTATCCGCTCATCAAGATAGAGATCTCCAACACGTCTCACCCCTTCTACACGGGCAAGGCTAAGCTCGTCGATACAGCAGGACGTGTTGATAAGTTCATGAGCCGCTACGGCAATCGTGGTAAGAAGGCTGACAAGTAAGCCACACATCTAGGTCTGAGTGCGCCGTCTGCGCCTCTTGACCAGTCCCAAATTACAAAGCACGCTACACACCCTCATCGGTGCGTAGCGTGCTTTCTACATATAATAATAGTGTCGCTAGGACATGTCATCTGTCCCGCTTTACCTAGTCTACCTACGTCTCAGACAAAGAAAAAAGATGTCTCACTCCAAGTAGGAAGAGACATCTCACTAATCATTAGTTGCGGAGACAGGACTCGAACCTGTGACCTTTGGGTTATGAGCCCAACGAGCTACCACTGCTCCACTCCGCGATCGTTTGTATCTGCAAAGGTACGAAGAATATCTGAGATGACCAAACCTCCGTGCTTTGCAAATGGTGCGCACCAATCATCCGATGAGTCAAGCCATACGCCGTAAGAGTGCATGAATAGTATCAAGTCGGAGAGCGTCCGTCACATCGGAACAAGATCCTTCCCCACTAGCGACATAGGGGGGGGGGCAAGGCGTAAGTCTTATATTTCCTGCTTGTTGTCAGGCGGAGCCACTGCGATATAGAGTTGCGAGGGGTGAGTCCCTAGAGGTTTCTACCGAAAATGCGGTAGTCCCAAATAAAATGAGTACTTTTGCACCGATTGTTAGATACTAAAGAGAGATCGTCATGTCAAGAACGATAACTATCAAGCGAGGCTTGGATCTCAAGCTCCAAGGGACTGCGCCTCGCACCCTCCTGTCTACTCCTTCTTCTGGCGAGACATCGACCTATGCGTGGGTCCCTGATGATCTGCCAGGACTAACCCCTAAGATGAAGGTGCATGTGGGAGATCACGTAGAGGCGGGGGATCCGATCCTCTACGACAAGCAGTATCCAGATATATGGGTCACAGCACCAGTCAGTGGCGAGCTGGTCGCCATCAATAGAGGTGCCAAGCGCAAGATCATGAGCGTAGAGATACGCCCCGATGAGACGCAGACGCAGCACACCTTCTCTGTAGATGGACTACTCGAGGGTGATGCCAGCCAACTCAAGACGCTACTCCTACAGTCGGGTCTATGGACGCTCATTCGTCAGAGACCTTATGACCGTCTCGCAGATCCTGCGATAGCTCCACGAGATATATTTGTCACAGCACATCTGACAGCTCCGCTAGCGCCTGAGATAGACTATCTACTAGAGGGTCGTGAGGAGGAGCTACGTATAGGACTCCGTGCCCTAGCACGACTCACTGAGGGCAAGGTCTATGTGGGTGTAGCTCACGACTGCCCTCTGACACTCCCCGCTGAGGTGGAGGCTGTAGAGGTACGAGGTCCACACCCCGCTGGTAATGTGGGCGTGCTGATAGACCATCTAGCTCCGATCAATAAGGGCGAGACGGTCTGGACGCTCCGTGCTACAGATGTGGTACTCATAGGTCGTCTCTTGATGACGGGGCATGTGGACTACACACGTCGCATTGCCATCACGGGTAGTCACGCCGCTGAGCATGGCTATATGGACCTACTCCCTGGCTGTCGTATAGAGAGCCTCGGCAAGTTGGCTCAGGAGAGCTGCAAGACTCGTGTTATAGCTGGCGATGTGCTGACTGGTACTCAGCTAACGGAGGAGCGACCTTTCCTCCCGATGAGTTGCGACCAGATCACGGTCATCCCTGACGGCTCTGATCGTGACGAGCTACTTGGGTGGGCTATGCCTCGCCTAGGGGACTTTAGCCAGAGCCGTACCTATCTGAGCTGGCTGATGCCTCGCAAGCGCTATACGCTAGACGCTCGTCTCAAGGGTGGCAAGCGTGCGATGATCATGAGTCACGAGCTGCAGAGTGTCTTCCCGTTAGACATTTATGCGGAGTATCTGCTCAAGGCGATTATAGCTTTCGACATTGACAAGATGGAGGAACTCGGTATCTACGAGGTGGCACCCGAGGACTTCGCCCTGTGCGAGTTCGTCGACACCTCCAAGATGGAGCTACAGCGCATCGTGCGTCAAGGTCTAGACCAACTATATAAGGAGATGAACTAAAAGAGTAGCCTCACGGGGATGGGCGAAAGGTACCGTCGCCGTCGGGCTAAGGACTATGACTACTATATTATATGTCACTAAAAGATAGATTCAATAAGCGACGCTCCCTATTTGAGCCAGGGGGTAAGCTGCATGCATTTCACTCGCTCTTTGATGGGTTTGAGACCTTCCTCTATGTGCCGCATACGACAGCGGCTCCACGAGGGGGCGTGCATGTACACGATGCGATAGATAGTAAGCGCGTCATGAGTACCGTGGTACTGGCTCTAGTACCTGCGCTACTCTTCGGTATGTACAATGTGGGGCTACAGCACTTCATCGCTATCGGTCAGACGGCTGGCTTCTGGTCGATGTTTTGGTTTGGCTTCCTAGCGGTACTGCCTAAGATCGTGGTCTCCTACGTAGTGGGACTGGGTATCGAGTTTGCCGTGGCTCAGTGGAAGCATGAGGAGATCCAAGAGGGTTACCTCGTGACTGGTATGCTCGTGCCGATGATTGTCCCAGTCGACACGCCACTATGGATGATTGCCGTCGCGGTCGCTATGTCGGTCGTCTTCGCCAAGGAGGTCTTCGGCGGGACGGGCTACAACATCTTCAACGTGGCGCTCGTGACTCGTGCTATCCTCTTCTTCGCTTATCCAGCAGCGATGACTGGTGACAAGGTCTTCGTCCGTACGGAGCCTATCTTTGGCTTCGGCGGTGGTGGTGACATGGCTACGGCAGCTGTCGATGGTTTCTCAGGGGCTACCCCTCTGGGTCAGGTGGCTACGGCTGGCGATACGCTCCCGACGATCGTTAATACGATGGGCGAGCCCTCTACTCTATGGGACGCCTTCTGGGGCTTTATCCCTGGTAGTATCGGAGAGGTCTCGACCTTTGCGATCCTGCTCGGTGCTATCCTCCTCATTTGGACAGGCGTAGCAAGCTACAAGGTGATCGTGAGTGGCGTCGTAGGCGCAGCGCTGATGACGCTCCTCTTTAACGCTATCGGCACGACCGCTGCGATGCAGCTAGACATTGCGCATCACCTACTCTACGGTGGCTTTGCCTTTGGTCTTGTCTTCATGGCGACCGACCCAGTTACCTCGGCTCGTACCGAGACGGGCAAGTGGATCTACGGTCTCCTCGTGGGTGTCATGTGTGTCTTCATACGTGTCCTCAACCCAGGCTATCCTGAGGGTATGATGCTCGCGATCCTACTGATGAACGTCTTCGCACCGCTCATCGACTATGTCGTGGTAAACAATAATATCTCTAAGCGCAAGAAGCGCTGGGAGATGGCTTCTAAACATTGATCATTCTTACGACTATGAATAGAGATAGTAATAGCTACACGATCCTCTACGCAGCCATCATGGTGGTCGTAGTCGCAATAGCTCTAGCGCTCACGGCTGTGGCTCTACGCAAGCCTCAGCAAGAGAATGAGCGCATTGACAAGATGCAGCAGATACTACGAGCTGTACATCTAGAGCCTACCAAAGATCAAGTCATCCCCACCTACACAAAGGTGATCAAGCAGGAGCTTCTGGTCAATGGTCAGGGCGAGGTGATCGCTACTTTTGAGGGTGATCAGATTGCTCAGAATGAAGCTTTCCAGATGAACACGGCCAATCAGTTTAAGCTCCGTCAGCAAGACCACGCTCTCGGACTACCTGTCTACGTGGCTGAGGTGGATGGACAGCAACTCTACATCTTCCCGATGGATGGCGCTGGTCTATGGGGTGCAATCTGGGGCTTCCTCGCTGTACAGGCTGATGGCTCGACCGTCTATGGCGCAGACTTCTCACACGCTGGTGAGACACCAGGACTAGGTGCTGAGATCGCTACGAAGCACTTCTCACAGGAGTTCGTCGGCAAGCAACTGTACCGTGACGAGCAGTTTAAGTCTATCGCCGTCGTCAAGCACGGTCGCTCGCTTGACGACCAAGACTACGTGGACGGCATCTCAGGCGGTACGCTCACGAGCAGTGGTGTCAACAATATGCTCTGGAGCTCTATCCACGAGTACCTCCCCTACATAGAGCAGATACGTGGAGCTCAAGCAGCAGTAGCAGCAGAATAATCAGAAGAGAGAGTAATCTAAGCTATGAGTAAGATAAGTAATAAAGAGGTACTCCTAGGGCCTCTCAATAAGAATAACCCGGTCACCGTACAGGTGCTCGGTATATGCTCTGCGCTGGCGGTCACCGCTCAGCTCAAGCCCGCTCTAGTGATGGCTCTGTCGGTGACGGTGGTCGTCGCCTTTGCCAACGTAATCATATCGCTACTGCGCAACACGATACCTAATCGTATCCGTATCATCGTGCAGCTGGTGGTCGTCGCTGCGCTTGTGACGATCGTCAATGAGATCCTCAAGGCCTATGTCTACGATGTCTCTAAGGAGCTGTCGGTATACATTGGTCTGATCATTACGAACTGTATCTTGATGGGTCGACTAGAGGCTTTTGCCTTGGCGCATGGTCCTAAGGCTTCCTTCCTCGATGGTATCGGCAATGGTCTAGGCTACGGACTCGTCTTGGTGATCATCGGCTTCGTCCGTGAGTTACTCGGTAGAGGTTCGCTACTGGGCTTCCAGATCATCCCGCAGGCCTGCTACGATATGGGCTACGTCAATCACGGCTTGATGATCATGCCTCCGATGGCGCTCATCGTCCTAGCCTGCATCGTATGGATACAGCGTAGCAAACTCAAGGATCTACAGGAGAAGTAACCCTCCCCAACTCCATATAATCTCACACACTTCATAGATAAAGTCTAAGCAATGGATTATCTAAGTCTGTTTTTCAAGTCGATCTTCGTCGACAATATGATCTTTGCCTACTATCTAGGTATGTGCTCTTACCTAGCTGTATCCAAAGATGTCAAGACCTCACTGGGATTGGGGCTAGCGGTCACCTTCATCCTCACCTGTACGCTACCAATCAACTACCTCCTAGAGACCTACGTCTTTAAGGCAGGTGCGTTGAGCTGGCTCGGTGCGGAGTTTGCTTCGGTCGACCTGAGCTTCCTCTCGCTCATCGTCTTTATCGCCGTCATCGCCTCCTTTACGCAGCTCGTCGAGATGGTCGTCGAGCGGTACAGCCCCTCGCTATACAACTCGCTCGGTATCTTCCTCCCGCTCATCGCTGTGAACTGTGCGATCCTCGGTGGCTCGCTCTTCATGCAGCAGCGTGACTTCATCAATACGGGCATGGCGACCGTTTATGGACTCGGCTCTGGCATCGGCTGGATGCTCGCTATCGTTGGCCTAGCAGCCATCCGTGAGCGACTAGCCTATAGCAATATACCGAAGCCCCTCAGAGGATTTGGCATTACGCTCATCGTCACTGGACTGATGGGCATCGCATTCCTCAGCTTCTCAGGTGTCAAACTCTAATCGCCTACAGATATGGATCAAATGACCTTAATAATAGTATCGAGTGTAGCAGTCTTCCTCCTGGTCGTACTGCTCCTCGTCGTGGTACTGCTGGTGGCTAAGAGCAAGCTCATTCCCTCTGGCAACGTACATATCAATGTCAATGACGTGAAAGACCTAGAGGTACCGATGGGCGGTACGCTACTCAACACGCTTCAGAGCCAAGGCATCTTCCTATCCAGCGCTTGTGGCGGTGGTGGTAGCTGTGGACAGTGTCGCTGTCGCGTCGTCGAGGGCGGTGGCGAGATACTCGCTACGGAGAAAGGCTTCTTCTCTCGCAAAGAGCAGATGGCGCACTGGCGTCTCGGCTGTCAGACGAAAGTCAAGGAAGATCTCAAGGTAATCGTCCCCGAGAGCGTCTTTGGCGTCAAGGAGTGGGAGTGCGAAGTCGTATCCAACAGAAACGTCGCTACCTTCATCAAGGAGTTTGTCGTCAAGCTCCCCGAGGGCGAGCACATGGACTTCAAGAGCGGTAGCTACGCTCAGATCAAGATCCCCAAGTACGAGGTCAAGTACAGCGACTACGTCGTTGAGGAGCAGTTCCGTAGTGACTGGGACAAGTTCAACATGTGGAGTCTTACGGCAAAGAACACCGAGGATACCGTCCGCGCATACTCTATGGCCAACTATCCTGCCGAGGGTAACATCATCACGCTCAACGTCCGTATCGCCACCCCGCCGATGGATCGCGTGACCCACACCTGGCAGAAGGTACCCGCAGGTATTGCGTCCTCTTACATCTTCAGTCTCAAGCCAGGCGACAAGGTGACCATGAGTGGTCCTTACGGAGACTTCCACATCCACGAGGACTCCGACGCCGAGATGCTCTACATCGGAGGTGGTGCAGGTATGGCCCCGCTACGTGCTCAGCTGTTGCACCTCTTCCTCACCGAGCATACGACCCGCAAGGTATCCTTCTGGTACGGTGCACGCTCGCGCAGTGAGATCTTCTACGAGGAGGACTTCCGCGCCATCGAGCGTGAGTTCCCGAACTTCTCCTTCCACATCGCCCTCTCGGCACCGTTGCCTGAGGACAATTGGACTGGACTCACGGGCTTCATCCACCAGGCCATCTACGACAATTACCTCAAGGATCACGAGGCTCCTGAGGATATCGAGTACTACATGTGCGGACCTGGTCCTATGTCAGCAGCAGCCATCGCGATGCTGGACAACCTAGGCGTGCCACCTGAGCAGATAAACTTCGACAACTTCGGCTAAGGCACCTTAGGGTCACTCCGTAATAGAATAAAGATAAGGCGACAGCGCACGATCCCAGTAAAATGGAGGTGCGTTGTCGCCTTGATTATTCCAAATGCCTGGAGACTAAACAATGGCCATCGAGCGAGAAAGATTGAAAAGGTCAAAAGAAATACCGCTTTTGTCAAGTCGGCTCCCCCTCCCATATGGCACAAATCCCGTAACTTTGCCTCCGTAGAAATAATTGAATTGTAGCTAAACCACTTACTATGATACGAAAGATAGTGATTACAATCGCGCTCGTCCTAACCTTCGGACTTGCAGCAACGGCACAGCGGGTCGCTCTCAAGCACAACTTCGCTTACGATGCCCTCCTCACGCCCAACCTCTCGCTCGAGTTTGCGATGGGCAATAAGTTTACCTTTGATACACAGTTCGGCTGGAACTCCTTCGTTTTCAATCTAGATGCGAGCAAGCCTAACTACAGTACGACCAAGTGGGCTCACTGGATGGCTCAGCCAGAGCTTCGCTACTGGTTCTGCGACGTCTTCAACGGGTGGTTTCTCGGTCTGCATGGACATGTAGGTCAGATGAACGTAGGCGGTGTCAACATCCCCTACCCCCTCATCCTAGAGAACAAAGAGTCCGTCATGAAGGATCACCGCTACCAAGGTTGGTTCTACGGAGGCGGTCTCAGCGTAGGCTACCAGTGGGTACTCTCGACACGCTCTTCACTCGAGTTCTCGCTAGGTGCTGGATATGCTCGCATACTATACGACAAGTTTCCCTGCCAGCGTTGTGGCACGAAAGTCGATGAAGGCAAAGCTAACTACGTCGGACCTACGAAGGCCACTATCTCGTACGTCTTCTTCTTCAAGTAATCGTCAGTAGCACATCTAATAATACAGACACAAAGACTATGAATATCAAGATATCCCGCTTACTCATACTCCTCTCGACGCTACTCCTCGTCGGAGGGACACTATGTGCTCAGCAATTCTCCAAGGCGGAGGAGACTAAGACGATTGCACTATCAGCCGAGCACCACACCGTCACGCGCGACATCGCTCGCAACATCCTACGCATCGACCTAGACGTGGCACCCTATGCCTATGTACGTGCACAGCAACTGCTACGCATTACACCCGTCTACGTCTCTGCCGATAGGAGCCAGAAGATCCGCTTCAACAAGATCTATGTAGCTGGTAACTCTCGCTACAAGATACTCAAGCGTCAGCACGACCTATACAATGCGGATGCTCTCGTACAGGAGGTTTACTCACGTCCCGAGGGCTCCGTCTATGCACGAGGCGTCAACGACCTACCTCATATGGTCTATGAAAGTCCCTTCGAGAGCTGGATGGCTCGCGGACACATGGAGCTAAAGATAGAGACCTATAGCTGTGGCAACTGTCCTAAGGGGACTCTCTTAGCTCAGGGAGATCCACAGTCCATAACAGTGTTTGGTTCTGAGGACTATAAGTACAACTATATAGAGCCTGTAGCTACAGCCTTCAAGGAGTACGCTGAGAGTTTTGATGCCAACATTCAGTTCATCGTAGACAAGCACGATCTCCGCAAGGACTTCAAAGACAATGCTGCTGAGCTAGCTCGTCTCGATCAGTTCGTAAAGAAGGCAACCAAGATCGAGGGTGCCGAGCTTCACACCGTCTACATCTATGGTTACGCATCTCCAGAGGCTCCTGCAGCTTACAACCTAGCACTCTCTGATCGTCGTACCAAGACGCTCTACAACTATGTCCAGAACACTCACAAGGCACTCTTGAGCAAGGTTGAAGTAGTTGCCGAGGGCAAGGGCGAGGACTGGGATGGTCTACGCAAGCTCGTAGACGCTAGTAGCATGTCTCAGCGCCAGACCATACTGGACATCATTGACAAGTACAGTACTGACACAGAGCGTGAGGCTGACATCAAGGCTCTCAACGGGGGCAAGGTCTATCGCGACCTGCTGGACAATTACTATCCTAAGCTCCGTCATACCACCTTTACGATGAGCTATCGCGTACGTCCCTTTGAGGTTTCTGAGCTAGCACACATCTACTCGACCAATCCTAAACTGCTAAGCCTCAAGGAGCTCTACACCCTAGCTCAGCAGGTTATAGCACGAGGTGAGAACCCCGTAGCCATCTACCGCGCAGGTTATGAGCAAAACGCAAACGATCCTGTCGCTAAGCTCAACTATGCCAATGCGCTCCTTGAGTACAACAAGAACGCAAACGAGGCTTACAAGGTCCTCTCTACCATACAGTCTGACGCTCGTGCTAAGCTACCCACAGCTATCGCACTCGATATGATGGGACGCAAGGCTGAGGCTGAGACACTATACTTCAAGAAGTAATAGTTGAAGGAGAGATACGCTCACAGATCTGAGCGTATTACACAGACAAGGCACCACCAGCAGGACGACCACGGTCTTCCCGTCTGAGGGTGCCTTTCTTTTGTTTTTTGAGGGGGGAGAGAGCCCCCTTCTTGATGGATACACGATACCACAACCCGACCAACAGACCCCTCGCCACGTTCAGATGTCACTAAGCCTCTCCGGGTGGCGTTTTTTCGTCGCTTACGCATCCGCTTACGACCAGAGGGGCTTTAGACTTTCACCGAGGAAATCAGAGATCTCCAGGGAGGAAACGAAATTTCCCCACGGAGGGCCGAAATAAAAGTTCGGAAGAATGAAATGAAACTTCGGAAGAAGCAAATCAAAGTTCCGAAGAATTTTTTTATTTCTCCGTGGAGGATCAGAAATCTCTACCGAGAGGTTTTCTATTTCCTCGGGGGTGTGGGCCGAGTAGCGCTGATCGGCTGTCAACTGCTGGCTGTCGGTGAGCGAGAGACATCGGAGCTATCAGAGTGATCTGAGCCATCGGAATGATCGTACTCCTAACCTCTAATATCTAACTTCTAATATCTAACCTCTAATTTTTGACTTATAGGTCAAAATGGTGGGTGAGTTAAAGGTCTTTTCTAGGTATAGAGAGACATATAAGGGTTTGAAAAGCTTTGAAGTGTTAAAAGTGAGCCAACGCGAATGTATAGGTCAAAACGGTGGGTGATACAGGGGGATAAGCCAGTGTTTATCGTATCTTTGAGCATTTGAAAAGGCGAAAAAATGAACCAAAAAATGTCCGAAGTGTGGGAGCCTCAGTGTGATTAGTCATGGACGCAGGGGTACACACAAGAGATATTTGTGCAAGAACTGTGGCTCATCGTTCACAGGAAAAAGGCACATAAGTAAGGAGCAGATATGGGACTTGTACCAGAGTGGCTTATCGCAGGCTAAAATCGCGGAAGCACTTGGAGTAAGTCCGAGCACGATAAAACGGAGACTTCAGGAGGTCTCAGTTGACTTTAAGACGCCCATATTAAGCGAGGGAGTTATTCACATAGATGCGACGTATTGGGGTAGAAACCAAGGACTAATCGTTGCGTTGGACGATAAAAGTGGTTGCGTACTCTATCGGGAGTGGATCTCTCACGAAAGCAAAGTGGACTACGCAACAGCCCTTAAAAAGATAGAGGAAGGGGGCTATAAGATATTGGCAGTGGTAACTGATGGAGGAGTCGGTCTTGACGTGGCACTGAAGCATTTTCCCACACAAATGTGCCAGTATCACTTTATCGCAATCGTCCGACGAAAACTTACTCTTCGACCCAAACTACCGGCGTCTCAAGAGCTTCTGGCACTTGCTATGAGTGTAGGAAAGATGTCCCATATCACATTCTGCTCGCAGCTCAAAAAGTGGGAGACCAAGTGGGATACTTTTCTCAAGGAGAAGACCATAAATGATGAAAACGGCAAATGGCAATACACGCACAAATCACTTAGATCAGCCCACTTTTCCTTTCGTCAATACCTCCCTACACTCTTTACTTACGAGGAACATCCGGATATACAGATCCCTAAAACCAATAACGCCATTGAAGGGCTATTTACTGCACTCAAAAGCCGTCTTAGAGCGCATAATGGAATGTCCCAAGCTCACAAGAAACGATTCGTGGATGGTTTTTTTAGGCATAGGGATATCGCCCAGTTTACATCCAAAAAAGAGGAGGGGCAATAGTACCCCTCCCCTGTCAGTGTAAACTGTTCTGACTCCATTGACCGTATCCCTCACCGGTTGCACCCCTGCAGAGCCGGCTACGTTTCAGGTCAACGAACAAAGGTATCTGGTTTTTTCTTCTACTTCGCCCACCATTTTGACCTATACGCCTCTTTTTATTACCTTTGTAACGTGGTTATTGAGTTGCAATACAGGTTGCATAGATAGTCGATTACCTATCCTATTCATTTCGTTATTATTATGAAACTGGCATATAACTTATCGATCCTGATCGGGCTTATGATGCTTCTCTCAGGCTGTGGCTTGATGAAGCTCTTCACCTCGGAGCCAAGGGATGTCTGCAAGGCGCAATTGGAGACCAAGGAAGGAGCTACCTACACAGGGTATCTTAGGATGCCTATGTCGGGGGACAAGGAGCTCAAGCTCTTCGATGACCTCGCCCTCGCCCATTCAGCCGGCACCTTCAAGTCCGAGGACCTGAAAGGCATCGAGCTAAGCAACCCCAAGAAACCGGACTCGAGCTATCGCTTTGAGTACAAAAAGTTCTCCACCTTCCTGCAAAGCAATGCCGCATGGATGACTCTCGTAGATAGGGGACCTGAGCTTACGGCCTACCTCCTGGCCTCTTCGTACAAGATTGATGAGAATGGGGACATCTTCTTCATCGGCAACGAGCAGCGGATCATACGTAGTGGAGGAAGTATGGCTGTGGTAAAGCCCAGCTTCCCACTATTCTTGGAGAAACGCGGAGGTATCCTAAGAAAGGTTGCTCTGGTACACGGGATCAACTATGAAGGATCTCAGTTTAGAGGCGGAGTGGTCAGATTCCTTGCCGATGATCCGGAGCTCTGTAGCTATGTGAGAGGACTGAAGTGGGAGTTTGAGGACATAGATAAGGTGGTGAAGTACTACGATCCTCACCGCAAGGGTGAGCTGGTCATTAAGGATGACCGGGGTCAAGTCCTCGCTCTGCCACCACATAAGATGGTCACGGGTGCGCTGTCAGGCGAGCTTATCTACACTGCGGATCTGGCTAAAAACCTAACGCCACACTTTGGGATGGCCTCCTACCTCGGGCTCCGCTCATCCCTCGGGACGTACTTCACTTATGGCGGGTCTGTAGGGTTCAATCAGCCCTGCCTCGTGGATGATATGGCACTGATAACGGAGGATCCGAGCTTCTTGTTGAAAGATCGCAAGGAAGTGGAGGTACCTCAGGAGTTCATCAAGCGAGTGACCCTTTTTAGCTTCAATGCTTTTGCGGGTCTGCAGGTGCCGCTTGACCTAAAGTCTGTATATGTCATTCCTTCCCTGAGTGGATGTGTTACCGGTGACCTTCACTCCGACTACAGCCTGATCAGTGCTGGACCGCTCGTAAGGTGCGACTTTGGCATCCCCTTGAAGTATGGGAATATGCTCTTCTTCGGTGCCGGATACAAGTATGGCTTCCCCATCAAGGATGCAGATGAGATGGCAGCTGACAACTACAAGAATGTGACCCCTTATGGTCAGTCTCATACCGTCTTTCTGTCCATCGGTTATATGTATTGACCCGTAGATCTTCCTTAAATAAGGGAGCGAAAGAGAATCTCTTTCGCTCCCTTATTATTATAGACTTATAGGTCAAAATGGTGGGTGAGTTAAAGGTCTTTTCTAGGTATAGAGAGACATATAAGGGTTTGAAAAGCTTTGAAGTGTTAAAAGTGAGCCAACGCGAATGTATAGGTCAAAACGGTGGGTGATACAGGGGGATAAGCCAGTGTTTATCGTATCTTTGAGCATTTGAAAAGGCGAAAAAATGAACCAAAAAATGTCCGAAGTGTGGGAGCCTCAGTGTGATTAGTCATGGACGCAGGGGTACACACAAGAGATATTTGTGCAAGAACTGTGGCTCATCGTTCACAGGAAAAAGGCACATAAGTAAGGAGCAGATATGGGACTTGTACCAGAGTGGCTTATCGCAGGCTAAAATCGCGGAAGCACTTGGAGTAAGTCCGAGCACGATAAAACGGAGACTTCAGGAGGTCTCAGTTGACTTTAAGACGCCCATATTAAGCGAGGGAGTTATTCACATAGATGCGACGTATTGGGGTAGAAACCAAGGACTAATCGTTGCGTTGGACGATAAAAGTGGTTGCGTACTCTATCGGGAGTGGATCTCTCACGAAAGCAAAGTGGACTACGCAACAGCCCTTAAAAAGATAGAGGAAGGGGGCTATAAGATATTGGCAGTGGTAACTGATGGAGGAGTCGGTCTTGACGTGGCACTGAAGCATTTTCCCACACAAATGTGCCAGTATCACTTTATCGCAATCGTCCGACGAAAACTTACTCTTCGACCCAAACTACCGGCGTCTCAAGAGCTTCTGGCACTTGCTATGAGTGTAGGAAAGATGTCCCATATCACATTCTGCTCGCAGCTCAAAAAGTGGGAGACCAAGTGGGATACTTTTCTCAAGGAGAAGACCATAAATGATGAAAACGGCAAATGGCAATACACGCACAAATCACTTAGATCAGCCCACTTTTCCTTTCGTCAATACCTCCCTACACTCTTTACTTACGAGGAACATCCGGATATACAGATCCCTAAAACCAATAACGCCATTGAAGGGCTATTTACTGCACTCAAAAGCCGTCTTAGAGCGCATAATGGAATGTCCCAAGCTCACAAGAAACGATTCGTGGATGGTTTTTTTAGGCATAGGGATATCGCCCAGTTTACATCCAAAAAAGAGGAGGGGCAATAGTACCCCTCCCCTGTCAGTGTAAACTGTTCTGACTCCATTGACCGTATCCCTCACCGGTTGCACCCCTGCAGAGCCGGCTACGTTTCAGGTCAACGAACAAAGGTATCTGTTTTTTTCTTCTACTTCGCCCACCATTTTGACCTATACTTCAGTACGAAAATGGCTATTAGGCTGTTTTACCCACCATTTTGACCTATACGCCTAATTTCTAACCTCTAATCTCTATCTTCTCCCCTCTCCCCTCGATGTGCTTGTTTTTGTGTACTTTTGTGGTAGTGGAGGTGTGAGGCGTATGGAGCTTTGACCTCTCTATGATACAAGCTAAAGATAGATATAGACACTAGGTAGCATCAGATTATGTACAGAACGCATACGTGTGGAGCTCTGCGTGCCTCCGACGAGGGACAGCAGGTGACGCTCGCTGGTTGGGTAGCTAAGATTCGTCGCATGGGAGCTATGACCTTCCTCGACTTACGTGATAGATATGGCATTACGCAGATTTTCTTTGATGAGTCACACCAGGCTCTCCTCAGTGAGGTGGGGCGTGAGTGGGTGTTGGCGGTGACGGGTACCGTGCGCCTGCGTAGCAGTGTCAATGAGAAGATCCCCACGGGGCAGATTGAGATCCTCGCAGAGAGCATGAAGGTGCTCAACCGTGCCGACACACCACCCTTTACCATCGAAGATGTGAGCGACGGTGGCGATGACCTACGTATGAAGTACCGCTATCTGGACCTACGTCGTAGACCAGTGCTGAGCAATATAGAGCTGCGTCACCGTATGACGATGGAGACGAGACGCTACCTCGATGGACTTCACTTCCTAGAGATAGAGACGCCGATGCTAATCGGTTCGACACCTGAGGGTGCGCGTGACTTTGTGGTGCCTAGTCGTATGAACCCAGGGCAGTTTTATGCATTGCCTCAGTCGCCACAGACCTTCAAGCAGCTCTTGATGGTGGCCAGTATGGATCGTTACTTCCAGATCGTGAAGTGCTTTAGAGATGAGGACCTACGTGCCGACCGTCAGCCAGAGTTCACGCAGATAGACTGCGAGATGAGCTTCGTGGAGCAGGATGACATCTTGAGCACCTTCGAGGGGCTGGCGAAGCATCTCTTTAAGGAGATCCGAGGCATTGACCTCCCCACGCCACTACGCCGCATGACTTGGTACGAGGCTATGGATCGCTACGGTAGCGACAAGCCAGACTTGCGCTTCGGCATGGAGATCGAGGAGGTGACCAAGACGATCCAGGGTCATGGCTTTGGCGTGGTTGATGATGCTGAGTACATCGGCGCTATCGTGGTCACGGGCAAGGCGGACTACACGCGCAAGCAGATAGACCAGCTGACTGACTTTGTCAAGCGTCCACAGGTGGGCGCTAAGGGACTACTCTGGCTACGCTATCAGGCTGATGGGACGATGAAGAGCAGCTTCGACAAGTTCCTCACGGCCGACCAACTCAAAGCACTTGCCGACCAACTATCTATGCAGCCAGGCGATATAGCGCTCCTCATCTCAGGGGGCAAGCGTGCGGCGCAGAAGCAACTGGGCACGCTACGTCTACACGTCGCCTCCGAGCTGGGGCTGATGAAGCCAGGGCACTACGAGTGTCTCTGGGTAGTTGACTTCCCGCTACTCGAGTGGGACGAGGAGACGCAACGCTACTATGCGATGCACCACCCCTTTACCGCACCGAAGCCTGAGGATCAGGATCGTCTCGAGAGCGACCCAGGCAGTGTCCGTGCCGATGCTTACGACATGGTGATCAACGGTGTCGAGGTGGGCGGTGGCTCTATCCGTATCCACGATGCGGAGCTACAGGCGCGGGTCTTTGCAGCACTAGGCTTTACGAAGGAGCGTGCCGAGGAGCAGTTTGGCTTCTTGATGAATGCCTTTAAGTATGGCGCACCTCCTCACGGCGGTATCGCCTTTGGCCTAGATCGCTGGGTATCGCTCATGGCTGAGCTGGACTCGATACGTGACTGTATCGCCTTCCCCAAGAACAACTCGGGTCGTGATGTGATGATCGATGCCCCCGCACGACTAGATCCCGAGCAGCTTGATGAGCTACACCTGACGGTGCGGGAGACACTATAATATATAAGGAGTCCTTATGGTCACGATCGGAGATGTAGTTCGTACAATAGAGGAGTGCTACCCGCTGAGCTACCAGGAGAGCTACGACAACTCGGGCCTTCAGGTGGGGGACGTGACGCAGCCACTGCGTGGCATTATGCTGGCTGTGGAGACGACCGAGGCGGTCCTCGAGGAGTGCCTGCAGCGTGGGTGCAACCTGCTCGTATCGCATCACCCGATCCTCTTCCGAGGGCTTAAGCGAATCACACCAGCGACCTATCAGGAGCGCTGCGTAGCTTTTGCCCTGAGAAACAATATAGCTATCTACGCCTGCCACACTTCGGCAGACAATGAGGTGAGCCAGGGCGTGAATCATTGCTTGGCCAACCTAGTCGGTCTCAAGCGTGAGGGGCGGCGACCGATGATGCCTCAGCGAGGACGCTTCTACAAGCTACAGACCTTCATCCCGCACAGCCACGCCGAGGCGCTACGCACCGCCTATGAGGAGGCGGGTATTGGTTCGCTCGGAGGTTACACGGGCTGTAGTTACAGTTGCTCGGGCGTGGGACGCTTCCGCCCAGGCGCAGAGACACATCCGACGATCGGTACACATGGCGCCATGGAGGCGGTTGAGGAGGAGATGATCTCCGTGCTCGTGCCACAGGAGCGACTCTCGCAAGCTCTCACGACGCTCGTAGCGACGCACCCCTATGAGGTGCCGGCCTACGAAGTGATCCCGATCGTGATGGATCACCCGACGAGCGGGCTAGGCATCGTTGGCGAGCTGCCGAGTGAACTCTCTCCGCAGGAGTTTCTCGAGCACCTAGCTACGCTACCCGCAGTGGAGCGCATCGCTTACTCAAATCCCCCCACGCAGTCGATCCGTCGTGTGGCGCTTTGTGGCGGTAGTGGTGGCGGTCACGAGTTCATCGGTGAGGCACTGCGCTCAGGCGCAGATGTTTATATAACTGGTGAGGCAAAGTACAACGACTATCTCGACGTGCAGGACCGTCTCTGGCTGATCACGCTGGGACACTTCGAGAGTGAGCACTGCACGCGTACGATGCTCTATGATGCGTTGTCGGATAAATATCGTAACTTTGTCATCCATATGTCAGATGCTGACACCAATCCTATTCACTATTTCTAAGCAATACCATCTATGAGTACTAATACAACGACCCACGAAGTAGCCGAGCGTAGTATCAGGGAGAAACTCATCGCTCTCAAGCGTCTACAGGAGACGCTCACCAGTATTGACAAGATCAAGCTGTTGCGAGGCGAGCTACCCCAAGCTATCGAAGATCTAGCGGACGAAATCGAGGGACTGAAGACACGCTTAGAGAAGTACAACGTGGCTGCCAAGAAGCTCACGCAGTCGGTCAGTGGTGAGAACCAAAAGATCGCGACAGCAAACGATAAGCTCGCAGTGCTCAAGGAGCAACTCAATGCGGTGAGCAATAACCGCGAGTATGAGCATCTGTCACGAGAGATCGAGTTTCAGGAGCTTGAGATACAGCTCGCACAGAAGCACATCCGAGAGTTCAACGCAGAGCTCCAAGGTCGCAAGGATGATGTCGCCAAGCTCCAAGAGCGTATCAAGGAGCGTGAGGAGGATCATCAGGCTAAGAGCGAGGAGCTAGAGCAGATCATCGCTGAGACCCGCATTGAGGAGGAGCAGCTCCGTGATCGTGCCAACGAGCTAGAGGCACAGATTGATGAGCGTATCCTCAAGGCTTTCCTCCGCCTTCGCAAGGGTGCGACCAACGGTCTTGCCGTGGTACCCGTAGAGCGTGAGGCTTGTGGCGGTTGCTTTAACCATATACCACCACAGCGTCAGCTAGAGGTCAAGCTCCACAACAAGGTCATCGTCTGCGAGTATTGCGGTCGTGTACTCATCGATCCAGATATTGAGGAGGAGCCTGTAGAGCTCACAGATGAACAGGCTGACTCAAAGAAGAAAGAGGCTAAGAAGGCTACTACCACCAAGAAGAAGGCTACGCCTAAGAGTACGAAGAAAGCTGCCTCTGGTAAGGATAACGAGGAGTAGTAAATCTTCCCTACCCAGCGACGAGCTTCTTCGGACGGCCTGTCGCTCTTCTCTCCCTTTACGACATTCATCCCTCGCACTGTGTCTCAGCGACGTACGCTACTCAATCATGCTTTGGTGCATCAGATGCGTCGTACGATCGAGCAGTATGATCTGCTAGAGCGAGACAGCGAGCGGGTGGTCATCATAGCCCTCAGCGGAGGTGCCGACTCGACGGCGCTTCTGTGGGGGCTTTCGCTTTTGGGCTACCGCTGCGTGGCGGCACATTGTAACTTTCACCTGCGAGGCGACGAGAGCGACCGTGACGAAGCGTTTGTCACAGAGCTCTGTGCGCAGCTGGGGGTGCCGTTAGAGTGCGCCTCCTTTGACACATACGGATATGTGGCTACGCATCAGGGCGTGAGCGTAGAGATGGCGGCGCGGGAGCTGAGATACCACTTCTTTGACGAGCTGTATGAGCGGTACGATGCGCAGTGTATCGCATTAGGACATCATCTAGAGGACAATGTGGAGCAGCTCCTGATCAACCTCTCCCAAGGGGCTGGCGTACGAGGACTGCGGGGCATGCTCCCCATGCGTGAGGAGGGGAAGTATATTCGTCCGCTCATCGACACGCCACCTCGTCTTATCTATGACTTCTTACAAACGGCTGGACAGCCTTTTGTGACGGACTCGACGAATGCCGACACAACCATACGGCGCAACTTCGTCCGACATACGTTGCGTCCACTCTTTGACCAGTTGAACCCCTCCTTTGACCAAGCGGTCGCCTCAACTATTCATATCCTGCGGGACTTGGAGCAGTTGCAGGACTACTATATAAGGAGTACCTTCCCCGCAGATGCGAGCCAGCCGCTAGAGATCGCGTGGCTCCGTCAGCAGATAGCTCCGCTGGCACTTCTCTACAGCCACTTCGCATCTATCGACTGTGACCGCTTGGTACTACAGCAACTTCTTATGGACTGCGCAAAGCCTGAGCGTGCCGACAGCTACGCTCGCTACGAGGGACGCGACGGGATCATCGAGCGTTATAGGGGTCACCTGATAGGCACAACGAGTGAGACGCTGGCGCATCTGGAGCAGGCGACGAGCGTTTGCCTAGAGCTACCCGCCATAGCGAGCTGGCCAGCGGGAGCCGTGCTGGATCACCCGCTAGGCTCGATAAAGATAGCGGTACACGACTCCTCGGAGACACCACCGCCTGCGATTCGGACGCTCACACCTTACAGCTATTTGGCCGACTACGACCAACTTCTGTTGAGAGCGCCTCAGCTACAGCTCAGAGCCTCTACGGATGGCGAGCAATGGATCGCACCGCTTGGTCTGAAAGGGCGCAAGCAACTAGCGAAGCTCCTGCGCGATGCGAAGATTCTACCCTCACGCAGAGCGTCTACAGCGCAACTCATAGACAGTCACACAGGTACTACGCTCTGGCTGGTCGGCCTCTGCCGTAGTGCCGACTACCAGCTCACGCCACAGACTCATCGCTGGGCGGAGATAACCTTCTCTCAGACGTTAATAGATCCATTTGAGGGATGCAGGGAGCCATTCACGATAGCTCGTTAGCCGTTTATTTTGTACTTTTACAGCTAGAACCGACTTATAAAGCATGACGAAGACCTTTCCCATGATCGCCAAGACGCTCCCTGGGCTGGAGCCTGTATTGGAACAAGAATTGATAGCCCTCGGTGCGAACAACATACAGATAGGACGTCGCATGGTCTCCTACGAAGGAGATCTCAAGATGCTCTACAAGTCCAATCTGTACCTACGCACAGCGCTTAAGGTGCTGAGACCCATCTATGAGTTTGATGCGGAGGATATAGACATCCTCTACACGACGCTGCTCCACTTCGACTGGAGCCAGTGGCTCACGGCCGACATGACCTTTGCGGTCGATGCGGTTGTCTACTCATCAACCTTCAAGCATAGTCGGTACGTCGTCTACAAGACGAAAGACGCTATCGTTGATTACTTTAGAGAGCAAACGGGCGGCACGAAGCGGCCCTCTGTCAAGCTCTCGAACCCGCAGCTGATCTTTCACCTACACATCGCCGAGCAGCATGTGACGCTCTGCCTAGATTCATCGGGCGAGAGCCTGCACAAGCGGGGCTATCGTATGGAGCAGGACCGTGCTCCTATCAACGAAGTGCTGGCTGCGGGCATCCTGCTCAAGGCGGGCTGGCACGGGCAGTGCGATCTGATGGACCCCTTCTGCGGGTCGGGTACCTTCCTTGTGGAGGCCGCGCTGATCGCTACGGGTACGCCTCCTGGCATCTACCGTGAGAGCTACCCCTTCGAGCGCTGGCCGGACTTCGACAGTGAGCTTTGCAGTGAGGTGTACAACGACGACTCGACGGAGCGCTCCTTCAACTACCACATCTACGGCTCGGATCTTTCGCCTCAAGCCATTGCCAAAGCTAAGCGCAACGTCACCCGCTCGGGTATGTCTCGCTACATTGACCTCTCAGTGGGCGACTTTGCCGATCAGCATCTGCCTCATCCCGAGGCGGAGACAGAGCCTAAGTGTCTGCTCGTGATGAATCCGCCTTACGGGGAGCGTCTCTCGGACTACGACCTCGAGCAACTCTATAGTATGATCGGTCGTACGCTCAAGTTCCAGTTCGCTGGAGCTCAGGCGTGGATCATCGCTCATCAGGTGGAGCACTTTCACGCCATCGGTCTCAAGCACGATCTGCGCGAGGAGCTCTACAATGGATCGCTACCCTGCGAGTTGCGTGGCTATACGCTCTTCGAGGGCAAGCACAAGGAGTATAAGGAGCAGATCGCTCAGCGTGGTGAGGGAGCTCCTCAGCGTAGAGAGCGTGGCGAAGCGTTTCACCATGGCAAAGGTCAAGAGCCCCGCAGACATCGCTCTGGTTACGACAAGCCGTCTTACAGCAAGGGACGTGGCGCACAGCGTACGAAAGGACCACGCCCCGCTGGCTCCTCTAGCTCTGGCTATAAGGCCAATATCCAAACCTTCGGCAGCGACGAAACCTTCGTCCATGAGACTGAAGCAAACGACAACGAATAAGTAACATCTATCGCGCCATATTGATCTATGAATAGCACATTGCGTCACTACGCTCTATGGTTCTTCGGAGCTCTTACGCTAACGCTCACCCCCCTCCTACAGGGACAGACGAAGCGACCGCTAGACCTGGAGACCGTCACCTATGGAGGTAAGACCTTCCGCTCAGACTTCTACCCGCAACCTGTCTACGGGCTCGCTTGGCTGCAGAGTGGCTACACCTATACGGTAGAGCCAGGTGACTACGGCAGAGAGGGCTTGGGGAGCTTGAGGAGCCTACGAGTCTACTCCCCGACGAGAGCGCAGGAGCAGACGGTCCTCACGCAGGGCGAGCTCGTCCAGCTCCTCAAGCCCTACGACGACACCGACAAGCTCTACCCGCTGATCGCCTACGACTTCACCCCGCAGTGCCACTACCTAGAGGTGGAGCTGTCCAAGGGACTTTACCTAATAGATGTAGAGCAAAAGCTAATCGTCGGATACTTCGCCACTGGTGACACCGAAAAGCGTGCTTCGCTCCTCAGCCCTAACGAACGCAACCTAGCGGTCAAGAGCGAGGAGGGCACACTCCTTATATATACGCTACAGCCCGCCGGGAGCAAGCCTCAGGCTCCTACGCTAGTCGCTACGGACGAGGCGGAGGCTGCAGTCGTCTATGGCGAGTCCGTTCACCAGAACGAGTTCGGCATTGACGGTGGACTCTTCTGGAGTCCCGACAGCCGCCAGCTTGCTTTCTACCGTATGGATCAGTCGATGGTCGCACCTTATCCCATCGTTGACATGACGCCCCACAAGGCGGTCGTCCAGCCCGTTCGCTACCCGATGGCGGGGTCCCCTTCGCACCATGTGACGCTAGGAGTCTTTCATCTAGAGAACCAGCAGACCACTTACCTAGAGACTGGTGGCGACCCTGAGCATTACCTGACCAATGTGGCGTGGCACCCCAACAGCCAGAAGGTTTACATAGCCGAGCTGAATAGAGGTCAGGACCATCTCTTCCTCAACGGCTACGATGTCCAGACGGGAGCGCGCACCGAGACGCTCTTTGAGGAGACCGATGCGCACTATGTCGAGCCTCAGCGCCCGATGATGTTTGTCCCAGGGAGCCGAGGCGAGCAGTTCGTCTGGGAGTCCCGTCGTGAGGGCTATCGCCAGCTCTATCTCTACAGTAGCACGGGCAAGCTCATTCGCAAGCTCACCGACATGGAGGGCGAGGTGACAGACATCTACGGCTTTGACCCCAAGGGCGAGCGCATATACTTCCAAGCTGCTTACCCCTCACCGCTCGAGCGACACATCTTCGCCAGTGAGCTCAAGCGCGGACGTACCATACAGCTAAGCAAAGTGGCTGGCACGCACGAAGCAACTTTCAGCCCAGACAAGCAATACTATATAGACCAGCTACAGAGCGCCACCATCGCTCGCTCTGTCATGCTCCATGACTGCAACGGTCTACAGCTTCGTCTCATACACCAGGCGCCCGATCCCTGGCGCAAGCTGGATATGCCAAACATTACCGTCGGCACGCTCCTAGCGGCTGATGGCAAGACCGAGCTGTACTACCGCCTCATCACGCCGTCACACTTCGACGAGATGAAGGAGTACCCCACCATCGTCTACGTCTACGGTGGCCCGCACGCTCAGCTCGTCACGAATACGCCACAGTGGGGCGCTTCGGGCTGGGATCTTTACATGGCTCAGCAGGGGTATATCATCTTTACGCTGGACAACCGCGGTAGCGCTCAGCGAGGCGCCGCCTTCGAGCAGGTCATCCATCGTCAGGTCGGCACCGCTGAGATGGCCGATCAGATGAAAGGCGTCGAGTATCTCAAGAGCCTCCCCTATGTCGATCGCAATCGCATCGGCGTGTACGGCTGGAGCTTCGGAGGCTTCATGACTACCAACCTCATGCTCACCCATCCCGAGACCTTTAAGGTCGGTGTCGCTGGCGGTCCCGTCATGGACTGGTCTCGCTACGAGATCATGTATGGCGAGCGCTACAACGATGCGCCCCAGGACAATCCTGATGGCTACCAGCGCAACAACCTCATCGAGCGTGCCAAAGACCTCAAGGGGCGTCTCCTCCTCATCCACGGCACCTCCGACAATGTGGTCGTCTGGCAGCATGCCCAGGCCTTTGTCAAGGCGTGCGTAGATGCTAAGACCTACCCCGACCTTTACTACTACCCAGGCCACAAGCACAACGTCATCGGACCCGACCGTGTGCACCTCAACTATGTCATAACCCGTTACTTCCTAGAGCACCTATGAGCCTTATCTATCCCAACACAAAGCAAGACGAAAAGAAGTCTACAGACGCTGAATTTATGAAGTTCGCTAAGATCGAAATGGTAAAAGCTCCTCAGACCGTCCTCCTCCTCGGTAGCGGTGGTCGTGAGTGCGCCATGGTGGCTGCCATAGCTGAGAGCAAGCTACTCAGGAAGCTCTACATAGCTCCAGGCAATGCCGGGACTGCTGCTTACGGCATCAATGTTCCTGATCTCAATCCCGCCAAGCATGAGGCGGTCAGCCAGTTCATCGCCACCCACGGGGTCACCCTCCTCGTCTGTGGACCCGAGGCTCCGCTCGTTGACGGGCTCGTCGACTACCTGCAGGAGGATGCACGCCATCCCGACCTGCTCATCGTCGGTCCCGACAAGGCTGGCGCCCACCTAGAGGGCAGCAAGGAGTACAGCAAAGAGTTCATGCGTCGTCACGGCATACCGACAGCTAGCTACGAAACCTTCGGTCCTCAAGACATGGAGGAAGCCGAGGAGTTTCTCGATCAACTCTCCGCTCCCTTTGTACTCAAGGCCGATGGCCTAGCAGCCGGCAAGGGAGTCCTCATCTGCCAAGACCGTGAGGAGGCGGAGCAAGGACTCGGTCAACTCTTCAGCGGCATGTTTGGTAGTCGTGGGCAGCGCATCGTCATTGAGGAATTTCTCGAAGGCATCGAGTGCTCCGTCTTCGTCGCCACCGATGGTACCGACTACTGCGTTCTGCCCGTTGCCAAGGACTACAAGCGTGTCGGCGATGGCGACACGGGTCCCAATACTGGTGGCATGGGAGCCGTCAGTCCCGTGCCTTTTGCCGATGAAACCTTCATGCAGCGTGTTGAGGAGCGCATCATTCGCCCCACGCTAGAGGGCTTGCAAGAAGAAGGCATACAGTACGTCGGCTTCCTCTTCATCGGACTGATGAATGTCGCAGGCGATCCTTATGTCATCGAGTACAACTGCCGTCTAGGCGACCCCGAGACCGAGGTCGTACTGCCACGCATCGAGAGCGACTTCCTCGAGCTACTCATCGCCATGGCGACAGGTCAGGTAGCCCAATACAACCTAGCGGTCTCTCCCGAGGTAGCCATGACGCTCGTCCTCGTCTCCAAGGGGTACCCCGGGCACTACGACAAGGGCTTCCAGATCCAGCTTCCAGAGCCAGTCGAGGGCATACGCATCTACCACTCAGGCACGGCGCTCGACGAAGAGGGACACGTCGTCACCAACGGCGGACGCGTCCTCGCCATCACAGCACGCGGCACCACCATCCAGGAGGCTCAGAAGGCGTGCTATCGCACCGCCACGCAGACACTCTACGAGGGCAAGAACTACCGCCACGACATCGGCAACGACCTCTTGTAGAGCACACACATCAATCACCAACCTCCATCTATAGCCAGGGGAGTAGGACTCATCGTCCTGCTCCCCTTTTTTCGTTCCTCATCCCATCCCACCCACTCTCCTTCCGATAGCTCCGATGACTCCACCCCCATATCTAATCTCTAACTTCTAACCTCTCCCCGCACTCTTGCGCAACTCAAAATAAAGTTTTACCTTTGTACAGGACATTACCTATCAGAGAATAGTTCCTCAAAAGAAAAGTAACTAACCGTAATTGCCTAGATGGCTCTGACAGCGTATAGTATCGATAGCTGTGGTACTATCTATAAGTATCGTACCACGAAGTCTCACCACGACCGTCTTGCTACAGATCATCGTAGCGAGCCTAGCTCTCTGCACCACGCCACTACGCACATCTGTAGAGCCATCTCAGAGCTTCTCTGCCGCCATATCTTACTGACAGGCAGCGTGTTTACCCCCCCCCCCCGAAAATCGCGCGTATAGACGCTCTATAGGCGACTACACAGGGGCAACCCCAACCACCCATTTGATTCCTTCGCAGGCTGATGCCATCCGCGTCCGCCCCGATGGTCGTACCCTATTCGCTTGTGAAGAGACACTCACTCCTCACAAGCCCTTCGTTGTATCCCTAGACCAACACTCCCCACGCTATGGCACTAGAACTCACTAATGTCGGAGACCTTTTCAAAAAAGCAGTCACAAATGATATGAAGAGACTTGCGCAAAAGGTAAAAGCCTCTGAGACTAAGCCAGCTGCTCCTCAGCGTCCTACTACCCCACACGTTGTACGGGGACCTCTACCAATGGGCGTCACCATAATACGTAATTGTGATGATGACTATTCGACAGCAACTCCTTACCCTTACCCCCGATCAACATCTACGCCCGAACCGCAACCAACTGCACAGACAGAAGTTGTAGCTCAGGAGGACACACCCCTGACAGAGACTCCCCAAGCTGAGGCTCCCAGCGAGCCTATGGACCAGATAGACCAACCAAAGAGCCCAGAGACAGAGCCGAGCGAGAAAAAAGGAATACGGACCACTAGTCTACGGGACATATTCAAAAAGAAGAGCGAGACCTCCCAAAAGGAAGCATCACTAGAAGAGGCAGACACAGAAGAAGAGACAACTAAGGAAGAAAGTATTGTGGAGACAGCTGCACCGCAACTGACCGCAGAGGCAGAAACCACAGAGATAGAATCCACAGAAACAGATGTTGCAGAAGCTGCAACCATAGAGGTCTCAACTCAGGCGGAGCCACCGACGAACAAGAAGAAGAAAGGCAAGAAACACCGTAAGGCACAGCACAAGAAGCATCGTAAGGATCGCTCCGCACAGCCTATCGAGATACACATTCACCTGCATCTGCCTTAAACGCATCAAGAATCAATAACCCAATCAATACTAATCACAAACTAAAGAACAAGCTTATGGACGATAAAAGTGCAATCGGATCATTGATCCTAGCCTTACTCATAGTAGGGTTCGTCATCTACGTAATCATCAAGACCTTGAAGAGGATTAACCGCTTCTTCAAGAGGTCTAGCTCTAAGCGTAAAGCCAAGAAGAAAAAGCGCGAGCAAGCAAGGCGCGCAAGGCAGGCTAAAAAGGAGCGTAAGCGCAAAGAGAGACGTCGCACTCGTCATGACGACGATGATGATGATGACTACGATGATGATGACTACGATGATGACTACGAGATAGATGAGAGCGAGATGAGTGAGCAAGACCTGAAGGATGCTAAAGAGCTCGAAGATATCTGGGGCTAGTAGTGCGATCAAGATGTCTTAGGGTTGACAGAGCTATTTAGTCAAGTAGCTATACCTCTCAGGTATGGAGTGACGTAGCCCCCTTCAGCCCAAGGACAAAGACCCATGGAGGAAGCCGAAAATCCAATCTAATAGAGTAGGCACTTAACCTAATTCATAATAACAATATGAACAAACTAATGAATGTGCTCTTCGGAGCAGAGATGCACGCCAGTGCAAAGGACATCCGTGGTAAGAAATCCAGCGGAGTGGAAGATATCGATGGCTACAACCACTGGAGATCTACAAGACCTGAAGATACTTTTAACGACTATGGCCAGAACTAATCACAGATGAACCCTTAGGGCAGTTGTGGCTTCGGTCACAGCTGCCCTATCATCTTTATTCCTAAAGCAGTAAGAACATGAAGAGTGAGGAAGAAATAGAGTCTCAAATCTACAGGGCAGCACTCGAGGTAGCACTAGACACCCGTAAGTTTGAGATAGGACTATACTGGCAGCGTACGAGGTACTTCTTCGATGCATTTCTTGCTCTCGGAGGCTTTAGCTTGATCCTCACACTTCTAGGACTATGCGGTAAGGTGGAGCAAGATCTCATCTATACACTTCTGATCACTGTCGAATGCGTTGGAATTGTTGCCGCCTCTGCGTGGGTCTGTGCCAATAGGGGAAGTAAGTATTGGCAGGTAAACTGGGAGCAGTATGTAGATGTGCTCGGGGAGGACTTTATCGGACCGCTCTTTCAGTATCCCATAGATCCCAAGAAGAACAAGAAAAAAAGATACTCTGTCAGTAATGTCAACCTCACACTCAGTCGGTACGTCCTCGGTGTTTGGCTTGCGATACTGGTGCTGACGATCGTAGCTTGGTGCTTCTCGTCTGAGTGTTCTCTCTGTAAGGAGTGGTCGAAGACTTGTCTCCTACTAATCTTCTCTGGTGTTGTGATAGTTGGATCTGCAATCGCCATCTGTTGTTTAAGGTGTTGCTGTATTGGAGGCAAAGATCAAGTCAAGAAAGAGAATGACGACAACTGCACAGCCATTGATAACTACCGCAAGACCGTCAAGGAGACCGCAAAGAAATTGTTTGAGACACAGGGACAGACGACGAAGCTATGATACGTATGCCAGTCCACTATCAGGGGGATGTTTACTTCTTTGAGGGGATCACCGGTAGCTTGATGAGGCGACCCGCCAAGCCAAGTGATGCGGGGGTGCCAACGATAGAGAGCATCGCAGGCAAGTGCCTGAGTGAGGTCATCGACCCTTACCTCCTCAATGAGAGAGTACTCCCTACGACACCGCAGCGCATCGCCCTCGGGGTGCGACTCTACGCATCCATCTTGACCTGGCTCTGTCGGCACGCCTTCCTACTGGCTCGTCTATGGGCTAAGATCCCTCTGCGCTGCTATCCAGACGCAGGGGTCGCTACTCGTGTCTACTACAGGCTCTACCCTGGTGAGCAACAACGCAATCTCTGTCTGCCTCGAGCCTTCTTCGCCCGTAGCACCTCGAGACGCTTTCGCAAGCATGGGGCGATGTTTGTCGGAGCCTTCCTCCCCTCAGTGCAGATGCACGCTTGGGTGCTAGAGGATGGTATGCACGCTGACCACCATGACAATAACTGGGTCAACTATGCCCCCGTAGCGATATTCCGATGAAGCTGAGATCAGAGATATTACCACAGCCCACGCTCTCCTTTTACAACCATAAGACAGGAGCACTCCAAGCGAACATCGTCGAGGAGCTACGGGCTGGTTTGTGGCGAGACTATAATATAGACAACCGCCTCTACAATGATGCGCTCGGGGAGATGCGCATCACGGAGTGGCGACCACTCTTTCCCGATATAACGCCTGTGATGCCAGGCTTCCACTACAACAGGGAGACAGGAGCGATGGAGGAGGAGCGCTTTGTGCCACGACAGCGGGAGATGACCATGTCACTCTTCTTAGATACTGTGGAGCGCTACTTCGCACGCTTTGAGGGACGGAAGATCGGGGTGCATTTGAGCGGAGGACTGGACTCCAGTCTAATCATCGGATTGCTACATCACTTCGGCATTCCCTTCAATCTATATGGCAAGGTGACGGACCGCTATGAGTTTCGTACGGAGCGCCATATACAAGACTTATTAGCTCCTCTCGGGGAGCGCGCCTGCTATGTCCATGCGGACGAGCACCCATTTTACAATCTCTTGGATCGATACCCCTTTCATCAGATCCCCGACAGCTATATCAAGAACTACGACTCGGCCACGACGATCGCTGAGGAGGCACGGCGCGATGGTGTGGAGGTGATCTTTGGTGGGCAGGGAGCTGACACGCTCTTTGTTGATGCGATCCCTACGGAGGCTGGAGCTATGAGCTTTAACATCGGCAACGAGTTTACCGTCCCCTGGGAGGATGACTTGATCTATCGCCCGAGAGGTGTGGAGTTGGTCTCCTTCTATGCAGATCCTGAGATCATCGAGGCGATTTACAACCTACGACTAGGCAAGCCGTTTGACGCTTGGAAGCTCTGGGCGCGGGACTTCTTCCGGGATTTCCTACCCCGTGAGCTAGCGGAGTATCACTATGTAGCGGACTTCAACGGACTATCATTGAGTGGTCTGGAGGCCGCAAAGCCTGTAGTGACTCGACTCTTTGAGGAGGCGTATGATCTGCTACGTCACCCGATCTTCTCGCCCGAGAGTACGCAGGTGATGCGCGAGACAAATGTCTTTAAGTTTGACTATAAGCTCTACAGTGCTTACTGCGCCCGCATCTCGATAGCGGTGTGGCTGCATGCGCTGTTTGAGCACGAAAATTAAGAGCAACGAATTATGAGTATACCTTATCAAGTTGTCTTCCAGGAAGACTGGGAGGAAAAGGGGCAGGTGATCCGCTTCTGGCGAGAAGACTCTGAAGCTTTCCAGCGGGCGGGCATTCCTATCGGACTGACCCCACTACCAGAGGCGGAGCATCTGATCTATCGCAGCGCAACGATCTATGATCCGAAGAACTATCCGACAGACCCACGGTACATACATACGTATGACATCAACAACTTCTACCTGATGATGCACCGCTACCTACCAGTGATTGAGGATCTCTCTATCCCCACCTTCTTTGTGGATCAGCTAGACGAGCGTGTCGATGAGGAGATGGCTCGCCGAGGGTGGCGAGAGGCTTTTATCAAGAAGGACGCAAAGGCACTCGAGGCTTGGGGCGAGGGGATGTCGATCTACCCTCGGCACTCCTTTGCGGAGATGCTGACGCACTTTGATAAGATGCCTGGAGAGAAGTATTGTATTCGCCAAGTGATGGACAAGGATTATATCATAGAGCACGACACCCGCTACTGGGTGCTCAATGGAAAGGTCTATCGCAGGGACGGACTACCGATCCCCGACATTGTACTGGAGGCTGCCGACAGACTGATCAAGGCTAAGGGTGGGCGATACTTTACGATCGATGCCACCCCTCAGTTTGTGATTGAGGTCAACCCTGGGGAGTCTAGTGACAGACACGGAGAGAACTCGGCAGAGCTCTTCGCCTCGTGGTTCGTTGATGCCTTCTTTACTAACAACTAAAACGAATAATACTATGGATGAAGAACAACTAAGAATTGTAGCTGGCCTTGTACTGTGTCCTTTGTTTTTTGTTTTGCCAGGACTTGGGTTTTCTGATGCGAAAGCGATTCAGTATATCCTTTTTTTCATAGGATATGCCTTGATCTTGATATCACTTTATATAGGATATAAATTAATCAAACGCATACTCTAAGCTATGGGTACAAATCAAACTGTCAGAAGGGATAGATGTCCCTTCTGTGGGATGCCGGTCAATACGATGTCAGCCGTATGCCCCAACCCCAAGTGTGGAGCTATCTTGCAGCAAGCCTCTGCCTATAATCAAGATGCCTTGAGGCTGCTTGATAAGATGAATAGCCTCCTATCAGAGATTAATGACCTACCTGGTTGGAGCGATAAGGGACAAGCCAAGCAAGCAGAGCTGGGGAGTCTAATCCTAAAGGCAAAAATGCTCTATGGCAAGAACGAGCAAATAGCCACATTGATCAATGAGCTAGAGGAGCGACGCAAGAAATCCATTAAAAAGAAGAGAGTCCTAGATGTAGTCAGAATGGTAGGACCTTTCCTCCTTGTCATCTCTATGTTTGCTCTTGGATTCTACCTTTGCTATCTAGCATTTACTCTTTAATCCCTAAACTATAGGATAACAGATAAGACAATCGAAATGTGATGGCACTATTTAAGAGAGGTATAAGTGGCGGATTGATGAACGTAATCCGCTGTGATGAGGAGGAGTATCTGGTGTGGAAGTGGCGACCACGAAATCAACGCGCCAATACGACGACACGAGAGAACTCTATACGCTACGGCAGTAGTCTACGAGTCAAGGATGGTGAGGTAGCGGTCTTCGTATATAAGCAGAATGACGAGACTGCTCAGGACTTCGTCGTAGGGCCATACGATCAGATTCTTAAGACGGCCAACCTCCCCGTCTTGTCTAGCATCGTAGGGCTGGCCTATGGTGGAGATACCCCGTTTCAAGCGGAGGTTTACTTCATCAACTTACAGCGGAACAATCAGATTCGCATTGTGGTTCCCTACTTTGATGTCACAGACCCACGCTTGCCAGATCACCCCGTGCCTGTTGCTGTGCATGGCGTGTTGACTTTTTCTCTAGAGGACTACAAAACCTTTATCAAGCTCAATAGACTTAGGGACTTTGATTTTGATGAGTTTATGGAGCAGATTGAGGGGAGTGTAGTTCGCAAGGTCAAAAGCATTGTGGCGAACACGCCCTCAGACCTATTGATCCCTGTCGTACAGCTAGAACGTCAGATAGATGCCATAAGTAGTGTCCTCGAGGTGAGCCTGCAGGAGTGCCTGGCGGAGTTCGGTGTCCAGCTCAAGCGACTAGACATCCAAGCTATAATCGTTGACAAAGAGTCTAAAGCCTACGCTGAGGTGAAGGCACTCACGGCTGGTATAACGGCCAAAACATTGACTACCCTATCCGACATCAATCTCAAAAACATGAGAGAGATGCAACAAGTGAATCGGCATAATCTCTCGGAGACGATGCGCATCAATCGTGAAGAGAGACAGCGAGCACAACGCTTACAGTCGGAGTCGACCTACATAAGGGCGCACGCTATCGATAAGCAAGCTGATGTCCTAAAGACTGCTGCTAGTAATATGGGTCAGATGGGGGCTATGCCGGCTGGAGCTACTGGAGGCATGAATCCTGCAGAGATGATGACTGGCATGATGATGGGTGGTGCCCTCGGAGGACAGATGGCTGGCATGGTCAATAGTATGGGCCTGCAAATGCAAAACGCCGTAAATACGCCTCCACCTATGCCGGACGCTTCCTCCTATATGCTAGCCGTGAATGGTCAGCAAATGGGACCCTTCTCCATAGATCAGCTCCAGCAGATGGCTATGACAGGACAGCTGACCCCAAGCACCTACGTATGGAAGCCTGGCATGGAACAGTGGCAGGTGGCAGGTTCTCTCCCTGAGCTAGGCATGCTGTTTGCCCCTGCCACGCCACAGACCCCTCCTACGGGTATGTGTCCTCCACCACCTCCTCAATCATAATAACTAAAGACCATAGAGATATGAACGATAGTGGCTTTTACTCCATCGACCGACTAGTAGAGTTTGGGCTAGGCATGGCGGTGGCTCAACAGATGGTACAGACGATGAATCAAGCTATGCAGCAGGTCTATGTGCCAGGATCTATTCAGTCTATGCCTGCCCCACAACAGCAGCCCTGCTATGTTGCTATAGACGGGCAGCCTGTAGGTCCTCTCTCTGAGAGAGACTTAGTACGTTTTGTCTCGGAAAAGAAGGTGACAAAAGAGACTCTCGCATGGATGCCTGGGATGCCTCAATGGCGACCTATTGAGCAGTTACCGAGCATACTTAGAGTCATAGCACTGACTCCGCCCCCGATTCCCCAAAGTAATGAGTAGTCGTATGAAACTAAAGGCCTTTCCCCTTGCTCTGAGCCTTGCTTTGGCAGGACTGCTGGGCTATTTCATCTATTACATCACAAAGAGTGCTGATTATGATCTCCTCTGGGGTATCGGAGCTACGATATGCTTTGCCATCACTGCGGCACCAACCCTGGGCATACAGTACAAGTCTGCTCGACAAGGACTGAACCTCAAGATCCTCTCAGGGGTTTTCCTAATCACCTTTGTGATTAGTCATATATGCTTTGCTAGACTAGGGGCAGACGTGGCGTACTACATTATTGTGAACGGTTGCTTGATGATAGCCTATCTAGCACTCTTCTACAAGATAAGTAGCCTACAGATGTCATCGCAAAACAACAAAAGCAACACTGCAAACGACTCCAATCTTGAAGCCTAGACCTCACGATAGGGCTTGTGTGGTGGTTGCAGGGAGTGGCTTTGCCCTTTGAGGTCTAGACGGTGTGTCCGACAGGTTTGATCCAGCTGTTGCGTCGCTACACGGGTTTACTCGTCCCGAGGCACTCCGACGCACTCCGAGGTACCTGACACCACACATCCGAGGAAATCGAAATTGCCTCGGTAGAAAACGAAAATCCTCCACGGAGGAATAAAAAAATTCTTCCGAACTTTGATTTGCTTCTTCCGAAGTTTCATTTCATTCTTCCGAACTTTTATTTCCCGGCTCCGTGGAGAATTTTCGTTTCCTCACTGGAGATTTCTGATTTCCTACCGAGGGGGTGATGTGCAGCTCGCATTGACGAGTGTCGCTACATCGGGTTAATTGACTTGCGAAGTTGAGTTTTTTGTATCTTTGGCATGTAAAACAACTTCTTTCTATGAAAACAATCCATCTTTGGTTTACACTCTTCACAGCAGTGGTCATCACCTGCACCTTCGGTCAGTCGGCGCAGGGGCAAGAGACGGGTAAGAGTCTCAAGTGGAAAGTAGCTATCGGGCGATTCTCCAATGAGACTCAGTATGGTAAGGGTATTTTTTATGACCGAGAGAATGACCCTATAGCAAAGCAGGCACAGGATATCTTGGCCGCTAAGCTAGTCGCCTCTGGGAAGTTTATACTCCTAGAGCGATCGGATGCTGAGGCGGTAGCACAAGAAGTCACCGACGGGACTAGTGAAGGCTCTATCAAAGCAGACTATGTAATCCTGGGGTCGGTGACCGAGTTTGGTCGTAAGACTACTGGTCAGACGGGCTTGTTTACAGCAGAAAAGACGCAACAAGTCGAAGCAGCTGTCAACCTCCGTCTAGTAGACGTCGCAACAGGTATCGCAACCTACTCTGAGGAGGCAAAGGGATATGCGAACAATGTCAGCAAGAGTACTCTCGGCCTAGGCGGAAGTAGTGGTTATGACGCTTCGCTGGGAGACAAAGCCATCTCAGCCGCAATAGACCAGCTAGTAGAGAATATTATCAACAAGTGCTCAGACAAGCCTTGGCGCACCTACCTCATTTCGATGGATCAAGATGGCACCATCATCGCTGGAGGAGCTTCGCAAGGGCTCTCCGTCGGAGACCGATTTGACATCTACTCAAAAGGCAAAAAGGTAAAAAACCCTCAAACGGGTGGCTTCATAGAGCTACCAGGCAAGAAGGTGGGCGCCCTAGTCGTAACCATGACCCTCGGGGAAACACCGATGACTGAGTTCTCTATAGTAGATATCGTAGAGGGAGATATAGACTCCTCAGACTTGTCTCAGTACTATATACAAGAAATAAAATAGAACTATGACACGAAATACAATTTGTAGCGTACTGCTAGGCTCTTTAGTTGCACTATTATTAGTAGCCTGCGGTACTGTCAGTGAGTCCACAGGAGGACTTACTGATGAGGGCTTTGTCAAGGTAGTGAGTGACAACTCTGCCCTGGCACAGACCACAGTCCAGGTGTTTGTCAATAACAAGTCACCTGAGAGTGTGACCGTCCTCTCCAAGAGAAAAGCTGCGAGCAGCCAGCCACATCTATATCTCAAGCCAGGCTCTTACAGCATCCGAATAGTAGACAAAAAGGGAAACGTCCTGTACAACTCCAAGATCTTCTTGTCTACGAGGAAAACAAAGATCATTGAACTGCACTGAAACAATATCCTCCATACAATATGAAAAGGAACTACTTCATCAGCCTACTTGGTCTGATCTCCATGCTTACGCTCACTAGCTGTGGGACGACCTCGCTCTACTCGTGGTATGGATATGACAACCAGATCCATGAGTTTACTAAAAAACGTACTCCTGAGAGCGAAGCGAAGCTCATAAAGACGTATGAAAAACTAATTAACACGCCCAACGGTGTAAGAAAAACTGTCCAGCCTGGCATCTGTGCTGAATATGGGTATCTACTTCTCAAGTCAGATAAGAAAGAAGAAGGCTTGGCAATGCTCAAAAAAGAGATCGAGCTCTACCCAGAGAGCGCAGTCTTTATCTCACGTATCATTAAGCAGTTTGAAAAATGAAAACCTACTATAAGGCTTTAGCTCTAGGACTCTTCATGGGTCTCATGGGGCTACTTACATCTTGTGGTGTATCTAATCCCGTCTCCAAGGGCCAGGCTTATGCTGAGCTATACAGTCAGAAGCCTCTAAGCATCCTCGTAATGCCTCCGATCAACAAGACAAACAAGGTCGAGGCAAAAGAAGCTGTATATGCCTCTCTATACCACCCTCTCGTAGAGAAAGGCTACTACGTATTCTCCCCTATACTCTCTCAGGAACTACTGCAAAGTGAGAGTGCTGACGATGCAGAAGTCTTTATAGACGGGTCTCTCAAGCCGTTTAACCAAGTCTACACGGCTGACGCTGCGCTCTTTACCATAATCAAAAAATGGCGCAAGATAGATCTATTAGCCCAGATAGAGGTGGAGATCGAGTATATACTCAAATCCACGAAAGACAATAAGGTCCTATTCCAGAGAAGCGCAGATGTTACGGTTGACTGCTCTGCTAAGGTTAAGACAAATATTGCCCTATTAGATCTAGTCGTAAGCGCTGTGTCTACAGCTCTCTCAGACAACGTCATCGGGGCAAGACGTGCTAATATGTTTATACTCTCTGACCTCCCTGATGGCAAATACGCACCAAACTTCGAGAAGGACAAGGAGCTTATAGCAGGTCCAAAAGATGTCAAAGGTGTCGTCAAGAAATAAGGACAGCAAGTAAACGGACCTAGCGTAGAGAGCAACGGTGTCTACTCACGCATTGATAGGTCATCACAACGAGACAGAAGGCTCTGTCGTCTAGGGTAGACGACAGAGCCTTCTGTTGCTTCATCCGTTATGCTAGACAATCTATTGCCCAAGCTTTGCTAGTCTCACCTCAAACCATATCTAGACACTCACCGTGTGGTCCTAGTCAAGCAAACCGTAACGTCTAGCCCCATGTAGGGACATACGGTCGAGCGTCCGTTGTGTCCCAGGTTACAGCGCCATAGCTTTAACGAGAACGGACGCCCTCCCGCCAGACACATCCGTACCTCCCTACACCATTACTCGCCTAACGTCTAATCTCTAGCTTCTAATCTCTAACGTCTAGTCAAATGTGTGTGCCTTTGCGGAGATAAGCTTATCTTTGCAGTATGAAGTATACGAAGCGGTTAGAGCGTTGGTTCGTTTCGCTCGGTGAAGTGTTACGAGGCAGGGGGCTGATGAGACGCCTTGCTGTGGTCGGTATGTCGCTGGGGTTATTGGTTAGTTGTGCGGGTGGGAGTACCACTGCACAGCAGTTGCCTACGCCCCTTGTGCCGATGAGCGAGCGTGTCTCGGACTCGCTGGTTCGTGTGGCTAGTAACTGGCTTAGCACGCTCACCATCGAGGAGCAGATCGGTCAATTGATCATCCCAATCTGGGAGCCTCGCTATGACTCGACTTCGCGTGAGCGCTATCTGCGGCTCATAGACCAGATTCATCCTGGGGGTATCCTCTTTCGCAAGGGGGAGCCTTACGATCAATATCGGCTTACGCATCTTCTTCAGGAGCGCTCTCGCATCCCACTACTAATCACAGCTGATGCGGAGTGGGGGCTGGCGATGCGTCTGCAGGGGACTATACGCTATCCGCGTATGAAGCTACTGGCCGACCACTGCACACCTGAGGAGATGTACACGCTCGGGCAGCATATGGCGGAGCAGTGCCGTGTGATGGGCATTCACGTGAGCTTTGCGCCAGTGCTGGATGTCAATAATAATCCGAAGAACCCAGTCATCGGCACCCGTAGCCTAGGCGCTACGCCGGACATTGTCATCTCGCATGGCTTAGCCTTAGCGAGAGGGCTGGAGGATGGCGGGGTGCTGTCGGTCGCTAAGCACTTCCCGGGGCATGGCAATACGGACAAGGATTCGCACAAGACTCTTCCCACTGTGTCGGGTAGTCTAGAGGAGCTCGAAGGGGTGGAGCTAGCCCCCTTTCGCGCTTACATAGAGGCTGGACTCGGGGGCATCATGGTAGCGCATCTCTCGGTGCCAGCACTGGAGCCTGATGTGACTTGTCCCACTTCACTGAGCCACGCTGTCGTGACGGGGTTACTGCGTGAGCAGTTGGGCTTCAAGGGTCTCATCTTTACTGATGGGCTAGAGATGCGAGGGGTACAGCGTGCGGAGGGTTTGCCTATATCAGTGGCTGCCATCCTGGCGGGCAACGATCTGCTCCTAGGTCCCCTAGATCCGCTAGCGAGCTACAAGGAGCTCCTCTCGGCTTATCGTGCGGGTACGCTCTCGGCGGAGACGATCCAGGATCGCTGTCTGCGTGTCCTCTGCTACAAGCTCCTACTCCATGCGGGGGAGACTAGCGAGAGACCACTATATAATAAGGAGGAGCTCTACGAGGCGCTGCATACGCCAGAGCTAGTCTCTTTTGCTGAGTACCTACAGAACAAAGTATCTAAGAAATAACATTCATAGCTGTCTAAACAAGCGTAGTTTATGATCAAGAAGAATCCCACCCAGACGACAAATACGGTCTGTCCACCCCTACAGTTTGACACTGCCTCATGGTTTGCCCCCGAGCTGACGAAGCTTGCTGAGCACCTCAATGACCGGATGGTCGAGATGATGCGTTACTATCCTGAGCCAGACTACAAGACGCTCCGCACGATGATCGCTAAGCGTAATGGTCTACATGCGGACAATATCGTCATCACGCCAGGTCGTACGGCTGGCTTCTACACGATTGCGGAGGCTTTTGCGGGGCGGCGTGGTGCTATCTTGGTGCCTTCGTATCAGCACTATGAGCTGGCGGCCAAGCGCTATGGTTGGCAACTGACCTATATTCCTGAGGATGTGGAGACGCAGGAGATCCAGCTCGAGGGAGAGGAGTTTTGCTGGATCTGCTCGCCCAATAGCTCGACGGGACGCTTTCGCTCACGAGCTGAGCTACTGGAGCTTATCAAGGCACACCCACAGGTCTCCTTCATCGTAGACCAGTCCTATGCGACCTTTACGACGCAGCCGACGCTTACGCTGAGCGATGTGAAGAGCCATCCCAACATTATCTTCGTCAGTTCGTTCACACAGACGTACGGCCTGCCAGGTCTGCGCATCGGCTATGTGACGGCCGACAAGAAGGTCGTCAAGGAGATCCAGAAGGTGATCGACCCGTGGTCGGTCAGTACGATGGCGGTCGAGGTGGCGAAGTATATCTTGATCCACCCCGCACAGTTTACCCTACCGATACGCAAGTGGCAGCGCAATGCGCTCGAGCTGGAGACTAAGCTTCGCCAGATAGATGGTATCGAGGTGATGCCGAGCGATGCGCCGTTCTTCCTCGTACAGATACACTGCGCTACGGCAGCTGAACTCATCAAGTATCTGCTAGAGGAGCACAACATTGCAGTCTACGATGCGACCACGCAGCGAGGAGTCAAGGGCGAGATGATCCGTATCACTGCTCGTGATGCAGCAGATAATGCGAAGCTTCAGGAGACTATCGCAACCTTTTGCGAAGGGCGGTAAAACTGCCTGATAACGAGCGCAAGGCACACGCTAAGTAGGGGGGGGCGGGAGAAATTTGTTTCCCGATACCGTACTAAGACTAATTATTTATTGCTACCTTTGCGATTGCGAAGGTTGTTACAGAGCAACCTAAAAGTATCGATGCAGCCTGAGTGTATAGAGCGAAGTGCCACTATAACGGCCATCAAAGGCAGTGAGGTGAGTCTCACAGTACTACGACCATCAGCGTGTAGTCACTGCGAGGTGGCGGGGCATTGCCACGCTTCGGAGAGTCGTCTAGAGACGATCACGCTCGACCGCTCGCAGCTACCCAGCGATATAGCTCTCGGTGACCAAGTCTCTCTAGAGATGCGGAGCTCGCTGGGGATGCGTGCAGTACTCCTCACGATGGTTGTCCCTACGCTACTCATCATTGCTGTAACTATCCTCCTCAGCTACCTAGAGGTAGGTACGCTGGCTCAGATACTGATCGCATTGGGTGTAGCAGCTGCGTATATGCTCCTGCTATGGCTCTTACGCGACCGGTTTGAGCGCACATTTACCTTTACCGTGAGAAAAAAGTAAGTTCATACACACTTCTATGACAATACTATTCACCATCCTTGTCCTCGTAGTGATAGCGCTAGTGAGTGCCATCCTACTCTTTATCACCTCCAAGAAGTTTGAAGTAAAAGAAGACCCCCGCATCGGCGAGGTCGCTGAAGTCCTACCACAGGCGAACTGCGGTGGCTGCGGTCACCCAGGTTGCGCGGGCTTTGCGAAGGCTTGTTGCGAGGCTTCCACGCTCGAAGGTCTCTGGTGCCCCGTGGGCGGAGAGCCCGTCATGACGAAGGTCGCAGAGATACTCGGTCAGAGCGTCGCTAAGAGCGATCCACTCGTTGCGGTCGTACGCTGCAATGGTACCTGCGAGGCGCGTCCTCGGACGAATACTTATATAGGAGCTCGCAGCTGTAAGATCGAATCAACGCTTTACAGTGGCGAAACTGGCTGTAGCTACGGCTGTCTAGGCAATGGCGACTGCGTCGCTGTGTGCGACTTTGATGCGATCCATATGAATCCCGAGACGGGGCTTCCCGAGGTGGACGAGGATAAGTGTACCGCCTGCGGAGCTTGTGTCAAGGCTTGTCCGAAGATGATCATCGAGCTTCGCAAGAAGGGCCCCAAGGGTCGTCGCCTCTACGTCAGCTGTGTCAACAAGGACAAGGGCGGCGTGGCTCGTAAGGCTTGTGCGAATGCTTGTATCGGATGTAGCAAGTGCTTTAAGGTCTGCCCGTTTGAGGCGATCACGTTTGAGAATAACTTGGCTTACATAGACCATCAGAAGTGTCGTCTCTGTCGCAAGTGTGCGGCCGAGTGCCCGACGGGAGCTATCCACGAGGTCAACCTTCCGCCACGCAAGGAACCTGCTGCAAAGCCTGCGCCTGCCGAAAAGCCAGCGCCTGCTAAGGCTGAACCTGCTAAGGCTGAGCCCGCTAAGGTTGAGCCTGCAGCACCTGCAGCTGAGACCTCTTCAACAGCATCTGTACCTCAGAAAGATTAATACGAAGCTATGGCAAAGACATTTAGAATAGGGGGCATCCATCCTCACGACCATAAGATCAGCGCAGGGGTACCTATCACCGTGGTCGCTCCTCCAGACGAGGTGGTCATCACATTAGCACAGCATATCGGAGCGCCTGCCACTGCGGTCGTCAACAAGGGCGACAAGGTGCGTGTGGGTACGCTCCTAGGCAAGGCAGGAGGCTTTGTCTCGGCAAACATTCACTCTTCCGTCTCTGGCACGGTCACCAAGGTGGACCAGATCATGGATGCCAGTGGCTTTAAGAAGCCCGCCATCTTTATCAAGGTCGAGGGCGATGAGTGGGAGGAGTACATCGACCAGACCGATACGCTCGTCACTGAGACCGATCTAGATGCCAAGCAAATCATCGATCGCATCGCTGAGATGGGTATCGTCGGTATGGGCGGTGCGACCTTCCCAACGCATGTCAAGCTCTCGCCTCCTCCTGGTCAAAGCGCTGACTACGTCATCATCAACGCTGTCGAGTGTGAGCCTTATCTGACTAGCGACGATGCGCTCATGCGTGTCAAGGCGATGGAGATCATGGTAGGCTGCGCCATCATCATGAAGGCTGCTAACGCTCCCCGTACGCTCATTGGCATTGAGGTCAATAAGCCAGACGCTATCCGCATCATGCGTGACGCAGCGGAGCGAGCTAAGGAGTTCCTGCCCGAAGGTCAAAGCATCTCCGTCGTACCGCTCAAGAAGCGTTACCCGCAAGGTGGTGAAAAGCAACTCATCGATGCGCTCATTCGCAAGCAGGTCGCCTCGGGCGCACTGCCTATCTCCACAGGAGCCATTGTGCAGAACGTCGGAACGACCTTCGCCATCTACGAGGCGGTCATGAAGCACAAGCCACTCATCGAGCGTATCATCACCGTCACGGGACGAGCTATCACGCATCCCTCCAACTTTAAGGCGCGTATCGGCACCTCTATGCAGACGCTCATCGACGCTGCGGGAGGCTATGCTGAGGAGCCAGGCAAAATCATCGGCGGTGGTCCTATGATGGGTCGAGCACTCGTAAATACCGCTGTCCCCGTTGCCAAGGGTTCGTCAGGACTACTCATCCTCACGGCCAAGGAGTCGACACGTCCTCAGATGCAGGACTGTATACGCTGTGGCAAGTGCGTGTCGGTCTGCCCTATGGGTCTCAACCCTGCCTTCCTCATGCGCGACACCATCTTCAAGGATTGGGAGACCTCCGAGCACAACTACATCGTTGACTGCATCGAGTGCGGCTCTTGTAGCTATACCTGCCCAGCAGGTCGTCCGCTCCTCGACTACATACGTGTGGGCAAGCAGACCGTCATGGGTATCATGCGAGCCCGCAAGAAGTAATACACACTGAGATAGATCACCGATCCTCATCATCGACTACGATATATAGCTTATGGCACAACAAGTCATCGTATCACCCTCACCGCATATCCATAGCGGTGACACCATTAGCAAGAATATGTATGGGGTGCTGATTGCTTTGATACCAGCATTCCTCGTCATGCTCTACCAGTTTAGGACAGACGCTCTACTGATCACCGCCATCTCCGTAGCCTCCTGTATGCTCACGGAGTGGGTTATCACCCGATTCTTCCTGCATCGCCCCTGTCGTCTGCTGGACGGCTCGGCACTGCTGACGGGCGTCATCCTAGCCTTCAATCTCCCCGCCTCGCTCCCCTGGTGGCTCGTCCTCCTGGGAGGTGTCGTCGCTATCGGCATTGGCAAAATGGCCTTCGGAGGTCTGGGCAACAACATATTCAACCCCGCACTCGTCGGGCGTGTCTTCCTCCTCATCTCCTATCCTGCGCAGATGACCACCTGGAAGCTCCCCGCTCGCCTGGCTGAGCAAGCTGCCGATGCCGTCACAGGAGCGACGCCTCTAGGCATCCTCAAGTCAGGAGCCATCGACAAGCTTCCCGACTCGCTGCAACTCCTCGTCGGCTTCAACTTCTCCTCCATGGGCGAGGTGAGTGCCATCGCCATCCTCATCGGCTTGGCCTATATGCTCATCCGACGCATCATCACCTGGCACACGCCCGTGGCTATCATCGTCTCCGCATTCGTCCTGAGTGGCATCATGCACCTCTACAACCCAGCGATGTACGCCAGTCCCTTCTTCCACCTACTGACTGGTGGTCTACTCTTTGGTGCAGTCTTTATGGCGACCGACTACGTCACCTCGCCCATCTCGCACCGTGCGCAGCTCATCTACGGCTGTATGATCGGACTGCTCACCGTCATCATTCGCTTGTGGGGCTCTTACCCTGAGGGTATGTCCTTTGCCATCCTCATCATGAATGCGCTCACCCCACTACTCAACACCTACATCAAGCCACGTCACTTCGGTCATGTGGTCAAATCTAGAAAGGAGGCTAAAAGATGAAGAAGCTACCCTCTACACTCCCCAACATGATCCTCTCACTCGGGATCATCTGTCTGATCATCGCTGGTATCCTAGCCCTGGTCAATGTGGCGACAAAAGATACCATCGCACAGGCCGAGACGAAAGCTAAGGTCGAGGCAATCAAAGAGATCGTCCCTGCCTTTGACAACAACCCTTACGAAGAGCGAGACACCGTCACGCTCGAGGGCGAAGACCCCATCACCGTCTATCCCGCCACGCAGGGTGGTCAGCCCGTAGGCTACGCCATCGAGACCTATACAGATAAGGGTTTCGCTGGTCACATAGATATTATGGTAGGCTTTGATATGAAGAGCCAGATCGTCGGCTTCAAGGTGCTCAAGCACGAGGAGACCCCCGGACTAGGTGCTAAGATACAGGAGTGGTTCACCTCTCCCGCACCCAGTGCTGACCTCATCCGTGACGTTCGCGGACTTGATATGAGCCAAGCTTCGCCACTCAAGGTCTCCAAGGATGGAGGTAAGGTCGATGCCATCACCGCTGCGACCATCTCCAGTAGAGCCTTCATTGATGCCATCGAGCGCGCTTACCGAGTCTATCAGAGCGTCATCGGCGAGGGTGCTCCCGTGGCACAGCCCGCCGAGAGCAACTGCGAGCTCCCCGAGCGAGAGGTCATTGACAGCCTCTTCAATACGCTACTCCCCGCCTATCGTCTAGTGGATAAGGAGAAAAACGGTGCCGCTGACGACGGCACGCCTTGGCTAACCCAGAACTACGGCACCAACGATATGAGCAAGACGGCAGGTCTGCTCGTAGTCACCTCCAGTGGCGATGACTACGATGGACGTCGCCTCCCGATGCTTGTCTGCTTTGACAATAGTGGCGCGCTCACGGCCTTTGCCATTGCTGATGCCGAGGATACGGGCAAGCTCATCTCTACTAGTAAAGAGTTCGGGGGCAACCAAGACCCCGCTACCACCAAGCCCTCGAAGAAGTCCCTCATCGGCAAGAAGGTCACTCCCGCTAGCCTTAAGCTAAGTAAGGACGGCGGATCTATAGACGCAGTCTCAGGCTCTACGGTCTCTTCGCAAGCTATCCTCCAGGGCATCGCCCGTGCGCAGCGCATCTTTGAGGCTAATGCCAACGAATCAACTAAGTAATGCACGACCATGAATAAGTATATCAAGACAATTACCAATGGTATCATTACGGAGAACCCCACCTTCGTGCTTCTCCTCGGTATGTGTCCTACCTTGGCAACCACCACGTCAGCCATCAATGGACTCAGCATGGGACTAGCTACCACCTTCGTGCTCATCTGCTCCAACGTGATGATCTCCCTCCTGAAGCGACTCATACCCGATGCCGTACGTATCCCAGCCTTTATCGTCGTCATCGCAGGCTTCGTCACCGTACTGCAGATGGTCATCAAGGCTTACATGCCAGCCCTCGATCAGAGCTTAGGTATCTTCATACCGCTCATCGTGGTCAACTGTATCGTCCTCGGACGTGCCGAGTCCACCGCCTCCAAGAGTAGCGTCGGCATATCCCTCTTCGACGGTGTCGGCATCGGACTAGGCTTCACCATCGGACTAACTCTCCTAGCTACCGTTCGCGAGATGCTCGGTGGAGGTACATTCTTTGGTATGAGAGCTTACCCAGGCGACTTCTCCGCACTACTCTTCGTACTCCCTCCAGGAGCCTTCATCGCTCTAGGACTACTCATCGGCATCTATCACGCTGTCACCAAGAAGCAATAGGTCAAACCCATGAGACGTAACGGCTAGTCCCTAGCCACAGCTCATCACACAGACACTTACTACTATGGAATTTATTATCATATTCATCGTTGCAGTCTTTGTCAACAACGTAGTCCTCTCCCAGTTCCTCGGCATCTGCCCCTTCCTAGGCGTATCTAAGAAGGTCTCCACCGCCACAGGCATGGGAGCCGCCGTCACCTTCGTCTTGCTCCTAGCGACGATGGTTACCTGGCTCGTACAGACCTATATATTAGTTCCCATAGGACTCGAATTCCTGCAGACCATCGCCTTCATTCTCGTCATCGCTACACTCGTGCAGATGATCGAGATGATCATCAAGAAGATCTCCCCTGCACTCTATCAGGCGCTCGGTGTCTTCCTTCCGCTGATCACGACAAACTGCTGTGTACTCGGTGTCGCTATCCTCGTCATCCAGAAGGAGTTCACCTACGCTGAGTCACTCGTCTATGCCGTCTCCATCGGTATCGGCTTCCTCCTCGCCATGGTCATCTTCGCTGGTATCCGCGAGCAGCTAGCCAAGACGGGTAGCACACCACGCGCTATGAAAGGCACCCCCATCGCCCTCATCACCGCTGGCATCCTAGCGATGGCCTTCATGGGCTTCTCAGGACTAGCAGCTATCTAGTATCCCATAGCCTCCACCTCTTTATTGCGTATTTTCCACTCCAAAATGCAATTTGGAGTGGAGCTCGCCCTGCTCCGGACGC